>WBZU01002617.1_pt1 | contig 12260 bp, 12 predicted proteins | sample 5204311 | NCBI WGS metagenome assembly WBZU01 (sample SAMN12344359, study PRJNA552823) | activated sludge metagenome | biome: Activated sludge suspended growth; feature: Nitrification reactor; material: Wastewater; isolation source: activated sludge from nitrification reactor of wastewater... | reverse complement strand
CTTCGCCAACCACGTCTTCGCCGATCTCGACGCCGTCGAAGCCGCGCTCACCACCGGCATCGCGTCCCTCGAACCCAACCCACCCCGAACCCAGTCAATGACCGGGTTCAAGTGGGTAACGTCTATATCATTGAACGCGACTTAGTATGAGGAGCATTGAAGGATCCTCAGAGGCTCTCCGCAACGTCCTCCAAGGTGCCAGCACCTTCCGGCCCTCCCGTGGTGACATCCACCCCGGCCCGGAGAGCGCGTCGCTGCAGGGCGCGCGGCTGGTGATGCCGCGCCTGGGCGAGCCGATGTCCGCGGCGCAGCCCCGGACGATGACACTGCCGAAGTCGCTGTCTTGGCCGCTTGACTAGGAAGGGCGCAGCAGCTACGCGAGGCGCGCCTTCATGGCGAAGCAAGGGTCAGATTGATGAGTATTCGAGAACCGTTAGGGATGAACAGTCCCGGCGTGCTGAATGCAACTCTGTGCGCCTCGAACGTCACTATGACCTGAGACGCGTTGAAGCTGCTCATCGGGTCGAGCTGGGCGTTCGTGATCCGTGGCGAAGCCGGATCGAAGTCGAAGACGATCCCGTTGAACGTACCGAACGCAGCGGTCGCCGTTTCGGTGTAGGTCACTCCAATCGTGGACGCACCGACATCGACATTCGAGCCGATGATGTTCGAGAAATTGAGGAGCTGCAGCGACCCGCTGAGGTATCCGCGGCAGCGTGTTCGAACCCAACAACACTGCGTTGTGGAAGAGGCTCAAGAGAACCATCGGCGCTTTCCTCACACAGCAGTGGCGGGATGGCGCGCTCTTTGGCAAGACTCCCGAAGAGGCGTTCTACGTGCGCATCGACGAGGTTCTCAACCCGGAGAGCCAACGCGCCCTGGGCCGCCTGACGATTGAGATCGGCGTGAAGCCGTCTTACCCGGCGGAGTTCATCGTCGTCCGCATCGGCATCTGGCAGGGCGGATCGTCGATCAGCGAGGTCTGACGGCACCGTTGTCCCACGCCCACGCCAAACGGAGAACCCCATGGCAAGAAAAGACCCCTACCGCAATTGCAACTTCCTGGTCGAGATCGACGGCATAACCCAGGCAGGCTTCACCGACTGCTCTGGCCTCGGCTCGAGCACCGAGCCAATTGAGTACCGGGAAGGCGGCGAGAACACCACGGTCCGCAAGCTGCCGGGCACCACCAAGTACACCAACATCAGCCTCAAGTGGGGCCTGAGCGATTCGCGCGAACTGTACGACTGGTACCGCAAGGTCGTGACCGGCAAGACCGAACGGCGCAACGGCAGCATCGTGGTGCTCGACGCCGACGGCCTGACCGAGGTTGTGCGCTGGAATTTCTTCAATGGCTGGCCGACCAAGCTCGAGGCCCCGACCCTCAGCGCCAAGGGCAATGAGGTGGCCATTGAGACGCTCGAGATCGCGCATGAAGGCCTGGAGCGGGCCTGAGCATGATCCAGACCGAACATCCCTTCACGCTGCCCGTCGGCTACCAGGCCGGTGAGGACGGCACGCTGCACCGCGAAGGCACGATGCGCCTGGCCACGGCCGCCGACGAGATCCTGCCGCTGCGCGACCCGCGCGTGCAGGCGAACCCTGCCTACCTCATCGTCATCTTGCTGTCGCGCGTGGTGGTGCGCCTGGGCACGGTGGCGCACATCAATCCCAAGGTGATCGAGGAGTTGTTCGCGGCCGACCTCGCCTACTTGCAGGCCCTCTACAACCGAATCAACCAGGTCGATGGCCGACGAATGCGGGTCACGTGTCCGCAGTGCCAGACGCACTTCGACGCGGAGCCCGACACGCCGGGGGAGTCCTAGGCTACCCGCTGGAGCGGCTCCAGCAAGAGGTGGCCTACGTCGCTTATCACTTTCACTGGCCGCACAACGAGATCATGGCGCTGGAACACGCGGACCGGCGTCTCTGGGTGCAGGAGATCGCTTCCATCAACCGCAGGATCAACGAGACATGACGATTCAGCCGACGGTCGGCAGGCAAGGATTCATGCGGACGTGGCGTCGCGCCACCGCGCCACGCCTGGTTGCGCCGCTGCGCTTCGCACAGGCGCTAGTGGCACGACACGGGCTGGGCACGAGGGTGGCGCAGTGGCTCGATATGAGGCTCGCCCTGCGACCGCGCGCGGGCCTGCTCACGCTGCAGCTGCGCAGTGAACACACGACGACGCTGATCGAGCGGAACCTTCAGACCCCACTTCAGCACACCAAGCTCGTGAGGCCACAGCCGCGCTCGCACCACGCAAGTGACGTTCGCCCCGCCGTGCGCCGCGAGGGCAGTGCACCGCTGCTGGCCGGTGCGCCGGTGCCTGCCTCGCTCGCCGCCCCCTTCGTGCAACGTGTGATCGCGCGTGGCACACGCACTGAGGCCCTGCCTGGCGAACGGGCACGGGCGGTACAGACCATGCCGGTTTCGCGTGTGGCTGATGCGCCGCGGTCCGCAGCGCTGTCCGGCCGTGTGCCGGCCGAGCTGGCATTGGTGAAGCCGCGCCTCGCCGACGCCCCGGCCGCGGTGCGCCCCGTGGCGCCGGCCGAGCCGGTGCCCGCTCTGCAGCCAGTGCCGCATGCCGTGACCGCTGCGCCTGCGCAGCCGCTGCCAGCGCAGGAGATCGAACGCATCACGGCACAGGTGATGGGCAGCATCGACCGGCGCATCCTCGCCGAGCGCGAACGCCACGGACGGTTCTGACCATGGCCCTCGAGAAAGCCGTCATCACCAACACAACCACGGGCGACCGTGTGCCGGTGATGTTCAACCCCGAGGAGTACTCGCTCAGCCGCGAGAACAACTACGCGCAGATCGCGGTGCCCGGCCTGTCGGCGCCCATCGTCCAATTCAGCCACGGCCGGCAGCAAAGCATGGAGATGGAGCTGTTCCTCGACACGTACGAGGCGCACCATGAGGGGAGCCGCCAGATTGCCGTCGCCGGTGACGACGTGCGCAAGCATGTTCGCCGTCTGACCGACCTGATGAACATCCAGCCGGCCACTCATGCACCGCCGGTGCTGCTGTTCACCTGGGGCGTCTCGCTGGCCTTCACCTGCGTGCTCACGCGCGCCACGCAGAAGTTCATCCTGTTCCTGCCCGACGGCACGCCGGTGCGCGCGCGCGTGCAGGTGAGCTTCAGCCAGTACAACAACGCCGAACTCGAGGCCAAGGAGATCAAGCGCGAGACGGCCGACTATTCAAAGTTTCATGTCGTGCGTCCGGGCGAGAAAATGACTGACATCTCCGCTGAGGCCTATGGCGACCCGCGCCTGTGGCGCGCCATCGCGCTGCGCAACGGCGTCGCCGATCCGCGCGCGCTCGAACCCGGCAAGCGCCTGATGATCCCGCGCCTGCCGTACCGTGACCCGGGCACGGGTAAGGTGTTCCAGTGAGTGCCCTGCCACGCTTCGCGCCAGAGCTTCGCGTCGCGATCGAAGGAATGCCTGTTCCCAGCATCCTGCGCAGCAGCATCACCAGCGTGTCGCTGCAGACCGGGCTCGAGGGTGCCGATCGGCTGGAGCTCTCGCTGGCCAATGAAGCCCTGCGCTGGATTGACCATCCACTGTTGCGCATTGACCGAGAGCTGACGCTGTTGATGGGCTACGCCCCCGACCCCTTGCAGCAGGTTTTCGTAGGCGAAATCGTGAGCCAAGGCGCTAGCTTCCCCGCGAGCGGCATGCCGGCCTTCAGCGTGGTGGCACAAGACCGCCGCCAGCGCATGCAGAAGGGCAACCGCGCACGCTGGTTCGCCACCAGCCTGCCGAACTACGCCAACGTGCCCGTACTGGACCCGCTGATCGCCAGTGGCATTGCCGGTTCGTACGGCCTTCTTCCCATCACCGATCCCGTCGGTGCGGCTATGGCGATTCTGCTCGGTGGCGCGCAGGTCGCCATCGCCCAGGCGCAGTCGGCATCCGACCCGTCTGACCCCGACAAGGCACAGAAGTCGATGCGGGTGCAGGCCGGCGAGAGCGACTTGTCGTTCCTGTCGCGCGTCGCACGCGAGAACGGCTGGGACATGACCATGGACCACGACGGTCCGCTGGGCGGCCGCTTGATCCGCTTCGGCTCGCCGGCCGACCGGCTCGAGAGCGAAGTGAGCCTCAAATGGGGGCGCAACCTGATTGCCTTCAGCCCGCGCATCTCGGAGGTGGGCCAGGTGGCGGGCGTGCGGGTCTACGTCTGGCAGCCGTCTCAGCAATCGGCGCTCGCCGTGACGGTGGGTTGGGACTGGGACCGCCAGTCGCTCACGCTTGCCATCGCGCCGGCCGAGGCGGCTCAAACCTCGAAGAACGAGGGCGCGCAACTGCTGCTGGTCGACAAGCCGGTGACGTTGGCCGACGCGGCGCGCACCCTGCTCGGCGAATTGCTCCCGCGCCTGAGTAAGCGGCAGACGGCGACGGGTAGCACCGTGGGGGACCCGCGCATCCGCGCCGGCACGGTGATCCAGGTCGAGGGGGTGGGCGAGCGTTTCGGTGGTCGCTACCGCGTGACCTCGGCGCATCACGCGCTGGGCGAAGGTGGCTGGACCACCTCGTTCGAATGCCGCAAGGACATCTGGTTCGGCTCGGTCCCGCTGCCTGAGCAAGGTGCCGTGCCGGTGCGCATGAATTTCTAGGAGCGTTGATGAGCGAACTCGCACAACTGGTGGCTCAAGCGCAGGCCAACCCGTCGGCCGGCACGGGGGCCATCTCGGTCGCCAAGGTGGTCTCGAACACCGACCTTGCGAACTTGGGCCGCGTGCAGATTAAGCTGCGCTGGAACCCGGGCGCCATCCTGTGGGCTCGCGTGGCCGCGCCGATGGCCGGGCCCTCGAACGGCAGCTACTTCATGCCGCAGGTCGACGACGAGGTTCTGGTGGCCTTCAATCAGACCGACCTCACCGAGGCCTACGTCATCGGCTGCCTGTGGAGTTCGCCGCGGCGTCCGCCCAAAATCAGCTCCAACGACCCGAAGAATCTGCGCTGCATCCGCACGCCGGCCGGCCACGAGCTGCTGTTCGACGACCAGCAGGACCTGGTGAGCCTGGTCACCAGCACCCGGCAGAGCATCACGCTCGCCCCCGACCGCGTCGAGCTGTCGTCGGGCAACGGCCAGTCGACCATCACACTCGGCAAGCAGGGGCAGATCTCGATCAAGGCCTCGCAGGGCATCAGCATCGAGGCCCCCAACGTCAGCGTGAACGGCAGCGGCAAGCTCGAACTGAAGTCGAGCACCAGCGCGAGCCTGTCGGGAGGCGGGCTGTGCGAACTCCAAGCCGGATTGGTCAAGATCAACTGCTGAGGCCGAGAGGACACATACATGGCCACCCCGGCTGCCCGCGTCGGCGACCCGACCTCGCACCCTGGCACTATCGCCGGGCCCGGCGTGCTCACCGTGCTCATCGGTCACCAGCCGGCGAGCGTGGTCGGCGACACCCACACCTGTGCGTTCACCGGCGTCCCGCAGCACTCCCCCACGCCAATGGCGATGGGCAGCAGCAGCGTACTGATCGGTGGGCGTGCGGCCGTTCGCGTAGGCGACCCGGCTGGCTGCTCGTCCACCGTGCTGTCGGGCGCGGCCAACGTCCTGATTGGTGGCTGAGATGGATGACAAGGAGTTTCTCGGACGGGGCTGGGCCTACCCGGTGGCGTTGGATCATCCGAGTGGCGACGTCGCGCTCGCCGAGCACGAACAGGATATTGCTCAGGCGGTGCGGATCATCATCGAGACCGGCCGTGGCGAACGTGTGATGCGCCCTGACTTCGGCGCGGGTCTGAACGACTTCATGTTCGAGCCGCTCAACACCACCACGATGGCCCTGATGCGCCACCGTGTGGAAGAAGCGCTTATCACCTGGGAGCCGCGCATCCGCGTGCAGAGCGTGGAGGTGACGGCCGACCGCGCGAGCCAGGGCCGCGTCGACGTCACCGTCGGCTACGAGGTGCGTTCCACCAACACCTTCTACAACCTGGTCTATCCCTTCCACCTGCAGGAGGGCACGACATGAGTGCGGCGCCCGTACTTGATCCGCGCGATGCGGCAGCGGTGGCGGCCGAACTGGCCGCCGACGCACCGGCATATCTGCCGCCCGGCGCCGTGCCCACGGGGCGTGCGGCCGGTGCGGTGATGCAGGCCTATGCGCGATACCGCGGCCTGCTCAACCAGGGCCTGAACCGCCTGCCCGAGCGGCACCAGGCCGCATTCTTCGACATGCTTGGCGAGCGGCTGCTGCCCGCGCAGGGGGCGCGTGTGCCGCTGGTCTTCGCAGTGGCTCCTGAGAGTACGCTCGACATCACGCTTGCCGAAGGCAGCCAGGTGGCCGCCACGCAGAGCGCGCCGCTGCCGTCTCTCGAACCCGGTGCGCCGCCGCCTGCACCGGCGCAAACGCCGGTGTTCGCCACCGAGCGCACCGTCACCCTCACGCCGGGTCGGCTGGTCAGCTTGTCGAGCCTGGACGCCGGCTCCGATCTCTACGCCGACCACAGCGACCGGCAGACGCAGGGCTTCGAGCCGTTCACGGCCATGCAGCCTACGCCTCACGAGCTCTACCTGGGGCACGACACCCTGTTCGCGCTCGGTGGCCACGACATCACGCTGATCATCGGCCTGCAACTGCAGCAGGCGTCTCGCGAGCCCTTGGCGCTGGCCTGGGAATACTTCACCGAAGCCGGCTGGCTGCCCTTGCCGCATGCGCTGGAAGAAGACACCACCGGTGGTCTCACGGGCAGCGGTCAGGTGACGCTTCGGCGCGTGTGTGGCCCTAATGCCAAGAAGCACGACATCGGAGAGCGCGAGAGTTTCTGGATCCGGGCACGTCTGCTGACACCGCTGCAGCAGGGCATGGCGGTGCAGATGCCGGTGGTCAACGACATCCGCGTGCGCGTGAAGTTCCGCAAGGCCGGGCTGCTGCCCGAGGCAGGGTTCGCCGACGTGTCGTCGCTCGACTTCAGCAAGAACTTCTTTCCCTTTGGACAGCGGCCCGAGCCGCATGCGTGTTTCTACCTCGCAAGCCGGGAAGTCTTTTCCCGGGCGGGTGCGCGGGTGCACGTGAACTTCGCCGTGGGTACCCTGGGCAGCGGCAGCCCCAGTCCCGAACTGGCGTGGGAGTACCTCGCTGCGCAGGGCTGGTCAACTTTGTTGCCCACGCCGCCCGACGACCCCAACGCGGCGAAGAGCTTCCCGTTCGACGCGGTGTCGACCGAGGCCGTGCCGCGCAGCGTCGCCTTCTTCTGCCCTGACGACTGGACCGAGGCCGAGGTGAACGGGGTGCGCAACCATTGGCTGCGCATCCGACTCACTGCTGGCAATTTCGGAATACCCGCCGTCTACAACCCGGCGGCGACACCGCCCTTCACGCCGGCATCATTCAACCCGCCCTCGCTGGTCAGCCTCAAGCTCGACTTCGAGTACCTGACCGAACCGGAGCCGGTGCAGTACGGTTTCGCGCACAACGACTTCCGCTACACCGACGTCACCGAGGCGGCGTTGTGGCCTGACAAGACCTTCAAGCCCTTCACGCCGGTGGAGGATCAGGCCAGCGCCATCCACTTCGGCTTCGATCGCCCGCTGCCCGACGGACTGGGCAGCTTCTTCGTCCACTGCCCGACGGCCGCGGCGAGCGCCGGCGAGGCCTCGCCGTGGCAGTGGGAGTACCGCAGCGCCGACGGCTGGCGCGAACTCGCGGTGATCGACGAGACGGCGGGCTTCCAGCGCAGCGGCATGGTCCAGTTCATCGGGCCGCGTGATGCCGTCGCGGCCCAGGGCCTGCACGGCCGGCTGTTCCGCATCCGTGCCCGGCTGAAGCGCGGCGAGGCGCTCGTTTCGGTGTCCGTCGCCGGCCTCTGGCTCAACGCCGTATGGGCCACGCACCGGCGCGAGGTGGAGCGCGAATTGGTCGGCCGCAGCGACGGCAACCCCGGCCAACGACTGTCGCTCGGCCAGGTGCCGGTGCTGGAAGGCGAGCGTGTCGAGGTTGAGGAATGGGTCGGCCGTGGCGACGCGTGGCGCTTGGCGCTGACCGACCTGGCCGAAGCCGACCTGCGCCTCGAGCGCGACCGCATGACCGGCGAGGTACTCATCGCCTGGGTGCGCTGGTCGGCACGGCCACATCTGCACGACGCCGTGGCCGGTGACCGTGTCTACACCCTGGAACGTGCCACGGGGGCGCTGCGCTTCGGCCCGCACGTGCCGCTGGCGGGCCGGCGTGTGCTCGTCAGCTATCGCAGTGGGGGAGGCCTGGGCGGCAACGTGGCGGCCGGCAGCGTGACGCAGCTGCGCCTGGCCCAGCCACTTATCACCGCCGTCACCAACCCCGTGGCGGCCGCGGCGGGCGCCGATGCCGAGACCTTGCCACGCGCGCTGCAGCGGGGACCACAGGGCCTGCGCCACCGCCAGCGGGCGGTGTCGGTGCAGGATATCGAGTGGCTGGCTCGTGAGGCCTCGCCCGAGGTCGCGCGCGTGCGTTGCCTGCCGCTGCGCGGCCCCGACGGGCTGGCCCAGCGTGGCCACTTTACCGTGCTGGTGGCGCCGTACGGCACGGAGGCCCGGCCGGTGCCGACCGAAGGGCTGGCCCGCGACGTGCGCGATTTCCTGGCGCGGCATGCACCCGCCACGGCGCGCATCCGCGTGCTCGGGCCGGGCTACGCCAGCGTGTCGGCGCGTGCAGTGATCGTGCCGCGTTTGGCGAGCGATGCGGCGCTTGTGGAAGCGCGGGTGCGTCACACGATCGACCGTTTCCTGCACCCGTTGATGGGCGGGACCGACGGCGAGGGCTGGCAGTTCGGCCAGTCGGTGCCGCTGTCGCGGCTGGCCACGGTGCTGGCAGCCGTGCGGGGGGTGTCGCATGTGAAGGGCCTGGTGCTGGTGGTCGACGGCGCGCTGTGCCGCGACTTCGCCACCCTCGGCGCCGACCTGCTGCCATGCCCGGGCCCGCACGAGTTGGTGCTGAAGGTGGAGGGGAGCACCCCATGACGCTGCCGCTGCCCACTCTCGACACGCTGGCCTACGATCCGCTGGTGGCGCAGGCGCGCGACCTGCTGCCCTACCTCTCGCCGGAGTGGACCGACCACAACGCACACGACCCCGGCATCACGCTGATCGAGCTGCTGGCCTGGATGACCGAGGCCGACAGCTACCGGCTTGACCGGCTCGCGCCCCGCAGTGAGCGAAGCTTCCTGCGGCTGGTGGGCGTCGGCGTGCGGCCGGCGCAGGTGGCGCGTGCGCTGGTGGCCTTCGCCGCCAACGCATCGTTGTCGCTGCTGGCCGGCGCGCCGGTCCGGTCCGCCGATGGCAAGGTCCGCTTCCAGACGGGCACGCCGTTCCAGGTGGTCGACGCACGTGCCGTGCTGAGGCTCAGCGCGATAGGCTCGACCTGGGTGGACCATGGCCTAGCCGGACCGGCCTTCCTGCCCTTCGGTGCACGACCGGCGGTGGGCGACGCGTTTTACCTCGGGCTGGACCGTGCGCTGTCGCCTGCCGGCAGCCGCGCGCGGCTCTTCGTCGTGGGCGCAGACTTGGCCGCCGATGAAGCGACGTGGCAGGCGTTGCGTGCCGCTCGTCCTCGGGCCTCGCGCCGCGATCGGGCCGGTGGCTGCGGCTGCGTGGGCTGGCGCGAGCACCACGGCGCGCGTGTCGTGTGGGAGTACTTCGACGGCGTGGGTTGGCAGGCGCTGCCGGGCCTCTTTGATGGCACACGTGCGCTGTCGCTGTCGGGGCCGGTGCGCTTCCGCGTTCCGGCCGACATGCGCGCTGGGGGCGTGGCGGGACACGGCGACTGGTGGTTCATCCGCTGCCGTCTCGTGCAGGGCGCCTATGACTGCGCGCCGCGCCTTAAGGCGCTGCTGCTCAACGCCGTGCTGGCACGTCACGTCGCCGACGAGCCGGCGCGCCTGCTCGGCCAGAGCAACGGCCAGGCCCTGCAGCGCTTCGACCTGTCGCGCGAGCCCATCGTTCCGGGCAGCACCCAGCTCACGCTCACACTGCCCAACGGCACGCAGACCCCGTGGGCCGAGCGCCCCGACTTCGACCGCAGCGGCGCCCTGGCACGCCACTACCTTGTCGATGCCACACGCGGCCAGGTGGTGTTCAGCGACGGCCGCGCCGGCCGGGTGCCGGAGGCCGGTGGCGCGGTGTCGGTGCGCTGGCAGACCGGGGGCGGCGCGGGGGGCAACGTGCCGGCGAGCACGATGTCTTCGGCACCCGGCGGTCTGTCGGTGACGCAGGACTTCGCTGCCTGGGGCGGGGCCGAGGCCGAAACCTTGGGTGAGGCCAAGGCACGCACCGTCCGGTCGATCGCAAACGCACGTTGCGCCGTCACCTTACGCGACCTCGAAGCGGTGGCTTTGCGCGTGCCGGGTGCGCCTGTCGCGCGCGCGCGTGCAGTGGCAGGCTTGCACCCGCAGCTGACGCATTTCGACGTGGCGGGGTGTGTCACGGTGGTGGTGCTGTCGCCGTGTGTGCGCAGCCGGCCCGACCCGACGCCGGCGCTGTGCCGTGCGGTCCGGCGCCACCTCGACCCACGCCGTCCGGTAGCGACGGAGCTGCATGTCACCGGGCCAGCGTGGACGACGGTCTCCGTGAAGGCGCGGCTGCATGCACAAAGTGGTCTTGCCGCCACCAGCCTGCGGGCAGATGCACTGCGCCGCCTCAACGCCTTCTTCGACCCGCTGACCGGCGGGCCGCAAGGCGACGGCTGGCCATTCGGTAGACCTGTCTCCCGCGCCGAGGTGCTGGCCTTGCTCGACGCGCTGCCCGGTGTGGTGGCCGTGGACAAGTTGGTCCTGGTGCGTGACGGACTGGCCGACGACCAATGCAACAACCTCGCGCTGTGCCCCCATGGCCTGGTTCGATCGGGCCCCCATGAATTCGAGGTATCGCCGGAGACGTCGCGATGAACGAAAGACCGCTGGAACGCCTGAACTATTTCAACGGCCAGCGCCTGCAGGCGGGCGACTTCAGGCTGGAGCAGGACTACCACATGCGGGTGCGCCGTTGGCTAAACCGCTCGCTGTACACCGCCGGCATCGCGATGGGGCTGGAGGTCTATGCCGTGCCCGGCCGCCCCGTCGTCAAGGTGCAGCCCGGCCTAGCCATCGACCCGATGGGCCGCGAGATCATCCTGCTCGAGGCGCAGGACGTGCCGGTGATGCACGATGCGCCGGAGCAAGGCATGAAGGGGTCCTACCTCGTCATCCGCTACCACGAGGAGTTGCTCGCGCAGCAGGATGCGTGCTGTTCACCCGCGGGCTCCGGCGGTGATCGGCCGGCGCAGGGTGGGCCGTCGCGTGTGCTGGCCGAGCCGATCGTCGAATGTGTGGCCGACCTGCCGCACGAGGGCAGCGGGAAGGTGCTGCTGGGGCGCATCGTGTTGGCGGCGGGGTGCGTGAGCATTGCGAGCATCGACACCTCGGTGCGCCGCTACGTGGGCGAGGGCTCGGCGGCCAAGGTGCGGCAGTACGCGCTCGAGGGTGTGCGCGACATCGATCCGGACAACTCGGGCAAAGTGCTCTTTCACATTCGGGGCCGGCAACCCCAATCGATCGCGCTCTTTCTTCGTGCCCAGAGACTTCCGACGCTCTACTACACCGAGGTCGGACACCACACGCACGATCTCGTGGTCGACCTGGCGCTGCCCGCCCACAACCACAAGCTGTTCGACGACGCCGACGTTTCGGAGACCGGTGCACACCGTGTCTTAGTCAACAGCGTCACAGCCAATGCCGATGCCAGCATCTGGCACGGTGTCATCGGGGTGACCGGCGCGACGTGGGTAGCCGCTGGTTTGGCTGATCCCTTGGTGCTGCCCGCCGCCGGCGCGGCGGGAATCGCGCTGGGTGCTGCTGAAGCTGCGTTGTTTCTGGCCGATGCGTTCGATCCGGGGCAGGGCATGAACCTCACGATGTCGCCGCGCCCATTCACCGGGGCCAATGGGGACGATCTGGTTGCCCGGGTCAACTTGAACATCGACATCGACCAGTCACCGAATGGTCACAAGCATTCGATTCCGCGTGCCACCCGCGCATTCCCAGAGGCGGGCGGTCAGTCGCTCCCGGGAGGTGGGACTGGAACGTCGGGCTACGCCGGCGTGAGCAACACGGACCAAGCGTATGCCGCCCGCCGTGACGCCGCGATCCCAGCCGAACTCGGCGAGGATCGGCGGATAGAGCAGCGAGAACGCGGTCCGCGCGTTGACCGCGACGGCCATCGACACGAACACCACGGCCACGACCAGCCAGCCGTAGTAGAAGGGCAGGCGGCGGGCGAGCGACTGC
>WBZU01002616.1_pt1 | contig 12261 bp, 8 predicted proteins | sample 5204311 | NCBI WGS metagenome assembly WBZU01 (sample SAMN12344359, study PRJNA552823) | activated sludge metagenome | biome: Activated sludge suspended growth; feature: Nitrification reactor; material: Wastewater; isolation source: activated sludge from nitrification reactor of wastewater treatment... | reverse complement strand
TAGTGACTGTGCCCGCTCCAGATGGGCACGCAGTTCGTCGACAGGGTAGCCCTCGATCACGCGCGTACCGATTGCCGCCCTTTCGGTGGTCACCACAAAGCCCTTGCCGTCGAGCTCGAACGCCCCGTCCCACTCGATTCCGATCTGCCGATCGGTGTCGCGGAACGACCACTTCATCCGCTCACCTCGGAACATCAAGCAAAGCGCCAGGTTCTCCTCGGGGTCCAAGAGCCAGGCATCACCTTGGCTGGCAAGAAGAACCAGGGGCACCGAGACCACCTCGGGCCCGGTCACGACGACGAGGTCACGACCTCCCTGTGCTGCACGGACAGCAGCCTCGCACTCCGCTTCCAACGCACCGAGCTCGCGCCGAGCCTCGGCTTGCTTGAGGCACAAGGTAACGTGATGCCAGTGGTCGTAGCCGGCGCTTTTCGCAACGCGGTTCAGCAAGTCGGCGTGCTTCCCGCCGGCCTTGCGCTGGAGCTTCTTCGCCTGCTTCTTGAGGGAGTCCACCGTAGCAGCGGACGTGGGTATGTATCGCATGACAGATTCCTTTCTGCGTGCGAACCGACGGTGCTCACTGCCGGGATTCGCCACAGATGGGAACCGGTCATGGAAGTAGGTCTACGCCATCCCGCAAGGGTTTGCCAAGGTGAGCAGCAGGCAATGGCGGATTGCCTGCTCGGATCGTAGCGCACCTCCTCTGCGATTGCCAAGCCTGCCGTCCCAACCAGGCGCGGCGGCGTGCCAGTTATCGGGACCGCGCTACCTAGAATTCCTCGGGTGAAAGACGAGTCCCCACCTCTGATCCGCGGCCGCGAAAGCGAGCGACTGTTGGCCAATGCATTCGCCGACGCCCAGCAGCGCGGGAAGCCCGCCTACGACGGGGTCATCAAGGCCTTCTACCGCGATCGGCGCGTCGCGAAGATCATTCACGACCGCGCTCGCGCGACAAGGTGTCTCGACGACAAGGAAGAGATCCAACAGCAGATTGCCATCCTGCTGGCCGAGAAGCTGCTCGACAAGATGTGCTCCCAACCCAACGAGCCGTCTGCGATCTACACGCTCATCGCCACTACCGCCCACAACGTCTGCCTGACCCTGATGAAGCAGAACCTGCGGGCATCCGAGAGGTACGTGAGCCTTCATCCCGGCGACAATCTCGACGATCACTTCGAGTCGCTAGGCGTCGTAGCCGACGCTGACGACATCGCGGACCAAGTTCTCGCTCGAGTTGATCAAGAAGCTGCTCAGGCAGAGTTCGCCCGTCGCAAGGCCAATCTCATGACCCTCCAGGCTGATACCGCCGACGCTCCAGCGTCCCCGGCTCCGTCGAGTCCGAAGCACCTCAGTGATCTGCAGTTCCTGCGGAAGCTGGGCGTCGTCAAGCCTCTCGAGGCGCCTTCCGGTATGTCCGTGGTCAAGGGCATTGCCGGGTTCGTGACGCTGGCCCCGCCGCGGAAGGCGCGGGGTGCGTCCCCGGCGCGAGGACTTCGCAAGCAGCGCACTCCCTTCGATCCTGATGGCCGCGAGAAGCTCATCAAGGTCCAGAAGGCTCTGCACTTCAACAACCACCAGCTGGCCGATGCCCTCGGCGTTGGCCAAGCCACGTTTTCGTCCTACATCTACGGGCGCGTCGCCGCCGGCGTGCCGGTTCGAGTCGTCAAGGCCGCTGAAGATCTGCTCAAGAGCAGCAAGGCCACCGTCAAGAAGTACGCCGCACTCACGTCCAAGTCGCAGGCCGACATCATCGACGAGTGGGAGAGGGCACTTCACATCAGCGGACGAGGCGACGCTGAAGCGCATCTTGCCGAGCTGCTTGGGGTGAATCAGATCACTGTCTGGCGGTGGAAACGGCCAAACGGCACCACCATCTCTCCGCCCGATCTCGCGGAGTACGACGCCGTGGTGAAGAAGGCCGTCGCTGAAGGGTACCGCCCGAAGCAGGACGGCTCCTCAGCTCACCTCCCGTTCCCCCAGCTTGTCGGAGTCTGGTACTCCGTGCTGAAGATTTCCAAGCGCCCGGACGCTCACCTGGTGCTGGCCAACTGTATCGGACTGGAACCCTGGAACCTCTCGGCGCTGCTCGCGCCCGAGAGCAAGCGGCCAGAGTTCCGACGCATCAACCAGTGGGAGCGCCGCGTTCACACCGCTGCACAGGAACGGCTCTCAATCGTCCCGCTGATCGACCCGACTGGCATGACGAAACGCGACTTGGCTCAAGCCATCGTCTCGGCCTTGTCGGGGATGCTGCAGCGTCCTTCGCGCAACGTCTACAAGGACGTTGCTGAACTCATCGCGGTGAGCCCGGCCGTTCTGAAGGCGTGGAGCGAGTCGAATGCGGCCGCCCCTGCCAAGGAAGCACAAGCCCTCGCGGCCGCAGCCAACCTGATGCTCCGGGTCGTCTTTCCCAAGAGGCCCGAGCGTTAGCCTTTCGGCTTTCAAGCCTCCGGCTGTTCTTCCTCTTCGATCTGGGGCGCCTCTGTCCGCTCGACCAGCGGGACGTCCAGCTCGAGCATGAAGACTCCGTTGCTGCGGCGCGTGATCTTCACGCCGGGCCACCGGTTGCTCACGAAGAACTTCACCACCTGTTGCGTCATCCATGGGATGCTGCCGTGGTTCAGCGCCGTCAGCGCGTCCAGCGAGAAGGAGATCCGGCCGTCTGGCATTTCTGTGAAGGGCAGTTCTCCGCGGCGAACCAACTCCACGGCGTTGAGCAGACCCGCCTTTACCGGGTCCGGCTTCGCGATGCCAGCTTCGATCCGTGGCGGCTGTCGACTGTCTGCGCCCAGCTGCGAGTGAGCATCCGCGATCCTCCTGCGCAGCTGCTCCTTCACGGCCTTCACAGCCCCCGATACCTCGGGATCTTGTTCCCTCACCGGTTCGCGCTTGGGCATTGCCTTCTTGCCGGTGCTGGTTACCTTCTCGTCCTTCGCCACGGGCCTGGTCGCCGCGGCTTGGACTCCCGTCGACGGGGTCGCTTCCACGACTTCCTCGATCGGGCCACCGCGCTCCGTGTCTATCGCTCGCGAGACCTGTTCGGGGCCCTCCTTCTCCATCGCGACCGCTGTTCTAACCGCCTTCGCGTTCGACCGTGCGGCCTTCTTCTTCGATTCCGGCTTCTTCGCCTCCCCGGCGATCTGCAGCACTCCGTTCTCGTCTTTTGTCACCCACTCTTCGGTCGCCATTGAGAGCGCGTCCTTCAAGACGGCCTTGCGCTTCTCCTCCCGCTTCTCGTCACCGAACAGCCCCACCAGCTTCGGAATGGAGTCGTGGTCCTTCATCTCCGCAAGCCGTGCCAGCTCTCCCTTCGGCTCGAACACGATGGTGCACAGACTCTTCGAGATCGGCGCTCCCAGCCTCTTCGGATCTCTTCCGTACCAATCCACCTGCCATAGAGCCTCCTCCGGACAGCCAGCCTTGGTTTCGCCCCATTCCGCGATCAGTATTCCCTTCTCGCCGAGGACTCTCAGCAGATCCCTGGTGAGCACTGTCACGCCCCTGCTGTCCACCTTGCCCTTCTGGGAGTTGCGGAGCTCCATCCTCTTCAGCAGCTCGTCGCGCACATCCTTCTCGTAGACGACGATGATGGTTCGGTTCTCGACCACGTTCTTCTGCCCGATCCCGAACTTCTCCCGCTGCCCGTTGATTCGGCCCGCCTCGATGACCAGGTCCGTGAATGCCTCCCATAGGTGACCGGTGTATGTCGTCTCGACGATCGGTACTTCGCGCTTCTTGCCGAGTTCGTCTTCTTGCCCGTTCTCGATCAGGCCAGCGCGGATGTCTGCCTCGATCATCAGTTCGAGGAGCGCTTGGCAGCGATCCGAGATCAGCTGCCCGTTGCGATCCATCGGCATCTTGGAAGGCTTGTGGTAGTTGCTCACCGCCAGCAGCAGGATCATGCGATCCTCGTCCGGCAGTTCCCAGAACTCGTCCATCCGCGCCATCATCCGGGCGCCCGCCAGGTCGTGCTCTCCTTCGAGGGCAATGACCTCCCCGTGCTCGCTCACACCGAAGGTCTCCAGCTTCCCGAGGTCATGGGCGTAGCACAGCAGGGCGATCAAGGGGTCCGAAGCACTGAAACGATAGTTCGGGTTCTTCTTCGAGACCCCCTCCTTCTCCCCCCTCTCGTTGGTCACGAACGATCCGTCGAACTCGAAAGAGCCTGACAGATGGATCCCCACCGCGGCGGTCACGTACGCGTGCTCGACCAGCGTGTGGTTGCCGTGGTTGTGCCCGTCGTAGCCGTAGGCATAGTCCTTTCGCACGCCGTTCTTGCATGCAGCTGGCAGGTCGGGCTTCGAGTTGATCACCCGTTCGCATGCTCGGAGCATCCTTGCATGGGCAGGGTACGCGCTCTCGTACTCCGCGAACCACTTCCGCATCCAGTCCCGGTCGATGCACTTGTGCTTCGGCAGCCGCATCTGCTCGACCGGAATCACCTTCTCGGCTTGCTCTGGTGCCTGGAGCATCACGGGCAACTCGCCGATGCTGCACCGCACGCCGCGCACGTCGTCTCCGATCAGGCGCATCCGCGCGAGATGTCGCTTGAGCCACATCCCGTATCCCACCAGAACCACACCAGCGATCGCTCCAGCAAGAATCGCCAGCCCTCGATCGCTCATCCTGGTGATCCAGTCTGAACTGAGACCGATCTGGCCACGCAGAAGATCGAACAGGAAGAGCGCGATCCAGTAAAAGAAAAGCAGCCCGAAGGCTGCTCCGACGACCGGGCTTCGTCTCATCATCGGCACCTCACGTCGTCGCCACTTCGGGCCTGCTCGAGACCGCCTTCATCAGGTCGACCATGTCCTCCGGCCTCACGCCCGGATCTTCGCCAGGATCGGACGGCGCCGCGTTCTGTTCCGCGCCCCCTTCGACGATCTCCGCAGCCTTGACGCTGCCCTCGGCCACCGCCGGCCGACCCTGTGCTCGACCTTCCATCGCCAGCTGGATCGCCCATTGGGGCACCCGCGTGATCACGTCCCGGTCCGCGTGCTTGATGATCTCGGTGGTCTTGAGCTGCGGGTACTTCATGACCTCCTCGATCCCGTCGCCGCCGACGTTGCCCGTCTTCTTCACGTCGATCTCGATCTTGGAGAACCGGACGTAGACCGGTTGACCCAGCTTCAGCGCCTTGGCTTGGGGGGCCGCCGCTGACCCGTAGATCTTCACCGGAATCGCCTCTTCGTCCTTCTCCGACTGGCGGATCAGCACCCGCAGGCAGTCGTTGCTGCGCGGTGTGCCGTCTTCCTTGATCTTCCCCTTGCGCTCGAACAGCAGGCCTCCCACGAAGCCGGCAATGTGCGCCATGTTGCTTCGGCCGCTCAGCTCGACGCCGCCCTTGCCGAACTTGGGGCGGAACTCCGACACCGGCGCCCCGGCCGGAGGCTGGATGTCCCACACGCTCTCGGGCGGCGCATCCAGCACGTCGGCCTTCTCGATGTTGAAGGCGCGCAGCACGCAGATCCTGTGGCCGCTGGGCAACTTCGCGCCGATCACGTGCGCCATCACCTTGATGAAGGCTCCTTCCTTCGCGACCGCCGGCATCGTGTCCCGGTCCTTCAGGATGAACGGGATGAAGTGGTTCTCGTTGCGCGTCTGCTGGATGAAACCGGACCGCTTCGTCATGTAGCGCGCGAAGCCGCACAGGTAGACGACGTTGCGCATCCCTTCCCGGAACCCGTACGCATCCAGGTTGTTCCGGTTCTCGCGTGAAAGCATTGCAGGCTCCTATAAGGGTGTCTTCGCGGGAAGAGTGTAGGTTCTTCGCCCCGATAATCGACCGATCTCAACCGTCACCATCCAACGACACTCTTCTTCTGCCGTGCAGGCTGTACAGACGAACAGTGGTCTGAGCGCGCGGCGACCTTCCTCCGTCACCACGTAACGGCCTATACTTACAAACATCTGTTCACTGCTCGGCTGCACGACGGCCGGTGGTTCTGTTGCAGGTTTGTCGGGCCGATCCCTGAACGGTGATGCCCACTTGGAGTGACCCGTGACCAACAAGAGATCTACCCAAGCGAAGACCACCCGAACCGCCCGCGCCGTCCCCAGCCCCACGCCAGAGCCCACGACGGATACCGACGGCGCCCTGAAGGGCTCCTATCTGATCGATGCGATCGCTCACGAGGCCTTGAACCAGGGCGTCGACATCAACGACCTCTACGAGCGGTTCGGATTCCAGGAAACCTACTGGAAGGCCATCATCAATGGCAATCGCTCGATCTCGAACGCGGCTCAGGCCCGTCTCGAACTCATTGCCGAGTTCCTGAACCGACCGCTCATCCAGGTCCTCAATCTGGCCGAGGTACTGGCTCCGCGTCACTTCTTTGCACCGGGAACCATCGACGACGACCTCAACCTGGTCTTCAAGACCATGCTCGAGGACCGGCGCTGGAGCACATACGTCATGCCCCCCGAGCGCTGGGACGCGCTAGACCGTGACGCCAAGATCCTGATCACCCTGCTCTACCAGGAAGCCACCAATCGCAACCTCAAAGCCCAGTTTGCGATTGCCGAGATCACCCGGGAACCGGCACGCCCGCCCGCCAAGGCGAAGGCGTCCCAGGCTACCGCCTCTGTGTCCTCGAAGGCCGGTAAGTCTTCGAAGAAGTCAGCCGATCGCGCCCGCAGGACGCCGGCTGAAGCTGCGACGGCATGAAAAATGCCCCCTGACCAATTCGGTCTGGGGGCATTGGGGTTGAATGGCTACCAGGTCCAGTCCTGTAGACCGTCCTCGGGTACCGCGGACTTCTGCGGTTCCGGTGCCTTTGCCTGCTGGCTTGCGTCAGCCACGGCGCCTGGTGCGTAGCCCTGGACTTCGGTGAACCTGTACCTCAGTTCACCGTCGACTCGGTACTTCGCGAAGAGCTCTTCGATCTCGGTCTCGCCGAAACCCAGCAGCTCGAGAGCTCGACGGTAGTCGACCTCACCGGGCGCTCGGGCAGCGTCCACAGCTTGCTTGATCTCGTCCTCCGGCTTGGCCAGGTCCTTGATCAGCTTGGCGTAGTCGACCTTGCCCTTCACCGTGTAGCCGGTCACCATCACACCGCCGCCGTCGAACGTCTTCTTGTCGATCGGCATGAGCTCGATCAGCCGCTTCTGCGCAGTGTTGAGCCGCGCGGTCGCTTCCTCTTGCTCCACCTTCGCCTCTCTGTAGAGCTTCGCGGCGATCAGCCAGTCGTCGCTCGCCGGCGGTCTGTCTTCCAGCACGCAAGTCCGGAAGTTCAGCGCTTCGTTGAACAGGCGCTGAATCACGAGCTCGTCGCGCTTGACCACCACCAGGGCACCGGTGATCCCGTCCTCGTCGTCTTCGTAGTAGGACCAGTAGTGCTCCTCCACGACCCCGGGTAGGCACATCATCTGCCACTGCACCTGCAGGTAGTAGTACGACGGCACCTCCTGGTTCTTCGCCATGTTGTGGATGCGCTGGCTGATCGGGCACTTGATCTCGACCGGGATGTCCCCTGCCTTGGTCAAGCCGTCCAGACTGGCAGCACACCACCGGTGCAGCGGATGCTCGACGCACGCCTCCTCGACCTGGTTGCCCGTGTAGTCGATATAGGCCTGCCGTGCCTTCGGCTCGGTGACCTCGCCGTGCTTCATCAGCTTCTTCAGGAAGTCGTTGGCTTCCGCCTTCGGCCTCTTGCCGGTCATCTCCATCCAGAGCTGGTAAGGCGTCTGGCCGGAGACACTGTCGCCGGCGATCACAGTGGCCGTCGTGGCGGTGATCCGGGGCTTGCCATCAGGCAGGTCCAGACCGTTACGCCAGTCGAACCATGCCTGCGTCCGTTGCTGGATCGGGATGCGTTTGATCCCCATCGCGCTGAGCGGATTGCTCATGTTGCTCTCCTCAGCTAGGCGCTACCCGACGGGGCAGCTCCACCTTGCCGAGAGCCATGCCGTGTCGGAGAACGTAAGCCGATTTGGCTGCCCCATCGAAGGATCCAGTCGCATGCTCGCCATCACTCTGCGCAAGGTTCGTTGACACGCATCCGCGAGTCGCCTCTGCATGGAGAGCTCCATGAGCACTGCCGTTCTTTCCCGGCGCGACATCCAGCGCCAGCTGGCATCGGTCGCCATCTACATCCCCGTCGAACGCTCGCGCGTCGATCGCATGGTTGACGCGTGTTCCGGTCTGGTCGGCTACCTCGACGCGCCCACTGGCTACATCGTCTGCTACATGGAGGGCAACCGACTCGGCGCCAGCAACATGACTCGCTATACCGAACGGATCAAGCACGCAGCCGGGCGCCTTTTCGAGTCGTACCCGACCGTCGCCATGTTCCAGATCCCGGCGTCCGAAGCGTCCGCCAACCTCATCGAGGTCGGCAGCATCAGCCGTTCCTACAAGGTGGACTTCACCCGACCTGGCCTTGCCCTGGCCTACGGCGCCATCAACGGTTCGTCGATCAGAACCGCGGATGGCGGGGTCCGTTTGATTTCGGTGCAAAAAGTGACGGTTCGGATCGCCAGCAACGGCGCGGGTGTCCCGGCGTAAGTCGTTGATTCGACTGCGTTTGCTGTTCACTGCAGCCCGGCGTATCTTTGCCTGCTTTTCGACTCGTGGGGAGCGGCGGCTATGCAGGGCTGGCACACACCGTACCTGGGCCTGCGGGAGTTGCCGCGCGAGATCTCCGCGTTCGAACTGCAGGCCTTCTTCACCTTCAGCCGAGCCGAGCGCGAACTGATCGAGCGGCGCCGGGGCGAGCACCACAAGCTGGGCCTGGCGCTGCACATCGGCTTCGTGCGCATGAGCGGTCGGCCGTTGAACAGCGTTCGGGCCGTGCCGGCGGCCTTGCTGCGTCACCTGGGCCAGACGCTGGATATCGAGACGCCTGACCTGGCATCGCTGCGCGCGCTGTACACCCGGGGCCGCACCCTGTTCGATCACCAGCAGCAGGCTTGCGAGGTCTTGGGCTTTGCCTGGATGAGCGAACATCAGCGGCGTGCACTGGTGCGCATCCTGCGCGACGAGGTTGCGCACACCGCCGACCGCGAGCGGCTGCTGGTGCGAGCCCGGCATTGGCTGTACGAGCACCGGCTGATCATCGTGCACGAGCGCGCCATCCGTACGCTCGTGGCGGCCGCGCTGGCCGAACTCGAAGCCGCCACCGCCGCTTCCATCCAAGCCGCGGCGCCTGCATCTACCCTGAAGCAATGGGCGACGGCGGTGGCCGCCAGCCGTCCCGACGGTCAGCACTGCCAGAGCTGGTTGTGGAGCGCACCGGCCAAGCACTCCACGCGCCAGATCGCCGAAGTGCTCGAGCGCATCACCTTCCTCAACGACCTTGGCCTGGATCGGCACCTGGGCGAGCTCAACGACACCCTCGTGCGCCGCTACGCCCGGCGCATGGCCACGCGGCCTCCCTCGATCAGCGCGCGCATCAAGGAGCCGGCGCGTACCGTCGAGATGGCCTGCTTCCTGCGCTACTGCCTGCTGACGGCCACCGACCAGTTCATCCTCATGTTCCAGCGCCGCGTCGCCGATCTCTGGCGCCAATGTGCCGACGATGCGGTTGCACCCATCGACTGGTCGCGGCGGTACCAGTTGCTGCTGCAGGAGTTGGCCGAGCTGGCCCAGGAGGAAGCCGGCACGGCCGAGCTGCGCATGCGGCTGCTCGAACTGGTCGCAGCCCGGCGCGCGCAGAAGGCGCCGAGCCGGGCTTCGGGCATCCGTCGGCAATTGATCGCCTCCATCGCCCCGGTGCGCTCGCTGCTGGTGGCTGCCGGCACCCTGTCGTGGACGGCCACGGGTGAGCACCCGGCGCTGCATGCGCTGGACATCCTGCGCATGCAGTACGCAGCCGGGGACAAGACCTTGCCGGTCGAGGTCACCGCCGCTCGCTTGGGCGCGGCATGGCGCCAGGACATCGCCGACGCCGACCGCGAGCGAGCGTTCCGAGCGCTGGAGGTGGCCACCCTGTTCGCGCTGCGCCGGGGATTGCGCAACGGCTCGATCTGGATCGAACACTCCCTGAGCTTCCGAGGCCGCGAGCGGCTGTTCATCTCGCAGGAGCGGTGGGCAGCCGAGGCACGGCGCCACTACGCCAGGCTGCAGTTGCCGGCCAAGGCCGCGCCCTTCCTCGCACCGCTGTTGGAGCGCGTGCGCGCCGGCGTCGACGCGGTGGCCACGGCGGTGCGGGCCGGCGCGCTGCGTGTTGACGACGAACTGCATCTGGCGCCGCTGGCGGCCGAAGACGAGGACCCCGAAGTCAGCAGGTTGCGCAGCCGGCTCGATCAGCGCATCGGCGAGGTGCAGCTGCCCGAGGTCATCCTGGCGGTGGACGCCCAGGTTCGCTTCAGCTGGATCATGCTCGGACGCGAGCCGAGATCTGGTCAGGAACTGCTGATGGTCTATGCCGGCATCCTGGCCCATGGCACCAGCCTGACGGCGGCCGAGTGCGCACGCATGATCCCGCAGCTGTCGGCCACCAGCATCCGCCAGGCCATGCGCTGGGCCGGCGACGAGCGCCGGCTGGCCCTGGCCTGCCAGGCGGTGCTGGAGTACATGCAACGCCAACCGATCGCCGCCACCTGGGGCCGCGCCGATCTGGCCTCGTCGGACATGATGAGCCTGGAGACCAGCCGCCGCGTCTGGCAGGCGCGGCAGGACCCCAGGCGGCAGACGGCCTCCATCGGCATCTACAGCCACGTCAAGGACCGCTGGGGCATCTTCCACGCCCAGCCGATCGTGCTCAACGAGCGCCAGGCGGGTGCGGCCATCGAGGGTGTCGTGCGGCAGGAGAAGGTCGAGACGACGCAACTGGCGGTGGACACCCACGGCTACACCGACTTCGCCATGGGCCTGGCTCGGCTGCTGGGCTTCGATCTGTGTCCCAGGCTCCGGGAGCTCAAGCAGCGCCACCTGTTCGTACCGCGCGGCGTGAAGGTGCCAGGAGAGATCGCTGCCGTGTGCGAGGCCACCATCGATACGGCGCTGATCGAAGAACACTGGGACAGTCTGGTGCACCTGGCCGCATCGGTGTCGAGCGGGCACGCCAGCGCGGTGACGGCACTGGCCCGGTTCGGTTCGGCCGCCCGAGGTGACCCGATCTACGACGCCGGGGTGCAACTGGGCAAGCTGCTGCGCACGGCGTTCCTGGCCGACTACTTCGTCAACGAGGCCTTCCGCCGCGAGCTGCGCCGCGTGCTCAACCGCGGCGAGGCGGTCAATGCATTGAAGCGGGCGATCTACACCGGCCGCGTCGGGCCAGCACAGGCCAGGCGGGCCGACGAGATGCAGGCGGTGGCCGACGCGCTGAGCCTCTTGGCCAACATCGTGATGGCGTGGAACACCCGACAGATGCAGTCCGTGCTGGACCGCTGGGCCAACCGCCGCCAGGTGGTGCCGCCAGAGCTCATCGGGCGGGTGGCGCCGACGCGCCTGGAAGGGATCAACCTGCGCGGGGTCTTCCGCTTCCCGCTGGAGCGCTACGCGGGCCAGATCCTGCCGTCACAAACCGCGGCGAAAACAAGCGCCGCCGGCTGAGATTGACCCCACAAACAGGCGCTCAACGGCCGATTGGAGGACCAACAGAAACTCATTGCCTGACAAGCACTTGCGTGAGGGCGCAGAGCGAACCCCGCGCCAGTGCTCGCTCTGCGGGCGGGCGTGAACCGTCACTTCTTGCACTGAAATCAAACGGACCCCGTCACCATCGAACCGACCGCGCCGGCCGCGCCGTGCGCGAGCACGCTCTGCCCCGTGTGAAGGCGGCCGTGCTCGAACAGTCCCTGCCACGCGGTCAAGCCCGAGATCGGAAGGCTCGCTGCCACCGTGAACTCGACGTCGCCCGGGAGCGGCGCGAGGTTGCGCGCCTCGACGGCCACGTACTGCGCCAAGGTGCCGTCGCGATACCAATCCGCGAGGCCGAACACCCGCTGTCCGACCGACAGCCCCGCCGTGCCATAGCCGAGCGCGGTGACCACGCCAGCCAGCTCGTGTCCCGGGATCGAGGGCGTTCGGTCACGGCCGAGGCGATCGGCCCAGGTCGAGGGCCACGCCAACTCGGTCCCGACGAATCCCGACGCATGAACCTGAACGACCACATCGTTGATCGATGGCTGCGGCTCGGGCCGCTCCACCAGCTTCATCCCGGCCGTCCCCGCACCCTGCTGTGTCACAACAATCGCCTTCATCGTCCACCTTCCTTGACAACTACCGTGTCGCCGTACCATTGTTCCCAGCCGGCCGTGCGCGGGTCAACATGCCACTGTGTTCGGCCGTCCGCCAAAAGTAGCCGAACAACCTGA
>WBZU01002615.1_pt1 | contig 12266 bp, 8 predicted proteins | sample 5204311 | NCBI WGS metagenome assembly WBZU01 (sample SAMN12344359, study PRJNA552823) | activated sludge metagenome | biome: Activated sludge suspended growth; feature: Nitrification reactor; material: Wastewater; isolation source: activated sludge from nitrification reactor of wastewater treatment... | reverse complement strand
CCGGTCCTCACCACCGCCTTCGTCGCCGCCCTCGGCTTCATCCCGATGGCGCTGTCGACCGAACCGGGCAGCGAGGTGCAGCGCCCGATCGCCACCGTCATGATCGGCGGGTTGATGTCGGCCAGCCTGCTCACGTTGCTGGTCCTCCCCGCCATCTACGCCACCTTCGGCCCGCGTACCCGCGCTTCGGAAACCCCTGTCCCGCCCCTGGAGCTGTCATGACCCGTCCCGTCCTCGCGCTCGCGCTGCTCGTCCTCTTCTACGCCGTCGCGTTCGGCCTGCGCACCTGGCAACACCTGCGCACCACCGGCTCGACCGGCTTTCACGGGATCTCCGGCCGCCCCGGCTCCGCCGAGTGGCTCGGCGGCGTCCTGTTCGTCGTGGGAATCGTGCTCAGCCTCCTTGCCGCACTCGGCGAGACGCAGGATTGGCTCGCGCCGCCGTGGCAGCCGGGCCCATGCGGCGCGGCGGCCGGAGCGGCCGTCACGCTCGCCGGCATCGTGAGCACGTACGTCGCACAGGTCAGCATGGGCAGCGCCTGGCGCATCGGCGTCCGCGAGGACGAGCGCACCCAGCTCGTCACTGGCGGTCCGTTCACGGTGGTCCGCAACCCGATCTTCTCGTGCATGCTGCTCACTGCGACTGGCCTGGTCGTCTTGCTGCCGAACGTGTTGTCGGTCGCGGCGCTCGCGTGCCTGCTCGCGGCCGTGGAGCTTCAGGTTCGGTTCGTGGAAGAGCCGTACCTCCTGCGCACCCACGGCCAGCGCTACCGCGACTACGCGGGCCGCGTGGGCCGCTTCTTTCCAGGGTTCGGTCGTCTGGACTAGACGGCGTGTTTGGCGCACTCTCCCACCCCACGCTCCCGAGGCCCGCGTGCGAAGACTCCTGGGACATCGTGTTGCACCGGTGTAGGGTAACTTGTGTGATATCTAGGGCCCCCTCCGCGGTCTTGTTCGCATGCCTCGCGACTCCGGCAGTGGCGTTTGCGGGCAACGGCCTGGAGCCGCGTACGCCGGTCGCGTGGCCCGAGGACACCGCCTGCCTCACGGTGGTCGATCGGACGAACGAGGCCATGTTGCACATGGAGTATGGGATCCCCTTCGAGGATACCGACGTCACGGTGGACGAGGTCGCGGACAGCCGCCGGCACCAGTTTCTCGCGTTCTGTCGTGACCACAGCCGGGAGGAGTTCCTGCCGATCTGGTTGACGTGGAAGGACGTCGACGCGGCCGCCGCGAAGGGTCTGATCGACGCGCTGACGGTCGAGGACGAGGATGTCCTCGAGACCAGCACGGTGTGGAAGGACTGCTGGTTCCGGATCACCGTCGACGACGCGCGGAGGCCGACCACGTTCGCGGAGGCGATGAAAGGCGTCGACTGGGACACCACCGGGCTTTCACCGGGGACCTTCGTCGTGCAGGGCTACACTTGGGAGCCGTGGGTCAACATCTTCTCGCAACGGCCGGGGGTCGTTCAGGTCGTCGATGGGCCCGATCTCGCCGCGGTCGGGCCCGCGGCAGCCGTGAGCACGACGCTGGACTACGCCTTCGCAGAGGACACCTTCGTGCTCGAGGGCTGCGCGCGCGCGCTGCCCGGCTCGACGTTGAGCGGGTTCTGGGCACTCACCAGCGGAGACACGCTCGATTGGTTGCCGTTCGCCGAAGGGGTGGCGTTCGACGGTGAGACCTTCGAGCTGCCTTTCCAGCCGCCCCCGGAGGCCGCTGGGCAGACCGTGGCGTTGCGCGTTGACGTCACCGACCCGATGCAGCGCACGTTCAGCGCCTACCCGATCAACCTGCTCACGATCTTGCCCGGTAGCGGCGAGGGTACGACGACCGGGTGCAACCCCGAGGCGTCGTTCATCGGCGACCCCTGCGACACGGGCGACACCGCCGAGCCGGCGACGACTTCGACGACCTCCGGCGCGGGCACCTCCGGGAGCACGGGCGGGCCGGGCGGTGAGAGCGGCGGCGATGGGGGCGCGTCGTCGTCGTCGACAGGTCCGGCGCTCGTGCCCGAGCCGAGCGGCTGCGCCTGCGACGCCGGTGCGTCGTCCGCGCGCGGGTGGGCTGGTGTGCTCCTGCTCGTCGCCGGGCGCCGGCGTCGTCGGAACTGAGCGGTTCCGCCCCCCGTTCGGAGTTTCCGTCTACTACGGTCTGTAGTAGATGAAGGGACACGCCATGGAGTTTCGCATCCGCAAGGGGCAGGACGGCGCGGCGATCCGGCTCCACGACCTCGAGGCCGAGGTCATGGACGTCGTCTGGTCGCAGGGCCTGCGGGAGTTCGCGGTCAGCGACGTGCTGGAGACGCTCGAGCGACGACGCGACATCGCCTACACGACGGTCATGACGACGCTCGTGCGGCTGCACGAGAAGGGTGTGCTCGAGCGTCGCCGCGACGGCAAGCGGTACCTCTACACACCAAGGTACACCCGCGAGGAGTTCGTCCAGGCGACCGTCCGGGAGGTCCTGGAGAGCATCGGGAGCGCGGCCGGACGGGACGTGCTGGCGCTCCTCGTCGAGACTGCCTCGTCGGCGGACGAGGCGGCGCTCGACGAGCTCGAGCGGATGATCCGCCGGCGACGACGGGAGCTGAAGAAATGACCGAGGCGGTGTTTCCCCTACTGGGCCCGCTGCTCGTGTTCGGGCTGGCGCTCCCGTGCGTCGCCCTGCTGATGAAGCTGTTGCTCCTGGTTGCGCGGCGGCGTGAGGGCCTCCATCTCCGCCTCCGGCTGCGCTACGTTCTCATCGTCGCCTCGAGCGGCGTCCCGCTGGTGTGGCTGATCTCGGCGGGCCTTCACCAGGCCGAGTCCGGTCGGATCGTCGAGGTGTGCGTCGCCCCCCACGGCCCCGGCGCGCTCTGCCTCGAGGCGATCTACTTCGCGTTCGCGCTCGTCGTGCTCGCGGCCCTCTTCGCCCTGCCGCGGCTCGTGTGGGAGCAGGTGTTGCTGCGCGGCTCGGCGAGCGAGGCTGCAGCGCGGGCGAGCGAACGGGTCGCACGGTTGATCCGCAGCAGGGCCCAGCTCCGCGCCCTGGAGGAGCGCTGCGTCGTGCGTGACAAGTTGCGGCACACGATCGTCACCGTGGGGGTCGTCTCGCCGCGGCTCGTCATCCGAACGTCGTTCGCCGAGGAGCTCGACGACGAGTCGCTGGTCGCGGTGCTCCACCACGAGCTCGAGCACGTCATCGGGCGCGATCCGCTGCGCTACTTCGTCGCCTGGTGGGCCCTGGCGATCAACCCCGTCGGCCGGTGGATACTGAACGGGGAGCTCGCCCGCTGGGTGCTCGCCCGCGAGATCCATTGCGACCGCGAGGCTGTCCTCGCGGGCGCGTCGGCGCCGGCGCTGGCACACTCGCTCGTGCGAGGCTCGCGCTCGACGACCACGCACGGCCCCGTGCCAGCGCTCGGCGCCGGCAACCTGGCCGCGCTCCGCCTGCGGGTCGGGCTCTTGCTCGCGTACTCCGAGCAGCCGCCCGTGCGTTGCTGCCGGGGCCCGACGCTGCGCGTCGCCCTGGGTCTCCTGGTCCTCGCGTTCGCGCTGCCCCACAGCGTCGGGACTGGGCTCCTCGACCTCCTGCACATGGCCTCGGAGCGTGCAGGCGGCTTTCTGATCGGGTGGTGATGGGTGTCGGTCAACTTCGTCCCGTTTCGCACTTCCGCGCGACGAACTACGATGGTGTGTAGTAGTTCGAGCCTGCTCTCGCTCGTGTTCGCGGGCCTCGTCGCCGGAGCGGCCAGCGCCCGGCCACCTGTGCCTGCTGGCGAGCGGACGAGCGCGACGCGGGTCGACGTCCCGCACGCGGACCGCGCGCGGGCGAAGCCGGTGTCGCTCGAGGAACTGCTCACGTTCGCGGACGCGAACGCTCCCCGGCTGGCCGTCATCCGGAGCACGCGGGGGATCGCCGACGCCGCGCACGTCGCCGCGTCGCCGCTCCTGCCCGCGAACCCCGAGATCTCGGCCGGGGTCGGCCCGCGCTACGGAATCAGCGGCACGGGCGTCGACGCCGACGTGTCCCTCTCGCAGCGGCTGTACATCGCCGGAGAGCGCGGGCGGCGACGGGCGGCGGCGAAGCGCTTCGGTGAGCTCACCGAGGCGGAGATCGACCAGGTCCGTTGGGCGGTGCATTGCGACGTCCACGCGGCGTTTCATCGCGCCCTCGTCATGCGGGAGCGGGCGCGGCTGGCCGAACGCGTGCTCGCCTTCCAGGAGGATCTGCTCCGCGTCGTGCAGGGTCAGGTCAACGCGGGCAACGTATCGCCGCTGATGCTCCGGCTCGCCCAGGCCGAGGTCGCGCAGGCCAAGCAAGCTCTCGTCGGTGCGCAGCAGGCTCTCCTCGTGTCGCGGATCCAGCTCGCCCAGCTCGCCGGCTGGCCGGTCAAACATCCGCCGGACCCACGTGGGGCGCTCGACGTGCCGACGGACCCGCCGCCGTTCGAGACGCTCGTCGCAACCGCGCAGGCACACTTGCCTGTGTTGCGCACGCGGGAGGCTGCGATCCGCGAGGCCGACGCGCGCGTCGCCGCGGCGCGGCGCGAAGTCTTCCCGCAACCATCGCTCGGCGTCCAGTATCGACACGAGGGCAACCCGACCGCCGAGGGGCCCTACGACATCGTGCTCGGCACGCTGGCGTTCACGATCCCGAGCTTCCAGACCAACCAGGGCGAACGCGCCTTCGCACGCGCGCGCGTCGGCGTGGCACGGGCCGAGCAAGCCGCCACCCTCGCGCTGCTCGACGGCCAGATCGCCCAGGCCCAAAGCGAGGTGGCCGCCGCGGCGCAGCGCGTGCGCAGTTACGGGAGCGAGATCCTCCCGCGCTTCGAGGAGAACCTGGGCCTGCTTCGCCGCTCGTTCGAGCTCGGCGAGATCGACATGCTGTCCCTGCTGATCGGCCGCGAGCGCTTCCTGAAGATCCAGAGCGACGCACTCGACACGTACCTCGACTACTTCGTCGCGCTCGCCAACCTCGAGCGCATCGTCGGTGTCGAGCTCTGGACCGATCATCACGTCGGAGGAGAATGAAGTGAGCATGATGGTTCGATGGCTTCTCGGAGCCCTGTGGTGGACGATCCTCGTCGCGTGCGGCCCCGGCGGAGAGGCCGGGCCCAAGGAGCACGCCGAGGAGGAAGGCGGCCATCACGGGGAAGGTCCTGCTGGCGAGATCCGCCTCGACGCCGAGGCGATCGAGCGCGCCGGAATCCGCACGGGGACCGTCGAGCGGCGAGCGCTCGGCGGCGGCGTGGCGATCCCCGCCGAGGTCGAGTTCGAGCCGACGAGCATGGCCCACGTCGGCCCGCTCGTGCCGGGTCGCTTCGTCAAGGTGGCGGTCGCGCTCGGGGACCGCGTCGAGAAGGGTCAGCTCCTCGGCGTCGTCGCCTCGAGCGACGTGTCGGCGGCCAGGGCGCGGCTCGGACAGTCGCGGGCGCGCCTGGCTGCCGCGGAGGCGGCGCTAAAGCGCCAGCAACAGCTCTCAAGCGAAGGGATCGGGGCCCAGCGCTCGCTGATCGAGGCCGAGGCGCAGGTCGGCGAGCTCCAGGCTGATGTCGAGGGCCTGCGCCGGCAGCTCTCGGTGTTCGGCTCGGGAAACGCCGGCGAGCTCCAGCTCATCTCGCCGATCGACGGCGTCGTCGTCGACCTCCACGCGACCCTCGGAGAGACCGCGGGGGCCGACGAGGCAGTGTTCACGATCACCGACCCGACCAAGGTGTGGGTCCGCGGCAATGTGCCCGAGCTCGAGCTCGACCGCGTCAAGGTCAACACAGCCGCAGTCGTCCGGCTGCACGCCTACCCCGACCTCGTGCTCCCGGGGACGGTCACATACATCGCCCCGTCGCTGGACGAGAAGTCCCGATCGCTCCCGATCCGGGTCAAGCTCGAGACGACTGACGCAAGGTTGCGCAGCGGCCTGTTCGGCAGCATCGAATTGGTCGGCGGGGCCCGCGACGAGCGGGTGCTGGTGGTGCCGATCGACGCGGTCGCCACCATCGACGGTCAACAGGTGGTGTTCGTCCCGGGCGACGAGCCGGGCACGTTCCGCGCCCAGGCGGTCCGGCTCGGACGTCGCGCCGGCGGGCTCCACGAGGTCCGGGACGGCCTGCGCGAGGGCGCCGCGGTCGCCACGAGCGGGGCCTTCACGCTCAAGAGCGTGCTCAAGAGCGGCGAACTCGCCGAGGGTCACGTCGACTGAGGGGACGCCATGAAAAGGATCGTCGAGCTCTGTTTGCAGTGGCGCCTGCTGGTCTTCGCGTTCGTCATTCTCATCAGCGTGCTCGGGGCACGCAGCGCCCTACGCTTGCCGATCGACGCCGTCCCGGACGTTACCAATGTCCAGGTGCAGGTGCTGACCAAGGTGCCCGCGCTGGGGCCGGTCGACATCGAGCGCACGGTGACCTTCCCGGTCGAGTCATCGATGAGCGGCCTACCCGGCGTGACGGAGATCCGCAGCATCTCGCGCTTCGGGTTGTCCGCGGTGACGATCGTCTTCGAGGAGGACACCGATCTGCTGCGGGCGCGTCAGCTCGTGTCGGAGCGCCTGACGCAGGCACGCGAGCGCCTCCCCGAAGGGATCACGCCGGACCTCGGGCCGATGAGCACCGGCCTCGGCGAGATCCTCCAGTTCGAGGTCCGCGCCGAGACGATGTGCGCGCCGGGCGAGCCCGACACCGACGCCTGCTATACACCGATGGAGCTGCGGGTGGTCCTCGACTGGTTCGTCGCGTACGAGCTCCGCGGCGTGCCCGGCGTCGTGGAAGTCAACTCGTTCGGCGGCGAGCTCAAGACCTACGAGGTCGAGGTTCTGCCCGACCGGCTGCGCGCGCTCGACGTCTCGCTCAGTGAGCTCTTCGTCGCGCTCGAGCGCAACAACGCGACCGCTGGCGGCGGATACCTCGTCCGCTCCGGTGAGCAGCTCCTCGTCCGCGGCGAGGGCCGGATCCAGGGCCTCGAGGAGATCGGCGACGTGCTGATCGAGACCCGCGAGGACGGCGTGCCGGTGCGCGTCCGCGACGTCGGCCGCGTCCACTTTGCGCCGCTTCTCCGCCAGGGCGCCGTGACGCGGGACGGCCGCGGCGAGATCGTCACCGGCATCGTCATGATGCTCGTCGGCGCCAACGGCCGCGAGGTCGTCGAGGACGTCAAGGCGAGGATCGCCCAGATCGAGCCGTCGCTGCCGGCGGGGGTCCGGATCGACACCTTCTACGACCGCGCCACCCTCGTCAACCGGACGATCGCCACCGTGGCGAAGAACCTCGCCGAGGGCGCGCTGTTCGTCATCGCAGTGCTGTTCCTGCTGCTCGGCAGCGTCCGCGGCGGGCTGATCGTCGCGCTGGCGATCCCCTTCGCTATGCTCGTCGCGTTCATCGGCATGAAGGCGCTCGGCCTCAGCGGCAACCTGATGAGCCTCGGCGCGATCGACTTCGGGATCGTCGTCGACGGCTCGATCATCGTCGTCGAGAACGCGGTTGTCCACCTCGCGGCGGCCGCTCGCGGGCGCGGGCGACCGATGTCCTACCGGGAGGCCGCCGACGTCGTGCTCGGCGCGACGCTCGACGTCCGTCGAGCGGCGCTTTTCGGCGAGGCGATCATCGTCCTCGTCTACGTCCCGATCCTCACGCTCGCCGGGATCGAGGGCAAGATGTTCAAGCCGATGGCATTGACGGTGCTGTTCGCGCTCGGCGGGGCGTTCATCGCCTCGCTGACCTTCGTGCCGGTGCTCGTCGCGTCGTTCCTGCGCCAGCATCCGGAGGAGAAGGAGCCGCTGATCGTCCGCGTTCTCCACCGGATCTATCGCCCCGTGCTCGGGTGGACGATGGCGGCCCCGCGCCTCCTGATCGTCCTGTGTCTGGCGCTGCTCGGCGTCGCCGGCTGGATCGGCTCGCGGATGGGCGCCGAGTTCGTCCCGCGCCTCGACGAGGGGGCGCTGGCGATCCAGGTGCTCCGCCTCCCGAGCGTGTCGCTCGAGGAGAGCGTCAAGGGGGCGACGCGCTTCGAGCAGGTGCTGCGCGAGTTCCCGGAGGTCGTCACGGTGGTGTCGAAGACGGGGCGCGCCGAGATCGCTACCGACCCGATGGGGGTCGAGCTCTCCGACGCGATCATCATCCTCCGGCCGCCCGAGGAGTGGGAGACCGCGCACTCGCGCGAGGAGCTGGTGGAGTCGATTTCGCGCCGGCTGGCCCAGACGCTGCCTGACATGGGGTTCTCGTTCTCGCAGCCGATCGAGCTGCGGATGTCGGAGCTGATCAGCGGGACGCGCTCCGACGTGGCGATCACGATCTTCGGCGACGACCTCGGCACGCTCGAGCGTATCAGCCTCCAGATCCAGGCGGCCGTGCGCGCGGTGCCGGGAGCGACCGACGTCCGCGGTGAACAGCTCGCCGGTCTGCCCACGCTCGAGGTCACGGTCGACCGCGCCGCGGCGTCGCGCTACGGCGTATCTGTGGGCGACGCGCTCGATGCGATCGAGGCGATCGGCGGGCGGGAGGTCGGCGAGGTCTACGAGGGCGAGCGGCGCTTCCGCCTGCAAGTCCGCGTGCCGGCGGCACTGCGCGACGACATCGAGCAGTTCCGGGTCCTCCCCGTCAGCGGGCCCGGCGATCAGCTCGTGCCGCTCGGCCAGATCGCCAGCATGCAGATCGTCGACTCGCCCGCGAGCGTCAGCCGCCAGTCGGTGCGGCGCAGGACCAACGTCGAGGTCAACGTGCGTGGACGCGACCTGGCGAGCTTCGTGAGCGACGCCCAGGCCAGGGTGACAGCGCAGGTCGACCTCCCGCCCGGGTACGTGCTCCGCTGGGGCGGTCAGTTCGAGAACCTGACCGCGGCGACGCAGCGGCTCGCACTCGCAGTACCGCTCGCGCTCGGGCTGATCTTCGTGCTGCTCTACATGGCCTTCCAGGAGATCAAGCCGGCGCTGCTGATCTACCTCAACGTGCCCTTTGCGGCAGTCGGGGGAGTGCTGCTCCTGTGGGCGCGCGGGATGCCGTTCTCGATCAGCGCGGCGATCGGCTTCATCGCGCTGTTCGGGATCGCGGTCCTCAACGGGGTGGTGCTCTTGACGACGGTCAAAAAGCTTCGCGCGCAGGGGCACGGCCCACGCGAGGCGGCGCGCGAGGGCGCGGAGGGCCGCCTGCGCGCGGTGATGATGACCGCGACCGTCGCGGCCCTCGGCTTCCTCCCGATGGCCCTGTCGACGAGCGCCGGCGCCGAGGTCCAGCGGCCGCTCGCCACGGTGGTGATCGGCGGTCTGGTGACGGCGACCTTCCTGACGCTCTTTGTGCTGCCGACGGTCTACGCGTTCGTGTACCGCAAGGACGCGCGGGGCGCGAAGCGCGAAGAGTCGACATGAACAAGCTCAAGCTCGATCTCCCGCTCATCCTCCCGCCCGACGCGGAGCAGACCGACCCTTGCGTCCATCGTCTCCTGGGGGTGCTCCGGGGGCGATCAGGAGTACTCGACGCGCACATCGACGCGGGCGAGTCGCCTCGACTTTGCGTGCATTTCGACGCCGCTCGGATGGCCCCTTCCGAGGTCGAGAAGATGGTGCATGCGGCGGGGGCCGAGCTCGCGGCGCAATTCGGGCACGTGCGCGTGCCCGTGCGAGGCATCCGCCACGAGCGGCACGCGCGCCTCGTCGAGGCCGCCCTGATGCGGGAGAAGGGCGTCCTCTACGCCTCGGTGAATTTCGGAACCGGGCGCGCCGCGGTCGAGTTCGATCCGCAACAGCTCGAGGTGCGCGCGGTGCTCGGGCACTTGCAGCGGGCGGGGTTGCGGGCCGTCGAGCCGCCGGGCAAGGCGCCAGACGAGCACGAGGGGCACGCGCACGGGCCCGGCGAGCACGCCCACGGCGGGCCCTTCGGCGAGCGCTCCGAGCTGATCTTCAGCGTCCTGTGCGGGGTGTCGATGGGCGCCGGGTGGCTGCTCGAACGGACAGACGCGCCCACCGTGCCGCTCGTGCTGTATGTCGTCGCGTACATCTTCGGCGGGTGGTTCACCCTGCGCGAGGCTGCCCTGGCGATCCGCGCCGGTCGCTTCGAGATCGACTTCCTGATGCTCGTCGCCGCGGCCGGCGCGGCCGCCCTGGGCGAGCTCTTCGAGGGCGCGCTGCTGCTGTTCCTGTTCAGCTTCGGCCACGCGCTCGAGGGCTTCGCCATGGCACGGGCGCGCAAGGCGATCGCGGGCCTCGCCGAGATGGTCCCCGCGACCGCCGTGAAGGTGCTGGAGGACGGACGCGAGACGACGGTGCCGGTGTCCGCGCTCGCCGTGGGCGACCGGCTGCTCGTCAAGCCCAACACTCGGATCCCCGCGGACGGGGTCGTCGCGCTCGGCGAGAGCAGCGTCGACCAGGCTCCGATCACGGGGGAGAGCGTGCCGGTCGACAAGCGCGCGCATGCCGAGCCCGCTCGTGCGTTCGCCGACGCGGCGCGGCTCGACGCTGAGCACCGCGTCTTTGCAGGGACAATCAATGGCGCAGGCGCTCTCGAGATCCTGGTGACGCGCGTCGCCGCCGACAGCACGCTGGCGCGGGTCGTCAAGCTCGTCACCGAGGCCGAGACCCAGAAGTCGCCGACGCAGCAGTTCACCGATCGCTTCGAGCGGATCTTCGTGCCGGTGGTCCTCGGCCTCGTCGCGCTCTTGCTGTTCGCGTGGGTGGTGGTCGCGGAGCCATTTGGGGCGAGCTTCTACCGGGCGATGGCGGTGCTCGTGGCGGCCAGCCCCTGCGCGCTGGCGATCGCCACGCCGAGCGCCGTGCTCGCTGGAGTCGCACGGGCGGCTCGCGGCGGCGTCCTCATCAAGGGCGGGGCGCACCTGGAGGCGCTCGGCAGCGTCGGAGCGATCGCCTTCGACAAGACCGGCACGCTGACGGAAGGCAAGCCGCGCCTCACCGACGTGCTCCCGGCCCACGGCGTCGACGTGGAACGGCTGCTGACGATCGCGGTGGCGGTCGAACGTCGCTCGGATCATCCGCTTGCCCGCGCCGTCGTCGATGGCGCCGCGCCTCGCGTCGGCGGGCGTATACCCGAGGCCGAGGAGGTCGTGTCGATCACGGGCTTCGGGCTCCGCGGGCGCGTCAACGGCGTCGACGTGCTGATCGGGAAGCCCGGGTTGTTCACCCGTGACGGCGGACAGGTCCCCGAGGCCATCCTGGCGATGGTCGCCCGCTTGCAGGAGCAGGGGCGCACCGTGATGGTCGTGAAGGCGACGAGCGCGTTCCTCGGTGTCCTCGGCGTGATGGACACGCCCCGGAGTTCGGCGCGCGAGGCCCTCGAGCGCCTGCGGGCGCTTGGGATCGCCCGCACGATCATGCTTACGGGCGACAATCAGCGGGTCGCCGACGTGGTGGCGCGCGAGGTCGGCATCACTGAGGCGCGAGGCGACCTCCTCCCAGAGCACAAGGTCGACGCGGTCGCCGAACTGGCCCGCTCCGCGAGTCGCGTGGCGATGGTCGGCGACGGCGTCAACGACGCGCCGGCCCTTGCGAGCGCGACCGTGGGGATCGCCATGGGCGCCGGTGGCTCGGACGTCGCGCTCGAGACCGCCGATGTCGCCCTGATGAGCGACGAGCTGCACGGCCTCCCCTTCGCGGTCGGCCTGAGCCGAGCCTGCCGGCGGGTGATCCGGCAGAACCTGTGGGCGAGTCTGGGGATGGTCGCGTTCCTGATCCCCGCCACACTAGTAGGCTTCGCGGGGATCGGCGCGGCTGTGGCGTTGCACGAGGGGTCGACGCTGATCGTCGTCGGCAACGCGCTGCGCTTGCTGGTGTATCGAGACTCGCGGCCGGCGCCGAGTGCTGCGCCTCGAGGTGGCGGCAAGACATGAGACGAGGGGTCGTCGCGGTACGGCGAAGACTCTCGGATACTTGCGGCGAACGAAACTTCTCGCTTGATTTTTCTGAGAACGCCTTCCTTATACGCCAGGAAGGCCATGACGGACTCGACCCCGACCCCGCCAGCTGGGCCCCCGAAGGCCCCCGCGACGACCCCGCATAACGCGCATAACGCGAAGGGGTGGACGGTGTTTCCCGAGCGGGGGGAGGACATGGCCGGGGTCGCACTAGGGGGGCGCTTCGAGGTCGAGAAGCGCATCGGACGCGGGGGAATGGCCGAGGTGTTCCTGAGCAAGGACCTGCTGCTCCACGGGCTGGCAGCGGTGAAGGTGCTGCGGGAGGGTAACATAGACGCGCGGCGACGGTTCGCGGATGAAGGCCGGCTACTGGCCAATCTGCGCGATCCGCACCTGGTCCGGGTGCTGGCGGTGGGGGAGACGGAGGACCCGG
>WBZU01002614.1_pt1 | contig 12278 bp, 8 predicted proteins | sample 5204311 | NCBI WGS metagenome assembly WBZU01 (sample SAMN12344359, study PRJNA552823) | activated sludge metagenome | biome: Activated sludge suspended growth; feature: Nitrification reactor; material: Wastewater; isolation source: activated sludge from nitrification reactor of wastewater treatment... | reverse complement strand
TATTGCCTTAGCAGCCCGTTCGCATTCTCGTTGGACCCGCGTTGCCAAGGGCTTCGCGGATCGCAGAAGTAGACTTTGACGTCCGTGGCCAGCGTGAAGCGCCGGTGGTCGGCCATCTCCTTGCCGACGACAGCCCACAGTCCCGTCCACGGCGAGCCGCGGCGGCTGCGAACCGGCGCAGCTTGTTCGGCGGGCGGGCTCTGGAGTTCAACTGCCTGTGCCATTGGTCGTCTCCTTGAAGTAATTGGCATAGATCTCGTCCAGGCTGGGTACTTCCACGTCCAGGCCGTAGAGCTGGCCGCCGGCGCTTACCACCGTGCTCGCCGCCTCGGCGCGCAGGTCACGGGCGCCGGCGATCGTGAACTTCTCGGCGCTCACCTGCTCGACCTGCGTGACGCCGGGCAGCGCCAGCAGCGAACGTTTGATCTGCACGGCGTCGCCGCGCGCCTCCACCGCCATGCGATAGCCGCCGCCCAGCACGCGCCGCGCCAGTTCGGGCACCGTCCCGCTGATGACCATGCGCCCGTGCGAGAAGAGACCGACGCGGTCGCACACCGCCTGCACCTGGTGCAACAGGTGCGAAGAGAGCAGGATGGTGATGCCCTCCTGTTTGAGCTCGCGAATCAGCGCCAGAAACGCGTGTGCCGCTTCGGGGTCGAGCCCCAGCGTTGGCTCGTCCATGATGATGATTTCGGGCTCCTTGAGCAGCAACTCGGCCACGCCCAGCCGCTGGCGCATGCCGCGTGAGTAGGTGCCCACGGGCCGGTCGACCGCCTCCGTCAGCCCCATGCGTTCGATGGCGGCGCTGATGCGCGGCTCGGCGGCCTGGCGCGCAAGCCCGTTGAGCCGGGCGATATAGCGCAGGTTCTCGCGTGCGGTCAGCTCGTCGTAGAAGCCGACCGCATCGGGCAGGTAGCCGACCCGCGCCTTGACCGCCAGCGGATCGCGGGCCGGGTCGAGCCCCAGCACGCGCACGGTGCCACCGCTCGGCTCGGTCAGCCCCAGCAGCATCAGGATGGTCGTCGTCTTGCCGGCGCCGTTGGGACCGAGCAGCCCAAAGATTTCGCCGCGCTGCACGGCCAGGTCGAGCTTGTCGACGGCCACGAAGTCGCCGTAGCGCTTGGTGAGCTGCTCGGTGCGCAGGACGCTCTCCGTAGCAGGTGGTGGCCGGTGATTGTTGTTGTCAGCACACATGATCGATTGTTCCCCTTTCGGCCCGGGCTAGCGACGGCCAAAGCGACCCACGGCCACCGCCACGGCGCCGACGGCCAGCGCAATCAACCCGATGCCGGCGACGCCCCACAGCGTGGAAGTGGTCACTGTGATGCGCATGTCCACATTCTTGGCCGAGGTGTCGTCCGAGCGCGCCGAGTAGCTCACCACGTAGTCGCCGTTGAGCGACTTGTCGCCCGGCTGCACGTTGGCCGTGATATCGACGCTCTGGCCCGGCGCGACTTCGGGCAGTTCCTTGGGATCGACGGTGACGTCCCAGCCGCTGGGCGCCGTGGCGTTGACGGTGACATTGCGCGCCGGCGCCGTGCCCGGATTGCTGACGACGAGTTTGAAGGTCGTGGCTTTGCCGGCATTTGCCTCGCCGGAAAGGCGGCCATCGGGTGTCGTCAAGGTCAGGTCGGGCTGGCCGATGACCGCAGCCGTGAGGTCGAGGCTGGCGGCCGCATCGTTGGACTGGGCGTTGACCGTAATCGGGTAGTCGGCGGCCGGGACTTCGTTCAAGGCCTTGGCCTCGACGGAGAGTCGCTTTGATTCGCCCGCGGCCAGCGGCACCGAGGTGACATCCTGGCTGTTGAGCGAGAAGTTCACGACAAAGGCGGGCGGCGCGTCGGCGGTCAGGTTGACGTTGAGGTCGTCGGCGCCTTCATTCTTGAGCGTGACGTTGTAGCGGAAGCTCGTGCTCGGCTTGCCACGCAGCGTGGGCAGGTCGGTCTCCAGCGTGATCTTGGGCGGCGCCTTCTCCTGCACGGTCAGTTCAACGGGCAGGCGGCTGCTCTCGCCCGCGCCTGTGGCAACGACGGTAAAGTTGTAGACACCGGCCGGCGTCTCGGCGGCGGGCTCGACACGCAGGTCCACCGCAGCATCGTTGACGCCGTCAGCAAAGACGGAACTCACCGTGCGGCTGCCGCCACGGAAGCTGACCTGCCAGTCGACCGGCGCTTCTTCCACGGCCAGCCGGACGGCCTGCGGCGCGCCGGAGCGTACCTTGAGCGGCAGCGAAACGGTTTCGTCCAGGCCGATGACCTGGGCTGGATACGTTGTGAAGATTGTCAGTGGTTGTGGCGTGTCCGGCGTCGTCGATTGCGGCGTGGTGCTCTGGGCCAGGGCCGCTAGCGGCGTCAGTGCCAGTAACATGATGATAGACAGAAAGACAGGACCAATAACTTTGCGCATACGTCTCTCCCTCGTTCGATCTTGCGACTGAACTGAAGCATGAACTGAAAGGTTGGAAAAGTACGGTGCCTCACAAAAAAATGCTCGCCACGGCGGGCAAGCACGGTTTGTGATACCATTGGTGATCGTAGGTTGCCGGCCTTAGCATGATGTGAAATCGAGTTTAATGGATGATAAATGCTGAATGTCCTTACCCCGTCACGTTGTCGGCCGCGGCCGCGGCGGCATTGCTGACTGCGCGCCGCCAGCACGCCTCGCACGCCCGCGTCTCGCCGGACCTCAACCTGAGCCTGGCGGACGTCGAACTGGGCGCGGCGGCGATCTTCCCGGACGGTACCGCCGTGGCCTGGTCGGATGTGGAGGCGATTGCCGGCGACGAGAATGGTTGCTTTGTCTGTGACGCAGGTGAAATCGCCAAAGTGCAGCTCTTTTCCGAGGAAACGCAGCGCGTCTACACGCTCTATCCCACCAGCGGCGCGCCGACGATGCTGATTTCCGGCATCCCCATGCACCGCATCAAGGGCACCGACCCGCACCAGGACACGCTGGCCAAGATTCGTGCGGCCGGTCCGCTCACGGGGCGCGTGTTCGATACGTGTACGGGGCTCGGCTACACGGCGCTGGCGGCGGCGGCCAAGGGCGCGCAGGTAACCACCGTCGAACTCGACCCGGCCGTGCATGAGATTATCCGGCGCAACCCGTGGTCATGCCGCCTCTTTGCCACGCCGGCCATCACGCCGCTGATCGGCGATGTCGAGGAGGTCATCACGACCTTTGGCGACGGCGCGTTCGACGCCATCATCCACGACCCGCCGATGTTCAGCCTGGCGGGCGAACTCTACTCGCTAGCGTTTTACCGGGAGTTACTGCGCGTGTTGCGGGGCGGCGGTCGCCTCTTTCACTACATCGGCAACCCGGAGAGCAAGTCGGGGGCGACGGTGACGCGCGGCGTGGTGCGCCGGCTGACAGAGGCGGGCTTTCGCCGCGTGCAGGAGCGCGCCCAGGCCTTTGGTGTGGTGGCGGTCAAATAGGGGCAGCGGGCTGATAGTATGGTTGGCACTGGGACAAGGACGAAGCAAGTCACACCGATGGGGCGCCGGCTGGCACGCAACCTGTTGATTCTGCTCTTTGTGGCCGGCTTTGGCATACTCGCCGGCTGTACGGCGCTGCCGGACGCGGTGCGCGGCGGCGATCCCTGCGCGCGCGCCATGGCTTTGCAGCCGGTAGATGCCGGCTGGCTGGCGCAGCCAACCCCGTACGAAGAGGTCTATCGCACCATGGTCGAGGCACGCTCACCCCAATTGCGCCGCGAGATTGAGGCTATCACCACCTGCTACCAGCCGGGCGACGAAATCTGGGCGTGGCGCCGCCCCGTGTGGCTGCCGGTCGGCAAGAACGAATTTGTGGCCGGTGAAGAAAACGGCTATGCCCTGGTGCGCGATGGCACTGCCGTGGGCGGTGTGGCCGTCACCCAGCAGCAGACCGGCGGTCGCGTCCGCTAGCGCCTTATTGAAATCTCCCAGCTTGGGTGTTGGCGCCGGGCTTCGGGCAGTCCACAAAGGCAATATGCCGGACGAGTAGTGCGCGTATTCTCTGCGAACCTTTGCGCCCCTGCGCCTCTGCGCCTCTGCGTCGAACTGTTTTCTTGCGACCGTCGTCCTAGCGGTTGATGCCGCCGCCGCTGGCCAACAGGCTCTCGACCTCGGCCCTGGTCGTCACCACCATGTCGCCGTACTGGCTGAGCGCCAGCGCGGCGAGCAGCGTGCCGTAGCGCAGCCCCAGCGCCAGGTCGCCGTGCAGCCAGCCGTAGATCACACCCGCCGCCAGGGCGTCGCCGGCGCCCGGCCGGTCGATGATGGTGGCCGGCACGGCCGGCGCGTGCAGAAGTTCCCGGCCATCCCACGCCACGACGCCGCCTTCCCCAATCGACATTACCGTGACCCCGGCCTCCATGCGCTCGCCCAGCGCCGTCACCATCGCGTCATCGCGGCCGGACAAGCCAAAGACACGTGTGGCATCGGCCCGGCTGCAAAAGAGCAGGTCGGCGCCCCGTATCAGCGGCGTGAGTGCGGCGGCAGCATCGCTCGGCGACCAGAGCTTCGCCCGATAGTTGACGTCAAAGCTGATGGGGATGCCGGCACGCCGCGCCCGCACTTGCGCCTCGGCCACGATCGCCCGGCAGGCGGCGGAGAGCGCCGGTGTAATGCCGGTGAGGTGCAGCAGCCATGTGTCGAGCACATGCTCCCACGCCACCCGGTCCGGCGACAACCGCGCCGCGCACGAATCAGCGCGGTCGTAGATTACCTGCGTCGGCCGTGGCGGTGCGGCGAACTCTACGTAGTAGGTGCCGAGCCGCCCTTCGGCACTCCAGGCGACACCGCCAAGATCGACGCCGGCGAGACGCAGGTGATTGGCGACCAGCCGGCCCAGCGGTGATTCCGGCAGCGCGCCGCACCACGCCGTGCGCAGGCCCAGCCGTGCCAGCAGTGCCGCCACGTTGGACTCGGCGCCGCCCGGCCGCGCCTCCAGGCTGTCGGCGAGTTCCAGCCGTTTTCCCGCCGGCACGCTGAGGCGCAACATCGTCTCACCGATGGTCGTCAAGTCGAATCGGGCATCAAGTATGGGGCCGGTGCTCATCATTTGCCTCGTGTGTTCTCTTCTGCACTCGCCAGGAAGCGGTCGAATTCAGCCTGCATTACCTCATCGGGCAGCGTCGCCGGCTCGCGCAGGATGTTGCCCTGCAACACGCCCAGCCGCGCCAACGCTTCCTTGGCACACCAAACGGAGAGATCAATGGACTGCATCGACCAGGCAATGAAGGGCGTTGCCGCATCGAATAGCGTGTGGGCGGCGGCAAGGTCACCGGCCCGAAAGCGGTCGTAGACCTGTGCCAGCGCCGGCCCGAAGTTGGCGGCGGGCATGCACCCCGTCGCGCCGCGCTGCAACCCTTCCCAGAAGCTCAGCCCGCCCCAGCCGGCAAAGACCGCCATGCGTCCCTCCAGCCGGCGCAGAATCTCGCTCGTCTTGGCGCCGGCGGGCGTGCCCTCCAGCTTGACCGATGCAATGAGCGGATTGGCGGCGTGCAGGCGTTCCAGCAAGGCCACGGGCATGGCGACGCCGGTCAACTGCGGCGCATCCTGCACCATGATGGGCAGGCAGGCGGCGTCGGCGATGCGGGCGTAGTAGCGCTCCAGGCTGGCCATGCTGGGCTTGACGAACATGGGCGGCAGCACCATGAGCGCGTCGGCGCCCAGGGCCGCAGCGGCGCGGGCGCGGGCGACCGCCACGTCGGTGCCGTTGCCGTCCGCGCTGACGACGACCGGCACGCGGCCCGCCGCTGTCTCCACGACGATGCGCGCCACGCGGTCGCGCTCGCCGTCGCTGAGCTTGTAGCCTTCGCTGGCAATCGCCGGCGTGGCCAGGCCGTGCACGCCGGCCGCGATGAGGTACTCGACCTCGGCGTGCAGGCTCGCTTCGTCGATGGCGAACGCGGCGTCAAAGGGTGTGGCGACGATGGGGATGCATCCGTGAATGGCTGGGGACATATGTGCGTACTCCGGTCTTTGGTTATTCGTGTCGCAACAGCGGAAGGAACAACGCATGCGCCAGTTCTACAGCTTCCACGGCTAGTGTCGCCTGGCTGGCGCCGTTGTTGGATGGTACGGGGTCGGGTTCGTTGGCAGAGACGGCCGCGGTGTTGGTGACCTGGTCGGCGCTGAGTGACTTGACGCCGAGGGTGACAGTGGCCTGTGCGCCGTTGGCGAGCGTGCCGATCTGGCAGACGATGGTCGTGGCGCCATTGCAGGTGCCGGTCGTGGTCGCAACGGACAGGAGCGAGATGCCGGCGGGCAGGGTATCGGTGACGCGCACACCGGTGGCGGCGGAGGGCCCGAGGTTGGTTGCCACGATCGTGTAGGTGAAGGGTGCGCCGACGAGCACCGGGTCCTGGTTGTCGCTGTTGGTGAGCCCAAGATCGGCGACGGGCGTTGCAATCCCGCTGACGTATTCGAAGGCGCCCACGTCACAGCGCGTGTTCTGGGGCCGCGCAATGTTACGCTGGTCACTTGTAATGAGGGTGCCAGCCTCGTCGGTGCATGCCTCTGGGGCAATCGCATCGCGCGCGGCGCTGCCAGGGGTTAGCGCGTGCGTTTGTGTACTGCCGCCATTGTCGGCAAGGGGCAAGAGTCCCGCAGGGGTGTTGCCAAGTTCGCTGTTCCCCAATCCACAACTTGTCCCCGTGTCCAAATTATTGCCGAGCGTGCTGATGGTGCCGGCGCAATTTGCTGGCACGCCCCCGGCCAGAATCGCCTGCTTGAGGCGCACCGTGTTGCCGGCGGCAGAGAAGATGTTGCCCCCCGAGCCGCTCGTCGCTACATTGTCGGCAAGCGTACTGCTCACGATCGTGACCAATCCGCTGACGCTGCCGCTTTGATTGTGAATGCCGCCGCCGGTCCGTGGGGCGACATCGGCACGATTTGCCGACAGCGTGGAGTTGAAGATTCTGGTCGTGCCACCTTCATTGTAGATTGCCCCCCCCTTGCCGGCGCTGTTTCCGGTAAAGGTGCTACGCTGTACGGTCAGAGAATTGGTTGTCTCGATGGCGCCGCCGCCTGAAGTCCCTCCGCTGCTGGCTGTAGAATTGTTCTGGAAGGTGCTGTCGATAATTGTAACCGTCCCGTTGCTGGCGATTGCCCCCCCGCCCAGTGCAGCGGAGTTACCGCGGAATTGGCTGCGGGTCACATTGACAACAGAGTTCGTTGCGCCAGTGTCGATGGCACCGCCATAACCGCCCGGCGCGGTGTTGTCGGCAAAAACACTGTCGGCGATGGTGAGGCTGCCATCATTGCGAACGGCGCCGCCGAAGCTGGTGGAAGTCGCGGTATTGCCAGAGACTGTACTGCCTACAATGAAGAGCGCCCCGTCGTTGCGTATCGCACCGCCACCAAAACTGCTACCATTCGTGAGGGCGAGGTTGTTCAGCGTCAGGCTACCACGCGTGCTCACGTAAAAGAGTTGGCGAACACCGCCACCACTGAGCGTGATGTTGCCGCCACCCTCGATTGTCACATCGACGCCGTTGCCGATGGTCTTTGTCGACGACAGGGTGATGAGGGCGGCGGCGCCGGTTCCTCCACAGTTGAACGTGACGGTGCCGCCACTGGCAAGTAAGGTTGAAAACTGTGCATCGTTGCTGCAGTTGGTGACAACCCCGCCCGCGTTGGCTGCCGCCGGCAAAGCCAACCAGAGCAGAATGGCCAGGAATGCTGCCCGTTGTATGCTTGCCATCGCACATCGCCCCCGTTTTGCTTTCCGTGAATCTGCCGCGGCAAGAACACATGCCCGGCAGAAGGTCCGCCCGTCAGCGAGTGATCCAGGGTAGAAATATGCTTTCTGACGACTGGCCTGCCCGGCCCGCAAGCGCGAACACGCCGGTCATGGACGTGTCGATCTGGATGATGCCGTTTGCTGGTGTTGCCACGTTGGTGACAATCTCCCATATGTTGGAAGTGGGGTCCAACCTCAACACCGCCACGGTATCGGCTTCCAATACTTCACGATCATCGAAGGTCACCGCTAGCGGCGCGCCCAGTACGGCCGCAGACACGCTGGCAGCATCCTCAATCGCAAGTTCGATCGGAGAGCCGATTGCGGCGTACGGTGCGGGTACTGCGTAGTCGGGGGCGTAGCGCAGCACAAGGGCTGCCTCCTGTGCGATCGCTCCGGCGGGAATCGCCGCAGACACAACGGGGCGCGCACGATTGAGTTGCATCTGGCCCGAACCGCTGCCGACGTGGGTGACGAAGATTTCTTCCTCGGCCGATGCATCGCTCTGTTCACCTGCGCCGATTGGGGAAATTGTCGGCAGATATGGATTTGTATCTGGCCCGATGCCCTCACCGATCACCACGTTTCCTGGTGACGGGGTGCGCTGTGATGAGAAGGCATCCAGAAATTGCGTGCCGCGCGTGCCGCTGTCAATGCCGCCGACAGCGCCGAGGCGAATGCTCTCGATCCGGCGGGTATCATTGTCGACGCCAGTCAGTTGCGCGCGCAACTGGCCGTCGACAAACAGGCGCATACCGCCATCGTTGACTCCTGGTGCGCTCGCTGCCGCCCAGTCAAGCTCCAGTGAATGACTTGCGTCTGGCACTGCAAACCAGGCTGTATTCGCATAGACACTCCCGTCATTGCGCAGGGCGGCGCGTACCTGGTAGGCGCCATTGGTGTTGCGGATCTCAAGACGTAACACAACAGTGGCGGCAGCATCTAAACCGTAAAACAGATAGAACCGGTTGCCGCTTGCCATGGCGAGCGAGTTCGGGTCGAACAGGAATTGGGCGCGGTAACGCACTTCGGCCGCCGGAGAGGAATCGGTCACAAAAATGGCGCGGTTGTCATTGTGAAGAAGTTGAAGCCCGTACACGCCATTCTGGGCGGCCGCACGGCTGACGGACAAATCTCCACCGTCCGTCGCACTGCCTGACCAGGCTGCCGTTGTGCCCGACTCGAAGCCGTCAGCAAAGATCAGCTCCGGTGTCGCTGTCGCTGTTGGCGTCGGCGGAACAGGCGTGATCGTTGCGGTCGGACCAACCGGAGTGGCTGCCGCCGTCGCTGTGGCGGCTGGCGTCGATGTCGGTGGGATAGGTGTCGATGTCGCCGTTGGTGCGACCGGCGTGGCCGTCGGCGTCGGCGGAATAGGTGTCGCTGTCGCCGTTGGTGCTACTGGCGTGACCGTTGGCGTCGGCGGAATAGGTGTCGCTGTCGCCGTTGGTGCTACCGGCGTGGCCGTCAGCGTTGGCGGAATAGGTGTCGCTGTCGCCGTTGGTGCTGCCGGCGTGGCCGTCGGCGTCGGTGGGATCGGTGTAAACGTTGCCGTTGGTGCTGCCGGCGTGGCCGTTGCGGTCGGCGGGATAGGTGTAAACGTTGCCGTCGGTGCAACCGGCGTAAAGGTAGCCGTTGAGGTTGGCGTAGCAGTAGCCACGGGTGATGGATTGACGGTACCACCACCAAAGTCATCAAGGATTGCGTTGGGGGTGCCTACCATCCAAAGGCCGATGTAGCCGCCGTTGGCCGTGTACGGCCAGGCGCTGGTATCTCTGGCACCGATCAACGTCCCATTGCGATAGATTTCAACCGTACCGTTTGATCTGGCGCGTGCGCCCAGTCGATCTCCATTCACAAGGTTGATGGGTATGTCGGCGCCATATTGCACCCATCCTTGCCCTGGGGCGAATGTCCAGACCTGCGCGGAATTGGCCGCACTATTGTAGAGAACCTCGATGACCCCTGCCGTCCATGTTGAAGGGTTCTGAGATTTGAGCAGCAGGTCATGTTCTGTCCCGCCGGCATCCACAGTGCTGATCGTGACAAATGCTTCCTGGTCTGCACCAAATGCACTTCCTTGCCAGTAGATATCGCCGTCCGCGCCTACATCCAACTGATTGGCAGAAATACGATAGGCGGCTGTCGTCCCTGCCCAACTGGTGCCAATGGCGCCGTCGGCGCGGGAAAAGCTGTCCAGCACACCCGTCGCGGGGAAGTTAGCTGCCACAACTGTCGCCGTTGGGGTCGGAGGAAGCGGTGTAAATGTTGCCGTTGGCGTTGGCGTGAGTGTTGGTCCTGTGGCGCTTTGATAGGTAGCAATGTAGCTTTGATCGCTTGCCGGGACTGTGATCGTATGCGTTGCGGCCCCTCCATCTGACCATCCGACAAATGAATAGTAAACGTTGCCCAAGGTTTGCGTGGGTGGTGCACCGATCGTGTGCTGGAAACCTATCAGCGTATCGTAGACGAATGGGGACGGCACATTGGAGAATTGATCGAAGTCGAGCGCAAGCCCTGGTGGATTCGTGCCAAAGGTCAGGTTGACTTTGGCTGGGTAGATGAAGGTTGACCGGTTACTCTGCAAGCCGTCGGCGTCGGCTACCGTCAGAATCAGTTCGTAGGCCGTATTTCCGCTAAAATCATGGCCTGTGGTTGGGATCGTGAAAGTACCGACTGGGCCGCGAATTGGGCCAGCCGCCGGATGGACATGCCCCTCGTGGTGAAAGACGATAGACCAGGCGTAGCTAGCATCGGTTAGCACGCCGTCGGGATCAAGGGCCGAGCCGCTGAACGTGATGGTTTGACCAGCTAGGAAATTCGAGCCGGAAATCGGCGCGGTCACAGTCACCTGAGGGGGCGCGCCCACTTTGATATAAAGCGGATTGGACAACGTCTGAAGCTGGCCATCGGAGACGGTCAGGCGCGCGGTGTAGACCCCGTACCCGCTATACACGTGGGTCAGCATTGCGCCGGTTCCCGTGGCACCGTCACCAAAGTCCCAGGTGTATGACAGTGCATTGCCGTCTGGGTCAGTTGCGGCAGCGGCAAACTGGACGGAAAGTGTCGGCCCCGCGCCGGTGGTGGGGTTGGCGGAAGCAGACGTGATGACGGGCGGCTGGTTGGCGGCTGCATAGCTGATCCGGCGCACCGATCCGGGGCCGGTTTGTACGCCACTGTTATCCAGCGCAATATCGACATAATAGAGCGCTCCGTCAGGCCCCATTTTCAGGTCGACAATGTCGCCGTATGGGCCATCTGCGCTGCCGTCCGCTGGTTCAAATGAGACGAGGCCGGTAACGCTGCCTGCAGTATCGAATACAAGACGTTTGATCCAATTCTGCGCATAGTCGGCGAAGATATAGGTGCCCTGATAGCTGACGGGAAACTGCGAGCCGCGGTAAACAAACCCGCCGGTAACTGAGGCATCGCGGCCGCTGTGTGGGTAGGAATAGACTGGATTCGTCAGGCCGGCAAGGCTGCAAGGGCCTTCGCAGAGCGGCCATCCGTAGTTGGCACCGGCTACAACCCGGTTGACTTCCTCAATTGCGCTGTTGCCGACGTCCCCCACGTAGAGCGCGCCGGTGAGCGAATCGAAAGAAAAGCGGAATGGGTTGCGTAATCCGCGCGCCCAAATCGCGTCCAGGTTTGGGCCGGCGCCGTCGTAGAATGGGTTGTCCGCCGGTACCGTGCCGTCGCTATTCACGCGCAGAATCTTGCCGTGGTAACTGTCGAGCCGCTGCGATGGGTGGCTGGTACCAGAGGTGGAGTCAAAGTGGTCGCCCGTCGATATATATAGCTTGCCGTCCGGCCCAAAGGCGATGGTGCCCGCATGGTGCCAAAAGCCGGCATCGATATTGTCCTGCCAGATCACAACTTCACTGTTGGGCACCGTAGTGTTCCCGGACGCTGTAAAACGCGAGACGCGATCGCGCAGGGGGGAGTTTGCGGTGTAAAAGATGTAGTAGTAGCCGTTCGCGGCAAAGTTCGGATCGAGCGTGATGCCGACCAGGCCGCGCTCACCCTGATCAGTATTGATATTGGTCAGTTGCAACAGCGGCGTGCCCAACGCCTGTGAGCTACCCGGCGGCACAACCTTGATGAGTCCGGCGCGCTCAATGATAAGCATCCGGCCGTCCGGTGCAAAGGTCAGCCCGGTTGGCTGCGACAGGTTCACGACCAGCGTCTGATTCTGGAACCCAGCCGGTGGCGCAGCAATTAGCCGCGATGCATGGAGCACAAGCCCCAGGGTGAGCAGCAAAGCGCTGAAATTGACAGCAAGTTGTAAGCTATTTTGATCAAGCACTCTATGTGCAATTGCCCGCATCGCTTGATTGTCCCTGTTCATCGGCCATTGTTTAGACATAATCTTCTGGCGACCACGCCGTTTCTGGCCGAGGACACCCTGGGCACAAAGCAGATCGGGTCAGAAGATGGCCGATTATACCATTGGTGGAAACCTTGTCTAGGGAATGTCGCTACAAGACGCGGTCGGCAGAGATGGGGGAGTAGGGGATGACAGGATGACAAGATGACGTTGTGAGGTGTTG
>WBZU01002611.1_pt1 | contig 12283 bp, 10 predicted proteins | sample 5204311 | NCBI WGS metagenome assembly WBZU01 (sample SAMN12344359, study PRJNA552823) | activated sludge metagenome | biome: Activated sludge suspended growth; feature: Nitrification reactor; material: Wastewater; isolation source: activated sludge from nitrification reactor of wastewater... | reverse complement strand
ACCAACCCCGCGGCCTACCACCGGGACCAACACGGAAAAAGCTCTGAACCTATTGCAGGTTCAGAGCTATTCCGATGTCGTGAGACATCACAGGTGCGCGCCCGAAGGGATTCGAACCCCTAACCTTCTGACATAAACACCCGTATCTGCGCGTCTATCGGGACTGTCGCAGTAACGGTGTAAACGGCCTGATCGGCCCCGGTGTGTCGGGGCCGGAAAGGTCGTCTGATGATCGAAACTTTCGTGGCTGTGCAGCCATCGCAGAATTTTGAAGTGGATGCCGCTGCGGCGGCGCCGATTGATGTCCCGGACAGCCGGGAGGTCGACGAGCTCGAAGTCGCCCGGGAGTTGGTGCGCCAGGCCCGTGAGGCCGGGGTGGCGCTGACGGGCCCGGGCGGGTTGCTCAGAGCGATGACCAAGACGGTCATCGAGACCGCTCTGGATGAGGAGATGTCCGAGCATCTGGGCTATGACCGCCACGATCCGGCGGGTTACGGAAGTGGCAACTCCCGCAACGGCACCCGTTCGAAGACCGTGCTGACCGACGCGTGCGGACAGATCGAGATCAACGTCCCTCGCGATCGGGCGGGAACCTTCGAGCCCCAGATCGTCGCCAAGCGTCAACGCCGCCTGACCGACGTCGATGAGGTGGTGTTGTCGCTGTATGCCCGCGGGTTGACCACCGGGGAGATCAGCGCGCATTTCGCCGACATCTACGGCGCGTCGGTGTCGAAGGACACGATCTCCCGGATTACCGACCGGGTCGTGGAGGAGATGACGGCCTGGCACACCCGTCCGTTGGAGCGCGTGTACGCCGCGGTGTTCATCGACGCTTTGCATGTGAAGATCCGCGACGGCCAGGTCGGCCCACGGCCGGTCTACGCCGCGATCGGGGTGGACCTGGCCGGTCACCGCGACGTGCTGGGCATGTGGGCCGGCGAAGGAGACGGCGAATCGGCCAAGTACTGGCTGGCGGTGCTCACCGAGTTGAAGAACCGCGGGGTGGCCGACGTCTTCTTCTTGGTCTGCGACGGCCTCAGAGGATTGCCGCAATCGGTCAGTGCAGTCTTCCCCGACACGGTGGTGCAGACCTGCATCATCCATCTGATTCGAGGGACATTCCGCTACGCCGGGCGCCAGCACCGCGACGCCATCGCCCGAGCCCTCAAACCGATCTACACCGCGGTCAACGCCACCGCAGCCACCGAGGCCCTCGATGCCTTCGACGCCGAGTGGGGCCAGCGGTACCCGGCAGCGATCCGGTTGTGGCGCAACGCCTGGAGCGAATTCATCCCATTCCTGGACTACGACACCGAGATAAGGAAGGTGATCTGTTCGACCAACGCCATCGAGTCCTTGAACGCCCGCTACCGTCGCGCCATCCGCGTGCGCGGTCATTTCCCGACCGAGCAGGCAGCCCTGAAATGCCTATACTTAGTCACCCGGTCGCTGGACCCGACCGGGACCGGACAGAAGCGATGGACCATGCGCTGGAAACCAGCACTGAACGCCTTCGCGATCACCTTCGCCGACCGTATGCCGGGCAGCGAAACCAACTAACCGAAGATGCCGTTTACACCGTTAATCGGACGGACCCCGTCTATCCGAGTCCGTGAGGATGTGCGCTAGGCAGGCAATTCGATTCAAATGTGCCATACGGATACCGGGCAGTCTGGGCGGATGCACGGCGTTTGTATCGGGAAAGTGGTGGATTAAAGATTCGGGCCTCCACGCTAACGACGCTAAGTCCACACCCGTCGGGGTTCTATGGTTCAACCGTTCAGATGCGGGCGGTTCGCTGTGGTCAGGTCTCAAGCAGGCTCCGTAGCATCCAGGCGGTTTTCTCGTGGATCTGCATGCGTTGGGTCAACAGATCCGCGGTGGGTTCGTCGTGTGCGTCCTCAACCGTGGGGAACAACGCCCGAGCGGTACGAACCACGGCTTCCTGACCGGCGACGAGGTCGCGGATCATGTCGGTCGCAGTGGGGGCCGACGGGCCTTCGGGGATGCTCGTAAGCCGGGCGAACTCGGCGTAGCTGCCCGGGGCTTTGGCGCCCAGCGCCCTGATGCGCTCGGCGATGAGGTCGACGGCCAGTGCCAGCTCGGTGTACTGGGTTTCGGACATCAGGTGCAGTGTCTGAAACATCGGGCCGGTGACGTTCCAGTGGTAGTTGTGGGTCTTCAGATACAGGGTGTAGGTGTCGGCGAGGAGTCCGGCGAGGCCCTCGGTGATGCGGACACGGGTCTCGGCGTCGATGCCGTTGTCGATGCTCATGTCGATCTCGGTGGTCATGTCCTCTGATCCTTTTTCATTGAGGTTTCGAATGCCCAGGGCAGTCAGGACGGTCAGGACTTCGCGTTTTTCCGGATGGCTGCTTCGACGTCCTCAGCGGGGATGGGCTTGGTGCAGAAGAACCAGTCCTCACACTGGACGTCGGCGTCGTGTCCCTCCATGCGGTCCTTGGCGGTGCCGCAGGAGCCGGCGGGCGGGACGATGACCGGTTCACCGGGGCGCCAGTCCGCAGGCGTGGCGACGTCGTAGTGGTCGGCGGTTTGCAGCGCCTTGACCAGGCGGAGAAGCTCGTCGAAGTTGCGTCCGGTGCTCAGCGGGTAGTAAATCACTGCGCGGACAACGCTTTTCGGGTCGATGACGAAAACGGCGCGCACCGCCTTGGTGGAGTCCTCGCCGGGCATGATCATCCCGTACTTGCGGGCGACCTCCATCGAGACGTCTTCCACCAGCGGGAAGGTCACCTCGACGTCCTTCATGCCACGGAAGGTGATCTTCTCCTTGATGGTGCGCAGCCAGGCGATGTGGCTGTAGAGGCCATCGACGGACAGACCGACCAAATCGGTGTTGTAGCGGGCGAATTCGTCCTGCATGGAGGCGAAGGTGATGAACTCACTGGTGCAGACCGGAGTGAAGTCCGCCGGATGGGAGAAGAAGATCACCCACTTGCCCGAATAGTCGCCGGGAAAGTTGATCGGCCCCTGGGTGGTTTCGGCAGTGAACGACGGGGCGGAATCCCCGATCCGCGGCATACCCGCCACGGGTGCCTGATCGCCAAGCGGTGAAGTCATCGGACGCTCCTTTTCTGGACTGTATCCAGTTTAGGATATACCCCGTGGGGTATGCTGCGCAAGCAGCGATACGGGAGGCAATCCATGGGACAGCCGATGTGGGACGAGCGGTACCGGGGTGAGGAGTACGTCTACGGAACCTCGCCCAACGACTTCCTACGCAGTCAGATCACGCACCTGCCCCGGGGACAGATCCTGTGCCTGGCCGAGGGCGAGGGCCGCAACGCGGTGTTCCTGGCCGAGCAGGGCTACGACGTGACTGCCGTCGACCAGTCGCCGGTCGGCCTGGCCAAGGCCCGCCAACTGGCCGAACAACGCGGCGTCAGCATCGAGACGGTCGTTGCGGACCTTGCTGCGTTCGAGTTGGCACCGGAGGCCTGGGACGGCATCGTCTCGATCTTTGCCCATGTGCCGCCCCCCACCCGCCGGCACATCCACCGCCAAGTCGTGAACGGTCTGCGACACGGCGGGGTCCTCCTGCTCGAGGCCTACCGCCCCGAACAACTGGAGTACCACACCGGAGGCCCACCCGTTGCGGAGTTGATGATGACCCTCGACGGCTTACGCGAGGAGTTGTCCGGACTGGACTTCGACTACTGCGCCGAGACCGTGCGCGATATTCAGGAGGGACCTCTGCACCACGGCGCCGGCGCGGTGGTGCAACTCAGAGCCCGCCGCCCACACTGAGCAGAAGTCAACGCGTGCCGTGCCAGACTGGCCGCCATGCCAGTGGTCGCCGCGATCATCGTCCTCGTCGCGCTCGTCCTGATCGTCAGCGGTCGGGCACCGGCGGTGTTGGTGCTGTTCTCGGCGCTGCTGGTCGCCGCTGTGATCGGGATCGCGACGCCCGACGAGTTGTTCGCCGGTCTGAGTAACGCCGCCGTCATCACCATCGCAGCAATGCTGGTGATCGCCAAGGGCGTGTTCGTCACCGGCGTGATCTCCCGGCTGACATATCGGCTTCTGTCAGGGGTCAACTCGGCCTCTCAGGCTCTGCGTCGGCTGATCCCACCCGTCGGGCTGCTCTCGTCGCTGATCAACACCACCTCGATCATGGCCATGTTGATTCCGGCCACCAAGGAACTCGAGCAACGGTCGGGCGTCCCGGCGCGCGGGGTGCTGCTGCCGGTCACCCACGCCACCACGCTGGCCGGCTCAGTCACGCTGATCGGTGCCGGTTCGAACCTGCTCATCGCTGGGATCGCCGAGGCCGACGATATCCATCTCTCCATGTTCTCGTTCGTGCCGATTGCCCTGCCGGTGGCGCTGGCCGGATGGGCGGTGCTGTTGCTGACGGCACCGCGGCTGCAGCGCAGCCAGGCCGCGGCACCGAGACGGGAGCTGAACTGGCGAGCAGAGATCGCCCTGTCCAACGGTGCCGACAGCATCGGGCGCACCCCTGCGGATCTGGGGATTGCAGCCACCCCGGAGTTCGAGCTCGTGGAGGTCCGGCGCTGGGGTGCACCGGTGCCCGCGGACAGCGCACTGGCGGCGGGCGACGTCCTGATCTACCGCGCAAGTGAGGCAGGCGTTCGCATGCTCTGGGGCAGTTCTTGGTTGGGTCTGGCCCCCCAGGACTTATACCTGGTGTCCATCGCCGCCGACGAGGGCGCCACCCTTCGCGAACTGGAGGAGGCCGGCGACATCCTGGTGGTGGCCGCCGAGACCGAGACGCCGCTGAGCCACACCACCGCTAAACCAGGTGCGTTGTGTCTGGTGTCGGCCCGATCCACCGACGTACTCGCCGCCCATCCCATGGTGGCGCTGTGTCGGCAAGTGGCCGGGCAGGCGCCACAGCCGGCCAAGACCGGCATCGCCCTGGGAATTCTGGGGGCCATCGTCATTGCCGGATCCTTCGGGCTGTCCTCTGTCGAGGTGGTCGCGATGGCCGGCGCCATCCTGATGGTCCTGACCGGTGTCCTGACGCCGAAAGCCGCTGTGCGCGCACTGAACTGGAACATCCTCGCCATCATGGCGGGCTCGATCGGACTCGGAACGATCGTCGTCAAAAGCGGCCTCGGCGAGCTGATCTCCTCCGCCATCGTCACACTCTCCGCAGGACACACCCTCCTGATCGTCGTCGTGTTCGCTGTGATCACCACGCTCACCACCAACCTTGTCACCAACTCCGCCGCCGCCGGAATCCTCGCACCGGTGGCCATCGCCGTCGCCGCATCGGCGGAGCTGAACCCGGTGGTACTGCTGACCCTGATCGGCACCTGCATCTCCATGACGTTCCTGAACCCGATCGCACAACCGACCACCCTGATGGTCATGGGCCCTGGCGGATACACGACGAAGACCTTTGTGCGCTTCGGCATTCCCCTGACCGTGGCGTGCATCGCGGTCGCCAGCGCGATGGGGGTTGCGTTACTCGCCCGCTAGCAAAGAGGCGGCCGGAGTGTGGTTGGCACCAAGTCCCGCTGCGGGGCGACGCCAAATATGACGACGCGTGGGCGGCCGTCATATACCCCCTAGGGTATAGTGGAGTGTCGTTACCGCGAAAGGTGGAGACCCAATGCCGATCCCAGAGGTTGATCCGGTCGAGGCCCTGCGCCTGACCCGCGAATCCGCAATTCTGCTCGACGTCCGCGAGGACGACGAGTGGTCAGCCGGGCACGCCCCCGGCGCAGTCCACCGCGCCCTCGGCTCCCTGGATGCCAGCGCCTACGATCCGGCCGTTCCTGTTGTCGCCGTGTGCCGTTCCGGCAAGCGGTCTGCGGTGGCCGCGGGTCAACTCGCTGCCGCAGGCATCACGGTGTACAACCTGGCAGGCGGAATGCAGGCATGGCTCGCCGCGGGTCAACCGGTCATCAGGGACGACGCGAGCGCTGGGACCGTCATCTGACGTTGGTGACCCTGAGTTGCTGACAGTCGAGGTGATCGACGGGGTCGTGGGTGCCCACGACAACCGTGCGGTCGGGTCCGAACAGGGGACTTGGTGTCTCAAGTAGGGCCTTCAGGAATGAAGACCGATCCGCGGCACTGAGGTGCTCGGTCGGTTCGTCGAGCAGCAGGATTGGCGCGGGGCACAACAGGGTTCTGGCAAGCAACAGCCTGCGCCGTTGGCCGCCGGATACCGCCTCCGCGCCCCCATGGAGCACGGTGGCCAATCCGTCCGGCAGCGACGCGAGCCACTCGCCGAGGCCCACCAGGCGCAGGGCTTCAAGAAGTTCCTCGTCCGAGCAGTCGCCCCGTGCCACCAGGAGGTTGTCGCGAACGGTCGTTGCGAACAGATGGGCGTCCTCCGCGAAATAACATATGCGGCTTCGCATTTCACTGTCGTTGAGTTGTCCGGCGGGGACACCGTCGATGCTGAGGCCCCCGCTCCGAGGGGGAAATAGTCCGGCCAGGGTCATCAACAGCGTGGTCTTTCCGACGCCACTGCGGCCCGTGATCGCCAGCCTGGCACCGGGCTCGAGAGTCATGGTCACCGGCAGACCGATGGACGATTCGCCGTGGCCGGCCTGAATCGCGTCTGCGCGCAACTGCGGCGCGGCCGCCAATGAATGCTTGCGCGGATCAGGGCGCGGAGTCTCTGCGGTTGGCACCAGGTCCATCAGTCTTTTCGCCGCGATACGCGCTCTGGTGATGGCCACCGCGGCGGCGGGCAGCGCGGAGGTGGCCTCGAACGCAGACAACGGGAACAGCATCAGAATCGCCAGAGTGGTGGGAGCGACGGTGGGCGCGACACCGATGGCAACCACGATCGCGGCGAGTGTGGCGGCCGCGACGCCGATGGTCGGTGCCGCTGCCGCCAGCGCCATCGGGGCGGCGGCCCGATCGAGCGCTGTGCCCCACATTCGTTGCTGCCGAGCCGATTCCGTGATGAGTTCGGGCAATCGTCCAGCGATTCGCAGTTCGGGAGCATGATCGAGTGCGGTCAGTGCTGCGATGTCACGCTGCCGATGATGACGACGGGCGACCAGTTCCTGGGCGGCGGCGCCTCGCGCGGCTAGCCACGGTCCAAGAATTCCGGCGACCATCAGACCTACGGCGAGAACTCCGGCTACGGCTGGGGAGATCAACGCGATCAGAGCGATCGAGGCGGCGCCGAGGACGCCGGCTACCCCGATCGGGACGAAAGCCCGCACCAGAACCTCGGAGAATGTGTCGACGTCAGATCCGACATGTGCAAGCAGATCACCGCTGTGGAGCCGGGACGTGAGTTGGCTCGGGCCGTAGGCCAGCCGGCGGTAGATCTCGGCGCGTGCGGCCCCGGCCGACCGCAGGCCCGTGTCGTGGGAGACCAGCCTTTCGACGTAGCCCAAGACTCCCCGGGAGATCCCGAACGTTCTCACGGCCACGACGGCGACCGACAGATCGAGCACCGGCGGCATCTGCCAGGCCCGGGTGATCAGCCACGCCGAGACCGACGCCAGCGCGAGAGCACTGCCCAATGACAGGGAGCCGAGCACGATGGCCAGGACGAGTCGGGGCCAACGGGGCCGCAGCAGAGGTAGCGCGGCCCACAGCGGATCAGAGGAGAGCATTGGCCACCGATTCCACCTCTATGACCTCATCGGCGATGGCGAGGATGCTCGGCCAGTGCGCGACAACCACCACTGTGGCCCCGGCTGCGGCGAGCGCTGAGATGCTCTGCAGCACCGCCGCCTCCGACGCGTCGTCCAGATGGGCGGTCGGCTCGTCGAGCAACAGCAGCGGGGCCCCGGACCCGAGGGCACGCACCAGAGCGAGCCGCTGCCGCTGACCGAGCGACAAACCTTGCCCGCCCTGTCCGATCGCGCTGTCCATACCCTGCGGCAGAGTGGACAGAACCTGATCGAACCCTGTTGTCCTGCTTATGGTGTCGAAGGCGCTGAGGGGTCCGAAGAGATTGAGGTTCTCCTCGACGGTGCCGGGAATGATCACCGGCCGCTGGGCGAGCCAGCTCAGCTGGCTCCACCAGTTGCGGCGGGTGACATCCGGCAGCATCACACCATCAACCGCCACCGCGCCCTCCGTCGGCGGTATGAGACCCGCGATGACCTGGAGCGCCGTGCTCTTGCCGGCGCCATTGGGTCCGGTCAGCACAGTCACCCGCCCCGGGGCGATGCATCCGGAAAGCCGATACGGCGAAACACCGTCTCGCCCGGCGACCGATACCTGCCGGAGATGGATCGTCGCTCCGGCAGTCTGGACCGTGCGGGTACCGTCCGGTGCATCCGCCTCGGAGCCGATCAGTGCAAATGCTTTGTCCGCGGCGGCCTTTCCATTCTGGGCGGCATGGAATTCGATTCCGACGCGCCGCAGCGGCCAAAAGACCTCCGGCGCCAACAGCAGCACGGTCAGCCCGGTCGACAGCGCGAGTTCGCCGTCGAGTAGGCGTAGTCCGATGCTGACTGCGACCATTGCCACACCGAGCGTGGCGATCAATTCAAGAACGAGTGACGACAGGAATGCGATCCGCAAGGTCGCCATCGTCGAGCGGCGATGGGCGGAGTTCAATGCTGCGATCCGCTCGGCCGGCCCATCGACGCGGCCCAGTGCGCGCAGGGTCGGTATGCCCGCGATGAGGTCCATCAGGCGCGACTGAAGCACGGTCGTCGCCGCGAGCGCTGTCGAGGACCGCTCGGCGGTGGCCACGCCGATCAGCGTCATGAAGATCGGTATCAGCGGAAGGGCGACCAACACGATCAATGCCGACCGAGGGTCGTTGACTGCGATCACGGTCGCGGCGGCGGGCGTAAGTAGTGCCGCCAGAACGAGGGCTGGGAGGTAGGCGGTGAAGTACGGCCGTAGACCGTCGAGACCGCTCGCTATGAGCGTGGCGGCCTCCTCGCGTCGTGGCGCTAATCGGTTGGGCGGCAACGCGGTTACGCTGCGTAGAACCTGAACGTTGAGATCGGCGATCACGGCACTAGCACCACTCTGGCCCAGCCGCGCCTGCAGCCATTGGCCGATGGCGCGAACCGTCCAGAGGGCGGCCACGATCAGCAACGGCCCTCGCCACGACGTGATGGAGCGTGCCCCTGGATCGGTGATCACAACGGCGATCACATGGCCGAGAATCACCGCGGACGCGATTGCAGTGCCGGCGATGAGCAGTCCACAGCAGACTGCAGCGACGAGGTACCGGCGCACAGGAGCCGATACGCGCCACAGTCGGGGGTCGATTGGACCCCGCCTATCGGGGCTCAGGACACGGGCCTCAACGACAGACCGATGGACGGCGGGATCGACTCGGCGAAGATCCGCTTGCGGAAGACCCAGTAGGACCAGGCCTGGTAAGCCACGACGACCGGGGCGACGATCACCGCCGCCCAGGTCATGACCTTCAGCGTGTAGGCCGTCGACGATCCGTTGGCGACGGTGATGCTGTAGGACGGGTCGATCGTCGAGGGAACCAGGTTCGGATACAGCGAGCCGAACATAAGCGTGACCATCGCGGCGATCACGACGGTGGTGAACAGGAACGCCCACCCTTCCCTGGCCCGGGAGACCGCCACCGCCGCCGCCAGTTGCGCCGCCAGACCGACGGCGACGACCACTGCGGTCCAAGGCTTTCCGTAACCCAACTGGGTCCACAGGAAGAAGACGGCGACGAGCACCGTCACGGGGATACCGAGCATCTGCGCGCGGCGCACCGCGTCACTTCGGACTGAGCCTCCGCTCTTCAGAGCGAGGAACACCGCACCGTGGAACAGAAACAGCGCGCAGCTGGTCAGCCCTCCCGCAAGGGTGTAGGGATTGAGCACATCGCTGATGGTCAGACCGACGAGATTCTTGTCCGGGCCCACCGGCAAGCTGTGAACCAGGGCCGCGAAGGCGACTCCCCACAGAATCGCCGGCACCCAGGACCCGAGCGCGATGCCGATGTCGCACCACCGTCGCCATCTCGGGTCGTTGATCTTGCCGCGCCATTCGATGGCCACGACCCGGGCGATCATCGCAAGGAGGATGGCCAGCAGCGGCAGATATAGGCCGGAGAACACGGTGGCGTACCACTGCGGGAATGCGGCGAACATTGCTCCGCCTGCGGTGATCAGCCAGACCTCGTTGCCGTCCCAGACCGGGCCAATGGTGTTCAGCACCGCTCGCCGGTGCGACTCCGCACTGCTGCCGGCGGCTGCAGCGCTACGACCACCCACCGGGCCCATCAGCATGCCGACCCCGAAATCGAAGCCCTCCAAGACGAAGAACCCGAGGAAAAGTGCGGCGACGATGATGAACCAGATCTGTTGCAGCTCCATTGTTATGGGCTTCTTTCACATGTCGGTAGGCGAAAGGGTCAGTAGGCGAAGGACAGCGGTGCGACGTCGGCTTCGTCGGGAGGCTGGGGAGGCGCCGGTTCGGAGTCGTGTTCCTGCGGTCCAGCGACGACATACCTGCGCAAGAGGTACGTCCACACCACAGCAAGAAATGCGTAGGTGAGTGTGAACGCGATCAGTGAAACCCATACCAGTCCGGCGCCGTGGGGCGTCACACCCTCGCGCACAGTCAGCCGGATGAGCGGGTCACCGTCGGGATTGGGGGCGACCACCCACGGTTGGCGCCCCATCTCGGTGAAGATCCAGCCCGCAGCGTTGGCGAGGAAAGGCATCGGGATGGTCCAGATCGCCATGCGCGACAACCACTGGTGGTCGGGAACCCGTCCACGGCGGGTAAGCCACAGGACGGTCAGTGCGAACAGCATGGGAAGCGCCATGAAGCCGATCATCGCCCTGAACGACCAGTAGGTGACAAAGAGGTTGGGGACATACCAGTCCGGGCCGAACCGCTGTTGGTAGGACTGCTGAAGATCCTCCACACCTTCGAGGGTCACACCACTGAATTTGCCCTCAGCGAGGAACGGCAACACGTAGGGGACGTCGATGACGCGGCTGATGCTGTCGCAGTTGTTGTGCGTTCCGACAGTCAGCACTGAGAACTTCGGATCGGTTTCGGTGTGACACAGGGATTCGGCGGCCGCCATTTTCATCGGCTGTTGATGGAACATCAGCTTGCCCTGAGCATCGCCGGTCAGGAAGATGGCAGCGCCAGCAGCAAGCGCGAACACGCTTCCCAGCATGGCGGCGGGGCGGAACAGCGCCGCTGCGTCGGAGGTTCCCTTCGAACGGACCATCCACCACGCTGAGACCGCAGCGACGAAGGTTCCCGCGGTCAGGAATGACGCCGCGACAGCGTGCAAGAAGGCCGCGATGGCCGTGTTGTTGGTGAAAAGCGCCCAGATGCTTTCCAACTCGGCCCGCCGGGTCACTGGGTTGAACCGGGCTCCAACCGGATGCTGCATGAACGAGTTCGCCGCGATGATGAAGAACGCCGACAGGTTGACGCCAAGAGCGACCAGCCAGATCGAGGCCAGGTGCAGCAGCTTGGGAATGCGGTTCCAGCCGAAGATCCACAGCCCGATGAACGTGGACTCCAGGAAGAAGGCGACCAACCCCTCCATCGCCAGGGGCGCGCCGAAAACGTCGCCGACGAAACGGGAGTATTCGCTCCAGTTCATCCCGAACTGGAATTCCTGCACGATGCCCGTCGCGACACCGATCGCGAAGTTGATGAGGAAGATCTTCCCGAAGAACCGGGTCATGCGATACCACGCCGGATTATCAGTGACGTACCACAACGTCTGCATCGCTGCGATCAGCGGAGCAAGTCCGATGGTCAGCGGCACAAAGATGAAGTGGTACAGCGTGGTGATACCGAACTGCCAGCGCGATACGTCAACAACGTTCATGGTGAATCTCCAACCTGGAGGGCGATTAGGCTAGGCCCTTGAGCATCAGGTTCCAGTACAGGAACGGCAGCCCGTACTTCTTGAGGTACCAGTACGGACGATGCGGCTTGGCCGGGTCCAGCAGCGGGAACGACGGCTTGAGCTTGAGGTCGTAATCGGACTCGGCGAGCAGCATGTCGTGCGACGAGGTCACGATCGGGCACGAGGAGTACCCGTCGTAGGACCCGGTCAGCGGCCGACCCTTGAGGTGGGCGTCGATGTTGGCCACCACCACAGGTGCCTGCTTGCGCACGGCTGCGCCGGTTTTCGCGTTCGGTGATGATCCGGCGTCGCCGAGACTGAACACGTTCGGGTAGCGAACGTGCTGCAGGGTGTTCTTGTCGATCTGCACGAACCCGCTCGCGTCGCCGGTGGACAGTGGTGAGGACTTGATCCAGTCCGGCGCGGACTGTCGCGGCACCACGTGCAGCATGTCGTAGGGCAGCATGATGTCCGAGCCGCTGGGACCCACGGCCGTGACGG
>WBZU01002608.1_pt1 | contig 12284 bp, 22 predicted proteins | sample 5204311 | NCBI WGS metagenome assembly WBZU01 (sample SAMN12344359, study PRJNA552823) | activated sludge metagenome | biome: Activated sludge suspended growth; feature: Nitrification reactor; material: Wastewater; isolation source: activated sludge from nitrification reactor of wastewater... | reverse complement strand
GGAGCGCGCGGCCGCCTTCGACAAGCACGTCCCATTCTATAAACGCATCCAGAAGCACTCGAAGCCATACGACCCTCATAAGTCCGCTCAAAAAGAAATCCGGGATCTGACCGCGCGCAAGGCTCCGGGCTGGGAAATTGCCGACGCAGTTAAACGCCTGGCAACCACGCCCGTGATCATCCGGGCCTGTCACGGCGGCCAGCTCAGCGGCGGGTCCAAGAGCCCGGCCAGAAAGCGCCAAGACGCCCGCGATGCGCGTACACTTCTGCTGCACGCCCAAGCAAGTCGAAATCCTGCGCCATCCCGCGCGGTTTAAGTTTATCGGTGCCGGCCGTCGCTGGGGTAAGACTTTTCTTTCCCGCACGGAATTAGTAGCCAGGGCACTGCAAGGCTTTCATTGCTGGTATATCGGGCCCAGTGCTTCCAACAGCACGCCTGAATACCGCGCCGTTTTAAACCACCCCGCGCTGCAGGACCTGATTATCAAAGCGCGTGTGCAGCCCTACCCGCAGATCTGGGTTGAAGGCGGCGGAAGCATCGGGTACCGGACCTTTGAACGCCCGGATCTACTCCGCGGGCACGGCCTGGACTACGTGTGGGTCGATGAAATTCAGGAAATCAACGAGGACGACTTTTCCTCCGTCATTCTCCCGTTGGTTTCCGATAAACGCGGCAAGCTCACTCTGAGTGGTCAGTTCCGCGGGCATAACTGGTACTACAAAAAGTACTACCTGCCCGGTCAGGATCCCGCGAAACAAAAGCTTTACGCATCCTGGCGCCTTCCCACTTCAACGGGCGTGCGCTACCAGGGCGAAGAAGGCAAGCAAGAGCTCGAGCTGATGCGGCAGCAGATGCCGCGCTGGAAGTACGAAGTCGAATTCGAGTGCAACCCGCTCGGAAACGATAAAGCCGTCTTCCGGCCCGACGACCTCGAACGCTGCAAACGCGGCCGCACCAAGGACCGCCCGGAAGCTGGAAAGCATTACGTCGCCTGGCTGGATTTGGGCCGCGTAAAAGACCCAAGTGCATTGGGCCTGATCGAGGCCGAAACCTGCACAGTGGTGCATTCGGAGTCCCGCCCGCTCGGGGAACGCCACGATGACACCGCACGCTATGCCGCTTCAATAGTGCGACGATTCAACGCGCAACTGGTCGTGGACAGCACCGGCGGCGGCGGGGGTGGTTCCAAGCCTGCAGATGCGATTGTAGGGCATTATCGCAAGTTTATTCCAAATTTGCGGGAATACGTCTGGACCCGCCACACCAAACAGCGCCTGATCGACACGGCGTGCATTGAGATTGAACAGGGGCGACCGTCGATCCCCACCGAATGCGAAACTCTGCACCGGCAGCTCCTCGCATACGAACGCCATGACAACCGGTTTGGATTCGAAGAATATGGCGCGCCCCCAGGCGAAAAAGACGACGAAGCCTCCGGGTTCTTTATGGCCCTCTGGGCCGTCCGCGCGGGCTGGGTCGCCGGCGGTCTCCCGCTCAGCGCCCTCAGTAACTGAGCGAACACCAGACCGCGATTGGATCCGAACCAACACACAGGAACAGGCCATGCTCTGGCTGATGTTCCAGGCGTTTATCGGGAAAGATGTGGCGTACTTCGCGCCCAATCAGGCGCAGCTCGAGAAACGTTTCGAGCAGGTACTGCACTACGATGCCGGAATGAAAGCCTCGGTCGCCCAGAAGTTCCTGACCGATGGTTTCATCAAGTTCAACGAGCTCAACGGCTCCATGCGTTTTATCAACGCGGGCCCATCGGCTGGAAAATACCTGCGCGGCCGCCAGTTTCACCTGATTTGGACCGACAGTTTTCAAGTCCTCGAGAATCACAAAGAGACGATCCGGCCCTTACTCGCTGCAAACCAGGGCAAGCTGATCGTATCGATCTAAATGGCGAAAAAGAAGCCCGCGAAAGAAGAAGCACCACCGAAGCACGTTCGAACGCTCGGGGATCTCTTCAAGACGCACCCGGAATACAACGCGGACAAACTCGCCCAGCAGGAAGCGCTGTACGAAGGCGGCGACAAGTTCAAGGCCTTGGTCGAAAAGTTCCTGATCAAACGCCAGCTCGAAAAGAACTGCACCGCACCGCAGCAGTTGAATTTGAAAGTCGAAGACCCGTCCGCGCATGCTGCCGTTGCGGCCAAGTTCTCCGGCTCGAAATTATCGCCTGGTGCCGAGCAGTGGAAGGCCCGCAAGGAACGCGCGCATTACATTCCGCACGTGGCAGGGCTGATTGATTGGCTGGTCGCGGCCTGTTTTTACTGCGAACCCAAGATTGCGGCGAACAGTTCAGACCCGGACACGGTTGCATACTGGAACGGGCTGAATGAAGACGCCGACGGCGACGGTACCGACCTTTCCGCGTTGCTACGCCAGGCCGAACTGAACTGCATGCTTCACCAGCGCGGTTTTATCACCGTGTTCAAGGGTGACTCTGATGCAGAAGACGACCTGAAAATCGATTTCCTGTCCGCCGCTGACGTGGACGACTGGGAAAAGCGCAAAAAGAATTACTCGTGGATCCGCACCCACAAGGTTTCCTTTGAGCGCGAGACGTACGACGGCCCCCTGATGGAAGTCCACTTGTGGACCTACATCATGGAAGACCAGATTATCGAGTACCGCAAGTCCTGGCCAAAGGGGAAGCAGCCGAAGGACGAAGAAATCGTCACCGGCACCTCGAAACCGCATGGCATGGGAACCCTGCCGGCCGTTCCGGTGGAATTCCCCAAAGGCTTGCACGTTATGGAACGCGTGAAACCAATTATCGTGGCCATGTTCAACCGCCGCACCAGTTTGACCTGGTCACTCGATCAAACCGCGTACGCCATGCTCTCGCTGTTCACCGACAAACCTCTGACTGAGGTGGTCGCGCCCGAAATGGCGGCTTTGAAGCTTGGACCGCAAGACCGAGCCGAATTCACACAGCCGAATGCCGGGATTTTCGACCCGCAGTTCAAAGATCTCGAAGTCCTGAAAGAAGAACTGTACGAAGTCCTGCAGGCCATGGCCCTGGTGAGCGCGTCACAGACGCAAAATGCCCGCCAGGCGGCCGAAGCCAAGCAACTCGACAAAGAACCACTTGCCGCGCTGCTCTTGTCCTTCTGCTTCCCCCTGCGTGACGCACTCCAGAAGGTCGTAAAGATCATTAAAGCCTTCCGTGAGGAAGAAGACGTCCAAACGACCCTTACGGGCATGGACCGCTTCGACACGAAAACGCTGGCTCAGAAATTGGCTGATGTGTTGGCGCTCTTCAAAGTGCCAGGCGTTCCGGATTCCGCCAAACGCTGGGCCGTGAAAGACGCGTGCATGTCCGCCGCAGCCAACGCGCCCGCCGAAGTGCAGCAGAAAATTGAAGTAGAACTGGAGAGTTCGAAAGTACCGATCGAGCCCACGCCAGAACCGAAACTGCAACCCGCCGTTTAACCCTACACGAGGAACACCATGCCCGACCCCGTAAAAGAGCCCGAAAAGCCGGAAGTATTGACCAAAGAGGGCATTGCTGAACTGCTCAAAGAGAACGCTAAAACCGTTCACGACGGCATCATGGGCACCCTGCGCGGTATGGGTGTGTTGGACAAGAAGGGCAAAGAAAAGGATCCCCCGAAGCCCGATCCGGACCCCGATCCTGATCCCGACCCAGACCCGGACGCCAAGCCGGGCAAGAAGAATAAGGAACGGCTGGCCGCGCTTGAAAAGAGTGAGCAGGCCCGGGCCAAGAAAGATCAGGAGCTGGCCGACAAAGAGAAACGTATGCAGGAACGCGACAAACGCGACCGCATGCGCAAGGCTTTCGAAAAGAATGGGCTGGACAGCACCCGCGCCGAGCAGGCCATGAAACTGGCCATGCACGAAATCGGTGAGAATCTCCAGGTGGACGACCTCGACAACGTCACGCTGATGATCGACGACGCCGAAGTCTCGCCGGAGAAGTGGGCCAAGGACTGGCTGGGCACGGAGGACGGCAAGCTATTCAAGCCGACCAAGACCGCCCCGACGGGTCAAGGTCTCCGCGGTTCAAACGGTGACCGCACTCCGACCGGCGACGATCACCCGTACCTGAACAAGACCTACAAGCAGATCATGGCCGAGGGTAACAAAGGCCTGATGAAATCCTTCATGGATGATCACCCCGACGAATGGGAAAAGAAGAAACAAGACCGAAATACGTAATCCATTCAAATCGTAAGCCCCGGAGAAGTTGACCGGGGCAGCGGTATTGAGAGCAGTACCTTAAAGATTCGATGGGTTCCCGGATCCGGCCAAAATCCGAGGCCTCTTTCAGAGACTCAGTACAGGCGTTGTAACCCGCCTCGCTGCACCACGTATTCGGAGCCATAGCAGCTCCACCGTTTGGAGTTAGACGCAATGTCTGACGCATTCACTACGCCGAGCGACCTCTTTCAGCCCGAAGTGGCCAAAGAGTATGTCGGCTATCAGTTCCCCGGTTCGCTGGGGGTGTTGGATCGGTTGAGCAACTTCGGCCCGCTGGGCGCTGAGGCTCCGATTCAGATTTCCGGCCTGGGCATTCTCCAGAACGGTGGCCGCTACATCGGTCAGTATGAAGAAAACCCGGTCAGCAAGCCGATTGCGAACCTGGGCGCCAAGCGCGACCTAGCCAACCCCGGCACGGCCGTGGACACGCTGCAGTTGCAAGGCCGCAACGATATCGGCGTGACCCTGGCTCGCCGCCTCGGCCCGATTTCCATCCCGATCGCGGACCTGGATAAGTACACCGCGGCCGGTCTGGCCTGGGCTGAAATGGAATTCGCCCGCCAGTGCGCCCGCCAGATGAAAGAAGAAATCCAGCAGGCTATCATCATGGTGCTTAAAGCCGTGATCGATCACATGACCAGCACGCTCCACACGCTGGACGTGTGGAATGCCGTGGCCCGCACCAACCCCAGCGTTGCACTGCTTGTGCGCCTGCTGGCCAAGTTGGGCGACCGCTCCCAGGCGATCAATTCCTTCCTGATGCGCTCCGAAGTGGCGCAGGACATGGGTCTGGAAGCGGACTCGAAGGGCGTCAGCGGCGTGACCGATCTGCTCCAGAATACCGGTAAGTTCGGTGCCCTGGGCCGCCTGCTCGCGATCGTGGACGATGCGACCCTGACCACGGCGGACGCCGGGTTTGACAAGTACCATACGCTGGCGCTGGGCCCGCGCATGATCAACGTCGAAATCAAGGATTTCCGCTTCTTCCAGCCGCAGACGGTTCTGGATACGGAAGTCGCGAACATCAATGCCCGCGCAGACTACGACTTTAAGATCCAGGTCCCGGGTATGCAGTGGGACAAGACCAACGGCGGCGCCAACCCGGCGTTGAGCACGTCCGGTCTGGGTCTCTCCACCAACTGGGATGTGACGTACAGCAACCACCGCGAAATTCTGGCGGCCCTGCTGACCTCCAACGTCTCCACGAACTAAACCGAACCACCAGGCGGCGGGCTCAAACCCGCCGCCTGATTTACCCTGACCACTCGCACAAACCATTTTTTCAGAGGAAAAACCATGGGCGGCCCCGCCTCTCAAGAAGTACCTGCGGATACCGAAGATTCCAAGTTCAATCCGAACAAGGACGTTAACTTCGTGGAAGTCTCGCAGGCCAACGCCATTTTTCACGACCGGGACGGCAAGTCCTACCCGGCGGTGATCCAGAACGAAGAATCGATCAAGGCCGACAACTCCCAACGCGCGCCCCGCACCTATGCGCTCTTGCGCGTGAATTTCGGGATGAAAGGCCGTGTGGACTGGAAAGACGCACGCGCCGTGCTGAAAGACGACCAGGGCACTTTCAATAAGCAGTGGTACGAGTACGCGACCGCCGCAAAGGTGGAAGCCGAGCTGCCCGCGGACGTCGAAGCCGTGAAGAAAGAAGCCACCCCGCCCGCTCCGAACGATCCGCCCAAGAAACTGACCGCGAAGGAAAAAGCGGCGGCGAAAAAGGCGGAAAAGGAAGCGGCGAAGAAGGCCAAGTAACCCGCACCACACGAACCCGGAATACCTGGACATTGCGCCAGGTCAGGGCATTGCGTTGGCCGGGGTTGCCATCTCGATCATCACCGAAGCGATCGACTAAACGCCCCTCGGGGTTTTGCCCTCACAGGAGCGCACATGAATCTTGTAATTACGGTCCAGGCTGAACAGCCCGGGGACGATGAATTCGAGAAGGTCGAGGTCAAACAGACCAAGGCCTTCGAGAATATCGACCTGAGCAAACTGGACACGCACGGCCGCGTTCAATTCTCCCGGCAGCTCGAAGGCCTGATCGAACGCGCCACCGTCGAGATCCAGAAGCAGCGCCAGGCGCAAGCCGAAGACGCGGCCCGGATCGCAGCGGAAGAAGAAGACAAAAAGCGCGAAGCGGCCAAGCCCAAGCGCGCGAAGAAGTAAGCATACGCGGCGCACCGCTCATTCTCCGAATGATGTGCATTAAGGCCGCGTCCCAATCTGAAAGTAAAATCACATGGCTGCTGGAAACGTTACCCTTGCCGGTTCTCGTGCGCGTGACTTCGACGTGGACACGAACCAGTACACCGCCACGCTTCAAAAGCCCGGCGGGAAGCTGTTCAACATGGGTTCCAACCTGGCCTACATCGACACGGATGGCGGTACGGTGAGTACCACGGCCGGCGGCGGTTCCTGTCCGGTTCCGGTGAGCAACCTGCAACCGGTAACGTTGCCCCCGACCTGCCAATCGTTCACCTTCAAAGGCGCCGGCGCGACCACCTTGCGCTACGAACCCGCGTAATGAAAGCCATTTTCGAAAACTGGTTTAACGGCCTGTTGGGAGTGTTGTTAATGGTGTGCGCCTGGTTTACCGGCTCCACCATGAACAAGACGGACGACCACGCCGTGCGCATAAAAGCAGTCGAAGTGCGAGTCGAAGCACAGAAGGAAACCAACGATATCCTGCGCGACGACATTAAAACCAAGCTCTCAGAAATCAAAGCCGACGTTGAAAAGATTAAAGACCGGCTGCCCGCAAAGACGCCCTGACCATGTTTGAACGATACGCCGAGACCTTCCTTTATCTGGGCCTCGGCATTGTCGCCGGCTGGGTGCTCAGAGATTTATTCGGATTTGCGTTCCGCGCGTGGGTAGTCCCGATTCTGGAAGCTCAAAAAGTGATCGAAGGTAACGGCGTGACCGTAACGAATGCCCCAACCACGGAAGCTACTATTTCCGTGGTGAAGACGACTTCGAAACTCGACGCGTTCCTATCCCGCAAGTTCATTGCGTTCATGGTGTATGCCCTGGCCGTCCTTTTCCAGCATCCGTTGCACCTGACGCCGGACGATTTGGACAACCTTTTCAAAGCCATGCTCACCTACGTGGGCGCCGAAGGCTCCGCGGACATTGCGGGCCGAATCTTCTCCAAGAAAGAAACCACGCCATGAAAAGCTACCTGATTGTTGCTCTATTATTCCTGCTGGGATTGCCTGGCTGCTTGTTCTCCCGCCCTAAAGGCGTCAAAGATGCCGACCAGACCCGTTTAAAGGCCCTTGAGAACTATCGCGCCAATACGAACAAGGTCCACCAGGCCGAACAGGACGCGTACCGCGAAGCCAGCCTGCAGACGGTCGAACTGTTCTTCAATATGGACATGGCCGAGATTGAGAAGCTCACCGACGCCAACGGCAAGGTGGATGCGGCCAAAGCCCTGGGCATGCTGCGCAAGGCCTACGAAAACAAAGAGAAGAACAAGGCCAAGGTTGAAGCCCAGGTCCGCAAAATGAACGACCTGGTACAGGAAGCCGACCGCGAATTCCTCGTTGCCAACAAGCTGGATGAAATGCTGGGCAAGTTCTACGACGCGGGGATCTCCGCGGACGACGCGCAGCCCTTCGTGAACCAGATTCTGGACATGGTGAAAAAGAAGTAAACGCGTTCTGAGCACCTTGGGTGAATGCCAGTAACGCAGAGCACGCGCGAACCCATTTGCAGGCCAAGGTCGAGGTATAGAGCCCGGAGCGGTTAGCCGGGCTTGAACCATTAGAGAGAAGTACTCAAAAACCGATAGGTGACTTATGGCGAACGATGAAATCAAACTCCCCTCCGACAACTTCCAGCCGGCCGAAGTGAAGCCGGTGAGCATGGATCACGTGAGCGAAGGCGAAGCCACTCTCGCCGCGCAGAAGATCGACGACGCGCGCAAGAGCGCGACTAGCGCCAAAGAGTTCCTCGGCCTGGCGTTCGGGATCTTGAAGAGTATCGCCAAGTAAGTTCCTCGAGGGTCTGCCATGCAGCACCCGCCGAAGTTCTTGAATTACTACTGCTGCAAGTGCCGCGCCACGCGCGAACACGAAAACGAAAATCAATCGCCGCACGGTCCGTTTCAGTGCCAAAAGTGCGGTGTGATTTCCAGACACCCCAAGCCTGTAAAGCCGTCCACGCATGACGCCTGCCCAAAAACTATCCTGCTTTGAATGCCTGGGCGTGACGTACGGGCCCGGCGGTGGGGCAAACGAAGACAATGCCGTGATCAACAACGGTTTCGGCATCACCATGAGCCTCACGGACATGGACAAATTGCGGGACGCGGTATCGCTCTATCTGGACAATTTAAGCGCCGACGTGGAAACGAAGGTCGCGGCCCTGGTGGTTCAATGGGACGCGGTTGCGCTGCTTACCGGTGATATTTCCGGTGGGAACGTCGGGAACCTCGGCAGCGTCAGCTACAACCCCGAAGCCCAGCGCGCGCAGATTCGCAAAATGATGGAAACCTACGTTCCCGTCATGCACATCGAGAACGCCCTGCAACGCCGCAACCCGGTCAATCAGACCAGCATTCCCATTTTGAGGTAGTCCGGTGAGCTGGCGAGACGCAGTTCGCACGACCACGGCCGCGCTGGCGTTAGGCCTCTTGAAGTCGCTCGGTGAGACCGCTACTTACGAGTCGAAGGGTACGAACCTCGGCACCGTGTACGTGGATCCCGGCGACGAAGAAATCGCGCTGCAAGACGTACTCGGAACCCAAGCCGAAATTACGGGGCGTGTGTTTACCGTTCCGCGCCAGACCGGAACCCTAGGCGCATTTCCGGCCACGGGCGGGCCCAACATCGGCGATATTCTGACTTGGAATTCAATCGCCTGGAGTGTTGAAGTGATCAAAGCCGACACCCTGGGCGCGGTGTACACCTTGACCTGCACGCGCACGAAGGTTCAGAAAATCGGAACCGGTAAGTAATGGCCGCCAACCTGGGCACGATTCGGGCCGCGATTAAAGCCGCAGCCAATGGCAAGACCGGCGGCGGATACACCCTGCACGCGAACCGCGTAAAGCTGGGGTACGACCCGCAAACCAACGACGAAGATTTCTTTTCAAGCTGTGCTGGGACAGGCAGTTCGACGGCCGGGCCCTTCTTCAACGTCAAGCAGGGGAAGATCACCGGCCGCGACGACGTATCCCTGCAGAAGAAATACCAGATTCAATGCTACTTGTGGATCTCGCCGGCTAATCGGGAAACCGATAACGATTTCACCAACGAAGAAGCCCTGGTGGAAGCGATTTACGACGCCTGCACGGACATTGCCGGCGTGACGGACCTCCAAGTCGACGAACCCGAAATCGACACCAAGAAAAACCCGATTTTAGTGCATTACGTTTTCACCTTTACCGCGGAGAGCTGCTCGTGACAGAAGCCAAACTGACCGAGATCGTGAAAGCCTATGGCGACCAACTGGCGGCTGAGAAACCCTTACCGGTGGTAACGGTCTCGGTCGTCCCTTCCCGAAATGAAGAAATGGTCGGCAAGGAAGTTCGGTATATTGATGTGTTCTGTGTGCTGGTGGCCTTCAAGGGCGGCCAATTTGAAGCCGCGCGCATCGACCCCGCCGCGAAGTCCGCCGAAAAGGACTTGCAGGAACAACTCAAGAACGTCAAGGCGCACGCCGCCCAGATCCGCCAGATGGCTCAGAAGTAAACCACCCACCAAAAGGTTCACCCTTGCTGAAAGCCTACGATGTCGCTTTTCGTAATTTCTCGCAGGATCCCAACCTGCTAACGAAACGATTTTACGCCGCGAACCGGGAACATTGCGCAGAAATTGTGCGGCGCTGGCTCGGTTCACATGCAGATTCCACGAAGTACAGCATACCCCTAGACCCGTAAAGAAGTACCGTCATGGCCAGTTGTTCCGCAGGGCATCGTCTCAGCTCGATCACGCATTCCACGCTTACCATGGGCGACCCGGTCGGCGGGAACGTCCGCGAAGAAGTTACGTTCGTAAAGAACAAGCCCGCCACGCGCGTCACCGGCTGCAAAGCGGTGGACGATTACGACGTGAAAGCCAATGCGCGCTTTCAGACCATGATCACCCCGGGCGCGAAGGACACCCGCGCCACGCTGACCTACACCATCAAGAAATGGGATGGGACCACGGGCACCATTGCCATTGCGAACATGAAGCAGGGCGCCTGCGGCTATGACATGAACAGCGCGCCAATGGTTCAGGACTGCGATTTCGAATACGACCCGGGCGACACGGAAAGTATCGCGCCGATCACGGTCAGCATGTAAACGTTTTGAGGTTCTAATGGCCAAGAAGACCGAATTTACCACGGGGACTTGGAGCGTAGTGAAAGGCTCCAACGCCTGCGTGACCCAGCACCTGAAAGCGGACAAGCCCGAGCGACAGTCCGCGTTTCCGTTGGTGGGCTTCCTGATCGTCAGAGGCAAGCGCCACAACACGCTGTGGGACAAGGACGGCAAGAACGTTTCCACCCCTGACCACGACCTGGACAAGTTGATCGACCCGAAAACCGATACTCCCGGATGCTGCTAATGAGCACTGCTCAAGAATACGAAAGCGCTGAGAAGTTCGACGTACTCTTTTTCCACCCGTCCGCCGGCCAACAGGCCATGCAACATATTCGCCTGCTCGATCGCGCGGAGCGGATTGCCCGCCGCAAGAAGTGGGGAATCAAAGTTCACAAATTGCCCTATGCCGCATTGCCTGGCGGGGGCGAATTGGGTGAAGGCTACCTGGTGATCCGCGATTTCTTCGGCGCGCAGGAAGTGTGTCAAAATTGGATGGATGTAAGCAAAATTGCGAAGTTCGTAAATCCGGTGATGCTGCACTCGAAGCGCAAGACGGTCCTGCTGCTGGGTGCGAACCTGGCCGAAGGTGAAGTCGAACGCCTGATGCAGACTGAACAGGCCGATGCGGACCGCGCCGCCTTTGAAGCCAGCGAAGCCGATATCGAAAAGTACGGTTTCCATAGCAGCAAGTGGGAACAGGAAACCGGCCAGGCTCCCCAATCCGGCCCGAAGCCTCAACCCCTTATCGACGTAAACGGACTGTCTGAACGCTATCGCCGAGCCTCTCAAGTCCTGATGGGAATACCCCCGATCGATGAAAGCACGCCGGCCGGCAAGCAGCTGGCCGGGGACGTTGCCGCACTCGGATTCCTTTCTCAGAAGCACCAGATCCCGAGCCCGATTGAATTCGGGCACCTGATGGGCGAAACCGCGCAACCCGCACCCGCTCAAGCCCAACCCAACCCCGAAGACGCGCCCGCGTTTGAACTGGCGCCCGAGCCCTTCAACTGGCTCGAGATCCTGAAAGTACACGCCGAAAGTATGGCGGGCGTTGTCGTGCGCCGGGAACGCAAAGCATCGTAAGGCAGTAAATGGCTCGAAGGAAAATCCGACCCAACAATGCAGTCTTTGACCGCCTGAAACAGGCGGGCGAAGCGCGCGGGTTGAATGCCATTCAAGCCAGTGAGTTGATCCGCTACACGATCAATTTCATGACACCGATCGTACGCGGCATGCTTTTGCGGAACCTGCGCGCATCCGGATTGAAACGGCGCACCGGGGAACTGGAACGCATCGTCGGCAGCGCGCGCTTGAGTATCCGCGGGCAGTATCTTTCGGTGTACATCCCGGCCGGCTTCACCAAGAAACAATACGCCAAGGTGAACGCGCTGAATTATGGCTCAGTGTACAGCAAGCAGAATATTGGCGATAAAGCCAAGCGCACGATAAAGACCGGCACGGAAAAGCAGCTCGAAAAGTCCCGCAAGGCCGTATCCCAGCGCCACACCGACCGCATCATTTTTCGCCCTGAAATTGACCTGGGCGCGGCCAGAGTCAGGCCCGGCAAACACTTCTTTCAATTCAGCCCCAGCCAAGCGCGCGAAATTCAAACTTACGTGAATGGCTACTTTAACAAGCAGCTTGAGCGCATGATCAATAGCCGCTCGGCGTAAGATCCAATGGCAACTCCAACCACTAAAGTACTACTGGGCGCGGACATTCCACA
>WBZU01000859.1_pt2 | contig 12284 bp, 9 predicted proteins | sample 5204311 | NCBI WGS metagenome assembly WBZU01 (sample SAMN12344359, study PRJNA552823) | activated sludge metagenome | biome: Activated sludge suspended growth; feature: Nitrification reactor; material: Wastewater; isolation source: activated sludge from nitrification reactor of wastewater treatment... | reverse complement strand
CGGTAGAAGAGATCCTCCCGGAACGTCCCCTCGGTCACCATGGTCCGGAGGTCTCGCTTGGTGCCCGCGATGACGCGACGAAGTCGAATGGCAAGATCGGCCCGGAGTTCACCTTTGGCCTCACGATGGATGCGGCGCTGAAAGAGCCGGTGCTCATCATCAAGACCGCGTGGGGCGGCAGAAGCCTGAATACGGAGTTTCGTCCGCCGAGCGCAGGGCCGTATGAACTCAATGACTACCAAAAGAAGCTCTACTACGGCCCGCCGGGCCACGGCGTGCCGAAGGACATGAATCAGTGGCTTGAAGAGAAGAAACACGAGACGGGACGCTTCTACCGCTACATGGTCGAGCATGTGAAACGCGTGCTCGCCGATCCGAAGCGCGTCTGCCCGGCCTACGATGCCAAAGACGGCTATGAGATCGCGGGCTTCGTGTGGTTCCAGGGCTTCAACGACATGGTGGACGGCCACACGTATCCAGATCGTGGCAAACCGGATCGCTTCGCTGCCTACAGCGATCTGCTCGCGCACTTCATCCGCGATGTGCGCAAGGACTTCAAGGCGCCGAAGATGCCCTTCGTCATCGGCGTGATGGGCGTGGACGGTTTGAATGCTCCGCAGGACACGCTCGCCTTCCGCGAGGCGATGATAGCGCCGTCGCGGATGCCTGAGTTCAAAGGCAACGTCTTCGCCGTGCCCACCGCGCCGTTTTGGTCGGAGGAACTCGCCGCGATCGATGGCAAACGCGCCCAAGTCCGCCAGATGGGCTTCTTTTTGAACTCCAAGCACAAAGACCATGCTAACGCCGACGGCCATATGACCGAGCAGGAGAAGCGCGAGTATCTCAGAGACTTCGAGGCCAAGCTGATTTCGCCTGCCGAGGAAGCTCTGTGGAAACGCGGCGCTTCCAACGCCGGCTACCACTATCTCGGTTGCGCGAAGACTTTTGCACTGATGGGCAAGGCTTTTGCGGAGGCGCTGCTGAAAGCCTCCAAGTAAAGCCGCTTCGGCATCAACCGGGTCATTCGAGCAACCCGGATCCGGCCACTCTGCCAAGACAAACCTTTCCGTTTTTCGATCCTGCCTCATGAACCTCGTCCGACATATCCTCATTTCATTCACCATCACGGCTTCCGCCTTCGCCCAGGTCAAAGAAGGCGAGATGGCCGGCTATCTCTTCGCGCCCACTGAACGTGTGCCAGAGGAGTTCAATAGCGGCTTCTCACTCTATGCCGCCGCATGGCCGCTGGTGGGCACGTATCCGGGGCATCGGTTTCAAACCGGCTTGTGCGGGACGTGGATGCATCCGCAGTGGTCGGAAGAGCAGAAGCCGAAGGAGAAATGCTACACCGACATCGAAGGCGGGCTCGGCTGGTGGCGTGACACGCATTTCCCGACGATCACACCGAAGTTCATCATGGGCGGTGTGGGGCCAAATTTCTCCGTGATCGCGAACGGCCCCGGCTACGGCGCGGGCACGTGGGAAAAGCCGCGCGGTCAGTATGGCGTGGCGCAGCTGAGTCCGTGGCTGCTGATGCCGCTCGATGGTTTGAATCTCAAACAAGGCACGAGCGGTGAACTTTTCGGCTACGGCTATCTGTCGCTTCCGCTCACGAACAAGAAGAGCACCACCGCCGGCAAGAACGTGCCGACTGGCAACCAGTGCTGGACGCTCTTTTTGAGCACGGGCAACTTCAAAGGTCCCGTGGCCTTCTTCACGCCGTTCTTCTGGTCGCAGGCGCTCGTCGAGCATCCCGAGTGGGCAGGACTGATGCTGGACTCGTGCCCCGTCGGACCGAACAAGCCCATTCAGATGGAGACACAGCATGTGCCTGCGGTGCTCAGTGGCGACAAACATGCGCGAGTGGCGCCCACGCGTTTCCCCATCGGCGTGGATGGCACGTCCACGGTGCTGCATCGTCTCACCGCATATAAGAAAGCTGCGCTGTGGGATGATGTGCAGCGCTGGTTCGACGGCGGCGCTGCTGCCGATGGAAAAATCAAAGCCGAGGCCGCAGTGATTCATCCCTTCAAAGAAGGCGGCGGCTCGAACTGGAGCATCTACCCGCCAAACACGAAACGTGAAGAGAAGGTGCCGCTCACCTGGAATGCTTTTGCGACCTCGTTCACACCGAATCCGATCACCTTTGGCTACAAGTGGAACGACCAACTCACGCGCCGCGAGGGATCACTCGTCACACTGCCCGAGTATTATCAGCTCGGCACCAATCCTCGCAACAACAAACCGCAGTGGCAGATCATCGATGTCAAAGACGTGCCCGCCGAGATGAACCTCACTCAGCATCAGTTTGTGACGCCGAAAGAAAAGCCGCCAGAGCCACGCACCACGCCCGACGATGCGGCAAGCTGCTGGAAAACGCCCGGCCCGAAGGCGGGGCCGTTCAAGGCCAAGCTGGGCGATGGCAGCACGCTCACGTATTACTGGTATCGCTTCGCTGATCAGCCCGCGATGCTGAATGCCGACCTGACGCCCGAAGAGCGCGAGCAAGTGCAGCAACGCGTGGAGAAGCTGCATCGCGCGTGGACCAAAGATCGCGATTACCTCGCCCCGCCGGACCTCGGCAGGCTGGCAGACATCGATCCCGCGCTCATCCTCACGCCGCCGAAGGGTTTTGAAGTCGGCTACGTGCCCATCGCGACACGCCAGGAACTTGAAGCACCGTGACCCGCCCGATGAAACTCCAACTCTTTTTGCTGCTCGCATTCATCGGTTTTTCCACAGCCATCGTTGCTGCCGAGAAACCGAACATCCTCGTGATCGTCGCGGATGATCTCGGCTATGCGGATGTGCTCTTCAATCCACAGCATCCGAAGGAGGTCGCCACTCCGCATCTCGATTCTCTGGCGAAGGAGAGCGTCATTTGCCGGCAGGGCTACGTGTCGGGACATGTGTGTGCGCCGACGCGCGCGGGCGTGATGACGGGCCGCTACCAGCAGCGCATGGGCTTTTATACGGCCGGGCCGCTGGGTGCTGGGATGCCAATGAGCGAGAAGATCTTCCCGCAGTATTTCAAACCGTCGGGGTATGCGACGGCTCAGTTTGGCAAATGGCATCTCGGGGCCACACCAGAGTTTGGGCCGGCGCTGCGCGGCTTCGATGAGGTGTTCGGTTTCCTTGGGCGCGGTGCGCACGATTACTTCAAGCTCGATGATCCGAACGATCCGATCTACCGCGGCACCACCCCGGTGCATGAGTCCGGCTATCTCACGGATCGGCTTGGCGAAGAAGCGTCGGCCTTCATCACGCGCACCAAGGCGAAGCCCTTCTTTGTCTATCTCGCGTTCAATGCGGTCCACGCGCCGCTGCAAGCTCCGGCGGACGAGATTGCGAAGTTCAACACCGGCACCGCCGAGCGCAACACGTTGCTCGCGATGGGCAAGCGCATGGATGATGCGATCGGCAAGGTCGTCGGCACGCTCAAGAGCGAGGGCGTGTGGGAGAATACGTTGATCTTCTTCATCAGCGACAACGGCGGACCGCTTGCACAAACGGCCGACAACACACCTCTCCGAGGCGGCAAGCATCAGGACTACGAGGGAGGCATCCGTGTGCCGTTCCTCGTCTGCTGGCCGGGCAAATTGAAGCCGGGCGAGTCGCAGGCCGTGGTGAGTTCGCTCGACATACTGCCGACCGCGCTCGCGGCGAGTGGTCTGTCTTCACCGACGGAGAAGCCGCTCGATGGCATCAATCTGCTGCCGATTCTGCGCGGCGAATCACCGGCACTGACGCGCAGTCTTTTTTGGTCGTCCGGCAGCGAGGAAGGCTGGTGGGCCGTGCGCGCGGGCGATTGGAAACTCGTGGGCGAAAAGGCTCGCGTGGGTCTTTTCGATCTCTCGACGGACATCTCGGAGAAGAGCGATCTCGCTGCGAAGATGCCGGAGAAAGTCGCTGAGCTGACGAAGCTTCACGATGCCTGGCTGGCTGGGATGCCGGAGCCGATTCAAGCCGGTGCAAAGCGCTACGGCATGACGCCGCCAGCGAGTGCGGCCAAGAAAAAGCCCAAAGCTGAACGGAAAAAGAACAAAGGCGCTCCGCCACTCCAGTCGGCAGACGCCGTTGAAGCAAAAGCCGCTGTGCGAGAGTCCTTTGCCGCCATGCCGGGCAAACCGTGGAAGGCCCAACGGGGAAGCTGGGAATCGAGGGACGGCGCGATCTGGGCCACGCTGAACAAAGAGGACAAAGACGCGATGCTGCGTGGTCCCGCCGTCTTCCGCAGCGGCGCACTGAGCTGCGAGATGAACTTCTCTTCCGACAGCGCGCTGATGCTCCGGCTCCGCACAGCGGGCGGCGACATGCTGCTGCGCACGGACATCGCGCCCGACCACATCACGATCAGTGACGTAACCGGCGAGATGAATCGCATCCTGAAGAAGGTGCCGCTCAAAGCCGCTCCTGATGCGTGGCATAAGCTCATGCTGAAGTTCGATGGCGTGATGCTCGACGGTCAGTTTGACGACACCTCCTTCGCCGCGACCGACGCGGTCTTTGAGCGAGACAAAGCGGAGGTGAACTTCGTGATGACCGCGGGCCGCATTGGCTTCCGAAACTTCTCCGTTACACCCACCGAGGCGACGAAGTAGCCGACATCACGGAACGATCACCTTGAAGGGGAAGTTCGCCGTGGCTGCGCGCTGATGCGTGTCGGTCACGCGCAGATGCACGCGATACTCGCCGGGCTTCTTCGGTGCGCGAAACGTCGCGTGGCCTCCTTCGGATTTCACGATGAACTCTGGCATCGGTGCCGTGAGGCGCTCTTTGCCATGAGCATCCCGGTCAGCCTTTTCAGTGGTGACAGTCCAGTGCCATGAAAGCGCATCGCCATCAGGATCGCTCGCTTGTGCATCGGCAGTGAACTCGCTGCCTGCTGCGAGTTCCTTCTTCGCCGAGTCGCTGGTGAGTGTCGCGATGTCCGGCGCTCGTTCGGTTGGTGGCGTGCCTTTCCACAGCTCATGCATCACGTCGCGCACGGCGCTGGATTCACCGTGATCGGTGAAGATTCCGAACCACGTCAGGGCAGCCTCCTGCTTCTGTCCCAGGAGAAACACATAGCCGCCCCAGCAATCGCCACCGGGCAAGATCTCCGCTTCATAACGTTTGCGAATCGACTTCTCTTTCTCGCCGCTCGTCTGCTCGATCGGCGTTCCTCACGGCGCGCGTGGACTTTCCCAAAAATCCACGTGCACCAAACTCGGTGACCACCCACGGGCGGTTCCATCCGACCTTCTCCAGATGCTTCCACAGCGACGGCAGAGCGGCGTAGGTATTGATGCCGACGAAGTCGAGACTCGGGGTGTGTTCATTGAGCCCCTTCGCTTTGCCCGGCGAAAGCCCCGCCACAGCGGTGAAGGTCGGATGCGCCGGATCAATCTCCTTCACCATCCTGGCCAGCACTTCGAGCTGCCTCCAATACGCCGCGTTGCTGCCATCGCCTTCGGCTTCGTTTTCGAGTCCCAAAAACAGCAGTGCCGGATGATCGCGATACTCCATCACCTCCTTCTTCACGCGTGCCGCCTGCTTCGCGCATTGCTCCGCGTTCGCGTAGGAGAACCAGTTGCACTCCGGCTCCAGCCAGATGCCCGAGCAAACCGTCAGCCCGAGCTTTTGTGCCGCGTCGAGAATGTCGCTCAAGCCATTGGTGGTCCAGGTGCGAATGCTGTTCCCGCCCGTGGCCATGAGTTCATCGAGATGCTTCTCTCCGCCCGCGCCATTGATGAAGTAAGCCTGCCCGCCACGCGTGATTCCCTGACCCGGAACGATCTTCACCGGCACTGCCCCGGACCATGCTTGCGTTGCCATCCCTAGAGCTAGAAGACAAAACGTGATCGCGTGTTTCATGAGCAGCACTACTCCCTGAATCGGCACAACGCGCAAAGGTTTCCCTTCGACCGGAGTTCGCGATGGAACCTCAAAGAAAATGTCCAGCCGAAGAACAATCCAGCGTCGTCCTTCGTTCCAAGGCGCACCCATTCGCTCGTCATCGCACATCCTCATGCGGTTCCGCATCTTTTTCATTCTCCTCTTTGGACATCTTGCCGCCGGCGCGCTGCTTCATGCGCAGCGGCCAAACATCATCGTCATCCTCGCTGACGACGTCGGCTATGGCGATCTTGGTTGCTACGGGTCAAAGGTGATCGCTACGCCGCACCTGGATCGCATGGCTCGGGAGGGCGCGCGCTTTACAGATTTCTATGTCGCGTCGTCCTTTTGCAGTCCATCGCGTGCCGCGCTGCTGACGGGCAGGCTGCCCGCGCGTTGTGGCGTGCCGTATGTGCTTTTCCCCAGCGAGCACACGGGTCTGCCGCCGAGTGAGATCACGATCGCTGAGATTCTAAAGCCTGCCGGCTACGCGACAGCTTGTGTGGGCAAGTGGCATCTGGGCTGGCGAAAGGAACTGCGCCCGCAGCAGCAGGGCTTTGAGGAATATTTCGGCATGCTGCACACGAACGACACCGAGGAGTGGAAAACAGGATTGCCTTTCCATCAGCTCAGCATGTTCGAACCCATGCAACTGCGTGATGGCGATCGCGTTGTGGAGTCGCCTGTTGATTTGGCGATGCTCACGCAACGTTACACCGAGCGCGCGCTCGACTTTATCCGCAGGCATCGCGAGCAGCCCTTCTTCCTCTACTTCGCGCACACGATGCCGCACATCGCGCAATACGCGTCGCCTGCGTTTGCGGGCAAATCGAAGGACGGCGTGTTCGGCGACTGCGTCGAGGAGATTGATTCGAGCACGGGGCGCATTCTCGATCTGCTGCGCGAACTGAAGATCGACGAGCGCACGCTGGTCCTCTTCACCTCCGACAACGGCGCGGGTCTGCGCGGTGCCAAGGCGAAATCCGAAAAGCGCTTTCCCGGGCATTCGATGGCGGGAAACAACACACCTCTGCGTGGTGGCAAGGGCTCCACCTTTGAAGGCGGCGTGCGCGTGCCCTGCATTGCGTGGTGGCCGAAGACGATTGCCTTGGGTCGTGTGGATGCCACGCCCTGGTCGGCGCTCGATTTCCTGCCGACGTTTGCGAATGTGGCTGGAGCATCGATTTCATCGGAGATCACGCTTGATGGTCGCGATGCCACCGACATGCTCAAAGGCAAGCCCACCGAATCACGCATGTTCTTCCACTACTTCGGCGTGCAGCTCCAGGCCGTGCGCAAAGGTCCGTGGAAGCTCTTTGTGCCGGTGACAAAGCTGCCCGACATGCGTGTGCCGAGCTTGTGGTTCGAGCATCAGCCCGGCTTGTTCGAGAAGCAGCATCGGCTGTGGCCGAAGCCAACGCTTTACAACTTGAAGGCTGATGTGAGCGAGACACGCGATGTCGCCGCCGAGCATCCTGAGGTGGTGAACGCAATGCTGAAAATGGCACACGCCTTTGATGACACCTTCCAAAAGCAGATCCCTGCGGTGCAATACTTTCCCGGCCCCAAGCCTCCAGAGCCGGGACAGATCCGCACCGCCTCGGACAACATCGACGAGTGGCTGCGGCTCTCGCGATAGGCACTGCTTTCTCTGGCGTTGCTCATCACCATGAAACAAACTCCGCCACTCCTGGCATCGCTACCAGTGTTACTCGCGTTTGCTCTACTGCCATCGTCGGCCCGAGCTTGGGGTCGAGGTCACAGCGTGATCACCACCGCAGCGCTGCAGGCGATGCCCGAGGCGCTGCGAAAGGCTTGGTCCGCACCGCATCGTTCGGAGTTCGCGAAGGAGCAGAAGTCCATTGCCGAGTGGCTCTGCACGCGCTTCTGCATGCATCCCGATTGGGTCGACGGTCCTTCAGCGTCGGGTGCCGATATAGCGGAACGTGTGCGCTCGACGGCGTTCGTGTATGCGGAGAAGGACGGTGTTTACACAAGGCCGATCGCGTTTACCGATCCCACACGCGATCCCAAGTCGCTGCGTCCATGGACTTACCATTACTTCACGCGAGCGGAGAAGGTAAACCGTGCATTCGTCGAAGCTGGTGCACGATGGTATTTCACGAAGATCTCGGAGGCCTTTCGCGCTGGTGATTTCGTTGCGGCTGCCGAGTTCTGCGGAGCCTTCGCGCACGCGATTGAGGATCGCGTCTCGCCGTATCATGTGTGGGATGGTTATGAAAAGGAACGCGAAGCCTTGGAGGACTCGCTCCGCGATGAGGGCCTTCAATCACCGGATGGCAGTCGTGGTGGCAATCCGAAGAATGCCTCGTTGTTCTGGAACGTGGACGGCCCCGACATGAAGCCGGACATGGCAGGCTATCTGCCGGCCGTCGTTGGCGAGACCATCAAAGATGCCGCCGCCAACTTCACCGTTAGATTCTTCGAGAGTCGAGAGTTCGCGAAGTCGATCTACAGCGATCGGAAGGGATTCCTCGCTGCGCATCTCACCGAAGACTGGCGTGGCAAATCCACCAGCCCTGAGACGACGATTCATCTCACGAAGGTAGGGACGCATGGCGCCAGACTTCTCGCCGACGTGTTCTTCACCGCTTGGACGCTCGGAGGAAAGGCCAGCCCCTAGAACGCCATCCATCACCCTTCATGAAGGCCATAGTCATCTCCACGCTCGCTGTTTGCAGCCTTCTGCAACTGCACGCTGAACCACTCCCGAAATCACAGCGAACGGTCATTCCTGCCGAGACCTTGGCGAAGCTGGACGCGCATCCCGGCATTGCTTACGCGCGCTATGGCGAGCGCGAATTGCAGCTTGATCTCTGGCGGCCAAAGACAGGATCACAGCCGATTCCAGCAATTGTATGCATCCATGGCGGCGGATGGTTTCAAGGTGATCGTAATTCAATGGCGAATCTCGCGCAGGCCCTTGCGGCGAGGGGGTACGTCACGGTCACCATCAGTTACCGGCTGAGCGGCGAGGCGAAGTTTCCGGCTGCCATCCAGGACTGCAAAGCCGCACTGCGTTTCCTGCGCGCAAATGCGGCGAAATATGGCATTCAGAGCGACGCCATTGGCGTCACGGGATTGTCAGCGGGTGGACATCTAGCTGCACTGCTCGCGACCAGCGGCGGCGTGAAGGAGCTGGAAGGCGATGGCGGAAACGCAGATCAATCCAGCGCCGTTCAGGCATGCGTGGCGATGGGCGCGCAAAGCGATCTCGAGAGCGCCCGGATCGGCGAACTGTCTGCCGCGCCCAGCAATCCGCACTACCGGCCCTTCCTTGGAGATTCACAGGCGAAAATCCCGCAGACCTACGCGCTGGCTTCGCCGCGTCATCACCTGGACAAGAGCGATCCGCCTCTGCTCTTTATGTCCGGTGAACTTGATGATGCGAGCACGCACGCCGACGATACACGGGCTGACCTGACCAACCTCGGGATTGCCACGGGCTACACCATGATCCCCAAGGCGCCCCATGCCTTCCTTGGAAAACAGGACTCCTTCGACATCTGCGTGGCGGCCTGCGCGGCCTTCTTCGACAGGCACTTGAGCAAGCGATGAGCGTGCCGGCATTGCGAAGCCCTGCGACGGGAGGATAGTCAGCCCCGTCTTCCACCGTTCCCCACGCATGACCGGCAAAGTTTCCCTGATCGCGCTTTTTGTGCTTTCCTCGATCCACGCAGAGGATGTCGAGCAGCTGTTCGTGAGGCGATTGCACCCGTTGTTCAGTGAGAAGTGCCTGGGCTGTCACGGCAAGGACCCGGACAAGATCAAGGCGGACTACGACATGCGCACTCGCGAGTCAGCCTTCAAAGGCGGCGAGAGCGGCGAGGCGGCGATCATTCCGGGTCAGCCGGAGAAGAGTCCACTGTATCTCTCAGTGACTCGCGCCCACGAAGACGAGTGGAAGCCAATGCCGCCAAAGGAGCCCGACAAACTCTATGCGGAGCAGATCGCGTGGGTCAAGGACTGGATCGCAGGCGGCGCGCCATGGCCGGATCAAGCGCGTGCAGATCAGATTGCGAAGGCGAATGCCGACAAGTGGGCTGCCGAAGATGGTGCTCCGGTGAAGACGAGCGGTGGTCTGTCGCCAGAGTGGACGAACCGCAAATACAAACCCGAGTCGCTGTGGGGTTATGCACCGGTGAGGAAGCCCGAGTGTCGCACGACGAGCCCGGTCGATGAGTTGATCGCGAAGCGAATGCCGGAAGGCTTGAGGGCGGCAGGGGACACGGATGCGCGGACGTTCATTCGTCGCGCAACCTTTGATCTTACGGGTCTGCCACCGACGCCTGAAGAAGTGGAAGCATTCGAAGCCGACTCAATGCGCAATCCCAAATCCGCAATCGGCAGTCTCGTAGATCGCCTGCTCGATTCACCGCACTACGGCGAGCGTATGGCCCAGCACTGGCTGGATGTGACGCGCTACGCAGACAGCAGCGGCTTTGCGAATGACTTTGAGCGCGGCAATGCCTGGCGTTATCGCGATTACGTGGTGCGCGCGTTCAACAGCGACAAACCATACGACCAGTTCATCAAGGAACAGATCGCAGGCGATGAGATCAATCCGAACGATCCCGAGAAACTCATCGCCACCGGCTATCTGCGGATGGGACCTTGGGAACTGACGGGCATGGAGGTGGAGAAGGTCGCGCGGCAACGCTTCCTCGACGACGTCACCAACAGCATCGGCGAGACCTTCCTGGCGCACTCGCTGCAATGCGCACGCTGCCACGATCACAAGTTTGATCCCGTGCCCACGCGCGACTACTACTCAATTCAGGCCGTGTTTGCGACGACGCAGCTCGCCGAGCGCGCCACGCCATTTATGCCCACGGAGAACACCAGGGGCTTTGAGGAGCGCGCTTACTTGGAAAAGACGCGCGCCGACTACGAAACCACGCTGGCCAGGCTCGATATCGTGCTGTTGGAGAACGCGCAGCGTTGGTTCATGGACAATGGCAAGGATCCGGCGAGGTGGAATGCCGCGATCACCGCAGTTCGCACGCAACTCAAAAACGGAAAGGGCATGAAGGGCAAGCGTAGCGGCTTTTCGAACGTGTTCGAGAGCACTCGCAAACGGCTCGCAGATCAAGGCGTGCCGGAGAGCGACTACCCGCCGAAGCTCGTCGGCTTCACACCCGAGCAGTTCGGCATGGAGCGCGTCGCACGCAAAGGCTTGGAGCGGCTGAAGTGGGAGATGGATCGCTACGAGCCGTATGCGCTCGCCGTGTATGATGGCCGCACGCCAACTTACCGCGCTGTGTTTAATCCACTGCGCATGCCTGCTGATCGAATGACGCAGGGCGAACTGGAAGAGGCGCGCATTCACATCGGCGGCGACCCGTTCTCGGAGGGTCCCAAAGTGACGCCCGGCGTGCTCAGCATGGTCAGAGATGTGCAGCGGACACCGATTCCTGACAGCATCGAAGGCCGTCGCAGAGCCTTTGCCGAATGGGTCGCCAGCGCGGACAATCCGCTCACCACGCGCGCCATCGTGAACCGCATCTGGATGTGGCACTTCGGCCAGCCTATCGCGGGCAATCCGAACAATTTCGGCAGCACCGGCAAGAAGCCCACGCATCCTGAACTGCTCGACTGGCTGGCCGCGACCTTCGTGGAGGAGGGCTGGTCATTCAAAGCCATGCACCGCCTGATCATGACGAGCGAGGCGTATCGTCGCAGCGCCACACATCCGGACTTGAAGACGCTCACCGAGAAAGATCCGCTCGGCACCAGCTTCGCCGTATTCAAGCCGCGACGTCTCACCGCCGAGGAACTCCGCGATGCGATGCTCTCGGCCAGTGGTGAACTCAATTTCACGCTGGGCGGCATTCCCATTCGTCCCGAGATCAATCTCGAAGCCGCACTGCAACCGAGACAAGTGATGGGCACTTTCGCCTCGGCCTGGGTGCCGAATCCAAAGCCCGAGCAGCGCAATCGTCGTTCGCTCTACGCGCTGAGGCTGCGCGGCCTCAGTGATCCCGCGATGGAAGTATTCAACGCACCTGCCCCCGACTTTTCCTGCGAGCGCCGTGAAGCCAGCACGGTCACACCGCAAGTCTTTGCGCTCTTCAACAGCAAGGCAAGCCTGTCGCGCGCGCTTGCGCTGGCGGTGCGCGCTTTGAAGGGCAGAAGAGACGATGGCGACGTGATCCAGCGATGCTTTGCGCTCGTGTTTGGGAGAAGTGCCAAGGAGGATGAAACCGCCAGTTGCCTTGCGCATTGGCGTGAGATGGAAGCGATGCAGGCGAAAGAGAAACCCGCTGCCATCAAGCCGCCGCTGGAAGTGCGCCGCGATGCCGTCGAAGAGAACACGGGAGAGAAATTCTCCTTCAACGAGAAGCTGCACGCGAACGCCGACTTCATTCCTGATCGCGCCGGACGGA
>WBZU01001379.1_pt2 | contig 12289 bp, 15 predicted proteins | sample 5204311 | NCBI WGS metagenome assembly WBZU01 (sample SAMN12344359, study PRJNA552823) | activated sludge metagenome | biome: Activated sludge suspended growth; feature: Nitrification reactor; material: Wastewater; isolation source: activated sludge from nitrification reactor of wastewater... | reverse complement strand
GTCGTGTTCGAGGCAGAGGGTCGTAAGTGGTGGTACGTCACTGGCTGGCGTCATCAACTCATCAATCGCCCATCGAAGTCCCGCTACCCGGAGCCGCCGCGCAGCGCGCCGCTACCCTCCGCCGCCGGACATGGCGCTGATGCGCATGACGAAATAAGTGACGAAGTACCGATTTCCGACCCTGATTTTGTGAGCCATCATGGAGCGCTCATGGAGGACTCACTGAGCACTCACGGAGGACTCATTGAGGACTCACTGACGGAAGGGAAGGGAAGGGAAGGGAAAGGAAAGGAGAAAGGCGTCTACCCTTCACTCGCTTTGCCAGACTCAACCGGTGTTACGCCGGCAGGCGCCGTTTGCGCTCGCCTTCGCCGCGATGCCCGGATGGCCGATGCGAATCCGCAGCACCCGAAGCTGCTGGCGCTTCTGGCGGCAGGGCTATCCGAGGATGAAATCGTCGCTGCCGGCGAAGACGCTGTGTCCAGGGGCAAGGGTTTTGCCTATGCCCTGGCCACCGCCGAGGGCCGACGACGAGAGGCCGACAACGTCAAAACCCTGCCGGCAAAGGCCGCTGCCGGCAGCCTGACGAAAGCCGGCCAACGAACCGCAGAAGCCGCGAGCCGATGGCTCGAATCCGAAGGAGTCAGGGCATGACCGACCAGAAAATCCGTTTCGCAAAGGCGCTCTCGGCGCTGGCCGAGTACTACGGCAAAGAGCTTTCCGATGGCGTCATTGCGCTCTACTGGCAAGGCTTGAGCCAGTACCCGATTGACGACATCGAAGCGGCCATTGGACGGCATTTGCAGAACCCGGATACCGGGCAGTGGATGCCGAAGATTGCCGACATCGTGCGGATGATCGACGGCACGACGCAGAGCGCTGCGGCAATGGCATGGGCTAAGGTGATGCGGGCCGTTGGTAGTGTCGGGATGTACCAGTCGCTGGTGTTCGATGACGCGCTGATCCACCTGGTCATCGACGACTTGGGCGGATGGCACGGTATTTGCCAGATTTCCGAGGCCGAACTGCCGTTCCTGCAGAAGCGGTTCGAGACGAATTACCGGGCCTACAGGATGCGCGGCGCCGACGTTCCGCCGCATCGGCGCTACCTGGTCGGTGTGAGCGAAATCCAGAACGGCGCGAAAGGGTATCAGCCCGACCCGCCGCGACTAGTTGGCGATCTTGAGCGGGCGCGCGCCGTGCTGTCGGGCGGTTCGGACGCGCCACGGTTGCCGGTGCATGTGGCGCACTCCGCTCCCTTGGTTTAGCGCTTGCGGCTGATTGTCCGGGAAAGCGCATGAGCAAAATCGTCACCATTGGCCAGGCTACGCTCTACCACGGCGACTGCCTGGAGATTCTGCCGTCGCTTGCCGACTCTAGTGTAGATATGATCTGGACTGACCCGCCATATGGTCACTCCAACCACGACGGCGACTGGAATGCGCGCCTCAATGACCATCGCGGAATTGAGGGGCGCGCAATTGCAAATGACGACGCCGCAGGAATGCGCCAAGTAGTTGACGCAATGCTTACCGAGGCCGCCAGAGTATTGAAAGCTGACTGCTGCTGCTGCTGCTGCGGCGGCGGCCAGCGCCCGACGTTTGCGTGGGTGGCGAATCGCATGGATAGCGGCGGGCTGTCGTTTTTTCATTCGGTCATTTGGGACAAATTAAACCCCGGATTGGGTTGGCGTTTCCGTCGGCAGCACGAGATGATCATGGTTTCGCATCGCGCCGGCGGAAAGCTGGCGTGGAACGATGATCATCCACCCACGCCGAACGTAATCCGAATCAGCAAGCCGCGCGACGATATTCATCCAAACATTAAGCCGACGGCGCTTGTTGAGCAGTTCATAACCCAGCATGCCCCTGTCGGTGGTGTTGTACTTGACCCGTTTCTCGGGTCTGGCACCACCGGCGTCGCTGCGGCAAACCTTGGCAGGTTTTTCGTCGGCATCGAGCTTGACCGCAAATACTTCGACATCGCCTGCGAGCGCATCGAGCGCGCGTATGCGCAAGAAAGGCTGTTCGCATGAACGACCTCCTGGCCAGCATGGAAGAAGCCCTCGAAGAGCGCAAGGCGATCATGATCGAATCCAACGTACCGGACGCTATCGGCATGGCCGAGGATGACCGGCACCGATGCGAGGTCAAGTCGGTGATTCGCCGCTTCTACCCGGACGGCCAGGCGGCTGCGGAATACTTCGCGGCGGTTGAGAAGAAGCGCGGCAAGGGTCCGGCGGACAAGTTGCGAGCCGATTGCCGGGTTGCGTGGAAGCAGCATCAAACCGATTTGATGGGGCAGGCATGATGGATTCCGTGTCATTCACCGTTCCCGGAGCGCCTATCGGTAAGGGGCGGCCGAGATTTGCTCGTCAAGGGGCGTTCGTCCGCACTTTCACGCCTGAAAAGACGGCCAGCTACGAAAACCTGGTCAAGCTCAAAGCCGAGGAAGCCATGCATGGTCGCCAGATCTTCGAGGGAGCTGTATCCGTTGAGATCTCGCTGTTCATTACACCGCCGGCAAGCTGGAGCCAAAAGAAGCAGCGCGAGGCCCTGGGTGGGGCGATCTTGCCAACCAGCAAGCCGGACGTTGATAACTGCATGAAAGGGATCATGGATGCCTGCAACGAGATAGTTTTCAGGGACGACAAGCAGGCTGTTGATGTGCTTGTCAGGAAGCGCTACGACAATACGGCTCGGGCTTTGATTCGGGTGGTTGCGCTATGACCGGGAGGGTTGTTCGCGTTACCTACGGATGCCGTAACTACGACATCAACCGCCTGTGCCGATACGACCGCCGCGCACTAGACCGCAAGTGCGATGGATGCCAGCGGATGACAGACCAGGATTATCTCGAATCGCAAGGGCTGTGGATCATTGGTATTTCGCACCAGCCGTTGCCGCGCAGCGAGGCCGAGCGCATGGCGACGGCGGAAGTTGCAGAATGGGAGAAGAAGAATGGATGTGTCTGACCGGGCGACGCGCCAGTAGGAATTGATGCGCGAACTCGCCATAAAGCGCGCTGCAAACCGCGTGCCAGTCCTTCCAGCGACCGGCGCTTGCCACTGGTGCGATGCGTTGCTCCCAGTCGGTGCCCGTTTCTGCGACAAGGATTGCAGGGACGACTGGGAACGAAAAAAAATGGCGGAATGCCGATGAAGCCCGTGCGCGTGACAACAGAGATGGTTAAGGAAGCTATCTATCAGTACATCAACAAATGCGGCGAGAACCGCTTCACGACCACGGATATTTCGCAGTTTATGGGAGTTGATGAGTATCAGGTACGGGCAGCAATCAGGTGGCTTCACGACCACGGAAAAGTCGATCCGATTCAAGGTGTACGGTCATGTCGCTACACGAATACTTGTGGTGAAAAATATTCGGCTGCTGTGTATCAGATCAGGCAACAGCCGCAGGTCGATTTTGTAACGCTGAATAGGGTGTTTTGTGGTGGGTGATGTTGTTCAATCTGGCATTGAGTTGAAACCGCAGCATGAGAAGTTCGCTCAGGCAGTTGCCAGCGGAAAGAGCCAGGCGGAAGCGTATCGAGAGGCGTATCCGTCGTCGCGCAAGTGGAAGGATGCGGCGGTATATACACAGTCGTCTGCGCTCATGGCCGACAGTAAGGTTTCAACAAGGGTTTCGGAATTGCGGGCTGCCATTGCAGAGCGCGCCGAGGTCAATGCAGCCGACGCGCTGCGCGAGGCTTACAACATCCTGATAGCAGATCCTCGCGAACTGGTCAGCTACATCGTGCATTGCTGCCGGCACTGCTATGGAGAAGGTTTCAAGTACCAGCGCACCACTTTCGAATTCGAGGCAGATCAGCGACAGCATGAGATCGATGTGGCCGGAGAAAAGGCTGAAGGCGAATTCAATCCACAGGGAGGAATCGGTTATGACGAGCGCCTGGCGCCGAATCAGGCTTGCCCGGAGTGCTTCGGCCGTGGAGTTGGCCGTGTGCTGGTTGCCGATACACGTAATGTCAGTAAGCAGGCTGCATCGCTTTACGCCGGGATCAAGCAGACCAAGGACGGTCTTGAAGTCAAGTTGCACTCGAAGGTTGATGTGATGGACAAGTTGTTCCGTCACTTCGGGCTGTATGAGGCCGACAACAAGCAGAAGAGCGCGCTCGACGGCTTGCCACGCGAGCTGCTTCAGGCGATGGTGCAACGCTTGAAAGCGCTGAATGGTCAGTCTTGATAAACTGGACGACATGATTTCCGGCCTGCCGCCGGAAGCGCGGGCGGCATTGTTGGACGACGCAATGCGGCAGCTTGCGCGCAACAAGATCGCCGATTACCGGCCGTATCCAAAGCAGCGAGAGTTTCACTTACTAGGCGCGACAATGCGCGAACGCTTGCTGCGCGCCGGAAACCAGTGCGTTACACCTTGGACGTTTATTGAAACGGCTGATGGGTTGCTCCGATCCGAAGAAGCGTTTTTTTCGGAAGATGTCCGTGTTGTGGCCCTGGCTGGTGAATCTGAATGTGTCGCTCAAGCGCAGAACGGATTTCTGGTTGGCATTGAGCCAGCGTATCGTTTTGTGATGGAGTCTGGAGAGTTTTTCGACTGCTCGGCATCTCACCAAGTAGCGACCGAACGCGGCTATCTCCGTATCGACCAGATAATGTCTCTTTCAAGTGGTCGGCATTGCTGGCATAGAGCCGAAGATTATCAGGCCAATTGTGTTGAGGATGGCTATCTATGTGATCCACAGCTTCTGACGGAAGAAGGTATCTTCCGAGAACTACCTCGAGCACAAGCCTATGCTCTAAACAGTACCCTGTCGTTTTCGCAAAAGGATGTAGCGGAGCGTATATCGCTATGTACCAGCCTTTCTCTACAATCCTTCCACCAGACCATCGCTGACGATGCTGCGCTCCAGCGCGCGGCCCTGTTCTCGCAGTTTGCAGGCCCAGCTTCGCACAAATCCGTTCTATCGCTGACAGGCTACAGCCGCATTCTTCAGCAACCCGAGATTGAGTCATCCCGGCTGCAATCAGGGAACGTACTTTCTCGCGTGAAATCGTCGGCGTTTTTCCGCGCGATTCCCTGGTCATGCCAATTAGTCGGCGCTGAAGATATGCTTGGACTGCATATTTCGTCAATCCAAGAACATGGGCGATCTCTTGACGCTCTATCCCTTGGCTGTTCATTGCAAGAATTGCATCGTGATGAATCTCGCATTGCGACGTTTTACCCATATAAACATCCTGAATTAATTGGTGGAAAACGCATTATAGCGGTCGTTCCAATTGGTTTCCAGCCATTATTAGACGTTCAGATTGAGGATGTTCATAACTACAAGTCTGCTGGTGTTTATCATCACAATTGCGGTAAAAGTTTCTCTGTTGGCGCTGAAGTGTCCTATCACCTTACCGGGCTGTATCCAGACTGGTGGGACGGTCGCCGCTGGGCGCGTCCGACCGTCGTATGGGCATCCGGAGAGACAGCAGAGGCGACGCGCGACAATCCTCAGCGCGTATTGCTTGGACTGGCCGGCGAAAAGGGAACCGGATCCATTCCGGCAGACTGCCTGGGTGGAGATTATGGTATGGCGTCGGGCACAGCAGACCTGTTCGACTACATAAAGGTTAGGCACCATACGAATGGCGTTTTCGATGGCTGGTCGTTCCTGCGTTTCAAGTATTACGCACAGGGGAGAAAGAAATGGCAGGGGCCGCCAGTTGATTTCGTTTGGTTCGACGAGGAACCGCCAGAGGAAATCTACGACGAAGGATTGGCGCGGACGATCGCAACAGGCGGAATGGCCGCCATGTCATTCACGCCGCTGCAGGGGATGTCGACCGTGGTGCTGCGCTTCCTTGGGAAAGAGAAAACTACCGACCGTGCCGACGTCAACATGACGATAGAGGACGCCGAACACATATCACCGGAGGAACGGGTTCGGATCATCGCCAGCTTCCCTGCGCACGAACGCGAGGCGCGCGCCAAGGGCATTCCGACACTAGGCAGCGGACGCATCTTTCCGGTCGAAGAAGACTCAATCAAGGTTGCGGCGTTTCCGATTCCGGATCATTGGGCGCAGATCAACGGAATCGATTTCGGCTGGGATCATCCGGCCGCTGCTGCGCGCCTTGCGTGGGACCGTGACGCTGATTGCCTGTACCTGATCAACGCGCACCGGGCCCGCGAACAGACGCCTATTCTCTTTGCACCATCAGTCAAGGCGTGGGGAGACTGGATCCCGGTTTCCTGGCCGCATGATGGATTGCAGCATGACAAGGGTAGCGGCGAGCAACTGGCCGAGCAGTATCGCGAAGCTGGCCTCAACATGCTACCCGAGCGCGCGACATGGGAAGACGGTAGCAACGGCGTCGAGGCCGGAGTGCTGGAAATGCTCGACCGGATGCAGACGGGGAGATTCAAGGTGTTCGCTCACCTGGATGAGTTCTTTGAAGAATTCCGACTGTATCACCGCAAGGACGGGAAGATCGTCAAGGAGATGGACGACATCATCAGCGCATGTTTGCATCAAGACACAAGGGTTATTACTAGATTTGGCGCGCAAAGAATAGTTGATCTGGTTGGAAGCAACGGAGAGGTTCTTAGTGCCGGCGGGGAGTGGATGCCATATAACAACTGCCGCAAGACGAGAGAGCAGGCAGAGCTTGTGATGGTTACGTTTGAAGATGGGTACGAGCTGCTTTGCACCCCTGACCACAAAATTTTGTCTGAATCAGGAGAGTGGGTCGCCGCAATAGATTCTGCTGGCGTGGTATGTCACAATGCCGTATCGCGTAGCAAAGGAATAAAACGGACGAAATCATTTACGGCGGAAAGCGATTTACTCGCTTTGGAAGATATTTCCGTAGTTCAAAAGAGTTTCTTCATAGGGCGATTTGGGAAGACTCTAACGGAAAAATTCCAGATGGCTACCATGTTCATCACAAAGATGGTGACAGGGATAACAACTCCATTGAAAACCTTTGCTGCATTCCAGGAGAAGAGCATCTGTCGCTCCACAACAAAGGACACCAAAGACGACCAGACGCTGCGCTTGCGGCCTTGGTTGAGTGGAGAAAAACAGATGCAGGTAAATCAGCCCAATACGAGGCAGGAAAGAGAAACGAGCACTTCCTTCGCCAAAAGGTTGAGTTCGTTTGTGATTGCTGTGGAAAAAAATTTATGTCTCAACCAAAAGGGAGTAATCGGTTTTGCTCAAACGCATGTAGATCAAAGCAGCGCCGCAAAGATGGAGCGGACCTTGTTGCTTTTGTTTGCGGAGTGTGCGGATCGGAATATATGTCAAACCGATTCAGGCCAAGCAAAACATGCTCAATATCTTGTTCAAAAAAGCTATGGACTTCAACTCCCGAAGGCAAAGAGCACATCGCGCGTCTTGCAAGTGAAAAGCGCCGGAAGAAGTGATGTTTATTGCATGGAGGTTCCCGTTTACCAAGCCTTCGCTGTAGAGAATGGGGTTGTAGTGCATAACTGTCGCTATGCGCTGATGATGAAGCGCTTCGCCAGGGTTCCGCCAAGGGCTGATCGCCGCGCGCATCGCAAGGAAAGGGACTGGCGGACAGCCTAAATACTGGCTGGCGGTTCACAATTCGCGCAACTATCCTCATCTGGCTGCGCGCATGAACCTGGAACACCCGATACTATCGTCGGACGGAAGTCGCTATTTCAGTGTCGGCGGCTCCGCATCCTTCAAAACCTTCACGCACCGAGGCTATAACTGCTCGCTTGAGTGGGTTGATGGCGAGCCGGCAATGCTGATCTGGTCCGCACGCGGCGGCCTTGACGCCGGGGTGTTCGGGATATGCCTGTCATCAGCAGCCAAGTATGCTGACCCGTCCGGAGACATCACGCCAGCCGGCTATCTGGAAATCATCAATGCCCTGCCGGTTCTCGGGAAGCCACTGCTTGAAATCGAGGCCAAGGCGCTTCGTGATTGTGTGTTGCTGTGGATGCCCGACCTGCTGCACATGCCCGCCTGTCCATCCGCTGTCCGCATTGCCGATCGGCCGGATGCGCTTTGGGAAATCACCCACAAGGACCAGAACGGCAAGGTCTTGAGCGAGGCCAGTATATGAGCAAGAAAGTCGCGGTCGGCCCGGCACTGAAACCGGCAGACGAGATGAAAAAGCACGCGCAACTGATGACATGGTTTCAGCAGGAAATGCGCCGCCAGTCGGTCAATCGCTACCAGATGGCACTTGATGAGGACTATTACGACTCGGAACAATGGACCGCTTCGGAAAAGGCCGTGCTGCGCGCCCGCGGCCAGGCTCCCGTGGTCTACAACGAAACGAAGTCGACAATCGACTGGCTTATCGGAACCGAGCGCCGGACGCGAACCGACTTCACGGTGCACGCCCGCGAGGAGTCGAAAGAAGCGGAAGAAGATGCCAAGGTCAAGACCAAACTGCTGAAGTACCTGCATGACGCGAACAACACAGGGTTCGAGCGTTCGGCCGTGGCTGACGATGTGTTCAAGGCCGGGATGGGATGGCTCGAAGTCGGCATCTCGGAAGACCCGGAAGACGAACCTGTGTATCAGCGCTACCAGTCCTGGCGTGGCATGCTGCACGATTCGCTTGGCGAGCGGCGCGACATCAACGATTCGCGCTACCTGTTCCGCTTCCGCATGGTCGACCTCGATCTGGCCATTGCTTATTTCCCGGATAAAGAGCGGGAACTGCGCGCCGCAGCGGTTTCATCTGATTCGCAGAGCTACCTCGAATGGTGGAACGGCAACCTGATGGACGACATCGGCACCGGAACGCCGATGCCAGGCAAGTACACGATGTATGACTCGGACGCCTGGGCCAACAACCTGCGCGAGCGCGTGTTGCTGATCGAGTGCTGGTATCGGGAGCCGACCACCGAAAGGGTTGGTATTGGTCCGTCGTCAGTCGATTGCGTGCGCATGAAGATGCGCGTGTCGATCCTGACCGAGAAGAACATCATCACGGACCAGCCGAGTCCGTACCAGCACAACAAATATCCGTTCATCCCGTTCTGGTGCTATCGCCGCAAGCGCGACGGGGCGCCGTATGGCGTGGCCAGGGCCATTCGCGGGCCGCAGGATGCGCTCAACAAGCGTATGTCAAAGGTGCAGCACATCCTGTCGCAGTCCCAGATCATCGCCGAGAACGATGCGTTTGACGACGAAATCATGACCGCCGAAGAAGCGCGCGAAGAATACTCTGCTCCCGATGGCATGGTACTGCTGGCGCGTGGCGGCCTGGCGAAGGTCAAGACTGATCGCCAGAATGATGTGGCCGAGTCGCACGTTCGCCTGATGGATGCCGATACCGCAATCATCCGCAACGCGGCCGGCGTGACGAACGAAAATCTCGGGCGCGATACCAACGCGATCAGTGGCATCGCCGTGCAGAAGAAGGTCGATCAGGGGTCGGTGCTGACTGCCGAGATTTTCGACAACATGTTGCTGGCGCGCCAGCTTGAGGGTGAAATCACGCTGTCGCTGATCGAGCAGTATTACAACCAGCCGAAGGTTTTCTCGATCACAGGCGCGCGCCAGAAGCGCGAGTATGTTCAGATCAATACGCCGGACCCGGTAACAGGAGAAATCATAAACGACATCACTGCGCGCCGAGCGAATTTCATCATCGGCGAGCAGAACTGGAAGCAGACGCTGCAACAGGCCGCGGCAGAGTCCATGATGGAACTGTTGCAGCAGCTTGCCCCGACCTCTCCGGAGATTGTGACCGCGTTGCTCGACGTGGCCATCGAGCTATTCGACCTGCCGAACAAGACCCTGGTTCTGCAACGCATCCGCGCCGTCACTGGTATGACCGACCCGAATGAAACGCCGACCCCGGAAGAAGAGGCGCAGCGTCAGGCGAACCAGGCGAAGAAGGACGAAGCTGAGAGGCTTGAAGTTGATCGCTTGCGTGCCGAGCTTGAAAACCTGCGGGCGAAGACGAAGCAGATAGAAGCGGCAGCCGTCAAGGCAGGCACAGAAACATCCTATGCTGCAATGCAGGGTGCACAGGTGATTGCCACGATGCCGCAGGTGGCGCCGATTGCAGACGAGATCATGAAGGGCGCTGGCTATCGTGACCCGAATCCTGGTGGTGATGACCCGAATTTTCCGGTTCCTCCGTTTGCCCAACAACCGCAAGTTGATTTCCCAACCAATACCAGCCCAATGCTGCCGGCTACTGCCGGAACCGGAGCAATGGCTGGTATTGAAACCCAACGCGCCGATGGAGAAATTAAGTGACGACTTGCACGACGGGCGACCAATTCCCAGAGGGAGGAACTGTGTGATGACTACAAAAAATACTGGCTGGCGATGTAGCATCATCATTGCAATGATCGACACTAAACCCACAGGAGCGACGCAGTGACCATTTCCGCAGAAGAACTTTCGACCTTGACTCCAGACGAACAAGAGGCGGTGCTTGCCGCGCAGAAGCCGGAAACCGTGGCCGAAGAAACGACCTCGGAAGAAGTTGCGCCTGTTGATTCTGCCGAGTCTGATGATGGCGCCGCCGAGCCGGGCGATGGTGAGCAGGTTGCCGACGATGCCGCAGAAGAAGTTATTCAGCCGGCCGGTTTTGTTCCGCAGTTCGACGCATCGGCGCCGGAAGGAGTTGCCGAGCAGATTGCCGCGCTGAACGAGCGTGAGCTTGCGCTTGAAGCGCAGTTCAATGACGGTGAAATCGACGCGCCCGAGTTGTCGCGCGCCATGCGCGAAATTTCAAGCAAGCGCACCGAGCTGCTGATCGACCAGAAGCAATCCGAGTGGGCCGCCAAGCAGAACGCAGAGATCGAGCAGCAATTCAATGCGCGCATCACCAGGCAATTCTTCGACAAGCCGGCAGCGAAGCTGTACGAAGACACAATCATGTACAGGCTGCTCGATGCCACCGTGGCCGATTTGCGCACGTCGGCGCCAGAAAAAGGCTATGAATGGGCGCTCAACGAAGCCGACCGCCTGGTTCGTCAGCGCATCGGCGGAAATGCGCCGAGCCTGAAGACCGTCGAGCCACATTCAGCAAAAGCGGTTCCGCCTACTGTCCGCACTATCGGAAGCCTCCCCGCTGCTGCGCCGGCACCGGTCGGCGATGACCGCGCCGAGAAGATCGGTATGCTCGAAGGCGAGGACCTGGAAAAGTACGTTGGCCGCCTGTCGCCCGATGACCGCAAGAAACTATCGAGGGCCGCGTAATGGCTCAAGGTGTCGTCCATGAAATCGAGGTGGGCGAAACGCTGTTTGCTGGAAACATTGCCGTGACGGCAGAGCAAATGAGCGGACGAAAGGTAAGACTCAGAGTTGTAGCGCCGGACGAGACGAAAATCTCGCGCCGGAAAAACGAACCCGGCGAAAGCCGTATGACTGCGGAGCAATCCGTGTAATCGCCGGCATTCCGGCAGTTGATGCGCAGGAGCGCGTCATGTGCTTGTTTAGGAGAATAATGATATGGCACGCACTTCGATTTTGCCGACCGATGCATCGGCATTGAAGGTTTGGGCGGCGGAAGTCGCCATCGACTCCAAGAAGAAATCCTTCTGGGAAAAAATGACTGGCAGCGAAGCCGATGCTTTGCCGGTCGTTCACAAGATGGACCTCGAGTCCGGCCCTGGCGACGAGGTCACGACAACCCTGATTGCCAAGCTCCGCGGCAAGCCGATCGAAGGGTCGGAAAAGGGCGAGGGCCGCGAACAATCGCTGGCTCACTACACGCAGAAAATGCGCATCGACAAGCACCGCCAGTTGGTGAACGTCGGTGACGTAATGACGCAGAAGCGCGTCAATTTCAGCGTCACCGATCAGGTGAGGGCCCGCTTGTCTGATTACATGGCCGAAATCTACGACGAACAGGCGCACATGACCGCAGCAGGCGGCCGCGGTGTCGGCACGGAAATCCAGCATTACCCTGTTGGCTACGCCGGATTCCCGAATGCCTTCATCACCCCAGATGCGGCCCATCTCATCATCGGCAATGGCAAGACGACCTCCACGCTGACTGGCGCCGGCGATACCAACTTGTCTACTGCCATCATCGACCGCGCCGTTGTTCGCGCCAAGAAGATGCTCGGCGTCGAAACCGCCCAGGGTGCCCGCATGGAGCCGATCAACGTTGACGGCCAGAAGGCTTTCGTTCTGCTGGCTGCGCCCGAGTCGATGTATGACCTTCGCCGCGAAGTCGGCGATGCCGGCTGGCTGACGCTCGAGAAGGCCAAGGCTGCCGCAGTTGGAGCCAAGTCGCCGATCTTCACTGCCGGCCAGTCGTACTACTCCGGCGTCCTGCTGATGGAGCACGAAACCTGCGTCAAGC
>WBZU01002606.1_pt1 | contig 12290 bp, 8 predicted proteins | sample 5204311 | NCBI WGS metagenome assembly WBZU01 (sample SAMN12344359, study PRJNA552823) | activated sludge metagenome | biome: Activated sludge suspended growth; feature: Nitrification reactor; material: Wastewater; isolation source: activated sludge from nitrification reactor of wastewater treatment... | reverse complement strand
CGAACTGGTCGAGTTCCGCGGCGATCCGGCGTGGTCGGACCCGGTGCGTCGGCACCACCCGCGGATCAACGCGCTGTGGCAGGAGTTGGGCGAGACCGCGGCGGACGTCGCCCACATCCGGACGCACCTGATCGAGTACGGCGCGGAGATCGATGAGCAGGGCCGGGCGATGGCGCCGGCCCAGATCGTCGACACCTCGTGGGACGGCCCGCACGGCTACATGCGCCTGAGCCAGCCCTTCCCCACGCCGTGGGGCCCGGTGGAGGGCCGCATCGACACCGATTCGCACGGTCCGGGTTTCTCGGTCACCTGGTTCCGGGGCCTGATCGACACCGGCCTGATCGGGTGCAACATCCCGATCGACGACGAGAGCACCGAGATCCGGTTCACCTTCGTGTGCCGGCGCCAAGAGGGCGCCGACGACGCGGGCACCACCAAGATGGCCCAGTCGTTCATGGACGAGATCCACCGCCTGGCGGTCGACGACCTCGAGATCTGGGAGCACAAGGCGTACCTGGCCCGCCCCGCCCTGGCCGATACCGACGGCCCGATCCTGAAGTTCCGCCGCTGGGCCAGCCAGTTCTACGTCGACCAGCCGGCCTAGCCGGTGGCGGGGGTGGGGTCGGTTCGATGACCGGCCAGCAGGAGACGCCGCCGATCGCGTCGCCCTTGTGCCATGCCCCTTGGGCGACCTTGGAGTTCGACCCGTCCGGCGACGTCATGGCCTGCTGCGCGAGCGGGCTCTATCCGCTGGGGAACGTACGCGATCGCTCGATCGAGGAGATCTGGACCGGGCCCTGCGCAGCGCGCTCCGCCGCGGCGACCTGACCCTCGGCTGCGACATCTGCCGTCACCGCGACGAGACCACCGCGGCCGAGCTCCCCTACGAGTACTACCGGGGGCTCCCGATGCCGGACCCGGAGCCCGGCTGGCCGTCGCGCCTCTCCTTTTCCCTGCACAACACCTGCAACCTCGAGTGCGGGATGTGCGGGGCAGACCGCTCATCGCGCATCCGCATCCGTCGGGACGGCCTGCCGCCCCTTCCCCACGTGTACGGCGACGCGTTCTTCGAGGAGCTCGCCCCGTTCCTCGAGCGGGCTGCCCACGTCGACTTCGTGGGTGGGGAGCCGTTCCTCATCCGTGAGCACGAGCGGGTGTGGGACCTCCTCGAAGAGCGAGGCCTCGACCCCACGTGTGGCGTCACGACCAACGGGACCGTGTGGAACGCCCGCGTCGAACGGGTGCTCGATCGGTTCCGCACCGATGTCCGGGTGTCGATCGACGGCATCACCGCGTCGACCTTCGAGTCGATCCGGGTGGGGGCCGATCGCGATGCGGTGTTCGCCAACCTCGAGCGCTTCCGAGCTCGAGCGCTCGAGCGGGGGACCGACCTGTCGATCAACTGGTGCCTGCTCCAGCAGAACCACCACGAGCTCGGGCGCATGCTGCTCTTCGCCGAGGAGCGGGACCTCGACGTGCACACGATGACGGTCATGGACCCCGGCTTCGGGGTCCAGCACCTCCCGACGGGCCAGCTGCGGGCCGCGCTCGACGCCCTCCGCACCGAGGGTCGGTCGATCGAGCCGCTCCTGCGGCGGAACCGGGGAGCGTGGCACCGTCAACTGGAGGCGATCGAAGCCGAGCTCCGGCTGCGGGCCGGACCGGTCCGGGAGCGGCCGAGCATGGCGCCGCCGTCACCGCACCACGTGGACCGAATCGTGGAGGCCATCCAGGGAATCCTGGGCCCGGTCCGAGCAGAGCTCGGCCCCCCTCGTGACGAGGTGCACCGCCATCTGCGACGGTTCGAGATGGACCACCCCGCGGTTCCCCCTGGCGGTCATGCGTTCGCGTCGATCGACCTCGGAGGAGACGGGGCCATCCGTGCGTTCGACCTCGGGTCGGTCTGCCCGGCGGCCGGCGTCGACGCCCGGACCGGCCTTCGCGGCGTGCTGGAGGCGATCTTCGAGTCCCTGGGCGGCCAGGTGTGGTTTGCCGAGGAGCGCCAGGGTGCCGGGCGGGTGGACCACGTCCTCTTCCTCGGCCGCGCCGTGCGCGACAAGCAGGGTGTGGTGCTCCGCATGGTCACGACGGCCACCACGACCGGGGCCGAGGTGACGATCGGGCGGGACGACTGGTTCGTCCCGCGGCCGTCGGTGCCGGTCCCGGTGGCCTTGGACGTCGCCCGTCGGCGAAGGCGCGGCGATGATCGGGGCGTGGCGTGAGCGCACCGTTCGGCGCCCCGCTCGGTCTCACACCTCGGCGTGGGTGCGGACGGTGACCGCCCGTTCCGCCGCGGCCGTGCGACGGTGGTCGCTGAGGGCGACGTAGCCAGGGTTCGCACGGACCTCGGCCACGAACCGGGTGAGGGGCGAGTCGAGCTCGTAGTGGAGGACCTGCCAGAACTCGCCCGGGATCAGGTCGATCGGTCGCTGCTCATCGATGCGGCGGAAGGTGCGGTGCACGAGCGCCGCAGGATCGCCGGAGATCGTGAGGGTTGCCGGTGGGTGTTCGTGCAGGCGGCTGGTGGGTCGCGTGGCCCGCCCCGTCGAGTCGAGCGATGCCGTGGCCTCCTGCAGGTAGGCGACGTAGTCGTGGGCGAGTTCCACGTGGTCCGGGTAGGAGCGGCGGCGCTCCGGCATGATCGCCACCTGCACCGCGAGCACCGCCTCCAGTGCGGTCCCGGCTGGGATGCCGAGGATCTCGGTGATGAAGCGCCGGATCTCGGCATAGAACTCGGGCCAGCTCACCGGCGGGATGGGGAAGTAGTCGAAGTACCGGAGGACGAAGCTGAGGAGCGGGGCGTCCTCGGGGCAATCGTCGGACCAGTCCACCAGCCGTTCCATGACGTCGATGGCCCGCAGGTCGTGGTCCCATTGGAGCCAGCGGAGGACGTGGCGCAGCAGCCCGAAGTGCTCGAGCACGCGGAAGGCCATGCGGAGCTGGAGCATCCGCTGGTGATCGGCACGGTCGTAGCTCAGGGTCGCGACCACCATCCCGTCCTCGTCGACCTCGATCTCCTGGTCGCGCCGGAGGGAGGGATCGTTCATCGGCGCGTTCGGTAGCAGTTGCAGGAGCCACGCCCTCGCCGTGATCTCGTGATCGAAGGCCCACTGGAGATCGTCCTTGAACGCCGGCACCGTGGCGCCGGGGAGGCCGAGGATGAGGTCGCACATGATCGGCAACCCGAGGGACCGGAAGGTCGCGCACAGGTTGTCGTAGCGCTCGGGACTGATGTTCGAACGCTTGATCGCCTGCAGGGTCTCGAGGTCGCGCGTCTGCAGGGAGAGCGACGACACCGTGGCGACCCCGGCGTCGAAGAGCGTGCGCAGGATGTCCGGGAGGTGGCGGGTGGTGTTCTTGGCCGTGTTGATCCCGAGGAACGTCGGCACGCCCGTGGCGGTCCGGAGTTCGGCGGCAAACCTGGCGATGTCGACGTCGCGAGCGAGGATGCCGACGTTGGCGTCGGCGAGCATCCACACCGAGACCTGCCGTTCGGCGAGCCAGCGCATCTCGGCCTCGACCCGCTCCATGGCGAAGCTCCGGATGCGCGACATCGTCGCGGAGCCCCAGTCGCAGAACGTGCATCGGTAGGGACATCCCCGGTTCGTCTCGATCACGACCTGGCCCTCGAACGACGAGTCCCACGCCACCGGGTGGAGGTCGTCGAACTCGCCCGTGAGGTACGGGGACGGGATGGGGTCGAGATCGGCGCGCCGATCTCGGGATGCGGTTCGGACCATGGTCCCGTCGGGCGCGAGGAAGCCGAGGCCGGCCACGTCGGCGAGACCGGTGAGGTCGCCCCAGACGGGCGCCTCGCCGAGCGCAGCGAGGAGCTCGCACGCCGTGTCCTCGCCTTCACCGATGACGGCCACGTCGACGCCCGGGAGGTGCAGGAACCGGAGGAGGTCGTCGTCGTACTTGGGCGTGTCGGGGCCGCCGTGGATCACGACGGTCGCCGGGTTGAGCTCCTTGGCCCGGCGGGCCATTTCGTGGTTCGCCGTGCGGGTCCACATGTAGTTCGAGCACAACAGCACCGCCGGACCCTGGACCTGGCCGAGCAACACCAGCGCTTCGTCCAACGTGACGGGTCGGCGGAGGTCGAACCGATCGGTGAGCTCGCCGCCTCGCCACATTCGGGCCATGGCCGTGATCAGGCCGAGGGCGAGCGGCGGGCCCGCGGTCGGGACGTACGCCGGCAAGACGGGAATGCGGGTGGGATCGAGGTCCAGCCAGTGGTCACCCGGCCGGATGAAGGTCGTCGGACGGGTCGGGCGCGGGGGAAGCCAGGCGTGGACGTCGGGCTGGATCGCTTCGGTCGTGGCCAGGCGGAGGTCCTCGAGGCGTGCGGCGGTGGCGGCGAGGTCGACGCCCGAGAGCGCCTCAGCGAGGGCGGACATCGAGCGGGGCTCGTCGAGCTGATCGAGGACCGCAAGGTCGTGGGCGGTGAGGGGCACGAGTTCCCCGCTGGAACTCGAAGCCGCGAGCAGGGTCCCGTCCCGGACGAGGAGCGCGCCGGGCCCGGTCGGGCGTAGCCAGCCGGCCGGCGCGGTCGGCCGCTTCACGGGGGTCGACGGCGCGCCCAAGGCGAGGACGGCAGCGAGGTCGACGTCGACGGGGTCCCGTCGGTCCGTCCGCGCCAGCGACCACCGACCGGCGTCTCGCACGAGGATGGCCGATCGGTGCCAGGACGGAACCTCGGCGTCGGTCCGCGACCTCCTCGGCCGCCAGCCTGTCCTGCTCTTCCTCAACGGTGCTTACCGTTCCAGGGAGGGCGGAGACGCGGAGGCGCCAGCGCCACGGCGAAACGGCCGACGGATCGACCGACCCCACCGTCGCGGGGTCGCGGGCTCGGGGGAGCGGGGACGACGCACCGGGCCGAGCTCGATGGGGGTCGACGGGATCTCCGCCACGGGTACGTCGTGGGGGACCGCCGCCGGAACCGATTCGAGGAGCCGGGTCGTTGCCTGGTACTGCGGGTTGGCGCGGACCTCGGCGACGAAGCGCGTCAGGGGAGAGTCGAGTTCGAAGTGGAGCACCACCCAGAACTCGCGCATCACGAGGGGCGAGGGGCGGAGGTCCTCCAAGCGCCGGAAGGTATGCACGGCGAGTTCCGCCGGGTCGCCGATCACGGTGAAGGTCGTGGCCGGGAAATCCTCCAACCGGGGGCGATCCGGTCCGGTCGCGTCCGCAGCGGTGGCCGACCGGTAATAGGCCTCGTAGTCGTGGGCCAACTCCACCGACGCCGGGTAGGAGCGTTCGCGCTCGGGCATCAGGGCCTGTTGCACCGCCAACGCAGCGTCCATCGCCGGGCCGGGCGGGATCCCGAGTTCGTCGATCAGGTAGCGGCGCACCTCCCCGTAGAACTGGTGCCAGCCCATGGGGGGGATCGGGAAGTAGTCGAAGTAGCGGAGCACCCAGTTGAGCAGGGGGTAGTCCTCGGGCCGGTTCTCGGACCGCCGGACCAGGTCGTCCATGACGTCCACCGCGCGGATGCCGTGGTCCCACTGGACCCATCGCAGGACGTGTCGCAGCAATCCGAAGTGTTCGAAGGTGCGGTTGGCCATCCGGAGGCTGAACATGTGGTCGTAGTCGGCTCGGTCGAAGGAGATCGTCCCTCGCACGCCGCCGTCGGGATCGACCTCGATGGCGTACTCGGCCCGGTAGGCGGGATCGTTCATCGGCGCGTTGGGCAGGAGCTGGAGCGGCCACACCCGTGCGGTGATCTCGCTGTCGAGTGCCCACTGGAGGTCGTCCTTGAAGGAGGCAGGAGTCGCGCCCGGAAGCCCGAGCACGAGGTCGCACATCACCGGGAGGCCGAGCTCACGGAAGGTGGTGCACAACTCGTCGTACCGCTCGGGGGCGATGTTGGTGCGCCGGACCGCTCGCAGCGTGTCCTCGTCGCGGGTCTGCAGCGACAGCGACGAGAAGGTCGAGACGCCGGCGTCGAGCAGGGTGCGCAGGATGGCGGGCAGGTGGCGCGTGGTGTTCTTCGCGGTGTTGATCCCGAGGAACGTCGGCATACCGGTCTCTTCGCGCAGGGAAGCGACCATCCTTGCGACGTCGAGGTCCCGCGCCACGATGCCGACGTTGGCGTCGGCGAGCATCCACACCGGGGCCTGCCGGTCGGCGAGCCAGCGCATCTCGGCCTCGACCCGGTCGAGGTCGAAGTGGCGGATCCGGGACATGGTGGCCGAGCCCCAGTCGCAGAAGGTGCACTTGTAGGGGCACCCACGGTTCGTCTCGATCACGCAGGTCGCTCCGAGTTCCGCTCCCCACGTCACGGGGTGCAGGTCGTCGAACTCACCGCTGAGGTAGGGGGAGGGGAGGTCGTTGAGGTCCGCCCGCCGGTCCCTGGCCTCGGTCTTGGTGAACGAGGCCTCGCCCGGTCCCCAGAAGGCCAGGCCGGGAACGGAGGCGAGCCCTCGGAGATCACCCCAGTGCTCGGCGTCGCCGAGCGCGGCGAGGAGTTCGCACGCGGTGTCCTCCCCTTCGCCCTGGACCGCGATGTCGACCCCTTCCAAGGTGAGGAACGGTCCCAGGTCCTCGTCGTACTTCGGTGTGTCGGGCCCACCGTGCACGACGACCAGCTCGGGGTTGGCCGCTCGGGCCGAGGCGGCCAGCTCGAGGTTGCTCTCCGATGACCAGAGGTAGTTCGAGCACAGGAGCACCGCGGGCCCCTGGTGCTGCGCTAGGACCTGCCCTACCTCGTCCAGGGTCAGCGGCGGCCGGATATCGAACCGTTCGGCCAGGCGTCCCCCCTCCCAGGTCCTGGCCCGTGCCGTGATCATCCCCAGGGCCAGGGGCGCCCCGAACTGTGGTGCGTAGGCCGGGAGCACCGGGATCCGGTGCGGGTCGAGCTCCCTCCAGTGGTCGCCGGGGCGGACGAAGTGGTGCTCGCGGCTCAGCACCGCGCCGCCGACGTCGTACACCACGACCTTGGTGTCCTCGAGGTGGACGAGGCCGAGGCCGGCCAACCGGCGGAGCGACGCATCGAGGTCGGTCGCCACAACGTCGGCCCGGAGGTCGTCGACGGATCGGGTCTCGGTCAGGGCATCGAGGATCCGCAGCTCGTCGGCGAACAACTCCTCCACGTCCCCGTCTCGCCGGTCGGTGGCGAGGACCGCGCCGTCGACGGCCAGCAGGGTCACCGGCCCGACCGGCCGCACCCACGCCCCACTGGTGGGAGCGCCTGCGGGCGGTCCGGGCGGGCTCGGGCGAGCCGAGGCCAGGAGATCCTCGACGGCGATGTCGGTTGGGTCCCGCTCCGTGGGGGAGCAGCGGGACCAGCGACCCATGTCGTGCACGAGGACCGTGGCCTTCGAGTTGTCCCCCGCGCTGGGCCATGTAGCCATGTCGCCCCTCCCGGGGCAAGGGTAGCGGAGCCCGACGATCAACCGTCCGGGCCGACGGCCTCGATCCGCCTCAGCGGTGGGGGTTGAGGGCGGCGTCCAACTCCCGGACGCGAGCCGGCAGGCCTCTGGCGGCGAGGCTGAAGGAACGCTGCACGGTCCGGTTGATCCGGCCGGTCAGCCCGGGCAGGGGCCACACGAACTCGATGAACAGGACGAACCGCTCGCCGTCGCCATCGTTCCAGGCCTCGTGTTCCACCGAGTGGTCGAAGACCATGCTCGCGCCTTCCGCCCAGACGTGGGTGACCGAGCCGACCTCGATCCGACAGGAGCCGTCCGGTGGCGGCACGACCAAGCCGATCTGGTACCGAAGGGCCCCGCGGTTCGGCCCGCGGTGCCTGGGGAGGTGGGCTCCTGGTCCGAGCACGGAGAAGCCGGCGATCTGGAGGTCGGGGATGTCGCGAACGAGGGCCGTCGTGCGCGGGCAGCGCGCCGTGTTCACGTCGATCCAGGTGCCGTAGGAGTACAGGGTGAAGTTCGACCAGGAGCCTTCGTTGCCCTGGTCGAAGCCGGCGACCTCGCTCACCTGCGGGAGGGCGATGCCCTCGCGGCGCAGGTCCTCCACCTCGGCGGCGATCACCGGCCACGAGCGCTGGAGTTCCGCCATCCACGGGAAGTCGTCGGTGTCGAGCGGTCCGTCACCCTTCGGGCGGATGCGGTCGATCATCGCCTCGTTCTGCGCGAGCACCCACTGCATGGCTCGTCCGACCAGGCTCATCGCATCGCTCTCCTACGGCTCGGTCGGCGGGTCCCGCCGGGGCTGACGGCGGCGGTGGCCTCGTCAGCCTCCGCGACGAGGGTACGGCGCCACGGCCGGGCCAGGAACCGCGACCGGAGCGAGCGGCCGGCCGTCGTCTCCACCACGAGCACCGGAACCGTGCACCGGCCATGGTTCCGCAGCGTCAGCTCCGGGCCCGACGCCACCGCGCCGACCTCGACCACGGCATGCTCGCCCGGGCGATCGATCTGGGCCGTACCGGTCGGGCCGGAGGCGTCGAGCAGGAGCGCGTGGAGGCGCGAATCGGGCTCGGCCCGGCAGGTCCACGTGCCGCCGGTCGGGACGTCGGCGATCCACGCCCGCCGCAGGCGATCGATGGTGAGGAGAACGTCCAGGGTGGCCGGGTACGCCGCCCGGCCGAGCGCCGTGGACGCCGGCCCGCTGGCCAGCGGTGCGGCCCGATAGCCGGCCGGGGCGGGGGGCATCCAACCGGTCAGGAACTGTGCTGGTGCGGGGCGCCAGCCCCCCGCGGTCGCCTGGCGATGTTCACGGACCACGACGGGATGGAGCGACTCGAGGACCTTCGCCGGGGGGGACGCGAGCGATCGGGCACGCGCGGGCGGACCGTCGGCGAGATCGCTGGGGAGGGGACCGACCAGGTCGGCCAGGCCCTGCTGGTCGACCGCGATGAGGCGGGGGGCCGAGCCGATCTGGGGCCGGCTCGCGACCGATGGCCCGGTCGGGTCGTAGTCGTCGAGGTAGCGGTCGTCGAGGTCGACGAGGGTCACCCGGTCGTCGGCCGCGTCGCCCGGCGTGGCGAAGAGGAACCGGGCCCCCCGTGGCGCGATTGCGGCGGCCAGGGCCCGACGAGGGGCACCGGAGTGGTTGTCGGGCGAGGCGTGGAGCAGTGCGTTGTCCAGCACGACGGCCTGGCCCGCTCGGACGTCGAGGGGGACCAGGTGGGGCTCGAGTCGTTCCCGGAGCTCGCCGAACCAGTCCGCCACGGCAGGGCCTCGGTAGGCGTCGACCAGGTGGTGGCTGCCCGGCAGCACGTGGAGCGGCCCGTTGTCGAGCGCCACCGAGGCGTCGTCGAGCGCGATCCAGAACGACGCGGTGCGGTCGGACCGCTCGTCGGCGTAGGTCCAGTCCTGGTGGAGGTCCAGCCGGCTGCCGTGACCGGGCCACTTGGTGAGGAAGCTGACGAGGAACCGGCGGTGATCGACGAACTGCCGGGCGATGGCGGCATCGAGCACCGGACCGACCTCCCGTTCGATCAGCACCCCGGCCTCGGTCGAGCGTCCGACCACGTCGGAGTGGAAGCCGCCGGCCTCCTCGCTGTCCGCCGGCCGGGTGTTGGCCCACGCGTCTTGCACCCGTTGGAGCTCGTCTGGGCTGAGCGCAGGGATCACGACGTAGCCGTCCCGCTCGAAACGGGCTTGGAGGTCGGGGTCGACGAACGTGTCCCCCGGCCGGCGCCGGCGCGCCGGCTCGTCAGTGGGGCCTGGCGATGAGCGCACCGAGCGCGTCCTCGTCGATCGTGGCCGGCCCGACGGGGATCCGGTCGACGGGGAATCCCTCCGGCCGTTCTCCGAACGGCCGGTTCGTGAACGTCGCCGGATCGACCTCGAACAGGTCGGCGGTGGCGCCGTCGGTCGAGTGGAGGTGCACGATCGTCGCGTCGTCCGGAACGACCACCAGCCCGAGGACCAGGCGCAGCGCGACCCCGTCGTTGGGCGGTGAGAAGTGAAGGGCTGCGTTGTCGTACATGACGGCCTCCCCCGCCGCCGTGTCGGCGGCGACGCCGATCCGTCGGAGGGCCTCCTCGTGGCGCTGGAACGGAAGCGGGAAGGCCCCGCTGCCGCGGCGGTTGTCGAGCCAGCGATGGCTCCCCGGGATCACGTGGAGCAGGCCGTCGATCGCCCGGGTGTCGACGAGCGGACACCAGAGGACGTGGCCGCGGTGGTGTCGCTCGTCGACGTAGTCCCAATCCTGGTGGACGCCGACCCAGTTGTCCCCGACCGGGCCCTTGGCGAGCACGACCGCCTTCACGGCTCGCCGGCCCGGGAGGGTGCGGTCGACTGCTCGGCTGACCAGATCGAGCAGACGGTCTCGAGCGGCGGCGGCCTGGTGGCGGGCGGCGTGGACGTTCGAGGCATAGAAGCCGGACGCGGGGTCGATGGCCAACGTCGACGCGATCTGAGTCGCCCCTTCGACCTCTGCGCCGGTCAGGAAGCCGAAGCGGGCGAAACCTCGGTCGTCGAGTTCGTCGTCGAGCGAGGTACGCCCGGTGATCACGCCGGCGAGCCCACCGGCAGCGGCTCGAACTTCGCGCACGCCTCGCAGACGAGGGAGGCGTTCCCCAGCCAGGGGTCGATGTGGCCCGACACGTCCTCGGTGGTGCCGCACCGGTGGCACCAGGGCTGGGTGACGTTGATGGGCCCCAGCGAGACCGGCTCGTGTTCGATGGCCCGACCCTCGGCGACGAACCGGTCCAGGTCTTCGTCGGTGAGCGGTTCGACGTCGTAGTCGAGCGTGCCGACGACCTCGCAGGTCTGGATCTCCTCGAAGACGTTGAAGGGGTTCACGTCTACCCAGAACTTGTCCTCGATGGCGTAGACGTTGATCTGGTCGCTTCCCATCGGGCTCAGGTAGTGCACGTGCTCGGCCTCGACGGGACGAAGGTCGCACGCGGCGACGAGCCGCCTGCGGTCGCTTCGGTTCGCGTAGGAGAAGTGGTAGAGCGCGTGGTTGAACACCACGGCCTGGCCGGGCCGGGCGTGCACCGGGATCCCGTGGCGCTCGACGATGCGCTGCTTCACCGGCCAGTACGGCGGCGGGATCCGGTGGATGCCCCGGTTCGTCTCCCGCCAGGTGTGGCTGCCGGGCACGACCCAGAGCTGGCCGTTCTCCTCGTCGACGTCGACCAGGGGGCACCACAGCTCCACCGAACGGTGCTGGCGCTCGTCCACCACGGAGATGTCCTGGTGCAGCCCGAAGCTGCTGGTCTCGCCGGGCCACTTGTTCAGGAAGCAGAACGAGATCACGTGCTGGCGGTCGAAGGCCGCGTCGATGCTCGGCCGGAACACCTTCTCGATCTCGGCATGGACCTTCCCCTTGTAGGGGATGTCCGGGCAGAAGAACGTGTCGATGCAGGCCAGCTGGGGGTCCGCCGGCATGCGGCCGAGATCGTCGTAGAGCGCGTCGAGCCGGGCAACCTCGTCGGGTCCGAGGAAGTCGATGATCGTGTAACCGTCCCGCTCGAGCTCCTCGTTGGCTCGTGCGTCGAAGAAGGTGGGTCGCATCTGGTGTCCTCCCGGCAACGAGGCCCACTGGGCCGTGCGAAACCTACCATTCGGACCCTTGCCCCCTCCTCGCCCCGGGGTGGCCCGACACGATCAGGGACGGGTGAGCACCAGGCGCCAGCGGCCGCCGTCGGCGCCGGTGGGGGTGAACTCGGCCTCGAGGTGGCCGGTGCCGACCGGCCCCTGCACCTCGAGGGCCCAGTGCTCGCCCCCGGCCTCGCTCCGCGAGACCGACGATCGCACCAGGTGGCCGTGCACGGCCTGGAAGCGCTGCATCCACTCGCCGACGGGGCGGCCGAGGGTGGGCCTCAGGTCGACCCCGAAGACATCGGCCGGGTCGGGCAACACCCCTACCAGCGTCTGGCGGTGGTCGACCACGAACTCGGCGGCCTCCCGGCGCCCGTGCCGCGGGAGGGGGCGGGGGTCGAGCGAGACGGAGACCTCCGAGCCCGCGATGGGGTGTCGCCTTCGGTTCCGGCCGAGGGGCGGGCGCCGGCCTTCCTGGCCTTCGAGCTCGAGGAGGACTCGGTGGAGCTCGGGGACCGGGAGGGACCGGATCGACTGGTGCGTCGGCCAGGTCACGTCGTTCAGGAACACGTCGAGCCCGAGGTCGTCGGCCCGCCGGAGCAAGGAGTGGAACTCGCGCCAGTTGTCGACCATCAAGCAGTGGGCGATCGCCGTCGAGCCGCCCCCCGCCGCGGCGGCGATGCGGAGGCGGTCCAGGTTGCGCCAGACGGCGTCGGGATCGATCCCGACGCGGATCGCCCGCATCGTCTCTGGGGCAACGGCGTCCACCGACACCACCACATCGGTTCGGAACGAGGTGAGGAAGTGCTCGATGCGTCCCGTCCAGATGGTGCC
>WBZU01002605.1_pt1 | contig 12295 bp, 10 predicted proteins | sample 5204311 | NCBI WGS metagenome assembly WBZU01 (sample SAMN12344359, study PRJNA552823) | activated sludge metagenome | biome: Activated sludge suspended growth; feature: Nitrification reactor; material: Wastewater; isolation source: activated sludge from nitrification reactor of wastewater... | reverse complement strand
GAGCCGGTGGGGGAGATTGAAGGGGTCATCTTCATCAACGACTCCAAGGCGACCAACGTCGACGCCACCCTCGCTGCCCTCGAATCCTCCCGCCGCCAGCTTCATCTGATTTTGGGCGGCAGCCGCAAGGACGAACCCTTCGACGGCCTGGTTGGCCCGGTCGCCGAACGCTGCCGCGGCATCTACCTGATCGGCGAGACCGCGGAGGAACTCGGCCGGGCCCTGGCTCCAGCGAAGGTCGAGATCGTCCGATACTGCGAGGACCTCGAGGCCGCCGTCTCCGAGGCAGCCGGTGCTGCCACGCCGGGTGAGGCGGTCCTGCTTTCACCGGCCTGCGCCAGCTTCGACCAGTTCAGGGACTACGAGGACCGGGGCGAGAGCTTCCGGCGATTGGTGGAGGAACTCGGTGGCTGACCCCCGCAGGAAGGCAAGACGACCGGCCAAAGGCAGCGTACTGAGGCGGGGCAAGACATCCCGGGGCGGATTCCCCGCGGAATACAGCCTGTTGCTGACCGCGACGATGATCCTGCTCGCGTTCGGGGTCGTCATGGTCTTTTCGGCGAGTTCGACCAGCCAGATCCTCAGCGACGGCTCGCTTGCCGGAAGCACCTTTTACCTCAAGAAGACACTGATCGCGGTGGCGCTGGGGCTTTTCTTCATGTGGCTTGTGATGCGTGGAAGCCTCAGTCGGCTCCGGGAGCTGACCCCGAAGTTCATGGCTGCCACCCTGATCGCCCTGGTCGCCGTGCTCTTTGTCGGGGCGGCGATCAACGGAACCCGGGGCTGGTTCATCTTCGGGCCGATTCAGATTCAGCCGGCCGAGTTCGTGAAGCTCGGCCTCGTGCTCTACGGGGCCAACCTCCTGGCTGACCGGCCCGACAGGTTGCGGTCCGTCCGCGAGATGGGCCCTTTCCTGGCGATGACCGGGGCTGCCCTTGCCCTGGTCCTGCTTCAACCCGACATGGGGTCGGCGATGGTCGCCGTGTTCGCGGTATTTGTGACCCTGTTCGCGGCCGGGGCCCGGCCCAGGGATCTCGGGCTGCTGGCTGGGGGCATCGGGATCCTGGCCACACTTTTTGCCCTCGCAGCTCCCTACCGGCGCGACCGGCTGCTGACCTTCCTCGATCCCGGCGGGGATGTGACCGGCAACGGATTCCAGATAATCCAGGCCAAGATAGCGATCGGATCCGGAGGCTTTGACGGGGTCGGAATCGGCAACGGCGTGCAAAAAGCCTTCTATCTGCCGGAGGCCCATACGGACATGATTTCCGCGGTGATCGGCGAGGAGTTCGGCTTCCTCGGCATGTTTGCCCTGATCCTCGTCTACGGCCTGCTGGGCTATGCCGGATTCCAGATCGCCCGCAAGGCGAAGGACGACTATGGCCGGATCCTGGCGGGCGGTCTGACCGGCCTCATCCTCATCCAGGCCTTCATCAACCTGTACGCCGTGATGGGCATGGCTCCGTTGACCGGAGTCCCGTTGCCACTGGTCTCCTACGGGAACAACAGCCTCATCGTCAGCCTGATTTCCATCGGCCTGATTCTCAACGTCGGTCGGGGCGGGGCGGCGGCGACCAAGGCAAAGCCGGGCAGGAATGGGAGACTGAAGCTGATCAAGGGTGACGTTGAAAACAGACCAGCGAAAAGGACATCCGGTGGCCACAGTCGTGATCGCGGCCGGCGGTACGGCGGGGCACGTGGTTCCGGCCCTGGCCATCGCCGACGAGCTTCGAGATAGGGGTGTGACGGTGTCTTTCCTCGGTGCCCGCGGCAGGCTGGAAGCGGAGCTCGTTCCAAAGGCCGGCTACGAAGTCGACCTGCTCGACCTGTCCGGGATCGATCGGAAGAACCCGGTCAAGGCAGCCCGGGCGGCGTTCCAGGCGGCAGCCGCGATCCCGAAGGCCCGCAAGCTGATCAAGGCGCGCGGTGTGGATGCGGTGGTCGGCGGGGGCGGGTTTGTCGCCGGCCCCGGCGGGGTTGCCGCCCGGCGCCTGAAGCTGCCGCTCGTACTGACCGAAGCGGACCGGCACCTCGGCCTGGCCAACCGCCTGCTGGCCAGACGGGCCGACCGGGTCTGCCTCGCCTTTGAGATCGATGGCGTAGGCGGCGAAAACGTCCGGATCACCGGCCGGCCGGTCGGGCGGGCGGTGCTGAACGCCGATCGCGGAAAGGCCCGGGCCCGTTTCGGAATCGCCCCCGATGCGCGCACGCTGCTGGTCATGGGCGGCAGCCAGGGTGCGCGAACGATCAACTTTGCCGCGGTCGAGGCCCTGGCCGAGCGGCCGGGGCGCGATTTTGCCGTGATTCACGTTTCGGGTTCCCGTGATTACGCAGCACTCCGGGAACGAATCGACTCGGCCCCCTACGCCGACGGCTACACGCTGCTCGAATACGAGCCCGACATGGGCGACGGGATCGCCGCAAGCGATCTCGCCCTCGCCCGCTCGGGCGCATCCGTATTCGAGCTTGCCGCCCTGGGGCGGGCCGCCGTGCTTGTGCCGTATCCGTATGCGACCGGCGATCACCAGACCGCAAACGCGAAGTGGATGGCCGACGCCGGGGCCGCGGTGATCGTGCCGGACTCCGAACTGGGCCCGGAGCGCCTGCTGAGCGAAGTGACCGCGCTGCTCGGGGATTCCGGCCGGCTGGAAGCGATGTCCACGGCCTCGAAGGCACTGGCCCGCCCGCATGCGGCCACCGAGGTTGCCGATGAGGTCATGAACCTGATCGGAGCGGGAAGTTGAGCGGCATCGAGCCCGGTAGCTGGGATGGGCGCCGGATCCACCTGATCGGGGTCGGCGGGGCAGGGATGTCCGGCCTCGCCTGGGCTGCCCACCGGCTCGGAGCTTCGGTCACCGGCAGCGACCGCACGGACTCCACTTATATGGAGCGGCTGCGGGCAGCCGGGATACCGGTCACGGTCAGGCACGACACTGCCAACGTCCCCGATGGCGCCGAAATCGTGGTCTCGACGGCGATCGCCGACGAGAATCCGGAGTTGGCCTTCGCCCGTGCGAACGGCCTCGCCGTACGGCATCGTTCCGAACTTTTGGCCGAGATCTGCTCATCGCGCCGCCAGATCGCGGTCGCCGGTACCCATGGCAAGACGACCACGACCGGAATGCTCACCTACGCCCTGCGCGAACTGGGGCAGGACCCTTCGTTCTTCATCGGCGGCGAATTGCCCGGATTCGGGCCGGAAGGTGCCGCAGCCAACAGCGGCTGGGGCGAAGGCGAATGGGTAGTGGTCGAAGCCGATGAATCCGACGGCAGCTTTCTCACCCTCGACCCTGAGATTGCCGTGATCACGAACATCGAGATGGACCACCATGCCCGCTGGGAGAACCTGACCCAGCTTCGCAGCGCCTTCCACGACTTCGCCGCGAAGGCGAGCGAGGTGGTGCTGCCAGCGGCCGACCACGAGATGGCGGCCGGGCTGGCCTCCGCCGATCGCCAGATCACCCCCTTTGACCTGGTCCAGCCGGGGCCGGCAGAACTGGGCCTTTCGGTTCCCGGGGAACACAACCGGCTAAACGCCCGGGCTGCGATCGGCGTGCTGGTCGCGACGGGGTTCGGGGAAGCCGAGGCGGCCGGGGCTCTCGCCGGATTCACCGGGGTCAGGCGGCGGCAGGAATTCAAGGGCGAGTGCGAGGGCGCCCGGGTCTACGACGATTACGCCCACCACCCGACCGAGGTGGGGGCGGCCCTGGAAGCGATTCGCGAGTTTGACCCGGACCGCCTGATCGCCGTCTTCCAGCCCCACCTCTACTCGCGGACGAAGATCTTCAGCCAGCAGTTCGGTGCGGCTCTCACCCGGGCGGACGAAATCGTCGTGCTCGACGTCTACCCGGCCCGCGAGGAGCCGGTCGGTCCGCTGGAGGGAGTCAGCGGTCTGGACGTGCTGAGGGCGGCAGCCGACCGGGCCGGGGGCAAACCTTCGTACTGGGCTCCGGATCTCGACTCGGCCGAGCGGATCGTGCGTTCCCGGGCCGGGACCGGGGCGATCATCGCCACCCTGGGGGCCGGCGACATCACGAAACTCTCGGATCGGCTGGTGGAATCTTGAGCGCCGGAGTCTTCAGCCGCAGGTTCGGCAAGTCCCAGGCCCGCAAGCAACCCGCCAAGGGTCGCCCGGGACGGGCGTCAAGCCCGGTCGAGCGCACCAGCGAGCTCGCGATGAAACGGGAGCGGCGCAGCTTCCGGTTCCGGCTCTTCCTCTTCCTCGGGCTGATCCTGGTTCTGGTTCTCGCCGCCGCGTACCAGTTCTGGCTGCGCGATTCGTCGTTCGTGGAGATCAGGAACCTCGAGATCGCCGGGGTCAGCACCAAAACCGAAGAAGGCAGGCAGATCGACCAGGCGGTCCGCACGGCGATGGGGGAGATGACCACCCTTCATGTCCAGCCGGAGATCCTCGACCAGGAACTCGCCCGCTTCCCCAGGGTGGCGGACGCCCGGATCGCCACCTCCTTCCCCGACTCGGCCACGGTAACGGTCGAGACCAGGGAGGACGGATCGATCTACGGCGAGGGGTCCGCCGCACTCCTGATCGCCACCGACGGCACGGTGCTCGGTTCCGCCGACGGCCAGGAAGAGTCGCTGCCTCTGATCAGTGATGGTGACCCTCCCGCAAGTTCCAGCCCGACGAATGACCCCGCCTCGAAGGGTGAAGTCCTGACCGGCCGCGCCCTGAACCAGGCCCTGGTGCTCGGGGTGACACCGCCCGAGCTTCGCCCTTATGTAACCGAGAGCAGGTCGACTCCGGACGGAGTTCGGGTTTATCTCGATGACGGCCTGATCCTGCTCTTCGGCGAGCCCTCACATGCCGACCAGAAATGGCGGACGGCGGCGGCCCTGATCGCCGACCCGAGCTTCGATACCAGCAGTTATGTCGACCTGACGGTTCCTCGCAGGCCCGGTGTAAGCGCCGAGGCACCGGTGCCGCAGGCCCCGGACGAGGGGTCCGCGACCGATTCCCGGGAGTCGGCTTCGGGCTGAAGTCCGGCGGGCCGCAAAGCCACTTGTGGTGTGGGCTAAGGCAGCCGGCAAGCGACCGTCCGATCCGAGCCCAAGCTAACCCTCAATCACAGCTTTAGGGGCGGTAAACCCTCAAGTAATGGTTGAGAAATCGGCCATGCAGGATGCCGTGCGGCACGTTGACAGTTAGGTCATAATGCCCTACGTTGAGCGAAATTTCCGGGACCCGGAAACTCTTCTACAACCCTGAAGCGGGTGTGAAGACTGGCGGTTTCCGAGGCTTCAACTCAAAGCTAAGAATCTGGAATGGAAAGATGGAGACCACATACCTGGCGGTAATCAAGGTCGTCGGCTGCGGAGGCGGCGGCACCAACGCGGTGAGCCGCATGGTCGACGCGGGAGTACGCGGCGTCGAGTTCATCGCCGTCAACACGGACGCCCAGGCGCTACAGGCCTGCGACGCCGACATCAAGATTTCAATCGGGCAGGAACTGACCCGCGGCCTCGGTGCCGGCGGTCGACCCGAGATCGGCGCCGGTGCGGCGGCCGAAACCCGTGACGAGATCAAGGAAGCCCTCAAGGGCGCCGACATGGTCTTCGTGACGGCAGGCGAAGGCGGCGGCACGGGCACCGGCTCGGCCCCGATCATTGCCGAGATCGCCAAGGAGGAGATCGGCGCGCTCACGGTCGGAGCGGTCACCAAGCCCTTCGAGTTCGAAGGAAAGAAGCGGATGCAGCAGGCGATGGAAGGCATCGAGAAGCTCCGCAACCACGTTGACACGCTGATCATCGTCCCCAACGAGAAGCTGCTCCAGGCCGTCGAACGCCGGACCAGCGTGCTCGACGCCTTCCGCATGGCAGACGACATCCTGCGCCAGGGCGTTCAGGGCATCACCGACCTGATCACGATCCCCGGCCTGATCAACCTCGACTTCGCTGACGTCCGCACGATCATGCGTGACGCCGGCTCGGCCCTGATGGGTGTCGGAGCCGGCCAGGGCGAAAACCGGGCGATCGACGCCGCCAAGGCCGCGATCACCTCGCCGCTGATCGAGGAATCGATCAAGGGCGCGACCGGCATGCTCCTGAATATCACCGGCCCCGAGGAGCTCGGCCTCTTCGAGGTCAACGAAGCGGCCCAGCTGGTCCAGTCGGAAGCCGACCCGAACGCGAACATCATCTTCGGCTCGGTCGTTGACCAGTCCCTGGTCGACGAGGTCCGGGTGACCGTGATCGCGACCGGCTTTGAAGGCTTCGAGCTGCTGGCCCGCACCCCGCAGAGGGTCCGGCGCCGCTACGAGTCGCGCAAGCGGGTCTCATCGGAAGACACGGACATCTCAAACCTCCGTGTCGGTGACGGCGACATCGAAGTACCGCCCTTCCTTCAGGACTAGCGACCGACCCCGCGGCTACGCGGACCCGGCAGAAACTGCATGAGCTCCGGCGCTTCGCCGGTGCCTGCTTTGGCGTAGGCTGACCCCGTGACTTCGTCGCTCACCGAACGCAGGACCAGCCTCTACGAAACCCACGTCGAAGCCGGCGCGAAAATGGTGCCGTTCGCCGGCTGGGAGATGCCGGTCCAGTACGACGGGATCAAGGAAGAACACATCGCCGTGCGCACCCACGCCGGGATCTTCGACGTCTCCCACATGGGCGAGATCGAGGTGGAAGGGCCGGGCTCACTCGCCTTTCTGCAGCGGCTGGTCAGCAATGACGTGTCGAAGATCGAGATCGGAGGAGCGCAGTACTCGCTGCTTCTGAACGAGGACGCCGGGGTGATCGACGACCTGTTCGTCTACCGGCTCGGTCATGACCGCTACCTGGTCGTCACCAATGCCGGTAACCATCAGGCCGACCTTCAGCAGTTCGGCCTGCTCGCCAGGGACTTCGACGTATATGTGCGCGACGCGATCGACAACTACGCGATGCTCGCCATTCAGGGTCCGAATGCGCGGAGGATCGTCGAGAACACGCTCCGCATTGACCTGCCAAAACGGATGAAGGTCGCGGCACGGCAGATCGGCCGCCGGCCCGCGATCGTCTGCGGCACCGGGTACACCGGCGAGGACGGGGTGGAACTACTGATCGACCCGGAGATCGCCCCGGCGATCTGGACCGAACTCGTCGATTCGGGCGTCGTGCCCTGTGGCCTCGGTGCCCGCGACACGCTCCGCCTCGAGGTCTGCTTTCACCTTCATGGCAACGACCTGACCACGGAAACCGATCCGATCTCGGCCGGGCTCGGATGGGCCTGCGCCGAATCGACCGGATTCATCGGCTCCGACAAGGTGGCGGTCTTCCGGGCCAACGGAACCGACGAAAAGCTCGCCCCCTTCGTGATCGAGGGCGCCGGAATCCCTCGCCAGGGCAACCCGGTGATGCTCGGCAGCGAACAGGTGGGCGAAGTGACCAGCGGAACCTTCTCGCCCTCACTCGAACAGGGCATCGGCATGGCCTACCTGCGAGCCGATCTGGCCGAACCGGGTACCGAGCTGGAGATCGATGTGCGTGGGAAGCGTCGGACGGCCCGCGTAAGCTCCAAGCCCCTTTACAAGAAAGCGAGATGAGACTTGGCCGAGGCCAGCTACCCCGAAGACCTGAAGTACCACCCCGAGCATGACTGGGCGCGGATTGAAGGCGGGGAGGCCACCCTCGGGATCACCTGGTACGCCCAGGACTCGCTCGGGGAGGTCGTCTTCTTCGAAGGCCCCGAGATCGGCTCTGAGGTGACCAAAGATCAGCCCTACGCCGAAGTCGAATCAGTCAAAGCGGTTTCCGACGTGGTCGCGCCGGTTTCCGGCGAGGTGATCGCAGTCAACGAAAGCCTCAGCGACGCGCCGGAAGCGATCAACGCCGATCCCTACGAGACCGGCTGGCTGATCAAGATTCGCCTCTCCGACCCTTCGGAAGCGGATTCTCTGATGGACGCGGCGGCCTACGCCGCCAGCCTGGAGTAGTCCGCCTTGGCGGGGTACACACCGGCAACCGACCCGGAGCGGGCGGAAATGCTGGCCCGGATCGGGGTCGAGTCGATCGATGACCTGTTCGCGCAGATCCCCGACGGGGTGCGGCTCGACCGGCCGCTGGAGCTGCCCGACGGGATGAGTGAATCCGAGGTCTACCGCTTCCTGGCGGGCCTCGCTGACACCAATCTCGACGCGGAAAGGATCCCCTCCTTCCTCGGCGCGGGGATGTACGACCACTATGTACCCGCGATCGTCGATGCGATCGTCAGCCGCTCCGAATTCCTCACCCCGTACACGCCGTACCAGCCCGAGGTTTCCCAGGGTGGCCTGCAGGTGATGTTCGAGTTCCAGACGGCGATGAGCGAGATCACCGGCCTGCCGGTTTCCAACGCCGGCCTTTACGAGGGGCCTTCGGCGGCTGCCTCGGCGGCCTACCTGGCAATGGGCCAGACCAAACGAACCGGCCTGGTTGCCTCGCGCGGCCTTCATCCGCACAGCCGTGAGACCCTCGCGACCCATGCAGTCGGCTTCGGGGCGACCCTGACCGAAGTCGGTCTGGAAGGCGGCCTGACCAACGGGGAGGAACTGGAAGCCGCGGTTGGCGACGACACGGCGGCGGTATTTCTGCAGAACCCGAACTTCCTCGGCGCGGTAGAGGACATCACGGCTCTGGGCGAAGCGGTCAGGGCAAAGGGGGCCCTGCTGATCGTGCAGGTTGATCCGATGACCCTCGGCATCCTCAGGCCGCCGGGTGAATGCGGCGCCGACATCGCGTATGGCGAAGGCCAGCCGCTCGGCAACCGGCTCGATTTCGGTGGCCCCTCCTTCGGTTTCTTCTGCGCCCGGGAGGAGTACATCCGCAAGATGCCGGGCCGGATCGCCGGCGAGACCGAAGACGTCGACGGTCGCCGCGGTTTCGTGCTCGCCCTGCAGACCCGCGAGCAGCACATTCGCCGCGAGAAGGCGACCTCGAACATCTGCACCGCCCAGGCCCTGAATGCCCTGGCCGGGATGATCCACCTTGCCTGGCTTGGCAAGCAGGGCTTCGTTGAACTCGGCCAGTTGCTGGCCCGTCGCACTGCCTACGCCCGGAAGCTGATCGGTTCCCTGGATGGTTTCGAGCTGCTTCACGATGCGCCGGTGGTGCGCGAGTTCGCGGTCCGGTCCGAGCGGCCGGTCGATGAGCTGCTGCCGCTGGGTGACGAGTCCGACGGGCCTGCTCCGCGGTTGCCGGTCTACCCGCTCGGTCGCGACTACCCCGAATACGAAGATGCATTCCTGGTCGCGATCACCGAGAACCGCCCGGTAGACGAGATCGGCTGGCTGGCCCACATGCTCGAGCACGGGCAGGCAGGCTGGGGCGAGCACATCCACGATCACGATGACCAGGGGAACCCGGTCGATGCCGAAAGCGGCCTGACTTCTCACGCCGCCGGTGTGGAGGGGACCCGATGAGCGAGCCGACCCTGACCGAGACTCCGCAGCAGGCCGATCGCGCAGTCACGATCTACGAAAAGTCGGTGCCCGGGCGCCGTGCCGCCCAGCTGCCGCCGCTCGGTGAAGGGGTGGAAGAAACCCCCCTGGATGAGCTGATTCCCGCCCGCCTCCTGCGTGAAGATCCGGCCCGCTTGCCGGAGGTTTCCGAGCCCGAGATCATCCGGCATTACAACCGGCTTTCCCGCCGGAACTTCGACCTTGACACCGGGTTCTATCCGCTCGGCTCCTGCACGATGAAGTACAACCCTCGCCTCAACGAGCGGGTCGCAGCGCTGCCCGGCCACGCGAAGCTTCACCCCGCAACAGATCCGGCCGACGCCCAGGGTGCGCTGCAGCTCATGTACCTGCTGCAGGAATCTCTGGCCGAGATCACCGGCCTGCCGACCGTGAGCCTCCAGCCCTCGGCGGGTTCACAGGGCGAGCTGGCCGGGCTGCTCCTGACCCGTGCCTACCATGACGACCAGGGGCGCAACCCGACCAAGGTGCTGACCCCGGACACCGCCCACGGGACCAATCCCGCCTCGGTGACCATGGCCGGTTACGAGGTCGTCAAGGTCGCGACCGACGAGCAGGGCGGGGTGGACGTCGAGGACCTGAAGTCGAAGATCGATGACGACGTCGCCTGCCTGATGCTGACCAACCCGAACACCCTCGGGGTCTTCGACGAGAACATCGCCGAGATCGCCGGACTCGTCCACGAGGCCGGCGGGCTGCTCTATTACGACGGGGCCAACCTGAACGCGATCATGGGTCAGGCCCGGCCGGGTGACATGGGCTTCGACATCGTCCACGTCAACCTGCACAAGTCCTTCTCGCAGCCCCATGGCGGCGGCGGACCGGGAGCGGGGCCGATCGCGGTTTCCGAGCGGGTCGAGCCCTTCATCCCGCGGCCCCAGGTGGTGCGAGTCGGGGAAGGCGAGGAGGTCTTCTTCGACCTCGACTACGAACGGCCCAAATCGATCGGCCGCCTGCGCGGCTTCCAGGGCAATTTCGGGGTCTTCGTCCGTTCCTACGCCTACATCCTCAGTCTGGGCGGCGACGGGCTTGCCGAGGCTTCCGAGCAGGCGGTCCTGAACGCGAACTATTTGAAGAAGCGCCTGTCGGAAGGTCGGGCCGGCAAGTATCTGCCCGTCGCCTTCGACCGGCACTGCATGCATGAGTTCGTCCTTTCCGGCGCGCCGATGAAGAAGGAACTGGGGATCAAGACCCTCGACCTGGCCAAGCGGCTGCTCGACTTCGGCTTCCATCCGCCGACCGTCTACTTCCCGCTGCTGGTCGACGAGGCTTTGATGGTCGAACCGGTCGAGACGGAAGCGAAGGAGCACCTCGATGCCTTTGCCGAGGCGATCGAGCAGATCCTCGAGGAAGCCGGGTCCGATCCGGAAATAGCGCGAAACGCGCCGTACACCACACCGGTCCGAAGGCTCGATGAAGTCGGCGCCACCCGCAATCCGCGAATTCGCCAGAACCCTTCCTAGGCCGCCCTGCCACACCGGAAATCCGGCGCCTGCCGATCGCAGGTAGATTTTCCAACGGCCTTTTTTCAATCTTTGACCGAAGCGGAGTGACCGAATGAGTGATGCCCAGTACGCCCTGACCCAGGACCAGCTCGATTTCCTCGAGGTGATCCGGCAGATGGTGGTCGAGAAGGTCACCCCGCGGGCCCATGACATCGACGAGTCCGGCGAATTCCCGCAGGACATCCGCGAGCTCTTTGCCGAGCATGACCTGTTCGGCCTGCCCTTCGAGGAGAAGCACGGCGGTACCGGCACCGGCGAGCTGATGCTCTGCGCCGCAATCGAGGAGATCGCCAAGGGCTGTGCCTCGTCTTCGCTGATGGTCGCTGCCCAGGATCTCTCCTCGCTGCCGATGAAGCTGGCCGCCTCCGATGAGCTCAAGGACCGGATCCTGCCGCGCATGGCCTCGGGCGAGTGGCTCGGCGCCTTCTGCCTCTCGGAGCCGGATGCCGGTTCCGACCCGGGCGCGATGCGCACCCGCGCGACCAAGGTCGACGGCGGCTGGAAGCTGAACGGCGCCAAGAACTGGATCACCAACTCCGGTGTCGCCGATGTCTATGTGACCTTCGCGGTAACCGACCCGGACGTGAAGTTCTCCCGTGGCATCACCTGCTTCGCGGTAATGGGTGACGCCGATGGCTTCCGCATCGACGCGCTCGAGAAGAAGATGGGCATGAAGGGCTCGCCGACCGGCCAGCCCGTCTACGAGGATGTCTTCGTCCCCGATGAGGACGTGATCGGCGAGGTCGGCAAGGGCTTCGCGGTCGCGATGCAGACCCTCGACCGCTCCCGGCTCGGGATCGGCGCCCAGGCCCTCGGCATCGCCCAGGGCGCAACCGACTACGCGGCCGATTACGCCAAGGAGCGGATCGCCTTCGGCAAGCCGATCAACCAGCTCCAGGGCATCCAGTTCAAGCTCGCCGACATGGAGACCAAGACCGCTGCCGCCCGCGAACTGCTGTACAAGGCCGCCTCGATGGCCGAGACCAGCCACCCGCTGCTCGGCAAGTACTCGGCGATGGCCAAGCTTTTTGCCTCCGACGTCGCGATGGAAGTCACCACCGAGGCCGTCCAGGTCCTGGGCGGCTACGGCTACGTCCGCGAGTACCCGGTCGAGCGAATGATGCGCGACGCCAAGCTGACCCAGATCTACGAGGGCACCAACGAGATTCAGCGAGTAGTAATCGCCCGCACCCTCGCCTAGCGGGCGGCGCCAGGAACCACCAGCCGTCCGCTGGCTTCGTCGTCGGCCGGAAACGACAGCTCACGTACCCGCGTACTATCGCGGTCATTTCCGGCCTGTCTCCTCGGCAGCGAACGGCTGGAGGCCCCTGGCATCCA
>WBZU01002604.1_pt1 | contig 12295 bp, 9 predicted proteins | sample 5204311 | NCBI WGS metagenome assembly WBZU01 (sample SAMN12344359, study PRJNA552823) | activated sludge metagenome | biome: Activated sludge suspended growth; feature: Nitrification reactor; material: Wastewater; isolation source: activated sludge from nitrification reactor of wastewater treatment... | reverse complement strand
GAAGAAAAGAAAAAAGTACTTTTCGAAAAGGACTGGATCATTTTACTAAAATACTAAATTCATTTGAAAAATTAATATTTGAAACTAATTGTGTCTTTAAAGTTTTGTCGTGTACTTAGATGAACATCTATTCCTACAAAAATTGACTGACCTTTAAAACTTAATTTTGTATCTTGTTTCATTCTAAGCCTCCTTTAGTTTATATTAGTTGTGTTAACTAAATTTAATAAACTTTTGTGAGGCTTGCTATTTTAAACATAAGGTCTGACGGGGGTTTTAAATCCCGAGGTATCTACTTTGAATTTATTGAAGTTAAGATCGTTTGCGAACTCAGAAGCTTCGTTGGAAGTGAATTTGCTGAAAATTTTTCAAGAGTCGGTTTGAGGATGAGAAATATTATTGCAGGAAAGAAAAAAGTCAGAATAAAAAATTTTCTCATAATAATGATTTTTATTTGTAATTGTTTGAAATATCTTCACACTTCTTCATCATAATCATAAAATCGTTTGCAGAATTAAATAGAGGGGTGAGTTGCACATCTGTTATTCCTACATTTTTTAAATCCTGCATAAAGTCCGGAAGCAAACCGTAATGTGCAAGTCCGTCAATGTTGAAATCAAAATCAACCACTTCATTTCCAGAAAGTCTAATCTTATATCTTACCATCGGTGTATTTTTACCTTTCGAATTATAATACATTTGGTACAATGGGTAAATCTCCTTTATTTTCTCCTCAACCTTTTTTGGATTAATATGGTTAAACCATCTGATCTTTGATAAATCTATTTTTATTTCTTTCTCAAATTCCAATGCGACAAGATAGGCTGCGAGCTCAAGTTCATCATAATCGTATTCGCGGGCATTACTTGAATTAATATTTATCTTATCCCTGATCGCCTCCTTAAAACCTATTATCATTTTTTGCTGGTCATCTTTTAGATAGAGATTAACAAGAGAGTGAGCTGAGTAAACCGCTTGTAAAATCAAGGCTTCATCATTAGTAAGTGCAGGAAAATCCGCAAAAAATTTATGCTCACGACAGTCCTGAAGTTCGCCTTTATACTTAACCCCATTTTTTTGTAAATGCGCAAGATTGTTTCTGCTTCCCATCCTGTACTGTCCTGTTTCATCACCCCTTAATGAAAAAGCAGAGTATGAACCAAACCTAGGACAAATCTGAGTAAGAAAACCGTTCATGTCGGAACCAAAGCCTACTCCTTTATTATGCATCTTCTCCAATGCATATAAATAGCATTGAGCAAAGGTTTTGCTGGAACCAGGATTATCATTAATAACTTTATTGGAGAGACTTTCAAAAGTTTTAACATTTTTATCACCATCAGTTGTCGGGCAGATCATTCCTCCAAAACTTCTCATACTATCGATCATTTTTTCAGTGAGGGCGTGCTCATTCCTTAAGTTCATTAGACAATTCGGACAGTTATCAGTTTCCCATCTTTCAAATTGCTCTTCAAGAAAATTCGTATGACCTGCAATAACCGGATACTGTATAGTGTTAATTTTGAAAAAATCATTTGCTGACTTATGTGACATATGATCAATGTCAATTATTATTCCCTTCTCCATAAGTTTCTTTACAAAGTACTTTCCATATTCTGTGAGCCCAAGAGTATTCATGTGTCCCATACCTCTCCCGATTTTTTCATAATCATATGGAGGATTATATCCTGTTACAACGGAAATTGCAGCCATTTGCAAATTCTTTTCATCTCCCAGACGAAAACTATACTTAGTATTCCCTATAACATTTACATAAAGTGAGTTCTCACTGAATTCAAAATGATTCTTTTTCGCATTGTAATTTCCAACTGCAAAAATTTCAGAAGAATAAATTGAAAACCCTCCGAGTACATTGTCTATTTCATGAATCGGATAAAGATAACGTATCCCGTCATTATAAATTTTATTAATATATTGATCAATCTTTCTGAAGTTAGTCACAGTATCCCCGTTAAAGTAAACAAAATTTCCCGGCCTGTCTACTTCAACTCCTATTACTATTGCAAGTTTGTTTTCAAGATTAATTCTCTTAATATCATCGGAGCTTTTTGCTATCTCAATCCAGGAATCTACCTGAAAACTATCGATCATTTCATTTAAATATTTTCGCTCCATCTCAACAACACTATTGTCATCGAAGTCTTCATATTCACTTCCGAATTCTTCTGCAAAGTTCTCATTATTTGCAAGCTGACAAACCATTAAGCGGAGACCTCCCATATATGCTCTCTTGACCCAATCAACATACATATTCTGGTGAATCAAATTCCAAAAAGCCGGCCATCCATTGAATTCAGGATATCCCTGTGTTATATGTCCGAAACTCCTTTTATCTCCATCAGGAAAAAGTGAAAACCTCAAATCCTTTTCCCCATGTAACAAAGTTCCTAAACCTTCAAGCCCATGTATTTCACTACAATCTTTTAATGCAGTATCAATGTTGCCGTAAGGTCTCCCAAAAACCAACTCACTGCCAAATGCAATATTATTCATCCAGTGTGCATGAGTATCTACAAATCCCCATACAGGTAAATTTGTGTCCCGATTTTTCAAGTAGCACAAGTTGTGGTAATCAGAATTAATATGTGTAAAGTTAGTTCTGAATTTATAATTTATTGTATCGTTGTTGATCACAAGATTCTTTTCAATTAGAAAATCATCCACGTTGATATGAGCATCGGTTCTGTCATCAACAATTCTTATCATTGCTACCTTATTAATGCAATTTTTTGTATCAAAATATTTTCTAGATAATATTTCAATTCCATCGGGCACAACATATATAACATCAACACTACTGTCCGCATTTTTAATTAATAACTCTATTCTTCCTCCGGTTCCGCCTACGAGAAAATAAATCGTATCAGTTTGTATTGTAAATTCTTCAGAAGTCAAGGTCCCGGTAAGTGAATCTCCATGAGAAAGATTTGTATCTGCTGTAAATGCACCTAATGAGCAAATCCAAAAATCTCCATGATGTCCGACAGGATGTAAAATTCCTCTCCAATAATCCCCACCAATAGAATCTGCCATAGCGGGTCTGACACGTAAAGTCGGTATTGAATTGCCGTTCACAGGTTGATTGTAAAAAGCGTTGCCGGTTGAATTCCATCCTGTGTGAACGGAATCAAAGTCTGGTTTGGGTTGGGAGAAAAGTAAATTGTTATAATAAAGGAAAACAATTAGTAATGAAAACTTCATATTAGAAATTTTATGAAAATTTATAAAAGATTAATTACACTTCATATTCAGAACTTCAGACAAAATAAATTATTTGTTTATTATTCAGAACTATTTTTTATAACTTCTCGAAAACGCATCAAATAGTATATCTAGTTCTAGATCGCAACCTGTAGACCTATTTTTTACAACATTTTTATTCCTATTCAAATATTGTTTAATTTCCTTCCAGTCGGATGAGCTATACCTTTTCGGATCCAATATTTTATTGATCCAGTAAAGTGTTGCACGCTTAGCCAGTTCAATTGCAGCGGAATACTCTGAGTTATATGCATCAGCAAAAAAAATTCTTTCCAGCGCATTTTTCCTTATTTGCTTTTCTCTATCACTTTGTTTTTTTGAATAAGGATTTATTGAATCTCCCGGATGCCTGTGCAGCCAGGGCTTAACGGTTTTACCATCACTTTGTTTGACCTCAAACCGATCGCAGCCGAATATTGCACATGTTCCAATATCACTCAAAAAGTTTTTACAATTGCCGGTCTGTAATCCACCATTTGGTTCTTTATCAGTGAACTCCGAGTCCGAATAAGAAACATTTGAGAGTCGAAGCTTTTCAAAGACCTTATTTGTATTAAAAAAAGAATATTGGGAACGCCATGATGAATCACCTATCTCTTCCCATGTCGGTAATCTTTCCGGATCAAGAACTCTTTCGTTGGGATAGCCATAAAATCCGGTCAGAACAGCCCAATTTGAGTGGCAATAAAAATCCTGTATGGCATGCAGCAACATTCCTATCATTACAAATAATTTCCGGTACTTTTCCTTACTGAGATCTCTTGGATATAGAGTAATTCTTGAATTTACCCAGTCATCAATTTCTTTCCATCGTAATTTAGCATCATCATATGTAAAGACATTGTCAAAGTGAAATCCTTTTGTATTTGAAAGATTATTGTCTGACAGGCTTTGAATGTAACTATTAAAACCAGCCGAGCTTTTAACAATTTCATATCTATATTCATCTGCTCTTAATAAATTTAGGATAGATGCAACATAATCCATAGTAGCTGGTTTCTTATACATCAGGGCAAGATGCGTTAGAACAATTTCTGTAAATTGAAACCCACTGAAAAGATTTCTTGTTACAAGTGTTCCTTTATCTTCCAGGTCAACATACATATTTGCGGACAATACAATTCCCTTGGCTTCATTATTTAACCATTCTACAGAATCATAAACAGTTCTTCCATCAATTGAAAATGTGTCAATACGTTTCCAATCATTAAGTATTTCAAGAGTCATCTGTGTATGCTCATCCAGCATCCATTGTTTGTCACCAGGCATGGACATAACGTTTGAAAATGAGTAAAGTTGAAAATAAAGTGAAAACAGAAAAATTAGAGAAAATTTTTTCATGATTATTAATAAAATTTGTTAAATGTTATTCCTAATTTAAAAGGGATATAATGAGTTATTGTTTTTCCATCAATAAGTTGATGATACTGCACCTCAAAAAATGCCCTTAGAGGACCGGCTAACCCAAGTGTTAATGCTCCACCGGCCCCAATTCCGAAATTTAGCTCATGTTTTGGAACTATTGTATTATTTTCTTTACGATATGTATTTGTCCAATATAGTCCGGGACCAAAATTGATGTACCACTGCAAGCATCCGCATTTTTCAAATTCACCAAACAAGTAATCAAACCTTGCAGCATGAATAGCAATTTTGCCGGCATCCCCAATTTCTTCAAATAAGATTGTAGAATCAGATCTGTTTACAAATCTGACATACTGATATTCTAGTCTTATTTTCATATTTCTGTCTAAAACATATCCTATTGAAGGAAAAGTATTTATAGCAATTTTGTATGGTGAATGAATATCAAAAGATGCAGATGTCCCGAATGCAATTGAAAAGGTCCAACCTTTATTTTCAGACTCCTGACAATTTGCTGTTGTATATACTATTAAGAGAACTAAGATTAATGTTTTTTTCATACACCTACTGCAAAGAAATATTAAAACGAATTTCATTTCACCTTCTAAAAAAAGGTGTAGGAAATTCCTAATTTAAAGGGGATATAGTTTTTGACTGTTCCATCATTAAACACTTGATTATACTGGACTTCAAAGAATCCTCGAATCTTTTTCTGCCCCATTGTTAACCCTCCTCCTCCTCCTACGCCAAAGTCAGACTCATGATCTGAAATTGAAGAATTATTATTAGAAGCTCCTAGAAAATAAACACCAGGTCCGAAGTTTACATACCATTGAAGACACCCGCATTTTTCAAATTTCCCATACATAAAATCAAGTCTTGCTGCGTAAATATTAACGTCGTCAACATTTTTTGTTTCGTTTTTAAATTTTACCAATTGAAATTCAAATCTTAATTTTAGTTTTCTGTTAAACACATATCCGATTGCCGGAAACATATTTAAATTAAATTTGTGAGGTAATCCTGTTGAAATTGATTCACTTGTCCCGAATGCCATGGACAAAGACCAACCTTTATTTAGATCAGCGTCCTGACAGAATGCAGCTGTATTAATTGTGAGTATAAGTAAGACGTATATTTTTTTCATGTCTGTGTCTTTAGTTGATATTGCTTATGGCAATTTCAGTCCCCGCAAATCAAAGGCTGTTCCAAAAGTAACCTGAAGACGATTCTTTGATTTTTGAGTATTAATTTCTTCAATATTGGTCTTAAAAAGATAGCTAACTAATAAAGATAAATTTTCTTTGAAATTTATTGATGCATAAAGATTCCATGTATTAGCCCCGCTTACTTTGTCATATAGCCAACCTTCCTGATCAGTAAATCTTCTTTCCCATTTAACGCCGGTAAACAAAATATCATTGATAGCCCACATTCCTCCAAAAAAATTAAATGATACCATTGGTACACCATCAACAATCTTGTTATCAACTGATTTTGAATTTATATACGACAGAACAAAACCACTTCCAATAAAAAACTTCAAATATCTATGAGGGGTAGTTCCGACTCGTGCATTAACTGTAATAGACATATCCGGTCCGTAGTTTAAAATCTTTGCCAATGCGTTTATACTGTCAAGACTGTAAGTTGACTGAGATGTAAAATTCAAAATACCACCAAATGTTGCCCAAAAGCCCTTTCCAATACTTTTGAATAAATTCAATCTTTCTCGTATTTGGTTTGCCTCAAAGGTATACATGAATGAAATACTTGATGATGGAGCAAACATATTTTCAAATTTCGTATTACCCTCTTGAGAATTGTTACCTATACTCAGGTGATCATAAATAAAAATTCTATATTTATCTTCAAAATCATTAAACATTTTTCTGACGCTATTCTTGATTGAGCCTACTTCGATCCCTTTTGATTTTACTAAATTTCCTATATATGCAATCCCATTATCAACAGACTTTGTTGTATTATTATATTCAAACATATTTCTTAGAGTATCTACTACATCAAGTTGTGATTCAATTTCTTTTATTTTAATTTCAACATCTTTGTATTTAGATTCATCAGTCTCTTTTGACAACTTAGATAAAATTTTCTCATTCAATAATGTTGAAATATCGGTTTTAAGTTTGTTAGCATCTTCTTCTTTAAAGCCATTGAAATCATATGGTGTAAATATACTCATATCTTGCGTAAAACCGTATAAAGGTATTAAGCTCAGAAGCAAAGTAAATATTATTTTCTTCATAGGTGTTTTAATTTAATTCACGGAAAATTTGATTTGAAAGGATTAATTTAAAAATAAAATCTTTAGACTAAGGTGCTTTTATTTGCAATTAAAGAATTAAGAATTTTAAAAAAAAGATTACCTAAAAATTTAGAATAACTTTGTTATATTTAACTTATTAATTTATAAAGAGAACTTTGGTAATGATTTAAGGTGCCGGTTTGTAGATATGTTTTAAGTATGCGTTTGGGGTTAGCATTCTTTCAATTATTTCTTCTTCCTGATTTCCTCTTGTAAGGAACAATTTATTAATCTTTGCAAAACTTCTTTTTTTATTCGTAAAAAAACATACCAAAAATTTTCTCTATATACTTTTTGAAAGTTTAAAAAAATATTTTCAATTATTGTTTTAGTAAAAAATTCTTTGATAATTTATTTTAGTTTTCAATTTATTTCTTAGAAAATATGAGTTAAGCAATCATTCACTGTATTAAAACACTAAACCTCTTAAGGCTTGTATATACAGCTATTATCTGTAAAGCTGCATAAATACTATTTTTATTATCTTCCATCTGTTATAATCATTCTTTTCTTCAACTAAATAAATTTCAGTATTTACATAATTATTTTTAGAGAAAAATTTTGGTATATAATTTTTAAAAACTAAAAAGGTAATTTGCAATTAGTTAAACTGTTCTTCATGCATTAAAACAGGAAGAGTAACAAATGAAAGAATGCGTTATCCCCAAAAGCATTTATACTACTCAGAGAATAGAAATTATAGCCAATCATCATTTTAATTTAAATTAAAAAAATATTTATGAAAAGTTGTATAATAATTTTTCTGATATCGATTTTCCTGTATGCTTCCTTACTGGCTCAGGATAAGAATTATAAAGATTCTATTGAATTTGATGATTCATTATATTTTCAAAATAAAACAGATTCAACTTTAAATGAAAAAATAAAAAGTGACTCTTCAGAGATCAATAATGATATACTTGAAAGTAATTTTCAGAATAAATTCTATACGGGTTTGAAAACCAAGATGAGCTTTCAGTATTTAGCTTCTTTGTGTGCGCCTGCATTTTGGTATTCTCCTGATGAACCGGAATTGGGCAGAGATTATAAACCATATGAAGCAATTAAAATACCGGCTCCATATCCTTATAAAAGGGATTCAACACCAATAGTATATTATCAGATAAACGAAATTGTGATTAAGGATAACGCCTTAGGAAGAGTTTTAGATAAACCAATGTATAAAAGAGATACTTCAACTCTAGTTGATTTAAGTAAAATTGAAGGATTCAGTATATATTATACACATTATTATAGATTCGAAAAAGGCTCCAACTCTCATCCACATGATAATGAGCAGGTCAAATTTTTTGTTAAAGTTAAAGAAAGAAATGATACCTCTAGCGGGAAGAAAAGATACAATATTATTTTTGATAAAGTAATTGGATATGCACATGGATTGTGGTGGTATAACAATATGTTTGAAATTGATAAAGATGATACGATCAAAATAAAACTTCCTTTGCATATACTGGTTGAAGAAGGGAAGCACGCAAGTTGTCCTGATGTAAACGGGGATGGTTATTATAATCCTAGCTATGATGTAAATGTTCGAACATTTGATGCGTGGGGGGTGCGAGATGTTATCAGAACAAGCAGATTGTTCACATCATATTATCAGAGTTGGATGTCTAAAATAAGACATTCAGACCAAATAATCTATCCTCCATTGCCTAAAGAAAGTCCTTATTATAATATTGTAAGATTTATGAAATCAAAATATAAATTACAATTGATTCCTACACAAGAACAAATTGAAAGAAGGGATGAAGAATTGTATGATGATTTTAAGTTAAATTATTTTCACAATGAACATGAACCAAGTAAGGAAGCAAAATTTCCATGGTCGCTTTTTTCAACATCCAGAGATGGTTTCAAAGAATTTGTAAATTCTTATGCTGTTGCATACCGATATAATGAAAGATCTTATTTTACATTTACTTTTCCCTTCCTGGCAACCCAGAATTATGAATTAAAGGTACTTGAAGGCTGGCTTGTTCATAGATTAAGTTTTTATAAATGGCCGTTCCATGGGAAAATTCCTTGGATTGATAATATTCAATATAGTTTATTATATACACCATCCGCATCAAGATATTTGGATCCTTATATTTCAGGTGGTATTGAATCTGCTAAGGGAATTAAACCGGCATATGTATTTGAGTCAGGAATTAAGATAAGGTATAATACGAGATGTCCCTGGCTCGAGTTTGTTGGAAAAAGCATTTTAGGAATCCGGCTTGGTATTAAATATTCAATAGTCAAAGACGCAACAATAAATCATTTAAGTATGGTTTTTGAAGTTGGCTTTGGTCCGTTTTGATGACGAGCTTTTTTAAAACAATTTAAGAACTTAATCAGAAATCATTCTCTGATATTCACTATTATTTTATTTCTATTAAAATTCATATTAATATAAACGGCAGTGTACTATTTGACAAATGATGAAAAGGATTTATTATGAAGGTTATGACGAGTTTGGGATACTTGAAAATTATATGAATGTAATTGAAAAATGAATAAATTATAAAATGGGTTTCTTAGATTTGTAACTTTTGGTGTTGGTGTTCAACAAATTTGCATGAAATTATAAACCCACTTCAAAATAATTCCGGCAAATTTTTTGGAACTCGAACAACGGCGGGAAGATATTAATAAAAATTTTGAGTTTGAATATAGGAATAAAACTTCGTGTGAACTTAAAATATATTAATAAAGTAATTGAAAATTAGGTCTGCTGGTTGAAGAATATGTGGTGAATTAGATTGGGAATAAAAAGCAATGGTCTCACTTCTTCTAATAAGATTAGTATAATTTTTGAAGTAGGTTTTGGGAATTCTGATTTCAGTTTTTAATTATTTCATAAATTCAAAACAAAATGCTTTTAATAAAATTCTTATTTTGTTTAACACTTCTTTTGACTTTTAGTAATTGTCATTCACAGTTTAAATCCGACTATTTAAATCTTAGCAAACTTAATTTACACAGTAATAAAAATTTTTGGAAAACAATTGGTGCTGATATTATCAATAAATCTGATACCAATATACATAAAGATACTCTGACTATTTCCGAATGTGGGATTAATAAGAAAATTTATCTTAAAAAATTTAAAACATCAAGCCCATGGATTCCTATTTCGGAAATTGCAGGATTGAATCTTCTTGTTGGTGCATTTAATACATACTGGCAGCATGAACCCTGGGCTAAAATTTCTTTTAAGTCTGTAAGAAATAATTTTGTTAATGGATTCAAATATGACGAGGATAAATTTACAGTAAATCAAATATTACATCCCTTTCATGGCAGTCTATATTTTAATATTGCAAGATCTAATGGTTATAATTTCTGGCAGTCGATTCCATTTGCTGCATTCGGTAGTTTAATGTGGGAGTTTATTATGGAAAATGATGCGACGATAAATGGACAAAGAGAGCATCCTGCAAAAAATGATTTTATCTCAACAACATTAGGAGGAATAATGCTTGGAGAAATGGGGAGCAGAACAAGTACATTTTTATTTCATGAAAGTCCGTTATGTAAATGGTGGGGAGTTCCCGGAAATATACTTGCAAACATTTTAAACATTCCGAGGTTTTATAAAAAAGCTATACGCGGGGATTTTGACGATCCTCACTATGGAGTTTACGATTCTGCAAAATCTGATCCCTCTTTAAGAATTTTTGCGGGTATAAATTTTAATAAGGGTTTAGATCAAGACAATCAACTTAGATACTTTTTTCAATTTTACTATACTTACGGAAACTTAAGGCATTTTTCTCCGAATGACAATTTTGAACCGTTTGATTATTTCCGACTTAGATTTGGATTTACTTTATTTGGTCCAAACCGTGATAATTATTTATATGCATATGCAAACCTATGGGCAAGAAAAAAATATTTTAGTTATCAGAAAGTATATAATGATAATACTAAGAAAGAAGGTGATTCAATAGTAATTCGTCAAAATTTTATTATCGCGGGACTGTTTCAAGATTATGATTACATTTATAATAAACCCGATTTTGAAATTGGTGCACAGAGTGCCGGACCCGGTATAATTTGGCAGAATGATAAAATAAACTTGTTTATATCCGCACATTCAAATTTGATTATTTTGGGAGCAATAGGAACCCGTGATACATTGGTAAGAGTAAACGACAAAGACTATATTTTCGGAACAGGAATAAAATGTTTGTTCGATAGTCATTGGTTTCCAGCAGATTTTTTACGGGTCTATTTTGAATTCAGGTATTTTAGTGTTAATACAATTTTTGATGATGAAAGGGACGAAAAAAACATTAGAGGAAATATTAAGATTTTCATGTATGATCCAAGGTTACTTATCCTTCCGTTCAAAGGGAAATTCGAAAATTTTGGATTTGGAATAAGCTATCCTTTTTATCAGAAATTTGAAACATTAGGTGGGTACGTAAAACCAAAAGTTGTAGGTAAAGAATTTAAAATATTTCTATCATATACTTTTTAAACGTTCTCAATAAATGAAAACTATTTTAAGATATCCATATTATTTTTTATTTCATCTGTAATATACTCCACAAGGAGCTATCCGTATTCCCTGTTCCTGCTGAGGTACTGTGTTAAGAATCAAACCACAAACAAACCGTATGTTTGTTAAAAGCTACTAATTATGATGACATATTCTTTCTTTTTTATAGTATTCCGGATCATAGACGGAATCATTCTTCCATAAAGTATATTTTAAAATTAGAAGTTTTCTCATCACTGGTATTACTGCTCTTTTTTTGTCTTTCCAGTTATATTTCTTGCACTGTCTTTATTATTTTATTTTTAATATCTTTTCATACTTTATACTACTTAAAGCTGGCATGTAAAGAGCTTTTATTATATGTGAATTACCCTTTTTAGACAGTTTAGTTTTCTTTTCTAATTTCTCTGACTGATCCTGGATTATATCAAGTCCTGCATAGCTTACTAACTGACGTTTATTTTTTTCGCTGCAGTTGGTATTGCTCCATCCACCAACCGCAATCACTACGCCCTAATGAAATTCCGGGAGCGAAAGCTTAAGCGGAATGAGATCTGCGTTAGCACTCTTTCTAGTAGTAAGAACAATATAATCACAACAATATCTCCGCCGGTATGTGAACAATTTTTGGTTTCACGTTCCGGAAAAAAAATTACACTCAAAATAGACCTGTGCCAAATTCAAATATGAGATTGAACTGATCAAATTTTTTAATGGGATTACCCTTACCCTTTATTCCTATTCTAAGACCCCACAGGTCTGATATGGCACCTAAATAATGGAATGGCCAAATACCGTAGTTTATATTAAAT
>WBZU01002603.1_pt1 | contig 12299 bp, 7 predicted proteins | sample 5204311 | NCBI WGS metagenome assembly WBZU01 (sample SAMN12344359, study PRJNA552823) | activated sludge metagenome | biome: Activated sludge suspended growth; feature: Nitrification reactor; material: Wastewater; isolation source: activated sludge from nitrification reactor of wastewater treatment... | reverse complement strand
GTGCCAGGCGGCGAGCAGGGAGAGGTCGTCCTGGTCGAGGTCGGCGAGGGCACGGGCGTACTGGGCCTCGAGTTCCTCTTCGGGGATCTCGTCCACCCATGCACGCAGAGCCTCCCCGAGGATCTGACGACGGGCCTCGCGGCCAACCGATTCCGAAATGACGTGAATCGCATCAGCCGGATCGACGAAACAAAGTGACATGTTGGGCCGCCTCGGGGTTGCTTACTCGGACAACCGTGAAGATAGAGATGCCACAGGACGCAAAAAATGTTGCAGAACCTCGCAATTTGCGGGAGGGCAAGCGGAAAACGAACCTTTCCGCAAAGCCGGCGATGTCAGAAAACGCCCGCCGCTCCCGACCATAAAGTTGCCCCGTGCCCCTGACTATCATCAAAGGCCCCCCGAACTCCGGCCGGACCGAACTCGTCCGCGAGCGCTTCGAGTCCCGGATCGCCGACGATCCCGTCCTCGTCGTGCCCTCCACCGACGACATCTTCGGCTGGGAGCGACGTCTGACTCGCGGAAGCGGAGCCTTCCTCGGGGGAACGGTGGTCCACTTCAAGGACCTGATCGAACTCATCCTCGGAGATGGATCGGCGGCACGCAGCTTTGAGAAGGGGAGCGACGTCGCCTCCCCCCTTCGTCGTCGCGCGCTCGCTACCGACGCCATCCACGCAGGCTGGCCTGCGATCGCCGGCCGGCTGGAAGACCAGCCCGGGCTGGTCGACTCGGCGCTTCAGGTAATCGACGAGTTCCGGGCCGCCCTGATTTCCCCGAAGGAGTTCGATGATCCTGCCATTTCCGATCTGGCCGGACCTGCTGCGGGGGTCTTCCGCCTCTACCTGGACGGACTGCACGAGGCCGGACTGACCGATCTGCCCGAGAGGTCCGTGCTGGCTACGACTCATTCACTCGATTCGTGGGAAGGTCGTCCCGTATTCGTCGCCGGCTTCGATGACCTGACCCGGCAGCAGCTCGATCTCCTCCGCCGCCTCTCCGGAAAGACCGACGTGACGATCGCGATCACGCACGAGCAGGGCAACGAGGCGATGGCGATCACCGAGAGCCTGCTGGGACGACTCAGGGAGATCGGGGGGACGGTGGAACGGGAAACGGAACGTCCCGCGGAGCAAGCCGATCACGAAGGCCTGCTGGTCGAGCTCGAGCGAAGCTTCCTCGACCCCGGGAAAGCGGGAACGATCAAGCCCGGTGCCGCCCTCAAACTGATCGAGGCCTCGGGGCGCCGCGGGGAAGCCGAGGCGATCGGCGCGGAGATCGCGGGCCTGGTCAGCAACGGGACCGATCCCGGAGAGATCGCGATCGCCATCGACGCTCCGGCGACCAACGGGACCGCGCTTCTGGAGGTGCTCACCGAGTACGAGATCCCGGCGATGCTCGAAGCCGAAACGACGGCACCGGAATCGGCGATCGGCCAGTCCGCGATCAACTTCCTCCTGGCCACCGCCCGGAACGGACCCGCCGACCGGCTGTTCGCCTGGCTGAGAGGCCCGCTCGGTCTCGACCCTGACCTGATTGACCAACTCGAGTTCAGGGCGGTTCGCTCGGGCACCGAGAGCGCGCGGGAAGTGATCGCAGCGATGAACCCGGCGCAGCGCCGCGGGCTGCCTGGCCTCGCCGAGATCGAGAGTGAAGACCCGTCCGAGGCGGTCAGATTGGTTGTGCGACATGGAGCAAGGGTTTTGCTGGCCGAGCGACAGGATTCGATCCCTGCCTCTTCGATCGCTACCGAGACCCAGATGGCGAGTGCGATCAGCCGTGCCTGCGAGGAGCTGGAAGGGATTCACGGCGACCACCTCTCGGCCCGGATCCTGATTGACGCCCTGGCCAGCGGGTCGGTCAAGACCTGGGCCGTGCCGACCGCACACACGGTGAGGATCGGCAGTCCGTACGCAATGCGGGCAAAAAGGGTCGAATACCTGTTCATCGCTTCGCTTCAGGAGAAGGATCTCGGTGGCGATCAGAGCAGCCCCCTCATCTCGAACGAAGCCCGCTCGGCGCTGGGCATGCCGGAGCTGGCCGATCAGGAAGAGCAGGAGACCTATCTCTTCTACTCCTGCCTCGCGGTCCCGACTCGCGGCCTCTGGCTCTCCCATCGGGTGGCCGATGTCCACGGCAAGGCTGAGTTTCCCTCGGCGATGATCGGGGAGGTGACGCGTCTCTTCGAAGACGAAGGGGCCGGCCTCGACCTGATCCGCCGATCGAGCTCGGACATCATCTTTCCCGTCGCCGACTCGCCCAGCCGGCACGAGTGGGCGATCTCGATCGCTGCCGCCGGCGAATCAGTGGACCCGCTCGGCTCGGACGCGGCGAAGGAAGTCGTCCTCGAGGTCGGACGGTCACGTGAAGTCGAAGCATCCACCTCAACCCTGGGTGACATCGATTCCCCTGCGGCCGCTGCCGCGCTCGCCGAACGGAACGTCTTCTCGGCGACCGCCCTTGAGGCGTTCATCGAATGCCCCTACCGATGGTTCTTCGAGCGGGCGATGAATCCGGTGCGATTCGGACCGGAGCCCGAACCTTTGGCGAAGGGCAACCTCGTGCACGAGGTTCTGGCCGCTCTCTACTCCTCGCGACGGGAGACGATCCCGAATGGCGACGACATCGAGGACTGGATCGCCGCGGCGCGAACGCTCGTGGACGAATTGTCCGGGCAATGCGACCTGGGCGGAGATTCGGCCCGCCACCGGATTCAGCGCCGGCAGGTCTCGATCGAGATCGAACGATTCCTGCGCCGCGAGGCGGAACGGGAAACCGCTTTCAGGCCGGTCGATCTGGAGCGGATGTTCGGCTTCGAAAGGGAAGATTCGCTGCCGCCGCTCGAGTTCGATGGCTGGAAACTGAGGGGGAAGATCGACCGGATCGACCAGGACGCCACCGGACGGGGGATCGTCTTCGACTACAAGTCAGGCTCGTCTTCCTACAAGTCGCGGGCCGAACTGAAACGCGAAGGCAAGGTCCAGCTCCCGCTCTACCTTCGGGCCCTCGAAGTGCTCTGGGGCCTGGACCCTGCGGCCGGACTCTACGTGCCGATCTTCGCCGCGAAACAACAACCGAGGGGTTTGTATTCCGAGACCGCGGAACCCGACCTGAGCGATCTCGGTCTGGCCAAGAACGACAAAGTCGAAGACCTGCCGGAGGAGATCCAGCAAATCGTTGAACTCGCGGCACAAGCCGCCTGGAAGATTCTCCACGGCCAGATCGCGCACGATCCCGCGGACTGCATGAACCACTTCTCGCATGCGGGGGTTCCAGACTGGAATCCGGACGTCGAAGAGGACTTCAAGGGAGCGAGCTTTCGATGGCCCTGACCGCAGAACAGAGAACCGCGATCGACTGCGACGACCGGGACATCCTGCTGCAGGCCGGCGCCGGTTCGGGCAAGACGAGCACGACCGTAAATCGCTACGAGCGGCTGCTGACCGGAGTTCGGACCGATGGCAGGACTTCCGAGGTCCTGGAGCCGTCGGCGATCCTGGTCTTCACCTTCACCGACAAGGCTGCCGGGGAGCTTCGGGAGCGCATTCGCCGCCTCAGGAAGTCGGGCGGCCGTGAATTCTCGATGGGTTCGATCTGGGTCGGGACCTTTCACTCGATCTGCGCCCGCATCCTGCGGGCACATCCGGTCGCCGCCGGGGTCGATCCGGCTTTCGACGTGATCGATGACGTGGTCGCCGCAAGACTCAAGGAGTCTGCCTACGAGACGGCGTTGCAGCAGACCTGCGAGGTGGAAGGGGCGATCGAACTGCTCTCGCGCTTCAACCAGAACACACTGAAGTGGGGAATTCAGGCCGCCTACGAACGGCTGCGGGCGGCCGGGGAGTTCATCCCCGTGCTTCCCGACCCGCCAGAGCCCCGACCGCTCGAGACGATTCATCTCGAGTTGCTCAGGTTGGCCCTCCACACTCGTGGAGATTCGAATCTCGCCCCCTCGTATCAGACGAGAATCGGAAAACTGGTTGATTGCCTCGAAGGTACGAACCCCGACGATCTGTGTTTCAGGGTGCTCGATGAGGTCGGCTTCTACAAAGGCTCATCAGTGGTCCGTGAGCTCTGTGATCTGGTCAACAAGGCGAAAACCGAGCTGCTGAGCCAGGAACTCGGCCCGCAGTACTGGGACCTCCTCTCCAATCTCCTTTTCAACTACGGCACCGCCTACGACCGGGCCAAGGACCGGCGCGGGGGGCTCGATTTCGAGGACCTACAGCTCAAGACTCTCGATCTGCTCCTGAGACGCGAGGCGATCGCGGATTCCTACCGCGAGCAGTTCGCCGAGATCATGGTTGACGAGTTCCAGGACACGAACCGCCTGCAGATGGACCTGATCGACATGCTCCGGGGCGAGGAGACGACCCTGTTCACGGTCGGCGACGAGATGCAGGCCATCTACGGATTCCGCTACGCCGACGTCGAGCTCTACCGGCAGCGGCGTGCCGGTATTTCGTTCCGGCTTCCCGCCGATGCCGAACGTCGCGCGGCCGGTGAGCGGGACCGGGTCACTTTCGAGGTCACGACTCTCCCGCTGAGCGCAAACTTCCGCTCCCAGGCCCCGGTGATCGGTGCGGTCAACGAGCTCGGCAACCAGTTCGAATCACTAATCGAGGGCATCAGGACCGACGATGAACCGGGCGGAGAGACCGGTGGCACCCGCCACGAGTTCGAGCATCTCAGGGTCGGCTGGTCACCACCGGTCTCGGGGCCGGCCCCGCCTCCCGATCCGAAGGTCGAGGTCCTTCTGACCAAAGCCAAGGCCTGGCAGCAGGTTGATCTCGGACCGCTCTCACCGGCGCCGACCGGAGACCAGTACATGACCGAGAGCCGCGGGCAGCACGAAGCCGAAGCGCTGGCCCTGGCCCGTCACATTCGCAAGGCCGTAGACGACGGGATACCGCCCGGCGACATCGTCGTGCTGCTCAGGACCAAGACGAGAATGTGGCTCTTCGAAGCCGCGCTCAAGCAGGCCGGACTGAGGCCCTACGTGGTGGGGGGCACGGGTTTCTGGGAGACGCGCGAAGGCATTGACATGAGGGCGTTGCTGGCGACCGTCGCGAACCCGCTCGATGACGAGGCGCTGGCCGGCGCTTTGGCCGGTCCGGCCTGCGGGCTCAGCCCGAGTGCACTCTGGTTGCTCGGCAGCCGTCGCGATCGCGATCAGCCGCTCTGGCCGCTGGTCTCGAACCTGGCGGATAAGCCGGATCCGGAGATCTCCGAGGAAGACAACCGGCGGGCCGGCGAGTTCGTGGCGACCATCCGGCGCCTTCGCGCGAGGCTGGCGGGCCTGCCGCTTTCAGCCGTGGTCCAGACCGCGGTTTCGGAAACCGGCTACGACCTCGTCAATCTGATGCGGGATCCGTCTGGTTCCGGACTGGCCAACATCCGGCGGGTGGCCGAGATCGCCAGCGAGTTCGAAGCGACAGAGGGCAGGGATCTGCGGGGGCTGATCGAGTGGATCGACGACAGCGCGCGACTGGACTCGGAGCAGGCGGTCGCAACCGAAGACGAAGAGTCGGACGTGGTTCGCCTGATGACAATCCACAAGTCGAAGGGTCTTGAGTTCCCGATGGTTTGCGTCGCCGACCTCGGTCTGGCCTCGAAGGCCGATTCCGAAAGTGTGATCTGGATCTCGCCACGGAACGATGATCCGGGCAAGTTTGAGGTCGGACTGCGACTGCCCGAACCGGGAGGACCCGGGCTTGATCTGTTCGCCTGGCAAACGCTTAAGGATCAAGCCAGGACAGACAAGACCGACGAAGAACTGCGGATCCTCCACGTCGCCATGACCAGAGCCGAGAGCCGGCTCGTGCTGAGCGGCGTCGCCGACTTCGAGAAGATCCCTGACCCGACCGAAGCCAACCCTTTTGCGACCCGCCTGACCCAGGCCTACGGGGTCGAAGACTTCCCGGGCACCATCCCTTTGCCGGCCCCGGATTTCCTGGTCGCACCGGCTGAAACCCCCGCGATCTCGATCGAGGTGATTCTGAACCGGCCGGACGATGCCGGGGAGCTGGCCGAAGTGACCAGTCCGGAAAGCCTGAACCGGGCAGATGCGTCTACCGGCGAGCCGCCAATTGGCCGGCCGGTATCTCCCGGTTTTCCGGAAGTCCCGCTCTCCTACTCCGCCCTTGCCTCCTACCGGGAGTGTCCCGCCCGGTTCTTCGCCACCAGGGTGCTGAAACTGGACGAACCGGAACGCCGGCGTGGCGACGCGAAGCAACCGCTGGATCCGGAAATGGAGATCCGCAAGGAGATCGATGCCACCTCATTCGGGGTGGCGGTGCACGAACTGCTGGAACTGCTGCCCGCACGCCGCTGGACCAGGCCTGCCGATGCCGTGATCGACTCGAGACTGGAGGCGAACGGAGTTCGGGGAGCGGAAGCCGGCGACCTGGCCCGGGAGATGCTCGACGGGTTTCTTGCTTCCGAACTCGCCGGGGAAATCAAGGGCCGAAGGGCCGAGGTTGAAACCGGTCTGCTGGTCGAGGTCGGGGGCGTCATGGTCCGCGGCTTTGCCGACCTGCTCGTCCGCGACCCGGTCAAACCCCTGATCCTCGACTACAAGACAAACCAGCTCGAGGAGACCTCGATCGAGGAGTTGATGTCGAAGTACGACCTCCAACGGGACCTCTACGCGTTGGCAGTGTCGAAGGCCGCCGGTGTCGAAGAACTGGAAACCGCGTTCGTCTTTCTGCGAGCCCCGGATCAGCCGGTGCGCGACCACTACGACTCAAAGCGACTCTCGGAAGCCGAGAATTCGATCGCCGGTCTCATCGACGACATCGTGGCCGGCCGGTACCTGGGCGGACCGGACGCGGGAAGACAACCCTGCGGCGATTGCTGGGCCTGCGAAACCCTCGGAGTTCAGAAGGGGACGTCGGGCTGATCCGGGGGTGGCGGAGCCTCGTGCTCCGGCTCAGGCGGCCCGGCCGGTTCGGGGACCGGTGGCTCCGAGCCGCCATTTCCGGGGCCGGTCAGGGAGCTGGCGAGGTCCTCTAGCTTGAGTTCCTTGAGGCCCTGGTCGACGGCGGCGAGTTCTCCGGCGCAGTACTCGATCAGGCCTTTGGCTTCCTCACAGAGTTCGAGGGTTTCGCGGAGCTGGGCGTCGCCCGAGTCGAGGCGCTGGATGATCTCGTCGAGCCGCGCGGTGGCCGACTCGTAGCTGTGCTCGGGCGCTTCGGGCGTTTCTTCACTCACCTTCGTCCAGTCCTTCCATCCTGATCTGCTCGAACTCCTGCTCGACTTCATTCTGGCGCGACCGGCGGCGTCTCGTGTCGCCGACCACGGCATCGACCGCGTCGTCGGCGAAACGAATCCTGACCTGGCCGGCCCGACGGGCTCCGCTGGAATCGACTACCGGATCTCCCTTGCGGTCCTCGACCCGGGCATAACCCCGCTCGAGGGTCCTTTGTGGATCGTGGGCCCGGAGCGCGACCCGCTCGGTCTCGAGCTTCCTCCCGGCGAATCCGAGCCGGCCCAGGACCCTGGCCTGGAGCGCGCCGGGCCGGGCCCCGTTCCGGGTACCAGCGGCCTCGATCAGGCGGTTGGTCCGGGAAGCCGCCGGGAGCAGGCACTGATCAAGCACCCGCTGGGCCGAGCCTCGACGGCCCTGAATTCCGCGGTCGGCGGCGGCCCGGATTTCCCTCGTCTTCTGGTTCAGCTTTCCGCGCTCGTTGCGAATCGCCCGCCCCGGACCGGTTGCCATCGCCGCGAGCGGGGCAATCCGGTCGCGCACCGCGGCCTGGCTGACCCGGCGAGTGGTACCCGCCGCCCGGGCCAGGCTTGCGCGGGCGGCCGGGATGTCGATCCCGACCACGGCTTCGGCCGCATGGGTCGGGGTTGAGGCCCGAACCGCCGCCACGTCGTCGAGCAGGGTCACGTCCCGTTCGTGACCCACCGCGGAAATGACCGGCACCGCGAGCATCGCGACCGTGCGGCAGAGATCCTCGTCGCAGAAGGCCCAGAGGTCAGTCAGGCTGCCGCCGCCCCGGCAGACGACGATTGTGTCCACATCCGCGAAAGCGGCCATGTCACTGAGGATCCTCGTGATCTGCGGAGCCGCCTTGCGGTCCTGGACCGGGGCAAAGCCCCAGACCACCTCGCCCTTCCAGTCGCGACGCTCCAGGCCGACCATCAGATCCTGCCGGGCTGCCCCTCCCTCCGCGGTGATCACCCCGATCCGCCGGGGCAGCAACCTGCGCGGCAGGTTCTTCTGCGGCTCGGTCAGCCCTTCCGCCCGGAACTGCTTGCGAAGCGCCGCCAAACGGGCGATCAGGTCCCCCTCGCCGAACGGACGGATGTCGGTGGCCCGGAAACTGAAGGAAGGCGAAGCGTTCTTGCCTCCCTCGTAATAATCGGGCGCGCCGGTCACGACTACCTGCGAACCGACCTTGACGGTCCCCGCCGGCAGGCCGAGGGCGTCGAACTCCCGCTTCCACATCGTTCCCGGCACCCCGCCGCGTTCGTCACGGAGCTCGAAGTAGATCTGGACCCGTGACTGGCTGAAGTTCGTGATTTCGCCGAGAATCGTTGCTTCGGGCAGCCGTTTCAGGTCCTGCTTCAGCTGGCGGGCATAGTCGCCGACCGGGGTCGGCGAGGCTTCTTCTGCCGCCGCAGGGTTACCCGGTTCCGGAAACTCTTCGCTCATCGCTCCAGCATGACACCGACCGCCGACGGGCCTCTGTGACGGATCGGCACAGGATCGTGCTTTTGGCTTGAAACAGCGGAAAACCCGAAGATGCCGACCGTAAATATGACTATTACGACCAGTTGACTCGACATTCTCTTCGGACCCGTGCTACCTTGCCCGTCGTTATTTGAGTTTGTAGGTAAAGAAAGTAACCACATCAACAAGGGGGGAATCCCGAATGAGTTTCAGCAGTTCCAAGAAGACCCGGCGCAGCATTCAGGCGCTTCTCGTCCTGGCTCTCGTAGCCTTCGGCGCGATCATCGCCGGTTGCGGCAGCAGCGACGGCGACAGTGGCAGCAAGGTCCAGCTGGTCGCCTACTCCACCCCCCAGACCGCCTACGAAGAAGGTCTCGAGCCGGCTTTCAACGAGACACCCGAAGGTGACGGTGTCGAATTCTCGAACTCGTTCGGAGCTTCCGGCGACCAGAGCCGAGCCGTCGAAGCCGGCCAGCCCGCCGGGTACGTCAACTTCGCGCTCGAGACCGACGTGACCCGTCTGGTTGATGCCGGCCTCGTCTCGAAGGACTGGCAGAACAACAAGTACAAGGGCATCGTGACCAACTCGGTCGTCTCGATCGTGACCCGTCCCGGCAACCCGGAAGGCATCGAGTCCTTCCAGGACATCATCGACAAGGACGTAAGTGTCGTGACCCCGAACCCGTTCACCTCCGGTGGCGCCCGCTGGAACATCATGGCCATCTACGGTGCCGCCCTGCATGAGGGCAAGAGCGAGCAGGAAGCCCTTGACACCGTCAAGCAGGTCCTCTCGCAGGCCGAAGTCCAGCCGGCCAGCGCCCGTGACGCCCTCCAGGCCTTCGTCGGCGGCGCCGGTGACGTCCTGATCTCCTACGAGAACGAGGCGATCGCCGCGCAGAACGCCGGCGAGGACGTGGACTACGTGATTCCGGATTCGACGATCCTGATCGAGCAGCCGGCCGCAGTCACGGTCGATGCCCCGAAGTCCGCGACCGACTTCCTCAACTATCTCTGGAGCGATGCCGGCCAGAAGATCTGGGCCGAGCAGGGTTACCGCCCGGTCAACAAGAGCCTGGTTGACGAGTCCGTCTACCCGACCCCGAAGGACGAGTTCACGATCGCCGAGTTCGGTGGCTGGGACAAGGTCGCCGACGAGTTCTTCGACGACAAGACCGGCTCGATCGCCGAGATCGAGAAGGAACTGGGAGTTTCCACTGAAGGCTGAATCCACAGCCGTGGCGGCACCTCGACCCCGGGCGGGCCTGCGCCTGCCCGGGGTTGAAACCGCCTTGACCAAGGGCCTGGTCGTCACCTACCTGAGCCTGATCGTGCTGATCCCGCTGGCGGCGATTGCGGCCAAGGCTTTCTCGGCGGGTCCGGCCGAGTTCTGGGACGCGATCAGGCAGCCGCAGGCGGTCGCCGCCCTGAAGCTGACCGCGATCTGCTCCCTGATCGTCGTGGCGATCAACGCGGTGATGGGCACCCTGATCGCCTGGGTCCTGGTCCGGGACGAGTTCCCCGGCAAGAGCATCGTCAACTCGATGATCGACCTGCCCTTCGCCCTGCCGACCATCGTCGCCAGCCTCACCCTGCTCACGCTCTACGGCAATGACAGCTTCCTCGGGATTCACGCCGCCTACACAAAGTTCGCGGTGATCATCGCCCTGCTCTTCGTGACCCTTCCCTTCGTGGTGCGGGCCGTTCAGCCGCTGCTGCTTTCCCTTGACCGTGACATGGAGTCCGCCGCCGAATCGCTTGGCGCCGGCAAGGTCCGCATCTTCACGCAGATCATCTTCCCCAACCTGCTGCCCGGCATCGCCGCCGGCGTCGCACTCGCCTTTGCCCGCGCGCTCGGTGAATTCGGCGCTCTCGTGCTGATCTCGGGCAATGTGCCCTACAAGACCGAGGTCGCCTCGGTCTTCATCCGCGGCCAGATCGAATCCGACCAGGTGGTCGGTGCGGCCGCCGTCTCGGTCGTGCTCCTGGTCTTCTCGATGTGCATGCTGGCCTTCGTCAATCTGATCCAGAAATGGGGTCTGCGTCATGACCGCTAGTGGCCGACTCTCCAAATACGGGCTCCGGTTCGTCGCGCTCTTCTACCTGACCGCTCTGCTGCTGCTGCCGATCGGCGTCGCCCTGGTCAAGACCTTCGAGGACGGGATCGGTGAAGTGATCAAACAGATCACGGAGCCGGACGCGATCCACGCCCTGAAGATGTCGCTGCTCACGGTGATCATCGCGGTGCCGCTCAACACGGTCTTCGGCATCGCCGCCGCCCATGTGGTCGTGCGGACGAAATTCCGGTTCAAATGGGCGATAAATGCGCTGATCGACATGCCCTTTGCCGTCTCGCCGGTGGTCATCGGCCTCGCCCTGGTCCTCGTCTACGGGACCGGCGGCTGGTTCGGTGCCGACCTGGCCGCGATGGGCATCCAGGTCATCTTCTCCACCCCGGGAATTGTCATGGCGGTGATCTTCGTTTCGCTGCCGTTCGTGGCTCGCGAAGTAATCCCGGTGATGCAGGAGATCGGGACCGACCAGGAAACCGCCGCCGAGACGCTTGGCGCCAGCCCCTGGCAGACCTTCCGCAAGATCACCCTGCCCGCGATCCGCTGGGGTGTGACCTACGGAATCGTGCTGACCACAGCCCGCGCCCTGGGCGAGTTCGGCGCGGTGACGGTCGTCTCCGGAAACATCTCCGGCGAAACCCAGACCCTGCCGCTTTACGTATCCAAACAGTTCGAAACCTTCAACTCAGTGGGCGCCTATTCGGCTTCGTTGATCCTCGCCGTCCTTGCGCTGGGCACCCTGCTTTCAATGAACCTGCTACGCCGCCGAGAGGACCAAGATGACTGAAATCACTGACCACCTCAACCCGGAAAGTCACGGCATCGAGGTCCGGGAAGTCAACAAGGAGTTCGGTGACTTCCAGGCCCTCAAGGACGTCAACCTGATCGTCCCCGACGGATCGATGACCGCGCTCCTCGGACCTTCCGGTTCGGGCAAGTCAACCCTGCTTCGCACCATCGCCGGGCTTGAAGTGCCGACCAGCGGCCAGGTGTTCATCGGCGGCGAGGATCAGGCGAGGAAACCGGTCCGGACCCGCAACGTCGGTTTCGTCTTCCAGCACTACGCCGCGTTCAAGCACATGACGGTGTTCGACAACATCGCCTTCGGCCTCAAGGTCCGCAAGTGGGACAAGCAGAAGACCCGCGACCGGGTCAACGAGCTGATCGATCTGGTCCAGCTGACCGGCCTCGCGAAGCGTTACCCCTCGCAGCTCTCCGGCGGCCAGCGCCAGCGCATGGCCCTGGCCCGGGCGCTCGCGGTCGAACCTTCGGTGCTGCTGCTCGACGAGCCCTTCGGCGCGCTTGACGCCAAGGTCCGCAAGGACCTGCGCCAGTGGCTGCGCCGCCTCCACGACGAGGTCCACGTGACCACGATCTTCGTCACCCACGACCAGGAAGAGGCGATGGACATCGCCGAACAGATCGTGGTCATGAACAACGGCCAGATCGAGCAGACCGGCTCGGCCACCGACCTCTACGACCGGCCGGAGAACGAGTTCGTGATGGGCTTCGTCGGCGAGGTCAACAGCCTCGGAGGCCGGTTGGTCCGGCCC
>WBZU01002598.1_pt1 | contig 12303 bp, 8 predicted proteins | sample 5204311 | NCBI WGS metagenome assembly WBZU01 (sample SAMN12344359, study PRJNA552823) | activated sludge metagenome | biome: Activated sludge suspended growth; feature: Nitrification reactor; material: Wastewater; isolation source: activated sludge from nitrification reactor of wastewater treatment... | reverse complement strand
TGCTTCCGCGTCCCTTGAAGGTGGCGAGTGGGGCGAGCATCGAGCCGGTTCGGCCCTTGACTGCGCCGGGCGCGTCTTCGGACATGTTCCAGAACACGACGGCCATGACGGCCAGGGCGGCGGCGGCGATCCAGAACGGGACGGCGAGGCTTGTGGCGTCGACGATCCGTGGCGCTGTCAGCCCGCCCAGGACGGTGCCGCCCATTCCGACGCCGTAGATGCCGAGTGCGTATCCCTGGCGGCTCGGGGGGTACCAGCCGTTGACGAACGGGATGCCGATGGCGAAGGAGGCTCCGGCGAATCCGAGCAGGAAGCCGAAGATCAGGACGGCGGTCCAGGAGTCGTTGAAGAGTGCGAGGCCGATCAGCGGCAGGATCGTGAACGCCATCAGGCCGGTGAACACCTCGCGGCCGCCGAATCGGTCGGTGAGCAGGCCCAGCGGGATGCGCATGAGCGAGCCGAGGATGACCGGGATCGAGACCGTGAGTGCGAGCTCGGTCTCGGTCAGGCCGAGCTGGTCCTGAAGGTCGGGTCCCAGCGGGCCGAGCAGTGACCATGCGTAGAAGCAGATGCCGAACGCCAGGGTTGCCAGCGTAAGCGCGCGTGGGTTTCCGTTGTCGGCGTGGCCGCGGTCAGGACTGGACATGCGCCCTGCTTTCGGTTGAAGGGGAGGAGGGGAGGCCGGCGGCGCCTGCGCGCACGTCCCGGGGGGCGCGCGAGCGGTAGACGATTGGGGGCCTGCGCAGGTAGGTGACGGGCACGCTCCACGCGTGCACGAGGCGGGTGAACGGCCAGATCGCGATCAGCAGCCAGCCGCCGATCGCATGGAGCTGATAGCTCAGCGGGACCGCGGCGCCCGTCATCAGCGAGGCGTTCGGGTCGAGCAGGAACAGGCCGCGGAACCACGGCGACACGGTTTCGCGGTAGTCGTAGCCGCCCTGGATGAGGTTGTGGACGTCGGTGTTCCACATGCCGGTGAGCACCATGAAGCCGAGCATCACCATGACGGTGACGTCCCAGCCCCGTGTCGTGGCGGCGACGCGCTTGTTCAGCAGCCTGCGGACGATCAGGATGGCGAGCCCGGCGAGCGTCGTGAGACCCGCGAGCGTTCCCATCGAGGCGGAGAAGATCCGGTAGAGGTCCTCGCTGATCCCCAGCCCGTCGGTCCAGGCCTTGGGAACGAGGATCCCGATCACGTGACCGCCGATCACGGCGAGCAGCCCGATGTGGAACAGCGGGCTCCCGAGCTTCAGCCAGCGCGCCTCCAGCAGTTGGGTCGAGCGTGTGGTCCAGGTGAACTGGTCCTTGCGGTAGCGCCAGATGTGGCCGAGGACGAACGAGGCGATCGCCAGGTACGGCAGCACCACCCAGAGCAGGGTCGCGGCCCGGGAGACGGCGAGGGGGCTCATCGCACCATCTCCGGCATGACCTCCGGTGGGGCGAACGGCTCGAGGCCGACCTCCTCGTCGGGCGGGCCTTCGAGCGCGATCCTGCGCGCCTCGGCGAGCTCCTCGGCGCTCAGCGCGGGCAGCACGGCGACGATGGCGTCGAGCACCTGTGCGTACGGACTGTCGAGGTCGTGCAGCGATGCCCGCAGCAGCTCGATGCCGGGGCGCATCCGGCCGAGGATGGCGTCGGCATCATCGCCTGGGGCGAACGCGGCGAACTCGAGGATCGCGGGCAGGTAGTCGGGCAGCTCACCGCCGATCAGCTCGAATCCCGCCTCGCGGTAGCGGCGCTTGATCCCGAGCAGCGTGGCGCCGCGTTGACGGCGGTCGCCGTCGCGGTAGTAGGAGAGGTGCAGGGATGCGCGCTTGTGGAAGTCGAACGTCGCGACGTACTCCTCGCGCACGGCCCACGGGTCCATCCCGGCGCGCCGGTCCAGGAACGAGCGCAGGTCATCGCCCGCGGCTCCGGGCACGCCTGCCGCGGCGGCGTGCAGCCGCGGGGTCGCGTCGAGCAGGTCGCCGTCCGGGTACTCGAGCAGGACGGAGCCGATCCGCAGCACGATCTCGCGTTGCATCAGCGTCCCCTCCCGTCGCCCGGGACCTGCGTGATGGCGAGCCCGTCGATCGCGGCGGTCACGAGATCGAGCTCGCCCTCGACCGGGATCTCGCCCGTGTCGTGCCCGGGGCCGCACGAACCGGGGCCGCCGGCGAAGTCCAGGCCGCAGCCGCCCTGGCGCTCCTCGAGGTTGTCGGCGATCTCGCGGTGCGCGAGCGGGATGACGTAGCGGTCGTCGTACTTCGCGATCGCGCACAGGCGGTACATGTCCTCGATCTCCGTCGTGGTCATCCCGACGCGCTCGGGGATCGCCGGGTTCGGCTCGTCGCCGATCAGGTCGGCGCGCATGTAGGCGCGCATCGCCGCGAGTCGTTTCAGCACGCCGCGGATGACGTCCTCGTCCCCGGCGGTGAGCAGGTTCGCGAGGTACTGGACGGGGATCCGCAGCTCGTCGATCGCCGGGAAGACGTCGTCGGGATCGGCCTCAGAGCCGGGGCCCTCGACGAGCGACATCACCGGCGAGAGCGGCGGGATGTACCAGACCATCGGCATCGTGCGGTACTCGGGGTGCAGCGGCAGCGCGATGCGCCAGTCCATCGCGAGCTTCCAGACGGGCGAGCGCTTCGCGGCCTCCAGCCAGTCCTCGGGGATGCCGTCGCGGCGGGCTTGCTCGCGGACCTCGGGGTCGTGCGGGTCGAGGAAGACGTCGAGCTGTGCGTCGAGCAGATCCTTCTCGTCGGTCACCGAGGCCGCGGCTTGGACGCGGTCGGCGTCATAGAGGACGATTCCCAGGTAGCGGATGCGCCCGACGCAGGTCTCCGAGCAGACGGTCGGCATGCCGGCCTCGACGCGCGGGTAGCAGAGGGTGCACTTCTCGGCCTTGCCGGTCTGCCAGTTGAAGTAGACCTTCTTGTAGGGGCAGCCGCTGACGCACATGCGCCAGCCGCGGCACTTCTCCTGATCCACGAGGACGATGCCGTCCTCCTCGCGCTTGTACATCGCGCCTGACGGGCATGACGCAACGCACGACGGGTTCAGGCAGTGCTCGCAGATGCGCGGCAGGTACATCATGAAGACGGACTCGAACTCCGCCTTGACCTTCTCCTCGACGCCGTCGCGCAGGTTCGGGTCGAGCTTGACGTGGTCGGGACCGCCGCCGAGGTCGTCCTCCCAGTTCGGACCCCACTTGAGATCGATGTTCTCGCCGGTCACCCGCGAGACGGGCCGCGCGACCGGCTGGTGCTTCGACGGCCCCGCGCTGATCAGCGAGCTGTAGTCGTAGGTCCAGGGCTCGTAGTAGTCGTCGAGCTCGGGGAGGTCGGGGTTGGCGAAGATCGACGCGAGTTTGCGCAGCGGGCCGCCGGCCTTCAGGCGCAGCTTGCCCTTGCGGTCCAGCTCCCAGCCGCCTTTCCAGTGCTCTTGGTCCTCCCAGCGCTTGGGATACCCGATCCCGGGCTTCGTCTCGACGTCGTTGAACCACATGTACTCGGCGCCCTTGCGGTTCGTCCAGACGTTCTTGCACGTCACCGAGCACGTGTGACAGCCGATGCACTTGTCGAGGTTCATGACCATCCCGACCTGGGCCATGACGCGCATCAGTACTCGACCTCCGTCTTGCGCTTGCGGATCAGGGTGAGCGCATCACGCTGGGACCCGATCGCGCCGTAGTAGTTGAAGCCCCAGGAGAGCTGCGCGTAGCCGCCGATCAGGTGCGTCGGCTTGAGGATGATCCGCGTGACGGAGTTGTCGGTGCCGCCGCGGGTGCCGGACGTCTCGCTGATCGGCACGTTCACGTGCCGGTCCTGCGAGTGGTACATGAAGGCGCTGCCCTCGGGGATTCGGTGCGAGACGACGGCGCGGCAGGCGATCACGCCGTTGCGGTTGACCGCCTCGACCCAGTCGTTGTCGGCCGCGCCGATGCGCTCGGCGTCGCCGGGCGAGATCCAGACGACGGGCCCGCCGCGGAACAGCTCGAGCATTCGCAGGTTGTCCTGGTACTCGGAGTGGATCGACCACTTGGAGTGCGGGCTGATCCAGCGGACGACGACCTCCGCGTCACCGGGTTCCAGGGCACCGTGTGCGTGGCGCGCGGTTGAGAGCGGCGGTCGGTAGGCCGGGAGTCCTTCGCCGAACTCGAGCATCCAGTCGTGGTCCAGGTAGAAGTGCTGGCGCCCCGTGAGCGTGCGCCACGGCACCTCACGGTCGACGTTCACGGTGAACGGCGAGTAGCGGCGCGTGCGGCTTTCGATCCCCGACCACTCCGGGGAGGTGATGACCTTGCGCGGCTGGATGCGCACCTGCTCGAGCGTGATGCGCTCGTCCTCGCGGTCGGTCGCCAGGTCGGCGAGCTCAGTGCCGGTGCGCTGCTCGAGCTGCCGGAAGCCCTCGACGGCGAGCCGGCCGTTCGTCGTGCCCGACAGGCGGAAGATCGCCTCGGCCACCTGCGCCGCGGTCCGCAGCTGTGGGCGGCCGTCGGCGACGCCGCCGCGGACGATGCCGTTGCGACGCCGCAGGTCCTCGACCTCCTGCGCGGGCTTCCACGAGATGCCCTTCCAGGCGATGCCCGCGTTCTCCACAAGCGGCCCGAGCGCAGTCATCTTGTCGTGCACGACGCCGTAGTCCCGCTCGACGACGATGAACTTCGGCATCGTCCGTCCGGGAACCGGCTCGCACTCGCCGGCCTTCCAGTCGCGCACCACGCCGCCCGGCTGGGCCAGCTCCTCGGGCGTGTCGTGGAGCAGCGGCGCGGCGACGAGGTCGCGGCGCACGCCGAGGTGCTTCTTGGCCAGCTCCTGGAAGCGCTCCGCGACGGACGAGAAGGCGTCCCAGTCGCTGCGCGCCTCCCACGGCGGCGGGATCGCCTGGTCGAACGCGTGCACGAACGGGTGGAGATCCGTGCTGGAGATGTCGTGCTTCTCGTACCAGGTCGCGGCGGGCAGGACGATGTCCGAGTAGAGCGCCGACCCGTTCATGCGGAAGTCGATCGTCGTGAACAGGTCGAGCTTCCCGGTGGGCGCTTCGTCCCGCCACTCGACCTCGGTCGGGCGCTCATCGGGACCGGTCTCCTGCGCGGTGACGGCGGTCTTGTCGACGCCCAGCAGGTGCTTGAGGAAGTACTCGTGGCCCTTGGAGGAGGAGCCGAGGAGGTTCGCCCGCCACAGCGTCAGCACGCGCGGGAAGTTCGCCGGATCGTCGGGGTCCTCGCACGCGAAGCGCATGCGCCCGGCCAGCAGCTCGTCGACGACGTGTGCGGCCGGCTCCTTCCCGGCGGCCTCGGCCTCGTCGCAGACGTCGAGCGGGTTGCGGTTGAACGTCGGGTAGCTCGGGAGCCAGCCCATCCTGGCCGACTGGGCGACGGTGTCGGCGAAGTGCTTGCCCTTGAGCGCGCCGCGCCCGAGCGGGCTCGTCAGCTCGTCGACGCCGAAGCGCTCGTAGCGCCACTGATCGGTCGCCAGGTACCAGAACGACGTCGTCGCCTGCTGGCGCGGCGGGCGGGTCCAGTCCGTCGCGAAGGCGGCGACGCCGAACCCGGTGATCGGGCGGACCTTCTCCTGGCCGACGTAATGCGCCCAGCCGCCGCCGTTGACGCCCTGGCAGCCGCACAGCAGCAGCATGCTCAGCATGCCCCGGTAGATCTGGTCGCCGTGGAACCAGTGGTTCGTGCCGGCGCCCATGACGATCATCGAGCGGCCTTCGGTGACCTCGGCGTTGCGCGCGAACTCACGCGCGATCCGGATCACGAGACCGCTGTCGACGTTCGTGTGCTCCTGCTGCCAGGCGGGCGTGCCCGGCTCGGGATCGTCGTAGCCGGTGGGCCAATCACCCGGCAGGCCGTCGCGGCCAACGCCGAGCTGCGCGCAGAGCAGATCGAAGACGGTGGTGACGAGCCGGCCCCCGATCCGCTTGGCCGGGACGCCGCGGTGCATGATGCCGCCGCCCTCGGTCTCGCCGATGTCGAAGCGCGGCAGGTCGAGCGGCACGAGCTCGTCGTGGGCGCCGAGCAGCGAGAGCCGCGGGGCGATGTCGCCGAGCTGCAGGTTCCACCGGCCTGCGCCCTCCTCACCCCAGCGATGACCGATGGACCCGTTCGGCACGACCGGCTCACCGGTGGCATCGTCGAGCAGGACGGTCTTCCACTCGGCGTTCTCCGATGCCTCGCCGATGTCGGATGCGCGCAGGAAGCGGTCGGCGACGTACGCGCCGTCGCGCTCCCGCAGCGTGACGAGGAACGGAAGGTCGGTGTGCTTCTTGGCGTACCCGTCGAAGTACGGCGTCTGCTTCTCGACGTAGTGCTCCTTGAGAATCACATGCGCCATGCCGAGCGCGAGCGCCCCGTCGGTGCCGGGCTCCGCGTTCATCCAGTGGTCGGCGAACTTCGTGTGGCCCGCGTAGTCCGGCGAGACGACCACGACCTTCTGCCCGCGGTAACGCGCCTCCGTCATGAAATGCGCGTCCGGCGTACGGGTCTGCGGGATGTTCGACCCCCAGAGGATCACGTAGCCCGAGTTCCACCAGTCGGCCGACTCCGGGACGTCCGTCTGATCGCCCCACACCTGCGGCGAGGCGGGCGGCAGGTCGGCGTACCAGTCGTAGAAGGAGAGACAGACACCACCGGTCAGCGACAGGAAGCGCGTGCCGGCCGAGTAGGAGACGGCGGACATCGCCGGGATCGGCGAGAAGCCGACGTTACGGTCCGGCCCGTAACGCTTGATCGTGTGGATGTGCGCGGCCGCGATGATCTCGCTGACCTCATCCCACGAGGACCGAACGAACCCGCCGCGCCCACGCTGAGATTTGTAGGCCTGCGCCTTCTCGGGATCCTCGACGATCGCCGCCCAGGCATCGACCGGGTCGCCGGTGCGCGCGAGCTCCTCCCGGTAGAGCCGCATCAGCGCGCCGCGCACGTACGGGTGACGGACGCGGATCGGCGAGTAGATGTACCAGGAGAACGACGCGCCGCGAGGGCAGCCGCGCGGCTCGTACTCCGGCATGTCCGGGCCGTTGGACGGGTAGTCCGTCTGCTGGGTCTCCCAGGTGACGAGCCCGTCCTTGACATACACCTTCCACGAGCACGAGCCGGTGCAATTGACGCCGTGCGTCGTGCGCACGACCTTGTCGTGACGCCAGCGATCGCGGTAGAGCTCCTCCCACTCACGCGAGTGGCGCGACTCGGTGCGCCACTCCCCGTTCGACGTCAGGTCGCCTGTCTGATCGCTTCGCCGGAAGTGGCGCGGTCCCGGGAGGCGGAAGTCCTTGGCTGGAACGGTCACGCTGTGCAACACTAGTTTTCACCGCCGGACTGTGGAAACCGTGAAAACTACGGACGACACCAAACCGACCGAGGCGCGTATCGTGGACCTGCTGCGTGCAGCGGATGCGCCGCTCGACACCGCGACGATTGCCGCGCGGCTCGGCCTGCATCCCAACGGGGTGCGAACTCAGCTGCAGCGCCTCGATCGCGGTGGGATCGTCGAGAGCGACACTGCGCACGGCGAGGTGGGCCGACCGCGCACCCTCTGGCGCGTCACGCCGCAGGCAATCGCCGAGGCCGACCTGCCGCACACAGGATGGGCCATGGCGCGCTCGCTCGCGCGCGCCATCCCGGCGACACCGGCCAGGCTGCGCGAGGTCGAGGCGGCGGGCGTCGACCTCGGCCTGGAGCTCGCCGCTGACATCGGAGCGGCCGGCGGTACGGAGGGACAGGATCCGATCGGGCGCGCCCTTGCAGCTCTTGGTTTCGCGCCGCGACGCCACTTCAACGGCGCCGTGACGCGCTATGAGCTGTGTCGATGCCCGTACGCGGAAGCGGTGCGGGAAAACCCCGCGGTGGTGTGCACCCTCCACCGCGGAGTGGTCCGCGGCGTGTTGAAGTCGCTGGGTTCAGACGCAGAGCTCACCGGGTTCGTGCCGCACCCACCGGACATCGCTGGTTGCATCGTCGAGATCACGGCGTCAACCAAGACAAAGCCAACGGCCGATCCCTGAGGGCGCCAGGGGAGATCTCACGCCGGCGGTGTCCGAGCAGCCCGGCAGCGATAACAAGGATGGCCGCGACGGCGACCTGAACCTCGCATGCATGTTCTCAGGTCCGTGGGGAACGCGCGCGCCCACAGCGGGTCGAGTGAGAGGCTGAACCTCGCCGCCTGTCACTGGCACCTCGAGTGACCGGCATGCAGCGCGACGGCTACTCGGCCCCAGCACCTCGGCGAATGAAGCGCGCACGCGACCGACGTCGCGGCGATGTACCCCCGCCTCATCGACGTGGGTGACGACCAACGGCGCGGTGTTCCGGCAGTCGCATGCGCAACACACCGACTTGCACCAGATTCACTGGTAGCGGAAACTGTGACTATCTCTGTAGTGAACCTGTGATGTTGCAGTAAAGCGGAGGGGGAGGGATTCGAACCCTCGGTACAGGGGTTACCCGCACAACGGTTTTCGAGCACGGCACAGGATGCGCCGGATGCCCCATGAACACTGGAGCTTACAGCCGCTCGAGGGAGCCTTGGGACAACGTTTGGGACAGTTGCTCCGTAGAAAATGCCTTCACCGTGTAGCCGCCCAGGAGCTGGCTGTTGGGGCGGCTGCTCCGCCGTCGAATGCCCGTAGCAGCGTGACCGCGAGCCCGCTGCCATCGAGAACCCAACGTACGGGGTCACTTGGTAGACGCTCGTCGCGCTGCTCGTCTCGTGCTGGGGTACGGCCCACGATCAGGTCAGGCATCGCCGCGAACGTGAGGCCGAGGCCCAGTCCGACGTGGCCCATCGTTACGAACGCCTGCGACAGCGCGTCACCTGTCGTTGCGAAATACAGTATCGCGCCGGCGATTACTGTCGCGCCGACGGGAATGATCGCTCGCGGTCCGACACGGCGGCGCATCAGGGGCAGTGCGCGACTCGGGAGCGTCGAGCACAGCGAGAGCGGCAGCAGGGTGAACCCAGCGACGAAGACGGACTCGTCCAACCCTGACGGCAACTGAACGATCTGGGTCATCAGTGAGATGCCTAGGTACATCGCGACGCCCAGGACCAGCCCGGTCACGTTCGCCGTGAGCACGCCCCGGTGCCCCCACCCCCAATCGGCGCCCTTCTCAAGCGCCAGCAGGAGACAGGGCAAAGTCGCCGGCGATGAGGACCGCGCCACGCACGTCGAGCGACGCGTGCGGCGCGGACGAGGACGGAGCTGGGACGAAGAGCGCAGCTGACGCCAGCGCCGCAGCGCTGGCGAGGGCACCGAGCCAGAACGCCGCAGACACGTCGATCCGCGCGGCGATGAACCCGGTGATCGGGTAGCCGAGGCCTACACCAACAGCCCCGATCACCGAGAGCAAGGCGATGGTCTCGCCGGCCCTGACTTTCGGCAGGTGGTCGCGCGCTGACGCCATCGTCAGCGGCATGAGCGCTGCACGACCCGAGTCGATGAACTCGTCGGAGAAGGGAGCATGAAATTCACGGGTCACCCCCGGACAGGTGCCACGGCAGACCGAACACTGGCACGCCCGACTCCGGCGCGACGCTCACGGCTCTTCTGAGCAGCGCAAGCGGGTAGGCGACGCGCCGAGTTGGTGAGCTCACGCCCTACCAGGCAGGGCACCAGCCGATCCCCGTCAGCCCCCGAAGTCGATGGGCCCAGTCATCGGGGGCAGGCCCGCCAGGCCGCCCCCGATGACGTAGGTGCCCGCGTCCCTACTTCGTGCAGGGCTGCGAGGTCTCCACGGTCTGGGTGCCACCGTCGAGCGTGCCGTCATACGACGTCGTGTAGTCGGCGACGTACTTGAAGTTCCACTTGCCGCCCGTGCAGCCGCTGTTGGCGAGGTATGGAATCTTCTTCTTCTTCTTCGTGACGTACTGCAGAGGGATCTTCGTATTGAACGCCATGACGGCCGCGATGACGCCCGGCGCAGGCGACTGCAGGTTCTGTGGGACCGAGAACGTCAGCTTGTACTTGTAGAGCGGGTCGCTCAGAGTGGTAAGCGTTGCGCCGACGATCTCACGGATGATCAGCGGGCTGTCGCCGGTGACCAAGAGGGTTTCGCCCTTGCCGCCAGGCAAGTTGAAGAACTTGCCCTTGACGGTCTCGTCCAGACCGAGACCGAGACCGCGGCCCACGGCGGTGCCGACGAGCGAACCGCGCGGGCACTGACTCTCGTCCTGGAAGACAGTCGCGGGAGCGCACGACGGGAAATACTTGCCGTTGAAGACGGCGTCCTTGGGAAAGAACACGTTCGCGTTCACCGTGGCGAACTGAACCTGGTCGTTGAGGTCCGCCGAGATGTCCTCGAAGTACGGATTGGCCGTCAGGGAGACTGGGCGCGGCTTTGACTTCGTGCCCGCCTTGGCTGGCGTTACCTTGGCCGTGAACTTCTGCTGGGACTTGACGATGATGGCGGACGCGGGGACCGCGGTCGCCACGAGCGCGATCAGCGCTGTCATCGCCATTAGCGCGATGCGCTTCATTGACTACTCCTCCTCTGGAGATGAACCTGCTTTCGGATCCGCCATCCGGGCACCCGCCTGCTGATTGGCTGCGGGGGATCCGAGCCAAACGTACCAGTTGGTGAACTTGTGCGAGCCGGTTCTGTCAATCGTCTGGCGAGCGCACGGGCGCGAGCCTCGACTCCGATGTGCACATGCGTGGTGGCTGCGCACGAATTGGCGGCGACCACTGGCACCTGCCCCGCGGTGCTGCTCCGCTTGCCCGGGCTACTCTCGTGGCCCGTGGTCCTCGCGGGCCTTTGGACGGTGATCGCGCGCGCCGGCCGCTGGCGGGTCGTGCGCGTCGGCACGCCCTGGGGTCTACGCCGACGCCGGCTCGGCGTCCGCCGGTGGCCGCCGCTGCAGCCAGCGCGGCACCCACCAGGTGCGCTCGCCGAGCAGCTTGACGAGCGCGGGCAGCAGCACGAGGCGCACGACGGTCGCGTCGAGCAGCACGGCAACCGTCGTACCGACGCCGAACTGGCGCGTGTTCATGACCGGCGACGCCGCGAACGCGAGGAACACCGCGGCCATGATGAACGCGGCGCCGGTGATGACCCCGGCGGTCTTGCGCAGCCCGTAGTCGATCGCCCCGTCGGTCGTCCCCGTGAGTGCGCGGCCCTCGATCAGCCGGCTCATGAAGAAGACCTCGTAGTCGATCGAGAGCCCGAAGACGATCGCGAAGATGCCCATCAGGGCTATCGCATCGAGCTCTCCCGCACCTCCCAGCAGCGGGCTCGAGCCCTGGAAGCAGAGGACGAGCACGCCGACGGCGGCCCCGACCGTGACGAGGTTCAGCGCGACCGCGAGCAGCGCCAGCACCGGCGAGCGGAACGCGGCGAGCAGGACGAGGAACGTCACGAGCGAGAGCACGAGCACGAGCGGGATGAAGCGGCTGCTCGTCGCGTGGTCGAAGTCGTCGAGCACCACCGCCGGTCCCCCGATGACGGCGGACGCCCGCATCGCGCGCGCCGTCTGGTCGGCCTCGCGCTGCAGCGCCGGACGCAGCGTCGCGCTCTGCTTGGAGAACGGTCCCCGCTGCGGGACCACGATCACGCGCGCGGTGTTGCCGCCGGACTTCGCGTTCGTCGCGAACGCGACGTTCGTCTGCTGCTGGGGCTTTGCGCCCTCGATCGCGGCCAGGACGAAATAGCCCGAGTCCGCGGCGCGGTTCAGGTCGGTCCCGTTGCGCTTGAGCTGCGCCTGCCGCCGATCGTTCGTCGAGCGCACGCGCACGACGCTTGCGAGCATGCGGTTCAGCGCGCGGCCGATCTGGTTCGAGCCGGAGCTGGCGCGCCCCAGCTGGCGTGCGAGCTCCTTCGCGCCGTCGTTGCCGTTGGGGCCGTTCAGCAGCGTCGAGAGCCCGCCGCTCAGCGTCGAGGTGCCGGCGCTCAGCTGGTCGACGCCGGCCGCGAGCTGCGCCGCGCCGGCAGCCGTCTGGCCGATCCCGTCGTCGAGCTTGCCGCTGCCGGCCGCGAGCTGCTCGAGGGCATTCGAGAGCCGGGTGACGCCGCGCGCGAGTTCCTTGCTGGCGGTGGCGTTGGCGCTGAGGTCGGTCGTGTAGCTCGCGAGGTTCGTCTTCAACGGGCCGAGCTGCTTCAGCGCGCGCTGCAGGTCGTCCTTCGCCCGCTGCACGGCGGGATTGCCCGAGACGGTCGCGTCGGTGATGCCGCCGAGGTCGCGCAGCGCCGACTGCACCGCCGACTGCGTCGCCGCCGCGGGGTTGTTGAGCTTGGTCGCCGAGGTGCGGTCGGCCTCGACGAGCGAGTCGCGCAGCACGTTGAGGTTCGACTCGAGCTTGCCCGTGCCGTCACGCGCCTGGCCC
>WBZU01002596.1_pt1 | contig 12317 bp, 11 predicted proteins | sample 5204311 | NCBI WGS metagenome assembly WBZU01 (sample SAMN12344359, study PRJNA552823) | activated sludge metagenome | biome: Activated sludge suspended growth; feature: Nitrification reactor; material: Wastewater; isolation source: activated sludge from nitrification reactor of wastewater... | reverse complement strand
CTTCCAGTGCCTGAACCGGGCCGGCGTGCAGGCGCCGATCATGCTGGCACAGGCAGCTATCGTTTCCGTGCTGTCCGTGCTCTTCGTCGTCATTCCCGGGGTCTCGGATGCGTTCTGGGTGCTCCAGGCGATAACCGCGATTCTCTATCTGTTGATGTATCTGCTCATGTTCGCCGCAGCATGGCGCCTGCGTGTGCAGCAGCCCGAGGCGCCACGGCTCTTTCGCGTGCCGGCTCTGCCGCTGGTGGCGAGCATCGGCATGCTTGCCGCAGTTGCCGGGATTATTATCGGCCTGATCCCACCGGCGCAATTCAAGGAGGGGCCGCCGACGCTCTACGCGCTCCTCCTCATCGCGGGCGTGGCGCTGCTGGCCTTGCCGCCACAACTGATCTTCACACTGCGCAAACCTGGCTGGCGTAGCAAAGCGCCGCACCAGGGCGAGGACGAAGCAGACGAACTGACGCGCTAGCGGGCAGCGGTGACAGTCGACCCTAGATCATCCTCCAGGTTAATTGCTAGCGTTCTAACCGTTCCAAGTGGCTGGTACGCGATGGTACGATCGCTGGCGTGCGCTGTTGGCGCCATCACCGTTGCGCACGACGCAGTGCGAGCGCATCTGCAGATTGTCGTGTATCGGGTTTTTCATTTCTATCTACAGGAGTCACTTACGATGTCAAAGGAAAACGCAGAAGTCTATCACATCCTCGCCTTCGAATTTGCCGGACGCGACCGCGCCGAGCAGGTCGTCGGTCTGCTGCGCAAAGGCGGGAAATCGGAGAACTACAAGGTCGCCGCATGGGCCGTCGTCGAGATCGACGACAAGGGCAAGGCGCATGTCAAGCAGTCCGGGCACGGCGGTGTTGGCACGGCGGCAGGCGCCGGCGTGGGCGCGCTGCTTGGTCTGGTCGGCGGGCCGGCTGGGCTGCTGGTGTGGACGCTGGGCGGTGCGCTGCTGGGCGGTGTGGCGGGGAAGTATTTTGGCCACGAGTTCGACGCCAACGAAATCAAGGCGCTGGCCAGCACAATGGAGCCGAACACCTCGGCGATTATTGCCATTGTGGAGAATAAGGCTGCCGAAGCCATGACGAAGGCGTTGGGCCAGTATGATGCGAAGGTCGTCACGTTGACAATGGGCAGCCAGTTGTCCGGTGAAGTCGCCACCTATGCTGCGGTCGACCTCGGTGAAGATGCCGAGGCAGAACCGACAGAAGACGCGTCGTCAGCCTCCGCATAGCCTTTCGTCACAAATGCCGGCCGCAGGAGAGACCTTGCGGCCGGCATTTGACAGTCTCGAGCAGGATATACGTGTAATGACATCCTCAACAACGCGCAATACGACTACCGCTGCGCCAGAGTCGGCGATGAAGCAGGAACAGACGGTCAAGCGTTTTGCCGTTCTGGCCGCGGCAGCCGGTCTATCCACCTGGGCAATCGACATGGCGGCGACGCAGGTCGGCCTGCCCAGCATGCAGAGCGCGCTCGGTGTCTCCGTGACCGCCAGCCAGTGGATTCTCAACATCAGCCTGATGCTGCTGGCCGGTTTTGTGACGGTTGGCGGCGCGCTGGGCGACCGGCTTGGCCGTCTACGCATCTTTCGACTGGGGCTAGTGCTGCTGATCGCCGGTGCCGCGCTCACCTTCGTCGGCGGGTTGATCAATCAATTCTGGCTGCTGATATTGGGCCGCGCCATCGAAGGCGTCGGTGCGGCCTGCTCGATTCCAGCCTCCACCGCCCTCCTGCTTGATGTCTTTCCCCAGGCAGAGCGCGGCGCAGCGCAGGGGCGCATGATGATGATCAGCATGGCTGTGACCGCCTTTGCCCCGACCTTGATCGGCCTGGTGATTCAGGTAATCTCCTGGCCCTTTGCCTACCTGGGCACTGTAGGCGCAGCGCTCATCACCTTGTTACTGGTTGCGCGCGTCAAGTACACGCAGGCCAAGGCGCAGGCGACACCCTTCGACTACCTCGGCGGCGTGCTTGTTTTTCTGGCGGTAGCATTGGTCACGATGGGCATCATGCAGGGTGGGGTGGATGGCTTCACCGCGCCGTCCGTGCTGTTGCTGCTGGGCGGCGGAGTGGTGGCAGCCGTGCTGCTGGTGATTCTCTCACTGCGCAAGGAATTCCCCCTGATCCAGTTCCGCCTATTCAAGATTCGCAACGTCTCGATCGGCGTGTTCGTATCGCTGATGCGCTTCCTGCCCAATGTGCTGATGGGAGCGTTCGTCGCGCGCTTTGTCCAGCAGGTGCTGGGGCTTTCGCCCACCGTCACCGGCCTGCTGATGATCATGCCGGTGCTGGCGCAGGTGGTGGCCGCACCGATTGCCGGGAAGATGCTCGACAAGAGCGGGCCGCAGCTGCCTGTGGCATTGGGCATGGCGCTCTTGCTGGGCGGGGTGGTGCTGCTGGCCTTTGGCTTCCCGGCGCAGAACATCTGGGTGGTGCTGGTCGGGACGATCTTTGGCGGCGCCGGCTTTGCCTTCACCAACCCGGCGCAGATCGCGGCGCTCAACCAGACGCCGCTGATGCAGCGCGGGATGGTTGCCGGCATCTTTCCGCTGGCCGGCCAGTTTGGCACCGCATTTTGGGTGGCGCTGCTGACCGCCGGCTTGAGCGCCTTCATGGCGCAAAACGCCGCCGCGGGCCAAGCTGCCGCGCAGGCCGCCGCCCTGGGCACGCTCTCCTGGATCAGCGCGGGCGTGACCTTGGTCGTTCTGTTGGTGTCGCTCCTGTTGCGCAATACGCCACCGACACCGACACCGGCACCGACACCGGCACCGGCACCCGCACCGGCACCGGCACCGGCACCCGCACCGGCACCGGCACCCGCACCGGCACCGGCATCGTCGTCCGCCAGACCGGCACTGAAATAGGAGCATCGAACCATGACCGAATCGATTGAAGGCAGCCAATTGCCGCGCATCGAGGACTTCCGTTCCGACTTGACGCCGGTGCAGATTGCCGCGGCGGAAGCGACCAACACGCGTGCGATCGCGATGCAGGCCTATCTGTATGCGTTCCCGGCCTTTTTGCATATGCGCCAGCTCACCGAATTCATCCAAGGACGCAGCTATATGGCGCCGGACGAATGTCCGCTCGGTGGCTGGGTATTGATTCGTGAGTTTTCCACCCCGAAGACGACGACCGTCTCGCCCAACGTGGATACGCTCTATGGCGCCAGCTATGTGATGCTGGACAAGCAGGGGCCGGTGGTGCTCCACGTGCCACCCATTCCGGGCCGCTACTACTCGGTAGCGCTGCTGGACGCCTACTTCATTGACTTTGACGTCATCAGCCCGCGCACCTATGGCAACGACGGCGGCGACTTCCTGATTGTGCCGCCGGGCTGGACGGGAGAGACGCCGGCCGGCATTCGCGCCGTGCTGCACGCCACGACGCCGTCGGTCTGCCTGCTCCAACGCATCTACACGCGCGACGCCGGCGAGTTTGCCATGCTCTACGCGTACCAGGATGCAATCCGGCTGACGCCACTCGACCGCTGGCAGCGCGGCGAACAGGGCTTTCCACAGCTTGACCTCTCTGCGTACAACATTCCGGCGATGCGCATGGTGCGCGACCCGCTCAAGTTCTTCGAGTACACCAACTTCTACACGGGCGCCAACTCACCGCCGCTGGAAGATGCCGGGCTGGCAAAGTTGTTCTGTAGCGTGGGCGTCGGGCCTGGCTCGACACTCCCCGTCGACGAGCAGCAGCGCCGCGCGATCGCTCAGGGAGTGGCCGACGCCCAGGCTGCCATGAACGCACGCGTTTCCGCCGGGCCAATCCGCAACGGCTGGCGCGTGCCGGACCCGGATTCGGGCATTGCCGGTCAGCAGTTCTTGATGCGCGCGGTAACGCAGGCCACGCAGATGGGGATCTTCCCGCTGGAGGAGGCGATCTACTTGTTTGCCTATCGGGACAGCGACGATGCGCTTCTGCACGGCAGCTACCGCTACACGCTCACCTTTGGCGCCGGCGAACTGCCCCCGCTGCATGAGTACGGATTCTGGTCGCTGACGATGTACAACGATCAGTCGCTACTCGTCGATAATCCGCTGAATCGTTATGCCCTGCGCCCCAACTCGCCCGGTCTGACCTACGCGCCCGACGGGAGCCTGACGCTGGTGCTCCAGCACGAGCGGCCAGAGGATGCACCCGAGGGCAACTGGCTGCCCACCCCAGCCGGCGCCTTCAACGTGGCCCTACGCACCTATCAACCACAAGCGGCAATCGTGAGCGGTGCATGGTTCCCGCCGCCGATCATAAGGGTCAAGTAAAGTGCAAACAATCAGCGCCACCGCGCAAGACGCGTTCATCTACGGCTACCCGATGGTGGACCTTTACAGCATTCTCTACAGATATGCCGGCGACCCGGCGTCGCCCGAATACAAGGCGCCGCTCAACCACATCTACAACACGCGCCGCGTCGCGTCGCCGGAGGATAGGGCTATCGTCGCCCCCAACTGCGACACGCCCTACTCCTATGCCTGGCTCGACCTGCGCGCCGAACCGGTCGTGATCTCGATCCATCCCTTCGAGTCACACCGCTATGTATCGCTGATGTTGAGCGACCTCTACACCTACATCATCGGCTACGTGACACCGCGCACCAACGGCAGCGACGGCGGCGACTTCTTGATCGTTGGCCCGGGCTGGGCAGGCGATACGCCGCCGGGGATCAAGCGCGTCTTTGCCGCACCGACCCTGTTTGCCCTGGCCTTTTTTCGCACGCAGTTGTTCGGCCCCGACGACCTTCCCGCCGTTTGGCAGATCCAGGATGGATACAAGGTGCAGCCGCTCTCTTCCTATCTCAGTGCGGCCCCAACGATGCCGGCTGCGGCGCCTGTCTGGATCGAGCCGCTCGATGTTCGCAAGGAGCCCACGTCGCTGCGCTTCTTCGCCATCCTGAACTGGATGCTCCAGTACATGCCCGAACTCGCCGACGAACGCGATCTGCGCGCACGTCTGGCCACGATCGGCGTCATGCCGGGATCCGAGCTTTCCCAGGTCGATGAGGCAACGCACGCCGCGTTGGTACAGGGCATGCAGGCCGGCTTGCAGGAGATGGCGACCTTCCTGGGCACGGTCAAGTCTTCAGGCGAACTCTTTGGCAGCCGGGAGCACCTCGGCCATCGCTACCTCAACCGCGCAGTCGGCGCCATGGTGGGCATCCTGGGCAACTCGGCCGAGGAGTATCTGGGCATCGGCTATCAGGGCGACGCCGACGGCCAGCCTTTCGACGGCAGCCACGTCTACCGCATCAAGTTCACGCCGGCAACGATGCCACCGGTGCGCGCCTTCTGGTCGATCACCGTCTACGACGCGGCGATGCTGCTCTACGCCAACCCACTCGACCGCTACGTCATCAACTCGCCGCTGGTCGACAGCCTGGTCAAAGACGATGATGGCGGATTTACACTCTACGTTCAGCACACGTCGCCCGGCCCCGCCAAGGAGCCCAACTGGCTACCCGTACCCAGCGGCCAATTCACCTTGACCTTCCGCGCCTATCAGCCAGATGAGGCGATCCTGAACTTTACGTATCAAGCACCACCGGTTGTCAAGGCCAATCTACTCGATTCCGCAGATACCGAATGAACATGGCCAACCGCGCAGGCAACGGCGGCAAACCGTTCCTGGCTCAGGATGGTGAGCCATACCGCCATGCGAAAGTGCCGTCACGCCTGGTGTGGTGCTCTGACTACTCGACCCGGCCATTGTTTGAAGCGATGATCAAGGCGCCATGCTGCTAGATTTCGTATTCCGCATTGCCGGCGCGGCTGTGGTCAGCATCGGAGCGTACTTCCTGGCGCGCATTCTGGTCTCGCGGGCTGTCCTGGCGCTGCTCGCGCGCCGGTGGCCAATCTGGGCGGCATCGCTCAGACACAGTCGCCTGGCGATGCTGACTGCACTGCTGGTCAGTGTCGCGATCTTTGATATGCTCGTGCGTCCGCTGGGACAAATGTATCCGCGCCTGGCGCTCTCGCTACAGACCGTCTACACAGTGGCCGGTATTGCGATCCTGGCATATCTGCTGGCAACACTGGCTTCTGTCGCCCTGACGGTCTACGAGCAGCAGCCGCTGGCAAAGGAAGTGCCGCTGCGCGGACTGGTGCAGTTCGTAGATAGCGCCATCCTGATCATGGGCTTCCTCATGATTGTGACGACCTTAATGGGTGTGCCGGCTATCCACTCTTTCACGGTGTTGGCAGCCGCCTTCACGGCGCTCGGCTTCGTCTTTCAGGAACCGCTCCTGGGATTCCTGGCCGGCATCCAGTTGGCGGCGAATAAGATGGTGGCGATTGGCGACTGGATCGATGTGCCGCAGTACGGCGCCAGCGGCACGGTGCAAGAGATCCTGATGACGTCGGTCAAGGTGCAGAATTGGGACAACACCATAACAACCGTACCTGCGCGCGCCATGATAAGTGACTCGTTCAAGAACTGGCACTCAATGTATGCCAGCGGCGGACGCAGATTGGAGCGTTCCGTTTATGTGGACATCCTATCGGTGAGGCTGCTCTCTCCTGAACTGGCAGCCCGCTACCCAACACTGGCGCAGACGTGGCAACAGATCAAGATCGGTGGTCTTTCAGCCGATGCAATCCTGACAGGAGAGGCGGCGCAACACCCAACCAACCTCGGTCTCTATCGCGTCTATCTCACCCACTACCTGAAGGAGCACCCACGCGTCAACCGGCAGATGCTTTGCATGGTGCGCCAACTTCAGATCCAGCAGTACGGCGTCCCCCTGGACCTTTATTTGTTTCTGCTCGACACCGATTGGCCGCAATATGAGACCACGGCCGCCTCAATCTTCGAGTATGTCTTCGCGACGCTGCCCGAGTTCGGGCTACGGCCGATTCAGTGGCCGTCGTGTCTGTTCGATAGCGCGTCTGCTACAAACGCAGGGCAAACAGGGGTGCCGAACGCCCCAGCACAACAAAGGAGCGCTTGATTTTGCACAGAGAGAATGACATGTCACCTTCGCATCGCGCAGTCGCCGCAGAGGCGGCCGCGCTTGAGCGCATAATCCCGATGAGGCAGGTTCAAAGCAGTTTGGACAGCGTCGCCAATCGACTGGCGCTGCGCTTCGCCGGCGCGGCTGCGCTAGCAACCGGCATACTCACCTGGCTGGTCAACCTGAGCCGCAACCCGATCCCATTTGCCGGCGTCGCTGGCTTTGCGATGTTGATCTTCTACTGCAGCGTCATGATCGCCTTTGGCGTGTCGGCCGTCGGGTTCGCGCGCGGGGTTCGCATCCGGAACAAGCTGGTGGAGCCGGACTTGCAGCGCTCATGGAAACTCTCCGTGATCCCGCTGGCGCTTGCCTACGCGCTCGTCACCGCCCTGCTCGTCAGAATTGGCCTCCAGTTTGTCGATTTGGTCTTCCAGGAGTTGGCCCTGCCCTCTGTCTACGCGATGCTGGTCGTTGGCACCACGTGCGGCCTGATCACCTACAAAGTGACCAGCCATGCCACACAGACCTCGATGCGCAGCGTGCTCAGCATCTTTGCCATCATTCTCCTGGCCGGCATCTCGATTAGCGCCATCGACGAGAACAACCCGCTCTGGTGGAAGGAATCCTTCAGCTTTCTCGGCGAAGCGCAATCTGCCGATCGCCTGGTCTTCAACAGCACGCTGGTGATCGCAGGCGTCCTGTTTGTCATCCTGCAGCAGTTCTTCATGGATCGCTTCATTCGATTGCGCGAGGCAAACCTCCTCAGCGCCGGCAAGACCAGGCTCGTGCGCGCCAGCCTGATCGGCATCGGGGTTGCGCTGGCCGTCGTCGGTCTCGTTCCCTTTGGCGTCAACGCTCCGCTGAATGCCGTGCACAGTGCAGCGGCCTACACGCTCATGGCAGTTTTGCTGGCCCATATGGTTCTTGCGCGGCGACTCCTGCCCTTTTTCCCACACGAATTCTACGCTGTGACCTGGTTGATGGTCGGCGCAACCGTTGTGGCACTTGCACTCCATCTGCTCGGCTCGATCAACACGGTAGGAATCGAGTTGATCGGCTTCATCATTGCAGGCGCCTGGTTCATGTTGTTTGCCAAGAACGTGGAGCTGTTGGTGGATCAAATCGAAAGCCAACGCTGAGGTTCAAGCAAAGGAGCAGAGCAATACATGGCAGAACAACTGAACCCTGCTGCTCAGCCGGTCAGCAATGCTGAAGTCCAGACGTTCGATCAGGCCATCAAGGCAGTTCTGGGCGCCGACGGCTCCGACCAGACAAACTCACAAGGCATCCTGTTTCGCCACCGTCTCCAGGTCGGCGAGCGCACAGAGGTCATGCGGCGCGTCTTTCTGAGCAGCAACCCGCACTGGCGCAGCGCATTTCTCGTCATGATCCTGCTCTCTGGCGCCATTGCCACGCTCGGCCTCTCTCAAAACTCGGCTGCGACCATCATCGGCTCCATGATCGTCGCGCCATTAGGTGGCGTCATCGTGGCCCTGGGCGGCGCCATCGCCGTCGTCTGGCCGCGCGAAATTGCCAAGATGTTCGCAACGATCGTGATCGGCTCTGCGATCGTGGTGCTGGTTGCCTATCTCATGGGGCTGATGCTGCCCATTAGCACGCCGAATGCAGAGATCCTGGGGCGAACAAGCCCAGACTTGCGCGACCTGGGGGTGGCCCTGCTCGCCGGCGCGGCAGGCGCCTATGCCCAGACGCGCAAGGATCTGTCGGCTACGCTGGTGGGCGTCGCCATCGCCGTGGCCCTCGTGCCGCCCCTGGCCACCGCCGGCCTCATGTTGGAGGAGCAACGGTGGACGCTGGCGGCTGGTGCCCTTACACTCTTTGGTGCCAATCTCGTCGGCATCGCTTTCGCCGTGACCTTCGTCCTGCTCGTCACGCGCTATGCCCCGCTCCCGCGGCTGCGCCCGGCGTCTGCCGGTCTCTATGCGGGGCTCGCCGCCATGGCCGTCGCCACCATCCTCATCGCAATCCCGCTGACCATCACCTATCTGAACGTGGCCGGGGCCGCGCGCACCGCCACGGCCGTGCATCGCCAGGTAGCCGCCACGGTCGGGCCGACGTCGTCAGTCGTCGTCGAGCGCGTCGACATCGATGGCAGCCACGTCACGATTAAACTTTCCGACAAAACCAAGGCGCCTGATGCCGCCAAATTCGCCGCCGATCTGACGGACGAACTCGGCCCCGATGTCACGGTCGAACTGAAGTAACGCGCCGAGCTTTGTCGACGGCATCGGCGCGCCCTTCCTCTTTCTGGAAATGTGGGACTTTGCCCGCCAGGTGCTGGATGGCGCGCCAGTGTCATCGCCGGCGGCAACATCGACCCGCCCAAACTCGCCAAGATCCTCGCCGGGGAAGTACTATAATGGGCGAGGAGATTCGCCGAGATTGGCAGGAAAGGAGACACCCCAATGACCCACGATGCCGCCGAGGGCTTTCGCATCACGCTTTCCGACACCCTGCGCGCCGCCATGGTTGCGCGCGACCGTGATGCCGTACGCGCCCTGCGCAGCGTCATGGCGGCCATCGACAATGCCGGCGCCGTCACGCTGCCCACCGTTCCCGACACGGCCGCGTCGCCCACCGAGGTGCCGCGCCGCCCGCTCAGCACGGACGAGATCGCCGCCATCCTCCAGGCTGAGATTGCTACGCGCAGCCGCAACGCTGGCGAGTACGAGCGTCATGGCAACGCCACACAGGCCGCTGAGCTTCGCCACGAAATCGCCGCGATCCAGCCGCTAACCGCCCTGCTGCCCTCGCCGTGAGGCCAGCCGAGGCGGGTTGAACCCCGGCGGAACGCCTGACCGCCAAGGCACCAACGACACCGAGGGGCGCGAGGACGCTGTGGCGAAACAAGCCCATTGCCGTTTTGTGCCGCTTGGTGTGCCTTGCGTCCTGGTGGTTTGCAGTTCAAGGAGATGTGTAAGTAGCCGCGCTAGAGTTCCGCTAGCCGCCAAAGACCTCGCGCAGGTTGTCGCGGATCATCAACACGACTAGCCCCACCAGCACCAGCACCAGCGCCAGCAGCCAGAACTCGTAGAGAAGGATGGCGGCGTTGAGGATGGCCAGGGCGATGGTCACGCCGTAGAGATAGCTGCGGATGCGCCCGCGTGTCCCCGCCTCCACCGCGCCAAAGGCCACCACCACGCCCACCAGCCAGATCGGCCACGTCGGCGGGCGGAAGTAGAGCAGCGCCACGATGACGAGCAGCAGCAGCCCGCCGCTCACCGCCGCCCACCACAGCGCAAAGCGCCCATGCCGGTCGATGGGCGGCTGTGGCGCGTGGGCGCGCTGGATGTGGGAGCGCGCATCGCCGACATCGCCGGCGCGCAGGCGTGCAAGCTGGGCCGTCGCCGCCTCCAGCGTCTCATCCACGTCGATGGCGCGCTGCGTGAGCGCGTGCAGCTTCGCCATCTCGCCGTCGAGATCCTTCTGGCGCCGCTTGAGCAGGTCGTCCAGGTAGGCCGTCTGCTGCAAGGCGATCACTTCGAGGTCGAGCGTGCGCACCGTTGCGCGCTGCGCTTCGATCTGCACGGCCAGGTCGTCGTGTTCGGCGCCCAGCGTTGCCAGCATCTGCTCCGTCGCGGCGATGGCCTCGCGCGGCGGCAACACCTTGTCGAGACCGGCCCAGCCCAACGGGTCGCGCCACGACTCACGCACCGTGCCGTCGCGGTTGTACTTGGGGCCGGAGGGCGCGCGCTCGCCGCCCAGCGGATCCCACGTGTCAAGCCCCCACAGGCCGCGGTAGCCATCGACCCAGCCGTCGGCGTCGGAGATCTGGATGGGCGTCCACGCTTCCGCCTGGCCCGGCCCGATGCTGCGTCCGTCGCCGCGCGCGTAGTCGACAAAGGGAATACTGAGCAGGTTGCGCAGCTTCTCGTCGAGATTCAGCTCGCCGCTCTGGCGCAGCGTGTTGGTCCACAGGCGATCGAGCGCGGTGGCCGCGCCGTGCAGCGGCGCCAGAAAGGCCGGCTCCACCTGCATGAGATACTCACCGCGCGTAAAGTAGCTGGCGTGCGATCCCGCGCCGGCGTAGATCACCGGATGGGTGCCGCCCACCTTCTCCACTTCGGGGTCGTCCCAGCGCCGGCGCAGGTCGTCGCCGCTGAAATCATGCGAGGCATAGGCGACCCAGCGCGGCACGGGGTCGGCGTCGCCCTCATCCGAAAGGTAGACAAAGATCTGCTCCCAATCCGACTCGTGGTCGTTGACGCCATGGAAGGTGGAGCGGAAGTCGTTCATCACGAAGAAGAAGACGTAGTGCAACACAACATAGCCGCCGGCGCGCACGACGCGACCGTAGTAGACGCGGCGCGCATCCTGGCGCAGCATGGCGGCGTAGGTCTGCTGCGCAGCGGCTGCGGTGCCGCCCGGCACGCGCCCGCGCACGACGAGCGATAGGTCGAAGATGCCGTCGAGGATGCGCGTCGCCAGCCCGACGCGTTGCAGGCGATTGGGCGCGGGGAACGGCTCGCGATCGGGGCGCGCACGCCAGCGCTGGTACGCCACGGCCTGCAACGGCTCGTCGACGCACTGGAGATAGTAGCGATGGCCCAGCGGCGCATCGCGATAGGTGGCCAGCGCCGCCGCGGTCAGCTCGCCGGGCGCGGCCAGTTGCCGCGTCTGGCGCTCGCTGTCGGCCAGCCACAGGCTGCACGCCCGCAGGTACCCGTCGACCGCGCACGGGAAGAACATTTCGCCGCGCGTGTAGTGCACCACCGGTTCATAGCGCCGCAACAGATCGAGGTCGCTCATGGCTGCACCCTGGTCGCCGCTTCAAAGAGATCGCGCATCTCGCGCTGGTTCAGATAGAAGACCATGGCCACATTGAGCACCATGGAAACGTAGTCGGGATTGCCGGTGAAGAAGCCGATGGCGTCGGTCGCCATCCAGTAGGCGAGCAGGAGCATCATGCCGTACCAGCCCCACGCCTTGTAGCGCCACAGCCCAATCGCCACGACGAGTGTGATCAGCATAAGCGCAAAGGGGACGACCAGTTCGACCAGCACGGGGCCGACAGCATCGAGCACCTCACCCGGCGCAACCGCCAGGCTGAAGCCAAAGAGAATGGCCAGCAAGGCGCCCAGCACCCCTTGCAGCGTGAGCAGGATCAGGATCATGTAGAGGCCGAAGGGACGCTTGCGGCGCTGTGGGCGCGGGTCGGGCATGGGGGCCGCGGGCAACACGCGATCGGCGGGCTGGGTTCTGTTCATGGACGGCATCTTTCGCTCTGGAAGGTTCGCCAGTGGCAGTCAACATTACCCGATGCCGCGCCCCGCTGCAAATATCGGCAGCACCGGCGCCCCTTCCCGCCGCCCATCAACAATTAGCAATCAGCAATTAA
>WBZU01002595.1_pt1 | contig 12317 bp, 8 predicted proteins | sample 5204311 | NCBI WGS metagenome assembly WBZU01 (sample SAMN12344359, study PRJNA552823) | activated sludge metagenome | biome: Activated sludge suspended growth; feature: Nitrification reactor; material: Wastewater; isolation source: activated sludge from nitrification reactor of wastewater treatment... | reverse complement strand
CACGCGGCGGAAATGATGTCATGGCTCGATGCGCAGCCGTGCCAGTTCGACATCCTGGCCGCGCGCCGTGTCGACGGGCGCGCCGGTGGCCGGGTCGTAGAGACGCAGCGTCAGGCGGTACTCCCCCGGCGCCAGCGTTGCCGGCAGCACGATGCCTCGCTGATCGCGTGCCGGCTGGCCCACGACCCAGGCATTTGTCGGCGCAAACCAGTTCTGCGGCGTGTAGTCGATCACCTGCACCGCCTGGCCGGCCGTATCTTCGAGGCGCAGGCTGAACTTCCACTCCGGCGCCTGCTCGTTGGTGAGCCAGTTGGTCGTGACGCGCAGCAGGTCGCCCGGCGCCGGTGTCAGCGTGCTCAGCGCGGCATCTTGGAGCGTCAGCGCCGTGCCGAAGTCGACGTCGAGCGGAGCAATGGTGGCCGTGCCCGTGTCCAGGCCGTAGAGCGTGACGCGGATGCCGTTGTGATAGCTCGGCTCGGTCGCCCACGCCTGCGTCGCCAGCCAGACCTGCACCGTGGCTGGCGCATGAAAGTAGAGCAGTTCCCAGGCGCGCCCGGCATCGCCGAGCAGGGTGCGCAGCTTGCCGTCGGCATTGGCCAGCGTCTCCTGCTCCAGGTCGCTCACGGCGAGCACGGACGCGGGGCCGGTGTAGTAATGCAGAAAAACCTTGCTCGGGTCGGGCCCGTCGACCAGCACGACATCGCCCGGCGCAAGACCGGCCATGATCGCCTGCGCTGCGCCGCGGAAATCGGGCTTGTGCAAGGCCACGTCCGTGTAATGGCGCTGCACAGCGACCAGATTGGCGGCAGCCAACAGCACGCCAACCAGCAGCGGTGCCAACCCTCGCCAGCGGCGCAGCGATACACGCTGAATCTGCCAGAAGCCTGGATCGACCAGCGCCGCGCCACCGGCAGCCAGCAACAGGAGCGGCCCGGTCACGGCAATTGCGTAGCGTTCGTGGTAGTCCGGGTTGCGCAGCGCCAGCGCCAGCACGCCGGCCAGGGGCAACGCCACGCTGAGGAGCAACAGCAGGCTTGCCGCCCGGCGCACGCGCCACCAGAAGAAGACCCCGGCCAATGCCAGCAGCGCATAGAGCCACGGCAGCACATCGTGCCAGGGCGCCGGCATGGCGTCCCCCGCAGTGAAGGCCGCCAGGTAGCGCCACGGAATCTCGGTTGGATCGCCGGCGGCACGCCAGCCGCTGAAGCTAAAAATGCCCAGCGCGCGCGGCAGCCACGGCGCAAAGAGCAGCAGCGCCGCCATCGCCGCCGCCAGCCAGCGCACAAAGCCACGGCCATCACGCGTGGCAATACTCCAGCCCACGACAAAGAGGACCTGGGCCAGCGGCACCAGTGCGCCGTAGAGATGCAGATAGACGCACCAGGCGGTCGCCACAGCATAGACGCCGCCCCACAACCAGCCATTGCCGCGCCGCACGACCAACTGCCAGAGCGCCAGTGCCGAAACGAGCGCTGTCGCCAGCAACCAGCTATACATGCGCGCTTCTTGGGCATACCAGAGTTGAAACGCATTGGTTGCCAGCAACAAGGCAGCGACCGTGCCCACCGGCGCCGTCAATGCACCGCGCGCCTCACCAGCGCCCAGCAGCCGGGCCAGCCGGTAGATCAGCGCCACCGCCAGCACGCTCGCCCACAGCGACAGAAAGCGCAGCGCAAAATCGCTCTGGCCGGCGGCGCGCACCCAGCCGTTAAGCAGCGCAAAGTAGCCCGGCATGTGCTCGACAGGCATGGCATCCAGCATCGCCGGCAGCGCCAACTGGGCCCGCTGCAAGCTGATGCCCTCGTCGCTCCACAGGCTCTGAAAGTCGAGCCGGTACGCACGCAAGCCAAAGGCCAGCAGCACAATCGCCAGCAGCGCAAGCCGCCAGAGCGTGCGGCTGCCGTCCTGGCCGGACGGGTGAGCGTTTCCTACCGTCACCGGCCTCTCTTCCCTAGCGCGCATGAAGCTCGATCTCCATCAACGGTGCAAGATTGTCGGGCAACGGCTCGTCGTTCGGCCCAAATACGGGAAGGCGCTCGCCGTTGCGATTGGCATCGTAGAAGCCTGTCACCAGCCGGTAGCGCCCCGGCGCAGCATCCGGCGCCACGCTCAAGACCACCTGGTCGATGACCCGCTCGCCCGGCACCCACGACCAGGTCGGGTTGAGGCCCTGCTGCGGTGGGCCATCCGCCTGTGCCGCCATGCCCAGCGCCGGGTCATAGAAATGCACGAAGCGGGTCAACTCCGCACGCGACGGCGCCAGCACATCATACGCCAGCGTGACCGTCAATGCATCGCCAGGATGCACGTCGATCGCCGGCGTCTCGACCGCCACCCCAACCAGAGTGCCCAGGTCGCCAAAGCGATCAGCGGTCGCCTGTAAGGGCGCGCTCGGCGGCGGGCTGAGCACTTTCAGCGGCGGCAGCCGCACGGCGCCATCGGCCGCCTGCCCTGCTCCCTCCGTGACCGGTAACCGTTCGAGTGAGGCCGGATCGTACAGCCCGGCCAGCGGCCAGACGACACGGCTCGTCGCGGTCGCAGGCACCCGCAGCCGGTATTCGTCGACCACAGTGTCGCCCGGCAGCCATAGCGCTGTCGGCTGGAAGTCCGGCCCCGGCACCTGGTCCTGCTGCGCAATCACGGCGCCGGTACTGTCGACCAGATGCACAAAGCCGTGAAGATCCTTCTCAACCGATCTTTCCGCCTGCCAGTATAGCCGGATGGTGACTTCGTCGCCCGGTTGGATGACCGGCAGGCTTGCGTTGGGGCCAAGCCACGCGCCATTGACGGCATAGTCGGCGCCGGCGAGCCGGATACCTTCGCCGAAGCGCGCATCGATCGGGAGGTCAGGCTGTGCCGCCACCGCTCCCGTCCGGCGCACCGTCAAGCGGCCAACCGGCACCGGCTCCATGGACGGGCTGCCGGCCTCCCCCACCTCGAGACCCAACGCAAGCTGGTAGCGGCCCGCATCAAAGCCTTCGGGCAGGGTGATCTGTTGCGCGTCGTCAATGATCGTCCCCACCGGCCAATTGGCCGTATCCTGGGCGTTGAAGTACGGGCGTCGCACGTACTCCTGCACGAGCTTGCCGGACGCATCCCGCAACTGCCAGCGGAAGCGTAGGTCGGCGGGCGGCGGTGCGGTCACATACCAGTAGGGATAGACCAGCATGGCGCCCGGCTCGACACGCTCGGCCCGGTAGCCAAGAAGCCGCAGCCCAAACGCATCGACCGTGGATTTCGGCAACTGCACCGCGGCAAGCGACGGTTTCTGCAGCAGAGTAACGAGCACCGCCGCCAGCACCATTACCGCCACCGCAGTCACCCAACGGAAGCGCCGATCCAGAAAGCTGACGACCGCCAACAGCGCGAGCGTCAGCAGGCTGATGAGCGCGCCCAGCCGCGCCAGCGGCGGGTCGCGCCAGCGCTTGTCGATGACATAGGTTCCCGGCGGCAGGTCGACCGTGAGCAAGCCGAGCGCCGTGCTGGGATACGGCTGGAGGGTCTGGCCCGTCGAGGTCACGACCTGCCAGCCGGGAAAGAAAAAGTCCTGGAAACGCAAGGTCGTTGTGGCCGGCGTGCTGACCAGCGCCGTCATCTCCAGCGGGTTCACACGCAGGTTCGTCAGGTAGAGCGGTGCCGCCTTTGCCATCTCCGGCTGCTGCCCCAGCGCAAGATCGCTGGACGCCCAGCGCGGGCGGAACTCTTCGACCGAACTGGCCGGATCATTCGTCAGCGCACCCTTCTCAAGCTCGGCATGGGCCAGCATGGGGGCATCCACACGCACCGTTGCGTTGTCGAGGCGCTCGATCTCGGCGAGGCGCGGCCGCTGTGCAGCGATGAGCACGCCGATCAACATGCCGGCCAGCAGCCACTCCCAGCGCGGCTGGCGCAGCGGTATGGCCAACCCGGCCGTCAGCATCGCCAGCGACAGCGACGCAAGCGAGAGCAGGCGCCACGGGAATTGCACAACCGTCAGCGCCTCGTTGCTCTGCCAGAGAGGAAGACTCCACGCGCCGGCGAGCAGCAGCGCCGCCAGCGCAGACCCGGCAAAGAAGAGCCACTCCGCATCGAAGCGGCGCGCGGCGAAAAATCCGGCCAGGGCAAGCACCGCCTGCACCAGGCCAAGCTGTACCGGCCGCATGAAGTCGTACTCGTACGCCAGGTGCAGATCCAGGAAATTGCGCCAGGTCCACACATTGTCCGGCAGCCAGCCAAAGCGCGCCGTGGCAAAGGCAGCATTGGAGAGAAACTGGCGGTCGAAGAGCATGGGCAGCCAGAAAAAGGCACTGATGCCCATCGCGGCCAGAAGGGCGCCCACCATCCAGCGCCGGCTGGACCGGCGATGGCCGCTCCCCCACCAGATGACCGCCGTGTACCCAACCAGGTACGGGACAAAGAGCATCAGCGTCAGGCTGTGCGTCAGGGCCAGCCCGCCCAGCGACGTCACGACGAGCAGCAGGTAGCCGATGGGCCGCGGGCGCGTCAGCACGCGGCGCACGCTCCACAGCACCCACGGTAGCAGCGCCTGGGCCAGCGCCTCCGGCAGCGAGCCGCGGATGTAGACATTCACCAGCAGGTAGGGCGCGTACAGATAGGCGACGCCGGCCACCAGCGCCGGCCAGGGCGACGCCGTGCGCAGCACATCACGCGCCAGCAGAAATGCGCCGGCGCCGGCCACCAAAATGGCGACGACAAAGCCGAGCGCGTAGGCCCAATAGGGCGTGGCGCCGAAAAAGGTGGGGATGAGCGCCACGAAATAGGCGCCGGCGGGATAGAAATTGAAGACGGGATAGCCATAGCCAAGCTGCATGTCCGGCAGCCAGCGCGGCAGGATGATGCCTTCGTTTACCGCGCGTTGCAGCGCCCCCAGGCGGAGCAGGTGCGTGGCGCCGTCAAACGAAGCAGTCAGACCCTTGCTGGCCAGCGGGCGAATCGCCGGCAAGGCTAGCAGCGTCAGCAAGATCCAGGGCAGCGGGGTAGAATGCCGATCATGGTTCACAACTGACGGATTATATCACCGGCGCCGCAACAGCGCAGCTTACGGGAACGCCGGGCACGACTGAGGATGGTTGCAGGACAAAATTCGGCGTGTGCCGGCCGATTGCACGGCGGCAAGCGCGAAAAATCAGGCAAGGAAATGCACAAGTTCAGCCAAGGAAATCCAGGCAACTAAGCAAAAAAATGCCCGGTTCTCGGCAGGATCCCTCGAACATTCAGGCTGGAAGTCCTGAGTTCTGGCCTGAATCTTTGAGTTTCCAGGGTAGAAATTGGCGAATTTGCCGGGTGCCGGTAGCGGTGGATTCTACCGATGCAAAGCAGGCCATGCTGGGGAAAGTCGCTCGCCCGCTTCGCGTACATCGTAACACAAGCAGCCTGGGCAGACATCCAGCGTATGTCGTATTGCGAGCATAGCGCACAGGCAGGCGAGAGCCGCCGGCAGGGATGTTCCGCTGCCGGGCAGTGCCGGGCGATTACGGCTCGGCAGCCACGGCAATCTCGACCGCATCGGGCAGCGTAGCCGGTTCCTGCACGGCCAGCCGGGCGCCATCGGCCGCGTAGAGCCCGACGATGACGCGCGCCCAGCCCTGCGTGTCGCCGTCCCACAGGATGGCATCCTCCACGCGGTCGCCGGCGCGCCAGGTGGAGGTCGGTGCCTGGCCGGCCTGAGGTTGCCTGTCCGCCTGCGCCAGGATGCGATTCTCGCCGTCGAGCACCTGGACGAAGACGGTGTAGTCCGTATCGAGCGCGGCGGTCGTACCCCAGGTGAGCGTCACGCCCTGCGGCTGGCCGGCGGCGCTGCGCTGGAGCTGGGCATCGAGCAGCGTGATGCCGTTCGACCAGGTTGCCAGCGGCGAGCCGGCCGCCGGCGCAGGCGCCACCGCTGCTGCAATCCGCACGGGCGCCACGACCAGACGGTCACCCAGCCCATAGCCGTTGGCGTCGGTCACCTGCCGGCGCAGCGCGCTATCCTCCGCCGGATAGAAGCCCAGCGAGAGTGTGGCGAGTTGCGCGGAGGTGCCGGCCGGGATGGGCAGGTCGTAATGATCGGCAAAGACTACGCCGGGCACCCACTGGCGCGTCGGGTGGCGGCCGGCCCCTGCCACGCCGTCGAACTGGTAGAGCAGGCTGTCGCCGGCGCCGGCCAGGTGGAGGAAGAGCGTGGAATCCTCGGCAATCGGCGCGTCGGTCGTGAAGTAGACGGTCACGGGCAGCGTAGCGCCGGGCTCCACCGCAGCGCCGGCCGGAAAGTCGACGCCGACCACGCGCATCCCGCCACCGAAATGGGCATCGATGGGGCGCTGCGGTTCAAATGGCTGCACAACGGCCGCCGGCAAGGCGAAGGCCGCGTGCAGGAAGGTGAAGCCGGCCACCGCCAGCGCCACCATGACCGCTGCCAACACCCCGTGCATCGCCGCGCGCCAGCGCGCCGGCACCCAGCCCGCCCAACCGATTGCCATGGTCACGCCAAAGGCCGATGCGCCGATGTGCGCCAGCCGCCCCTGCTCGCCATACTCTACGGTCTGCGTCCAGTACAGAACGCTCAGCGCCACGATCGCCAGCCACGGCAGCAAGGCCAGGTAGACGAGCGTCAAGCCCGCCAGCGTGCGGCGCGCATGGCGCAACGCCGGCACGAGGCCGAGCAGTCCCAGGATCATGAACCAGCGCGTCGCGTCGAGATACCAGGGCGGCGCAATGATGGCGACAAAGACGCCCCAGAAGGATGCCACCAGCCACGGGATGTGCGCCAGCGTCCGCTCCAGGCCATACGGCACGGCGCGGCGCATGGTCGGCAGCACCGCGGCCATGCGGTCGAAGGGCACGATCTCGCCGTAGAGCAGCCAGTTGCGGGCAAACCACCAGCCGGCCAACGCGACGAAGCCGCCCGCAGCCCACGCAGCGCCCATGACCGCGGCTCGCATCCCCTGCTTCCGCCAGTAGACAAGCCAAAAGATGCCCATGGGCACGGCGACCAACGAGGCGCTGTACTTCGTCAGCCCGGCCAGGCCAAGCGCAAGCCCGGCCCACACCCAGGCGCGCGGCGTGCGCCCGTTGAGCGCTGCGTGGGCTGCGGCTGCCAGTGCCAGTGCGGCCGTCCCCGCCGACCAGGCATCGTTGGTGATGCTGATGGATGTGTAGAGGAACTGCGGGTTCAGCACCGCCACGGAAACCGCAGCCAGTGCCAGCCAGAGCTGGCGGGGAAAGAGGATGCGCGCCAGCCACCAGGTACAAAGGAGCGTCAGCAGCCCGCCCAGCGCCGAGACAAAGCGTGCAATCCACGCCGGCGCCAGGGCCGGCCAGGGGGCGCCCGGCAAGACCACGCTCTGCCGGTAGCTGAGCGACTTGTCGAAATAGCGGTTGACGCTCGCCTGGGCCAGCGTGCGCGCCTCATCGACCGGCCAGCCCAGCGCGGCCAGCCCCGCCAGCGCATGGTAAAGCGGCGGCTGCGTGATAAGTTCGTACGAGGCATCGACCGTCGCGGGTGTCAGTTCGGGCAGGCGCCGCTCGGCCCGGTAGTAGGTTGCGGCGGCGTAGTGCGCCTGGCCGTCAAAGCCTTCGAAGACGGGCGTCACCAGGGCGTAGGCGGCAACGAAGGCAAGATAGACGGCGATAGCGGCGAACAACGCCCAGCGGCCCGCTGCCACTTGCGTCACGCTGCGATTGGCTGGCGTTGAATCATTCATGAGACGGGCAACGAGGCGAGCTGGCGGCGGGCCGTGTAGGCGGCGAGGTGGCGGCGCGCAATCTCTTCCCAGCCAAACTGCCGGCTGCAGCGACGGGCATTTGCCTGCACCGTGGCGCGCAACGCCTGATCCTGGGCAAGCGCCAGCACCGCCTGCGTCATGCCATCGATATCGCCGGACGGCACATACAACACGTCGCGGCCATGCTGGAGTTCCGGCAGCGGCGCTTGAGGCGTCGTCGTCACGATGGCACAGCCGTTGGCGAGACCGGCCATGAGCGTGCCGCGACGCAGGCTGGCGCCATCCTCGTAGGGCATGAGCAGCACGTCGATGGCGTTGAGGTCGGCGGCCACTTCGTCGTCCGGCTGGCCGCCGGTCCACTGGATGCGATCGGCCACCCGCAACTTGCGCGCCAGTTCCTCGACTTCCCGCACATAGGCTCGATTCGTCGGGTCGCTGGCGCCAAACTGCTCGCCGATCATGAGCAGCCGTGCGTTGGGCTGCTGCTGCGCCACGCGGTGCAGCGTCTTGACCAGGGCCAGGCCGCCCTTGCTGCGGTTGAGAAAGCCGAAATAAGCCAGCACCAGGTCGCCATCCGTGTAGCCGCGCAGGGTCCGGCGGGCGGCACGCTGGCGCTCGGAAAGCTCCACGCCGCGGATGTTGCTGCCGATGGGGATGGAGAGCGCAGCACGCCCCTTGCGTTCCAATTGCAGGCGATCCGCTTCGTTGGTCACGATCACGAGGTCGGCCGTCGTGGCCGGATGCTCGGTCACCCACGTGCGCAGACGCCGCCCGGCCTTGGGGAAGAGATAGGGCACGAGGAGGTCATGGTAGGTCCACGCGGTGTGCAAGGCCTGGCGCCGCCACCACCATGGCGCAAAGTTGATCGCCGGATGCATGCCAAACGCTGCGGTCTGGTACTGCACGTGGACCCAGTCGACGTTGAGCCCGGTAGCCAGCCCAAGTACGGTGCGCCAGAGCGGCCAATCCCAGGTGCGGATGGCCGGCAGGACGCGAATATCGTCGTCAAAGTCGGCACAATCAGGCTGGACGGCGCGCTCGGCGGTCAGAACCGTCACCTTTGCGCCCAGGTGACGCAACGCGCGACCAAGCTCGCGGGTGTAATCGCCCACGCCGCCCTGCATGGGAGGATACTCGCCGGTCACAAACAGAATGTGCATCGCTATTCCTGTAACGCCTTTTCCAGCGTGTAACCACGGTAGGCGTGTTCGACAAAGCTGTGTTGCGTCAGCAGGTTCATGGCCGCCGCGTGCTGCATCTGCAAAAAGACGACGACCTGCTCCAGCCCGCGCTGCGTCGCGTCGTTCAGGATGCGGCGCAGCAGCCAGCGACCGATATCCTGGTTTCGCCAGCGGGGGTCGACTTCCCAGGCGACCAGGTGAGCAAGCGCCAACGTTCGATTATCCGCCTCGGCCATATGCTGTACAATGCGCGCCTCGCCGATCAATTCCGTGCGGCGAAAGAAGATCTGGTACTGCCGGTCGGCCTGCGTGCCGCGCAAGACCAGCGTCAGGGCCGTCTGCGGCGGCGATTCCTCCAGCAGCTTGCCGTCGAGCTTGCGGTACAGGCAATAGTAGCGGTCGAGAAAGCGGTAGTCGCGCCCGGTCAGAATGCGCACGTGGTCCGACCAGTCGCCCGGCAGCAAGCCCAAGCCGGCCTGCCATGCCGGATAGCCGGTGCTGGCATGAAACGCCTTGACATGACCCACCCGGCCCGTGCGCCAGAAATGCTCGGCAGCATCGAGCAGGCTGCGCGCCGTATCGTCGATAAGCGACTGCGCAGCGGGCAGTAGCAGCGCACGCAGCAACCCCAGCGGCTGATAGTCGGGCAGGGGCAGGCTGTCGCTATCCAAACCGATGGCGGCATCCAGAAATCCGATCAGTTCCCCGGCGCGCCATGCCCCGAATGTCGTGCGCCGCTGCCAGCGCACCGGGAAGATCGTGGGCGGTGTCGCGCCGAAAAGTTGCTCGTACAATTCCTCCGGCGCCATCGCCCGGCTGTACACGACGCGGCCAGCGGCATCGTTGACCAGTGCGCACGCCGCCGTCACATCATCCGGCGTCAGCGCGCGGACGGCGATGGCCGGGGCAAAGGGCACCATTGCCGGCGTCTCCATCATCCCTGCCCTTGCACCGGCGACGGGCGCGGGGCGCGTTGTTGCAGCATATCGAGCAATTCGTATTGCTGATTGACAGCCGGCAGCGTCACGCTGTGCAGATCGTCCAGGTCGAGCAGGCCGTTTGGCGCCAACGGGTGATAGGTGACGACGATGACCCGCAGCAGGCGCCCCGCTTCGGTGGCGCTGTCGAGTTGGCGGAACTCGACGCGGCGCCGAGCAAAGGGCGTCACCAGGCGCAAGCCCGCTGCGTCGAGTTCGACCCTGGCCAGCAATTGGCTGCCAAACGACGCGGCCGCAAAGAGGCAGCCGAAGCAAAAGATCAGCGTGATCCAGTCAAACTGGCGCCATAGCGCCCACGCACAGAAGAGCGCCGCCAGCAGCCCGGCACCGCCAAGAAAGGCATAGCGCTCGACCGGACGATAGGTTGTCATGGTTCCGGGTGTCTCGTTCATGGTGCCTATTCTACCGCACAAGCGGCGCAACCACCTGCCAGAGCAGCAGCAGGCCAAAGAGTGCCAGCAGCAGCCCGCTCGCAACCAGGAGGCGCCGGTACCAGGCGTCGTCGAGGAAGCGGCGCCCGCCGGCCACCGCCAGCGCCAGCATCACCTTGCCGCCCACCAGCAGCCCGTAGAAGCCCACCAGGAACCCCAACGCCGACCAGGCGCTCTCCTGCCAGGCGCGCGTCAGAATCGGGGCGGCGACGGTCATCCAGAAGAGCCAGGGGTGCGGGCTGAGGAAGTTGACCAGCACGCCGCGCCAGAGGTCGTCCGCGCCGGCGACCGGTGCGGCTGCGTTGCCGGCGATCAACGTGGCGTGCGGCGCCTCGCGCAGCGTCTCCCAGGCCAGGAAGAGCACGAAGCAGCCGCCCGCCGCAGTGAGCAGCGTCTCCAGCAGCGGCGGCAGTACGCTGAAGAAAAGCAGCGAGATCACGATGATCGGCAGGTCGGTCAGCAGCGGGGCGACCGCTACACGCAAACCGGCGCCCAGGCCACGTGCCAGCGTGCGTGTGATAACCAGCGTCATCAGCGGCCCTGGACTGACGCCGGCGGCAAGTCCGAGGCTCGCCCCGGCGCCCAGGAAGGTCATGGCTTGCCCGCCAGGTGTGCATAGCGCTGCGGTATCGCCCACGGCGCCGGCGCCGGCTGTACAAAACGCCGCCAGTTCTCGACGTCGACGATCGAACGCTGGATTGCCCGGCGCTTGGCCAGCATGGGCGCAGCGCCGCGCAGCCCTGCCACGCGACCGCGCAAGGATGCCAGGTCGCCGCGCGTGAGCACACCATACCCCGTCGCCAGGCCATCATAAAAGACAGCGCGTAGACCGTCCGCCAGCAGCCAGCGGTCGGGCAGATTTTTGAGCAGCGTCCACACCTTGTTGCGCCCGAGCAGGAAACGCTTGGCCGGCGAGGCGTCGCCCAGCGTGGCGGAGTGAGCGTGGAGAATGCGCGCTTGCGGCTGGTAGAAGCAGCGCCAGCCGGCCAGCCGCGCCCGCCAGGCCAGGTCCACATCCTCCAGGTATGCAAAAAAGTCTTCGTCGAAGCCGCCCAGTTGCAGCATCATACGGCGCGCATAGAGCCCCGCCCCACCGCACGGCCCAAAGATTTCGACAACCGCACTCTCGCCGGGATCGTCACACTCGCCGCCGCGCCAGTCCCAGGCGATGCCGGCACGGTCGACGGCGATGCCGGCCGAGTTGATCATGGCCGGATTGTGGGCAAAGAGCATCTTCGAGGCAACCATGCCCGCATCGGGCCACTGCTCGGCAGTCACCAGCAGTTGCTCGAGCCAGCGCGGCTCGGGCAGCGTGTCGTTGTTGAGCATCACCACATGCTCGGCACGCGCGGCGCGTAGCCCCTGGTTGCTGGCGGGGGCAAAGCCGTTGTTGACTGGGTTGCGGATAGCGACCAGCGTCAGCCCGTAGGCGCGGCAGCTCTCCTCGACAAGCGGCAGGGAACCGTCGGTCGAGCCATTGTCGACAAAGATGAGTTCGAAGTCGCGCACGCTCTGCACCGCCAGGTGCGCCAGCAGCGGCGCCAGGTGGCGGCGGCCGTTCAGATTGAGCACGACGAGAGTAGCAGCGACTGGTGCGCTCATACGCCGGCCACCTCGGCGGGGATGCCGGCCGCGGCCAGCGAGTCCGCCAGCGACTGCCGGAAGTGCGCCCAATCAAAGCGGCGGACGGCAACAACAGCATTCGCCGCCAGTTGCTCGCGCAGCGCCGGATGCGCCACCAGCCGGCGCGTGGCCGTCTTCAATTCGCCGGTTGTGCGCCACAGAAAGCCATCCTCGCCGGGGCGCACCAGTTCGCGCTGCCCGCCCGCGCCCAGCACGACTGGCACGCAACCCGCCGCCATCGCTTCGACGGTCGTAATGCCAAAGTGCTCGAACTTGATGGGCGCCGCAATTTCGTCCTCACCGTAACCTGCCGCATGCCAGTAGATGGCGCTGCGGGCGTACAGGTCCCGCAAGGCAGGGAAGGGCAGATCGGCGTGCACG
>WBZU01002134.1_pt2 | contig 12328 bp, 15 predicted proteins | sample 5204311 | NCBI WGS metagenome assembly WBZU01 (sample SAMN12344359, study PRJNA552823) | activated sludge metagenome | biome: Activated sludge suspended growth; feature: Nitrification reactor; material: Wastewater; isolation source: activated sludge from nitrification reactor of wastewater... | reverse complement strand
AATGTCATGGCAGAGGCGAGCGCGGGCGCAAAGCGCTCCCGGGCCGGTGGGCGCACGTGAGCACCCGGCCAGCAGCGTGCATGTCTGCGCCGCTGCCTGACACTGCTTTGGAGCTTTGGCTCGTCGACCTCGACGCCACGGCTCAGACGCTCATGGCCACGGAGGCAGACTGTTCCCGTCTATCTCCGCAGGAGGCCGAGCGTGCGCAGGCGATTCCAGATATCCGCGTGCGGCAACGCTGGCTGAGCGCGCATATCGCCATGCGTCTGTTGCTTGAGCGTTGGGGCGGGGCCGGCCTGCGCGCGCAGCCTTTCCAATTCACGCCGGGAGGCCGTCCGTTTCTGCCCGGGCCTGCGCCTCATTTCAGTCTGTCCCACGCGGGTCGATTTGCGCTCATCGGGTTGACGCGCAGTGCGCCGCTCGGCGTGGACATCGAGGTGATCTCTCCGCGCGTCATGCCCCTTGAGCGCCGGTCGCGTCTGATAGCGTTCGCGAATGATGTGGCGGGCGGTGCTACGGAGCTGACGCTGGACCATTCGCCTCAAGACAGCGCGCATGCGGCACCAGGACCTGGAGACGGTGCGAACGTAGCGACTGCCGGCTTCATCCAGGCCTGGTGCCGGGTGGAAGCCTTTGCCAAGGCGGACGGGCGCGGATTGCTGGCCGTTCTCTCGCAGGCCGGGATCATGGGTCCGGCGAAAGACGCGGCCGGCGCTGGGGCAGTCGCACGCGCCAGCCCGGTCCCAGTGCGCGACGGGACGGGCTCTTCCTGGGGTCAGTTGTCAGGTTACCGTGTGTGGGACGTGCCGCTTGGCAGCGATGCGAAAGGCTATGCGGCGGCCGTGGCGCTGGCGCGGGGCGCGCGGATCTCGTCCGACGCTCTCCTTCCGCGGGTTTTGGAGGATATCGAGGCGGCCAGCACGCCATTGATGCGGCAAGCCGACGTTGTTTTAAGCCCAGCCGATGATGGCGGTTGACCTGCGGCCACCGGGCGGGCAAAAGGGGGCCGGAATCGGAGCGTAGCGCAGCCTGGTTAGCGCACCAGTCTGGGGGACTGGGGGTCGGAGGTTCAAATCCTCTCGCTCCGACCAATTATCAAACAAAAACAGCATCTTGCTCGTGGGGCTAACTGCTGGGGCTAACTGCTGGCTGGTGCGGCGGGCATCTGGTGGGCATCAGATTTAAAAGAATTTGATGCTTCCGCCAGACGTTTTCGGCTTAACGAGGAGATTGGGCAGGTCTGCATCTGGCATCCGCAGAGCTTTGAGCATCACCTTCCCCTGCTTCAGCGCATCGGCGACAGATTGGCCACTCGCTAACGCTGAATAGAATTGCTGCGAGAAAATTGTCGCTGCCGCGTCACCTATCGAGCTCGACATGGCTACTACTGCAGAAACGGTTTTTAAGAAGGCCTCTGCTCCGTCCAGCGTATCGCAAGCGTTGAAGACCAAAAGTGTGGGTGGCGTGGCAGTAGCCGAGACAATCTCGTTCACAAGCTCAAAGTTTACTTCAACACCGCCGTCATCGTCTGCATCACGGTGATCGAATAGCACTGCCGAGTCGCCCCCATGCCCGGCGAAATGTACTACTTGAGGTCGAAATTCGTTCAAAGCTTCCAATAAGTCGGCAACCTGGGCTGCCGGGATGTGTCGAACATCGACGGCATCTCGATTGATCGATTTTTGAATTGCCTTCTGAACTTCACGTACTTCAATATCCGTCCTTAACGAAGATTCTCGAACCGGATTGGTCGTGAGAAACGCGATGCGGAGTTTTGCGGCTACGTTCTTGCGCGGGGACGGTTGGAGTCGCTCATTTTTCTGAATGCGTTGTTTTACAAATGAAATAGGCCCGTAAGATAGGGCGGGAGCGGGCTCTTTTTTCTGGAGCTTTTCCATTTTAGTCGGATCTCTCACAAAACGCTCGATGAGATCTTTATTATTTTGGTAATACTCAATCTGTCGGTAGGCGGTTCTACCGTCTTTCTTTTCCTGTTCGAACAATCCCGACTTCTTTAGCTCAATTCCTGCCTGCAAGACCTTCTCTCGAGAATAGCCAGTGGCGATGGCGATTTCGTCAACGCTTTTTACTCGCTGCTTATGGTAGTAGACAGCCAGAAAGATTTTCAGCTTTATCTCTGAGCGACCAATAGCTCGAACAGCGTCTCTGACTTTTTGATCAATCACTGCTGCGCCGCTCCTTTCCCTCATTCGACGATTTTTGCTTCGCGAACATTCGGCTCACCTGCGCCTGCGAGATGCCGAGCGCACCGGCCAAATCGTTTTGAGTGCTTGTGCTTCCCGGCGCTCTCAAGAGGGCAAAAACGAGAAGCTTCTTGATAGCAATGAGTTCTTGCAGGATTGCCTCGTTGTCTGCGCCTGCCATCGGTCAATCCTTTCCCTTTTTTGCGTTCGAAAGTGCCACGCTGATAGTGTTGGGGGTGGTGTCGCAAAGGGCGGCAATATCGCGAGATGACATGCCCGCCTTGTTCAAGAGCACGGCCTTCTCCCGGACAGTTTGGGCCCCAGCGATCGCTTGCAGCGCCATAAGCCGGATCAACGTTTCCAGCTTCGCTTCAACTCTTGATGCACTTTCATCGTCACTCATTTGCTTTTGTCCTTTTGACCAGCGTGTTCGGGAGGCAACGGGTAGAGGTGTTGGAGTTTGAAGTCCTTGTCCGCCCCAATGCGGAAACAAATTCCGGCATCGACCCATCGGCCAACGGTTCGACTGAAGTTCCCCTGATCGAGCCCAAGTGCCTTTGCAATCTCACTTTGGGTCTTAGTGCCGTCACAGCGGTTGTAGGCGTCCAGCTGCGTCGGGCCTGCGCCGCGCGACATCACAATTTCCCGCAACTTCGACTCTGGAAAAGTTTGGCGAGCTATAGTGCTCAAAATCGCACTCAGGAGTGCTTCTGTCGCGTCGCCCATTCACATTCTTCCTTGCCTAAGAGGTCCGGCAAGACTTGGTTGCGCCGATTCGGCTGGCTATGTCACTGAGCCAACTGCTATTATTTGTGGATTGTTGATGTTTGATCCGACGAAAAGCATTATCTGGCGCTAACATGCGTCGACTGCTAATCGGCGGGAATCATTGCAAAATATTTGCCGTGCAAGTGTGCAATATTTGGACTTGCTAATCAGTCGTTGACAGGAAGGTGCCCCCGGCGCGAACGCCGAGGGCCGAATTACTCGGTCAATGAACTGTCCGCCCGTGCTCTTGGCTTAGATGCCAACGGACGGCGTCGCGGAAACGATGGTCGGGAACGCGACGACCCATCAAGTCGCTAATTGTCAGATCGACGCTGAAGCGCTCTTTAGCGTCCTTACACAAGGCTTCCCAGGTCATACGCTCGTGCAACATAGCTTCCATCATGGCGGGAAACGCCGCCTTCACTGCATCTAGCAGAACCTTGTGGTTTTTAATGCGGCCGAGAGCGCGGAAGTGATGAACCACCGCTAGTGCGACTTGATATTCGTCGCCTTCCCACGACATGTTTGAAAGCCTATCGGGCTCAAGAACTCGCGACATTTTTATACCTTTCACGATCGTGCACGCGCGGACGCACCTACGCTGCACTGGTTTCACAGTTTGGGATTTGACCGTTTTGCGGCTCATCGCACGCGGGCGGAATCTTGCCTGCTCATTCCAGATCGCGAAGCGATGGGACGGTGCCCGGACACCAATGGTCCTCTGCAGGTCACCTAGAGCAATTTTGGGGCTACAGAATGATAGCTACTGCGTCAAGCTGGGTGTTGGCGCTATCATTAACGGCGAAGCAATGCGTCCTTGCAATGGCAGAGTGCTCTGAGCTAGTTCGAATGGCAGGGTCCTTCTCTCCCCGGTGAAGCCCGTCAGCGATGCCCTCGTGTGTTTGAGCCGCACGGGGGCATTGCGTTAGCCCTCCGCCACTTCTTCAAAGCAACGTAGCTCTTTTCCATGTTGCCGGGCACGGCGATGCCCAAGCGAACGGCTTCGGCATAGTCCTTCCGCGCTCGCTGCTGCTTCTTGGTCAGCTTTACATTCTTGCCGACATCAACGGGCAGCCTCGGTGCAGCGGGACGTCGCCACGACCAGCCCAAAAGGGCATCGTTGGCCATGCGGAGGCGGCGGGCGCTCATGCGGTTTAACAGAGCCGGGAGCGGCTCTGTTGTGCGGTGTGGCCAACGGCTCCACGTCTCCCAGATCGCGTCGAGCAGAATGCTGCCGTCAGGGTCGGGGTAAAGGTACGTGTGTAGGAAGCGGCTCAGCGCGTCCTCGCTATACAGCGGCATGAGCAGTTCATCGTGGATGTAGGTCACTTCCTCTTTCGTCGGATAGAAGCTGTAGAGCGTGATTATCCGTTCCTCTAAACGGATCATCACGTCCTCCTTCTTCACCCGCCTGCCACGCTCATCGTGCCAGCCTCTGTCCCGGTCGTAGCGCCATGTGTTCGGCAGCAGCACGATCAACGCCGGGTGGCCGCGCAAGCATTGGGCAAAGCGCAACGTATCTTCGCTCATCGGTTCACCAGTCGGTCGTGAAATGCCCGCGCGTGCGGGTTATTGAGTATGCTCGGCGGTTGTGTGTTGGGCGGCTCGACGGCCTTGCAGGCGCGACGGGCACGTTCTATGCGGGCACGGGTTGCACGGCGACTTTCGTAGGCGTTCAGCCCGTCGTCTTCAACTTCTCGCGCCATGCCTTCACCCACTTGTTGCTGGTTTCGGGTGCCGTGACGCCGCGATTGGCCAGCGCGTCCCAGCCTTGTTGTGTGAAAAGTTTGCGAACGTAGCTGCCGGGCTCGATTGCCTCGGGCCAGCCTTGCGGAAAACGGAGACTCTTGTCTTCGTTTATTGCTACTCGTCCTTTCGCATGGTCAAGCCATGCCACCTGTCGGGCAGCTTCGATGTTGCCGCTGTCTTTCTCAGTGCATTCCAGAAGCGTGCGCAGCTTGGCGTCGGCGGCAGCCAAAGCAGTTTCATTCCGGTGCAGTGCGGCTTGCAGCGCGCGGTCGTACTTGGCACGCTGTTCTTTGGGCCAACGCTCGTAAACGTAGTCGGGCACGATCTCAAATGTTGGCATCAACACCTAGCTCCGTTAGCTGCTGAACCAGTAGATCGACTCTCCCTGTGAGAGAGTCGATCTGCTGTTGCTTCGCAATCAACTCATCTGTCACGCTGCCGAGGGTTTGTTCGAGAGCCGACACCCGATTGCCGAGCAATTGGGTTTCGGCAGCGCGTGCTGTTGCTTCCACGCCGACTTTCGCGTCAGTGGAGGTAACCAACGACTGGATTGCATTCAGTCGTTGGTTGACTGCGTCTAAGATCGTCATGGGCTCGGTCCTCTCTCATTCATCTTGAAGTTCTTCAGCGGCTCGAATGCCTTTGGACTCGGACTCCACGCCCTCATGCGCTCCAAGAAATACTGCTCAAGGCGATCTTTCGCGCGAGCGATGAGATCGCGCTCTTTCTTCAGGCGATCGCGTTGGGCGACCAGCTCCGGCGCAATAATTCCCTCACAGAGAGCGAGGGTCTTTTCGTAGGTGCTGTCATCCATGCCCAAAAGGAAGCGAGGGGCATTCAACGCGGCGGCGACAACGGCAAGGTCGCCTTTGCGTGCGGCAGTGATAATCGCGTTGGCCGGGTGCTTTTCTTGACGCAGAAGAGCCCTCAGCTCAGGGCCATACTCTCTATGTTCAGGCTGAGTAGCGAGGGCCGAGCGAAGGGCGGCCTCGACAGCGTTTAATTCGTTGCCGAGGCCGTCAATATCCCCGCCGACGCTGGCCACGACTTTGTCCATGACAGGCATCGCAAACTGCACGACCTTGTCAGCGAAGACCCTGTCTTTGGACTTTGCAATTTCCTCGTCTTGCGCGCCGAGCATGTGCCACACCCGATAGATGTTATCGAGCGCCGCTTTGCCCAAGTTGTGCTTGGCGTGCGCCGGGTGAAAGTCACTCGGGACGTGCGGTGAAACTTCTTCCATGATGACTACCATGCTCCAATGATTTGGGTGTTTTGGGGTTGTCCGACGCCTTCGGCCATCACGGCGTATCGCGCCATGTCCAGGTGATGGTCGGGGAAGTCCGGAGACACGTCTTCGGGCTTCAGCACCCCGCGCGGAGCTTGAACCAACATTGATATGAGGTGCGGACAGGACGGGGTGACGAAGAGTGCTCGACCTGTCCCCGCCTTGGCGGCGTGGAACAGCTCGCGCATTTTATTCCAGCCACCTGTGCGGCTGCCCGGACCTTTGTCCGGCTTATAGGCGTCTAGCCCGCTTTCGTTCAGGATGCCGACCACTGTATCGCCGGCGAGGCCGCGCGCGTCGTCGCAATAAACCTCCGTGCGGACGCGAGCGCGGTTGCGGCGGAGCATTTCGATTATCTGCTCGGCAAACTCACTCGGGCTGATGCCGCTGCCGAGGTTGAGTTCCTCGTCGATGGCGGTATCCGTCTCATCGAGAATGAAAAGGTCGCCTGCTTTGTAAGGGCCGGTCGGGTCCATCAATTCGCCCAAGAGGCAAGCGGCGGCAACGCTGGCAGTGCCCCAGTCCGCACCGACGCGGTAGCGCCAGCGTGCGTACTTCGGCGCTTCACGGACGTGGAAGCCTGGGTCAAAGCAATCAAAGATCGCGCCCAAGGCAACGGTCCAGTCGCCGTCCATCCATGCTGCGCGCATACGCGGGGAGTTAGCCGTGGCGGCGATGAGCTGCTTTTCGTAGGCAGACTGGTTGATGTGGGGGTTTTGACGGAATGAACTATTGGTGAGAACCCATAGTTCATTCGTTTCATCCTCGCGGTACGGCTTCCACCATCCGGGGCTTTTGGAAATGAAGTTCTTGACGATGTAGCCGTGCGCAGCGCCAAACGGGTTGCCGTTGATGCGGATGTGCGCGCGACGGCCCGGTGCAACGCGGAGGTTGGACCTGAGCTTCTTGAACAATGCCCAAGCGGAAAGGGGTGCATTTCCTGCTTCGTCGAAGTAAGCGGCGGAGAAGCTCTTGCCTTGAATGCTGCGATAGGAGTTTTCGTCGGCGAGGTTCTTCAGCGTGATGATGCCACCAGTTGGGAGGCGGATGAGGCCTTCGGACTTGTTGATCGTCGTGGTTGATCCAAACGCGACCACGCATAGGTCGTAGAGATGGTCCTGAAGCTGCTGTAGGCCGCTCCACGACTCGCGGCACACGATGGGTCGGGCCTCTGCACCGAAGTCGCTGCAATGCGCGATGCAGTCGAGACAGAGGAGGAATGATTTGCCGCCGCCACGCGCGCCAAAGTCACCGACGTTGCATGTCGTGCGAAAGCCCAAGGAGGCTTGCTGGAAATCGGTGGGGGTGATGCTGGTCATCGGCGCGTCGGCTCCTGTTGTTCAGGAGTCGGCGTGGCGGTAAGGGCGACCACGGATGGAGGGCTGTTGCTCGCTTCCATCAGCGCGAGCACCTGAGCTTCCGTCATTGGAGCGTTGATTTGGATGTTCACCGTGTTGTGCGTCACCTTGCTGACGCCTTCCACTTGGCCGCTCTGCTCGACCCATCCAGCGCGGGCCTTGGCGAGAAAGATGGCAGCCGTGGTGTTGCCCTTGCGGGCTTGCATCATCAGGATGTCTTGCAACTCGGTGCTCAGCTCGCCGCGACCGAGGTCGAGCGCTTCTTGCACCTCAGGCTGGCGCTCGCGAGCCCGGCCGAATGCCTTGAGGCCGATGCCCAGAGCCCGGCTGATGCTGCCCAGCGTGGCACCGTTGGCCGACATGGAGAACACCTTCTCAATGCCAGCGGGAAGCACCACGTAGCCAAGCTGCGCACCGTCGCCCTCGCGCCAATCCATGCGGATGTAGTTGGGGTTCGCCTTGCGGATGAACTTGCCGTGGTCTGGCGGACCAACCTCGTCCGGCGGTTGTCGTTTTGATGCCTGCTCTTTGCTGTCGGCCTTGTTTTTCAAGGCAAAACTCCGTGAAAACACCAGTCACTGTGACTGGTGCTACAGGGAGAGCGATGCTCCTACAACAAAAATGTTCCTGTTTTGTCCGCTGACGGGCGATTTAAGTGGGCTTGGCATGGGTAGCGGGGCGCGTGACGCCGTCCGCTGGCGGGGCTCGCAGGGGGGCGCGGCTGATACCCGTCGTCGGGTAACACGGGTAATGCGGCCACCTTTTTCTGGCGGGCGTGCCAGTCGGACGAGCTGTCCCTGTCCCTCGCGCCCCAAACAAGCGAGCCCTGCACGGGTAACACGACCAAAGGGTAACGAAACGGGTAACACCCAAAAGCCCAATAAAGACAGGGCCCTAACTCATACTGTTACCCGTTACCTATAATTTTCTAATTTAAGAATAGAAGAAAATACTACCTACAAAACCATGCCCACAGCACCCCGCAATGCTGGCCATAACAAACCTCGAAAGGACCGGGTAACGGGGTAACAGGTAACACCCCGCCTAAAACGGGATCTCAGGAGGCGGCATGTTTAGCATGTGCAACACCATGCCGTCGCGGCCGTCCGCTCGCACGCCGGGCCGCAGACCGTACACGTCGCTGCCATCACCTCGCACCCAGACCTTCCGCAGCTTGCCGTCGTCGTCGCGCAGCGGCTTATTTTCAAACCCGAGCTGCCGCATCACCTTGCCGAGCACCCGCTTGGGGCGCTCATCAGGCTTCGTCATATCCACGCCCAAAGCGATAAGCACGTCGTGTGACCGAAGCCGTGCGTTGGCCGACAGCTCCTGCGCTTCCAGAATGTCGAACCAAAGGCTGGCATCGTCGGACAGCTCCTTCTGTTCGGCCAGCGCCTCAGTCTGAGGAACGTCCAGCAAGTTGAAGCCATCAAGATCTAGTCGGAGAAGATACCCGAGCAGATCTTGATACCCGCCGTCCTGCAGATCCTTCTCTATACCGCCGAAATACTTGGCCTTGGCGTCCGCCCTGGCGTCATCAGCAAGATGACCGAACCTGTCGGCCACTTTCAAAACCAAGAACCGCCGTGCCCACTCACTAGCGCGGACAACGTGGTCACTGTTGCTGGCCATAATCAAATGCACACAGTTAGGCGCTTCTTCCACGTCCTTGTGCTTGGCTTCAATAGGGATGGTCGGTTCAGTAATCAGCGTTTTAAGAATGTCGGCGTGGCGTTTGTCGCCCGCGTATAGCGCTTCGTCAGCGAAAAGAACAACTACCGTCCGAAGATGCGCGTTAAAGTTTCCGACGACGTGCGCCGCGTTCGTCACCTGTAAAAAGTGCGAGCCAAACAGCTTGCCAAACTCACGGGCGAAGAAGCCCTTGCCGGTGCCCTCGACGGCGCTCTTAAGAACCACGGCGACCATGCCGGGCACGCCGGGGTTCTGCACGGCGTTGGCCATCCAGCGGACAAGGTAATCGTAGTGATCCTGATCGCCATCACAGATGACGAGAAACACCATATCCAAAAACGACTGGTGCTTGTCGCCTTCCTCCGAGGGGAGGCAGCCATAGCCGGTCCACAGGTTCCAGCAGTTCGGCACTTCCTTATTGGGCGCGAAGACGAGGCGATCGAACTGGCGACGATGCGGATGGTATAGCCACCAATCCCCGACGCGCACGGTGCGCTCGACCCATTTGCCTCGCGCGTCATAGCCCGACCGGTCAATGCGCCGGTTACAATACGACTTACGAAAATCGTCGAAGGACTGATCGACGAACCGCTTGCGGCCAAGCACCGGGTCCATCTCTTCCCAGACGACGCGGGTCTTGCCGCCGAGGTTTTTGACGACCGCGAACTTGTTGTTGAACTCACAGAGCACTTCGTCTTCCTGCAGCACGCCGCGAAGATATTCCTTCGCCATGTGGTACGCCTTCACGCGAAGCCAGCCCGCAACATTATCAGACGGGCACTTCAGCGCGACCAGGGCCGGATGGGCGAGGCCTTCACGAAACTGCTCGTCGGTGAGCCAGCATAGGTCGCGAACGACGTTGCCCATAGTGCAGCCCGCGACCGGGCTGGTCAGCTCGAACTTTAACTGGTCGGAACATTCGGCAAACCAACTCGGCATTTCGGCACTTGCCGAATTGTCGGTGCTTAATGTATTGCTCATTGTACTGATTACCTTCCGTGAGGTGATTGGTTGTTGAAGGACATGGTGAACTTGAGCCCAAGGGGAGCGCCCGCCTCCTTGGGCTTTTTCATTGCCGGCGACGGCGACGGCGCTCGTATTCAACCGCCTCGCGATGCGTGAACGCGATTGTCCGCAGGCAGTACCAAGTGTGCGCGGCCCTCATCTCGTCGGTGTGCAGCTTGGGCGTGAACACAGTGACGTGCCTGCCTTCGTGCCAGCCGTATGCCGCGAGTATCACTGGGTCGTCTGTCATGCCGAAGATCGCCCGCGTATCTCCGTCAAGATCGAAATGCTCGTCGGCACTTGCAATCCAGCACACACGCTCTCTGCCGAGCACCCGTGCCGCCCTACGGGCAACGGCTTCAACCTCAGGGTCCCAATCCTCGTCCAGATCGTAGCCGAGCTTGTGCAGTACCTTTTGGAAGGGAGTCATGCCCGCTGCCCTCCCTTGGGCTTGCGGGCGAGCCAGCGCTCGATGTCTTCCACGCGGTAACGCGGACGACCGTGGACGATTACATAGCGAGGGCCTTTGCCGAGGTTGCGCCAGTTCGACCATGTTTTGGTCTTGTAGCCATACCGAGCGGATGCTTGCGCGGGGGATAGAACAAGGTCGTCCGTATTTGCAGACATGGCTGCGACACTCCATTCGGAATGGGTGTCGAACTGCATGAAAATTTCCATGAAGAAGCGACACCCGCATTGGGGTTGTCGCCATCGGCTGTTTGGGCTGCACGGGCTTAAGAGCGCGTCGGCTCGGATACCCGGTGTTCGTCCTGGCTCCGTTATCTGGTCAACATCCTGGCTGTGCCAAGACTCGCAGTCGGTAGTCAGCCCAATACCTCAGCGCGCCACTTCACCAGTAATCGAGGGACGCGCTGGCTGACCCTCTACTACCTTGAGTTGGGCTCCACGCCAACTTGTATTTTTAGCAAGCCACGCACTCACCATTTCTTGGTGAACGAGCAGCGTTCCGAACATCGCGCCGCGTCCGACGTAAACGCCTTGAATGCCCGCGATTGTGTGATCCATCAGAAGCATCCGGTGAATGTCGTCCACACCGACAGATGCCGCTACGGTCGCATACGTATCGCGAAGCCGATGCCCGCGAATAAACGCATCGCCTTCCCACGGCTTCGTTGCGCGGCTAATGGGCCGTTCGATGAAGAGCATGGGAGACTGAGGGTACAGCATCTTGCCGTACTCCAAGGCGCGCTCCACCAACTCCAGCATCACTTCACTCAACGGCAGATCGAACTTCCGTCGCGCCTTCATCACATCAGGGGGGTAGTGAATGCACTTGTTCGGAAGGTCTATCCATTCGCGCTGTGTCGCCCAACATGCCCAAGGGCGGAGGCCGCTGAAAAGTTGGAAGTGATGTGCGAGAGCCCGGAGTGGACTGGTCGAGTCCACTACGGACTTTGACCAGTCCGCAATGCCCGCCAGCGGGATCGGATCACCGTCAGTGCTTTCCTTGGGCTTCACGTAACTGATTGCGGCGGTCGGACTCGGCGGTAGGCTTGGCACCAGCTTGCGGGCATGGTTCCACGCGGCGCTAAATTCTTTGAACGTGTGCCGTGCGGCAGACGGCCCCGACGACGCTACGAGTTCGTCGTGCCGGTCGGCGCACATCAGCGGCGTGATGGCGGTCATTCGGAGGTGAAACCATTCGCCTAAATGCCTCTCGGCGTTTAGGCGGATGTTTCTCACGTTGATGGCACTGGCACCGGCTGCTTTCAGCCGCGCTTCGTTGCGGTCGTACATAGTGGCGATGGTGAAGACCCTTTCCTCAGAACGGGTCTTCAGCCTCGGGTCCTCTCCCGCGCGAACTTTCTTCAGAATTTCGCGAGCCTTGTCGCGCGCGTCCTCAAGCCCAAGGTCGCTCGTGCGGCCAAGGGTCATGCGGATGGTGTGGCGCTTGCCGTCGGCATCGCGCAGCGTGCTCGCTACTTTGTACGATGCGAAGTTGTCATTCACCTCGACGTAGAGGCCGGGGCAGCCCTCATCGGGAGCAATGCCCTTAGGCAATTTCGACACTTTCGTTGCGGTCAGGCGGGGCATTCCGTGGGCACCTCGTGGGCATCAGCGTAGGGCAAATGCGGGTCGGTGCGGGTAGTTCTAGTGCCAAAATCTCAAGAAAAACAAGCGTTACGGGTAGCTATGGGTAACGGTCGCCTAAGGCTGGGGGACTGGGGGTCGGAGGTTCAAATCCTCTCGCTCCGACCAAATTTACAACAAATACAACGGGTTATTCGGTGGCTATTTTTCTC
>WBZU01002590.1_pt1 | contig 12329 bp, 11 predicted proteins | sample 5204311 | NCBI WGS metagenome assembly WBZU01 (sample SAMN12344359, study PRJNA552823) | activated sludge metagenome | biome: Activated sludge suspended growth; feature: Nitrification reactor; material: Wastewater; isolation source: activated sludge from nitrification reactor of wastewater... | reverse complement strand
ATCCGTTTATTAAATCAGTAACAGGTAATGTTGCTGTGGGGGATAAAATAGCCGTAAGAATTGAGCCACCTGAAGCTGCTGGCATGACTTTTAAACCTAAAATTCTTGCTTTTGAAACAAATAAAGAGCTTCGTTGGATTGGACATTTATTATTTCCCGGTCTCTTTGATGGGGAACATAAATTTGAACTTATTGACAACAAAAATGGGACTACCACTTTTATACAGAGTGAAAAATTTGGTGGAATTCTCGTTCCTTTATTTAAAAAAATGCTAGACGTGAACACTACCAACGGTTTCAATTTGATGAACAGTAAACTGAAAGAATTAGCTGAACAAAAATAAATACAGCAGATAATAGTATTTACAAGTGATTGGCGCTTCAAAGGTTAGTTGAACATTTGAGTTTCGAATCAAGTATAGTGGTAGCTGATAGATTGTGTTCAGAAATCGTCAACTTCATATAGTTGCAAACCATTAGCAATCATTGTAAGAAAATAATAATCATGTTAGGTGAAGCAATACAAAGTGTTAAACAATCAATTATCGACACAGAACTTTTACTTCAGAAATTGGAATTTACAGCCACTTGGCAAATTTAGAATACATAATTAACTCCTTAAAAACATGGTTGACAAAAAATCATTTTCAAGAAGAGTTTTAGTAAAAAGTTCAATGTTGGGACTTTTGTCATTACCGATTCAAAATTTACTTTTCGCAAAAAGTATTTTTCATAGTAATGTAAGCGCTACTAACGAAATAAAAGAGCCAAAACGTTACCCGGCCATTGCTGAAGAAATAGCGAACGAAGTGGTTGGAGTTTCGCATTTTGATTTAAACAAGTTAAAGGAACTTGTCAATAAAAGACCTGAATTGGCTCGTGCTACCTGGGATTGGGGATTTGGCGATTGGGAAACTGCGATTGGTGCGGCATCGCATGTTGGTAGAAAGGACATAGTTGAATATTTAATAACAAAAGGCGCAAGACCGGATATTTTTACTTTTGCTATGCTGGGAGCATTTGATACGGTCAAATCTATGATTGAATTAATGCCTGGATTGCAACGAACTGCGGGACCACATGGCATTAGTTTACTTCAACACGTTAAAAATGGGAACAGTAAATCTAAGAGTTCAATTCAATTAATTGACTATTTAACGGCTTTGGCTGATGCTGATGGACTAAAGTATCCAACGGTGGAGGATGAAGAAAAACAAAAATATGTGGCTGATTATAAATATGGTGAAGGTGAATTTGATGGATTTTCTGTAAAAGTAAATAGCCAGAAGAAACTATTGTTTGGTAAACTTGGTAAATTTGGCGGCTCCTTATTAAAAATTAAGGAACATACTTTCAACTACAATGGTGCACCTTCAGTCGAAATTTCTTTTCAATTTGAGAAGAAAAAAATAGTCTCTTTAACGGTTAAAGAACCTGAACTAATTTTGCTTGCAAAAAGAACATAAGTATTTGCAAATTATAAACGAATCGTTAACTGCTAAATTGCAATTAATGGAGCTTCGTGCTTTTCATATAATTTTGTGTTAGCCAAAGCTTAGTGCACTGTTGTAACATTTGTGCTTAAATGGCTGCCCATCGAAAATCTTCATAAAACTTCCATTAAAATTTACATCCGTAAAAAGAAAATTGTCTAAATTAAGCCGGGATTTAAATTGAATGCGCATCTTGAAGCACTCATAATCCAACTCAAAATTGAACCATTTGAAACAAAATGACTAAACTATTTCTGCCATTCTTATTTCTTATAATTTGTTTACAGAATATATCATTTGGTGAAAACAAGCAAAAAATGGATTCCCTAATGGTGGAATTACAAAAAGCCCAAAGTGATACTTCTAAACTAACTATTTTAGAAGCACTTTGTAATGAGTGTGATATTGAAAATAATTTGAAGTATGGTACTTTAATGAAGAACCTTGCAAATAGTTTGATGCTTAAATCGTCGACTTATATTGAGAAAAAAAAATATTTAACCAAGAAATTGTACAGTATTGAAATTAGTAATATTTATTATGAGCAAAAATCAGATACCTCAAGGCTATTATTGTTATTGAAAGAAGGCTTGAATTCAGCCAAGCAAATTATGGATACCCATAATATAGTAAATTCAATGAAGAGCATAATAGCTTATTACAACAAAATTGGCAATAGACCCAAAGCGCTCGAAATTATTGAAAAGGGTATTGAATTTTCGAAACTTTATCAAGATAGAAAAGGCTTAGCTAATTTTTATAGACTCTTGGCTGAAATGTATGAACAGGATAAATATTATTTAAAAGCCATTGAGAAATACCAACAAGAATTGAGTGTACTTAAAACAACTTCAAACAATAAGGATGATTTGGCTTATTCTTATGCTCAAATAGCTACTGTTTATGGCAGATTAAAGAATATTAAAAAAGCAAAAGTAAACTTTGATTCAGCATCAGTTATAGCTGAAAGTCCCTTAATAAAAATAATTGTTTGTAATAGAAAAGGTCAAATGTATAGTAGTAATCAGCGATATAGGGATGCATTAATTGCCTACAATGAAAGTGTTTATTTATCAAAAAATATGGATGATAAATCATTTTTGTGGGGAGCATATTCTAATATTGGAAATTTATATTCTGCAATGAATAGGTTTGACTCTGCTTTATTTTATACCAACAAAGCATTAAGAATTGCGATTGAAATAAATTATGATAATAATATAAGTAGCTCCTATCAAATTCTGAGAACTATTTATTTCAAAATGGGTAATTTCAAAAAGGCCAATGAAATAAGAGAAAAGTGTAAAATGTTTTTTAATCGCTATTCCATTTTTGAAAAAGAAAATTTCTATAGAATGGGAGCAAAAATTGATTCAGCATCTGGAAATTGGAAAGCTGCTTTTCAAAACTATCAACTATATATTTTTTATCAAAATAAAGCAAAAAGTGATGTATTAGATAAGGCCGTGGTAAAGGAAAAATTTCAAAGAGAATATGATAAGCAAAAAGAAATAGACAGGGCTGTCTCCACTAAAGAAATTGAACGTCAAAAGTTGGCGCGCAATAGTTTTATGCTTGGTTTTATTCTAATACTTATTATTGCCGTTCTTGTGTTTCGTAGTTTATTACAAAATAGAAAAGCAAAAGCAATAATTGAAAATCAAAAACATTTAGTTGAGGAAAAAAACAGAGAAATACTGGATAGTATTGAATATGCTTTACGCATACAAACAGCAATTCTTCCGCCGGCAAAAATAGTAAAACAGTATTTAGAAAATTCATTCATTTTATACAAACCAAAAGACATTGTTGCCGGAGACTTTTATTGGATGGAAAGTATAAATGATGTAGTTCTTTTTGCAGCTTGTGATTGCACAGGGCATGGAGTTCCTGGTGCTATGGTTTCGGTGGTATGTCACAATGCACTTAACAGAGCTGTAAGAGAATTTGGTTTGACGCAACCAGCAGCAATTCTTGATAAAACAACCGAAATAGTATTGGAAAATTTTGCGAAAAGCGAAGAAGAAATACAGGACGGCATGGACATTTCAATTTGTGCATTAAACACTAAAACTCGAAAGTTAGAATGGGCAGGTGCAAATAATTCATTAATTTTCATTAACAATGGTCAACTTTTTGAAACCAAAGCAGACAAACAATGCATTGGATACAACGACGAAATAACTGCATTTACAAACCATGAATTCAAGATAGCGTCTGACACAATTATTTATCTTTTTACTGACGGCTTTGCTGATCAGTTTGGAGGGCAACCCGAGCGAAAACTCACAAAAAAGAAGTTTAAAGAGCTATTAATGTCAATCCACAAATTATCTATTCAGCAGCAGTCAATAGAACTTGATAAATTTATTACAAACTATAAAATTAATACAGAACAAACTGACGATATATTAGTAATTGGTGTTAGGATTTAAAAATAAATTTTGACTTTTTATTTTCAATGCTAAATTCCTGTGGTAAACAACAAATCTATCATTAATCGAAATTTATATTCAACTTATGACTCATCCACTTTTCCCTTGCTTATGGTTTAATAATCAAGCCAAAGCAGCAGCTGATTTTTACTGTTCGGTTTTTAAAAACTCAAAAATACTTTCTGAAAATGCCATGGTGGTAATTTTTGAGCTGAACAATACCAAATTTATGGCATTAAATGGCGGCCCTCAGTATCAGTTTTCACCGGCTAATTCTTATGTAATTACATGCGATACGCAAGAAGAAATTGATCATTATTGGGAAAAACTTGGAGATGGGGGAAAGTACAGTCGCTGTGGCTGGTTAGATGATAAATTTGGTGTGTCGTGGCAAATTGTTCCCTCCGTTTTAGGAGAACTCATGAGCCATCCGGATAAATCTAAAAAAGTAATAGAAGCATTTATGCAAATGACTAAATTTGACATTCAAAAATTAATTAACGCTTAAAAATTATTACTATGGCTCAAATAAATCCTTACATTCATTTTAATGGTAATGCTGAAGAAGCATTCACTTTTTATAAATCCGTATTTGGTGGTGATTTTTCAATGCTGGTACGTTTTAAAGATATGGACTTTCCCGGCAGTATTGCTAGCGCAGGTGAAGCCGAGAAAATTATGCACATTGCTTTACCAATTGGTAAGCATTCTGTATTAATGGGTAGCGACACTCCGGAAGCTTTAGGCAAACACAACCTAAACGAAACCAGAAGCAAAATATCTGTCAGCACTGAAAGTAAAGCTGAAGCCGATAAATTATTTCATGGACTTTCAGCAAATGGAGAAATTGAAATGCCTATTGCCGATAGTCCTTGGGGTACTTATTTTGGTATGTTTCGCGATAAATATGGTATTGAATGGATGGTTGACTTTGACCAAAAATAGCCGGGATTTTCTTTTCTGATTAGCTACTATCTCTTTCAGTTTGCATCTTTTTAAAGGTAACACTTTATTCAGCATTTTACATCTTTTGCTTCGTCCTTCAATGGTCTCTTTGAAGCAATTTTAAATTTGATAAATGGCTAAATAATATGCTTTACCTGCGCTACTTAGTGCCACATTTTTCGCAGGCATTTTTTTAATAGTGAATAACTTTGTTTGTAAAAACACTTTCTGCAAGAAGTTCTTGAAATATTTTACCGTTAAGTTTGACATAGGTTAATGGTTCAATTTAATTGAAACGAATGGCAGTAACAAGGAAAAACCTTCACAAACGTTCATTGACAAGCTGTTGACTGATAAACTAAAATCGTATACTCATGGCAAAAAAAGAGAAAAAAATTTTTGTGCTCGACACATCCGTACTTTTGTTTGACCACAATGCATTTTACAGTTTTAAAGAACACGATGTTGCAATACCCATTACTGTTCTTGAAGAAGTCGACCGCTTTAAAAAAGGAAACGATGTTATTAATTTTGAAGCACGAGAGTTTATTCGTAGTCTAGATGAACTTTCAAAAAAATACCTGCTCAACGATTGGATTCCTATAAATGGTCCTACTCGTGGTAAGTTTAAAGTGCTGATGGATGAACGGAATGAACTCGATGCCAACAAAATTTTTGGTGAGAAAAAAGCCGACCACAATATTTTAAATGCTGCCCTACATCTTAAGTCCGAATTCCCGAATCGTGAGGTAATATTGGTTTCTAAAGACATCAATCTTCGACTCAAAGCTAAATCGTTAAAATTATTTGCCGAAGATTTCTTAACCGGAAAAATAAAAGACATTGATTTACTTTACAAAGGAAACACTTTAATTGAAGATGTTCCGGTAGCAGCTATCAATGCAATTTACCAACAAGGATTTTGCAAACCATCGGCTATTAAATTAAAAAACCCCATTGCCAATCATTATTACACGCTTAAGTTTGGCGATACTTCAGCACTTGCTTACTACAACCCCGAAACCGAACTAATTGAAAAAGTAAACAAGGAATCGGCTTACGGAATTAAAGCCCGCAATGTGGAGCAAACATTTGCAATGCATGCTATAATGAATCCAAATGTATTGCTCGTAACCATACAAGGTGTTGCGGGTACCGGTAAAACCTTACTAGCTTTGGCAGGGGCAATGGCGCAAAAAATGAATTTTCATCAAATATATTTGGCTCGTCCTATAGTTCCACTCAGTAATAAAGATATTGGTTACCTTCCGGGAGATATAAAGTCTAAAATAAATCCTTACATGGAACCACTGTGGGATAATCTTAAATTTATTCAAAGTCAATACAAGGAAACCGATCGCGAGCATCAAAAAATTAGTGAAATGGTTGAAAAGGAAAAATTACACATTACACCTTTGGCCTATATTCGCGGAAGAAGTTTGTCGAATATATTTTTCATTATTGATGAAGCGCAAAACCTAACACCTCACGAAATTAAAACCATCATAACTCGGGCAGGCGAAAACACCAAGATAGTTTTCACTGGCGATATTTTTCAAATTGATACCCCTTATCTCGATACCCACAGTAATGGATTATCATATTTGATTGATAAAATGAGCAACAACAAATTGTATGCACACATGACGCTCGAACGCGGTGAACGAAGTGAGTTAGCAAACCTTGCCAGTTCAATGCTTTAATTTGTTGGATGATGTTTATGGTTTATTAAAGCATGCAGTTCACAGTTAAGGAAGCTTCCAAAAGAGCCCGATTTGCTGCTTTTTACTTGGGTTATTCCAATGTTGCAATTGTATTTGGATCAACCATTTATTTGTGGAACATAAAACGCGAACACTTTTTAAACGACAAGAAACACCTGGCGCATGAATTATGTCATGTTGCCCAATATCGTAAATATGGTTTTGTGCGTTTTCTGATTTTATACTGCTGGGAATCGTTGATTCATGGTTACTACAACAATAAATTTGAAATTGAAGCAAGAGCAGCCGAAGATGTAACAGAACGCTAAGAAGATTCTTCTTACTTTCGCAATCCTCCATGCTACTAATACATCGAGAAGTTACACATACTCAGCTTTAAAATTACTTCTAAAAGTCATTTACTTAAAACATGATTAACTATAAAAAATTTGTTCTTAAAAACGGATTAAGAGTTTTACATCATCACGATACTTCAACACCCTTGGTTTGCCTAAATGTGTTGTACGATGTAGGTGCACGCGATGAAGAACCCGATAAAACAGGATTCGCTCACCTGTTTGAACACCTCATGTTTGGAGGCTCGGTTAACATTCCAAATTACGATGAACCTTTGCAAAGAGCCGGTGGCGAAAACAATGCTTTTACTACAAACGATATTACTAATTATTATTTAACGCTTCCTGCCGAAAATTGCGAAACTGCATTTTGGCTGGAGTCAGATAGAATGCTCAGTTTGGCTTTTTCTGAAAAGAGTTTAGAGGTGCAACGAAACGTGGTAATAGAAGAATTTAAGCAACGCTATTTCAATCAACCGTACGGAGATGTGTGGTTGCTTTTACGACCGCTTGCCTATAAAGTGCATCCTTATTTGTGGAATACAATTGGCAAAGAAATTAGCCATATTGAAAATGCAAAGATGGAAGATGTGAAAGCGTTTTTTAAAAAGTTTTATAATCCATCCAATGCTATACTGGTAATTGCCGGAAATATTGAATTTGAAAAAGCAAAGGAATTAAGCGAAAAATGGTTTGCTCCCATAGCTCCTGTTCAAGTAAAACTACGCACATTGCCGCAGGAACCACAACAAACGGAAGCTCGAAAATTAACCGTACAAAGAGATGTTCCACTCGATGCCATTTATAAAGCCTATCATGTAGGAGCTAGAGGCGATGAAGACTATCATGCAATGGACATGGTATCAGATATCTTGTCAAATGGAAAATCGGCAAGATTGTATTTAGAACTGGTAAAAAACAAGCAGTTGTTTAGCGAAATAAATGCTTACATGAGCGGTGATTTAGACAAAGGTTTATTTATTATATCCGGTAAATTAGTGAAAGGTGTATCAATGGAAGCTGCCGAGGCTGCTATTGAAGAGGAGCTCGATAAATTTAAATCGAAATTATTGGAAGAGCGCGAACTCACTAAAATTAAAAACAAACTCGAAAGCATTTTGGTTTTTAGTGAAATGAATATTTTAAACAAAGCCATGAATCTGGCAACTTTTGAGCTTATGGGAGATGCGAATTTGATTAATCAAGAAACCGAAAAATACCTTGCAGTTAGTGCCGAGAAAATTCAACAGGTGCTAACTAAATATGTGCAAAAAGAAAACTGTTCTACCTTATATTACATGGCTAACTAGTTTTTACTACCGAAAGTTAAACGAATTTAAATTAAAAAAAGTGATAAACAGAAACAGTGCTCCCGATATAAAACAAGTTGATAAAATAAATTTAATACAGGCTCAAAAGACTGTCTTTGCAAATGGCATTCATGCATACAGTATCAATGCAGGAACGCAGGACTTGGTTAAAATTGAATGGATTTTTGATGCAGGAAGTAAATTTGAATCAATGCCTCAAGTAGCACATGCTACAAATAGTTTACTTAAAGAAGGAACTGTTTCTTACACCTCTGCCGAAATTGCCGAACAACTCGATTATTATGGAGCTTTTTTAGAAACCAATTGCACCAAAGACAAATCACACATAGTACTTTATTCATTAAATAAGCACCTGGTGAATGTGCTTCCCATACTCAATGAAATACTAAAACAAGCGAAATTTCCTGAAAAAGAATTCGCAGTATACAAGCAAAATTCAAAGCAAAAATTAGTTGTAAATAATCAAAAAGTAGAGGTCCTCGCACGCCATCATTTTAGCGAATTAATATTTGGGAAGCAGCATCCTTATGGAGCAATTACTGAGCTTGAACATTTTGATCAATTGAATCTTGAAGATATTAAACAGTTTTATAAACACTATTATACAGCGTCCAATTGCTCAATTGTAATTTCAGGATTGGTTAAAGAGGAAACCTTGCAATTGTTGAATCAACTTTTTGGAGATGGCTGGAATAATGACAAGCCTACACCCAAAAAGGAAGTCGAATTTACTACAACTAAGCAGCGTGTTCACCTAATTGAAAAGGCAGATGCTGTTCAATCGGCTATTCGAATAGGACGTGTGTTGTTTAATAGAACACATCCCGATTATTTTGGAATGCAAGTATTGAATGCTGTCTTGGGCGGTTACTTTGGATCGCGCCTTATGAACAATATTCGTGAAGACAAAGGGTATACCTATGGAATTGGAAGCGCTGTAGCAAGTCTGCAACAAGGAGGGTATTTTTTTATTACTACTGAAGTAGGAGTGGATGTGTGTGCTTCAGCTATTCAGGAAATTTATTTTGAACTAAAAAAATTGCGAGAAGAATTAATTCCTGTTGAAGAATTAGACTTAGTAAAAAATTACCTCTTGGGTACTTTTGTACGAAGTGTTGATGGAGCTTTTGCCATGTCAGAAAAATTCAATTCAATTTTAGAATATGGTTTGGGTTATGATTATTTTGATGCTTACCTGCATACCATACGAACTATAAACCCTGAACGTTTACAACACTTAGCAATAACTTACCTTCAAGAAAAAGACTTGATTGAACTGGTGGTTGGAAAAAAGGAAAACTAGTGCAGTTTTTCTACTTGTTTCAATCAGTATGAAGTACCTGTGTAAAGTGCTTTTCCTTTCATGATGATGGATTAAATTCATTCGTCGAATATAGTTAGGTATCTGAATAGGATGTTTTAATTTTGAAATAACTTCAAATCCCTATTCATATGAAACACTTCTACTCCCTGCTATTATTAAGCAGCTTATTGCTTTCTACACCTAGTAAAGCACAATTGGAATGGAGTGAGCTAGGTGGATTAAATAATCTTGCTGCTGGAAATACAATTAAATCTATTTGTGCTGAAATTAATGGTAATATTTATGCCTGCGGATTGTTCCTCAATAATCAACAACGCTCTTATGTAGCGAAATGGAATGGTTCTCAATGGTCTGAACTTATTGGAAGTAATACACTAAATGCCAATAGCACTGTAAATGTAGTGAGCTCTGATGCTGCCGGAAACATATATGCAGCCGGTTGGTTTACCAATAGTGCAAGTAATAAATATGTTGCCAAATGGAATGGTTCATCATGGTCGGAGTTAGGAGGGGCAAACGGACTTTCTGCCAACAGCTGGATTAATTGCGTGGTAGCTGATAATAATGGAAATATTTATGCTGCCGGAAATTTTACCAATGCATCCGGCAATTATTATGTGGCAAAGTTTAATGGTAGCACTTGGAGTGAATTAGGTGGTTTGAATGGTTTAGCTGCCAATCATCGCATCCATGCTATTTGTATTGGATTAGCAGGAGAGGTATATACCGCCGGAGAATTTAATGATGCCAACGGAAAATGTTATGTTGCCCGCTTTAATGGAACCACCTGGAGTGAAGTACCTGGAATGAACATACAAGCAACCGGCACTTGGATTGGTAGTTTAGCTTATGATGCAAGTGGTAACCTATATGCTACTGGTAATTTTACCAATTCAGCGGGTAGAAATTATGTAGCAAAATGGAATGGCACTTTATGGACAGAGTTGGGCGGATTTAATAGCTTGGCTCCCAATGCTCAAATTATGAAATTAGCATGCGGTACAGCTGGAGTTGTATACGCTGGAGGATATTTTAGCAATGGCTCCAATTTAACCACCGGAAAACGATATGTTGCAAAATGGGATGGTATAACTTGGAGCGAATTGGGTGGTTTAAATGCTTTATCTGCCAACGATGCAATACTTGATATTTGCATCGATACCCTTGGAAATGTATTGGCAGCAGGTGAATTTACCAATTTACAAGGAAAGCGATACGTTGCCAGTTATGGTAGTACATTTTCAAATGAATCAGGACTTTCATTATCCAAGGATTTAGAGTTACAATTGTTTCCAAATCCTGTTGCAACAGAACTGCAGTTGATTTGCTACTTTAAACGAGCAGGTTATGCAAAACTAACTTTGTTAGATGCACAAGGTCGCGAATTGGAGATTCTTTTCAAAGACAAAACAGAAACTGAAAAAAAATATAATTTTCTTATTGATGCTGCAAAGTACACCAAGGGACTGTATTATGTATTGCTCGAAAACGAGGATCGTGACCGGATACTTAAAAAGCTAATTATTTCGAACTAACAAATTCAGTTGTTAAAAATCAAACCAGGCTAATATTTCTTTTTATCGCCTCCACCGTTGTTACGGTTTTTTTGCTTGTTCTGAAATTTGCGCTTTTTATTGTTGTTGTTTTGTTGGTTTTGCGGTCGTGGAGCAATAAACTCGCCGGCTTGTAAACGGAAATTTTCGCGCAGTTTTAATTCTCCTTTTGAAAGTAATCCCAGTTGTTCGGTAATTACATCATCGCTTACTGAATCTTTATTCCAATTTACATAGGAGCGTTTCATTTGATTTGCTATTGCTTCTACAAAGGCATTGCGCATATCACCATCTTCCATGTCCTTCGCTTTGGCAATCATCTTTTCAATGCTCTTTCCATAATGCTTGTAACGAATGTGATTACTTGGATAACTCAGCATTTCGGGCTTGGTTTCAAATGTTTCACGAGATGGTTTAGGATAAGGTGAATCAACATCCAACTGAAATTTTGAAATAATAAATAAATGATCCCACAGCTTGTGTTTAAAGTCATTCACATCACGCAAATGTGGATTTAATTGACCCATCACATCAATAATAGCACGTGCTACTCTGTTTCGTTCTTCCCGGTCGGCAATGCTTAAGGCATGGTCAACCATTTTTTGAATATTTCGTCCATACTCAGAAATAACTAAGTGAGGTAACTCGGTATTGTAGTCCATTTAATAAATACTTGATTAGTTAACATCTTGGCATTCGCCAAATCAATTGTGCAGGTAGTATCTGAATTGATGCTCCAAAAATAGCAGATTTCCTGCTCTCCTCCAACTTAATTCTGAACAACCTTCACAAATTCAAAATTATCACCATCAAACAAACCTTTATCACTAAGCTTTAAGTGCGGTATTACCAACAAAGCCATAAAACTTAAAGTCATAAAAGGAGCCGAAAGTTTGCTTCCTAATTCTTTGGCAAATGCATCAATGGCAGTATATTGTTTGGCAACTTCAAAAGCATCCTCGCCGCTCATGATTCCTGCAATTGGAAGCGGTAACAACATTTCCATAGTTGAACTAAGAGCAACTATTCCTCCTTTGCAATCAATCAGCAAATTGATGGCTTTGCAAATTTCTTCATCCGATGTTCCCACAGCAATAATATTGTGCGAATCGTGAGCAACTGTGCTTGCTATAGCTCCATGTGTAAGTCCAAAATTTTTAATAAAACCTACTGCAGGTTCCGCATTGTT
>WBZU01002589.1_pt1 | contig 12330 bp, 10 predicted proteins | sample 5204311 | NCBI WGS metagenome assembly WBZU01 (sample SAMN12344359, study PRJNA552823) | activated sludge metagenome | biome: Activated sludge suspended growth; feature: Nitrification reactor; material: Wastewater; isolation source: activated sludge from nitrification reactor of wastewater... | reverse complement strand
TTCAAACCATTGGTGGAAAGACAAGAACAGAGTTAATACCGGTAATTATGGTTCTATTAACGGTGGACTCGGATTAAGCTACAACTTTTATAAAAATTTAAGCTTCACTTACAATTTAGGTTTTGGGTATTATTCTTCCGACAATATTGACAGAAGAATTGAAGGAAGCAATGATATGTTTATGCAACATTCATTTTTAGTTGGAGTAAATTTTTAAATCGTTTTGGAAAGACATTTAGTTAAAGGCGGCTACTGACAACTGCTAACAGATAAATTTTATTTTGGGCAGACAGAAAGTGAATTAGCGTATTTCTATACTCAAAATTCCTTCAAGAAAAATAGTAAAATATACATTTCGGTAAATAATTTGTTTAATTTTACTACAATTTATTTTCAAAACAGATTCGCTCTGAAACCCAATTAAAGTGTAGAGAGTGATTCTTGTGAGAATGAAATTAAGCATAAGAACACATAGCAATGAGCCTATTTTTTCTTTGAGAACTAGCTTTTTATTAGATTACTGTAAGTGGGTTAAACAAATATTTGTGACACTACTTTTGGTAATAATTGCACCTTACATTTTTGGCCAATCAAAGCATAAAAATACTTGGTCAACCATGCAATTAAAAGGCAAAACGCTATCAGCCATTTTAACGCACGGAACAAACGGTGTTGCTAATTCAGACAGACAGCAATGAAAAAACTAATCTGCATAATCATTTTGTTGTTGACTTGCAGAATTTGCAATGCACAGAACCTTGTGCCTAATGGGGATTTTGAGCAGTATTCTAATTGTCCACTTAGATTTGGACAAATAGATTCACTGTTGTATTGGTTTAACCCGTGTATTCCTCCTTATGGAGGATCAGGAACACTAAGTGGATCTTCAGATTATTATAATGCATGTAATGATACTGCTGGTATAAATGTACCAGATGCTCTGTATGGGTATCAACTCGCCCATAGTGATAGCGGTTATGCGGGTCTTATTTCATATTATAGTGGTATATCTAACTTTCGTGAGTACATAGAAGTGCCTTTAACATCCTCTTTAATTGCAAATAATTGTTATTATTTTGAAATGTATGTAAGTCTCGCAAACATTAGCGGCTATACTGCTGATACAATAGGAGCATATTTTTCTGATACGATTGTGGCAAATCTTCACAGTCACCTTCCGTTTTATTTTAATCCTCAAGTAAAAAATACCACAGGGCTTATTGTTGACACCCTAAACTGGACTTTAATAAATGGAACTTTTATTGCCAATGGTGGTGAAAGTTATTTAATAATCGGAAACTTTAATGATGACCAACAGACAAATATATTTGGTGTTAGTGGCTGGACTTACATGGCTTATTTCTACATTGATGATGTTTTACTTACTCCTTGCACGTCCATTGAACAGCAAAATTCAAATTCAGAAATAAAAATTTATCCCAACCCTATTAGTGATAAATTAACTGTTTCTGTTAAGGATAATAATATTTCAGAAATTATTTTTTATGATATTACTTCAAGAAAATTATTGCAACAAGCATTTACAAACTCTTTTACCATAAACACAGAGCAACTTGCAAAAGGTATTTATCTTTATGAAGTTCGAAACAAAAGTGGTTTGTGCAAGAAAGGTAAAGTTGTGAAAGATTGAGGCGGCATATCTTCGCACCGAGAGAAAAACGGCTGATAACAGTTAGATTAAAAGAAGTAAAAAAAAGAAGGGCTTTGATAGGTAAACAAACAGTTGAGCTTCTAATAAGCAGTGTAGGTAAACGAACAGCAGTGCTTCTAAACCCTTCTTTTTTTTACTTCTTTAATCCCTTCTTCGTTAGCTGCAATTTGTGACACTCTAATTGAGTCAGAGCCTAATTTAAAAAAGCAAGTAATGAAAAAAGAAATTTTAATTTTACTAGTAGCATTAATTCTGCTTGGCACTCATGTAAGAGCACAAGGAACATGGTCTGCAACAAGTGCTCCTACTGTAGATTTTCGTTATGATGATATTTATTTTTTAAACCCTGATACAGGCTGGGCTATAAGCCTTTGGGATTCCTGGGCTCAAATTCAGCAAGGAACCGTTCTCAAAACAACTGACGGAGGAATATCTTGGCAAACCTTAGTAGATTCATCAAAGGCAGTATTTAGAGATGTTGGATTTTTAAATTCACAAATTGGTTTTATCGGAACGCTTGAATCAGGAGGAACAGCGCAGGACACTGCTATTTTATACAAAACAACGGATGGAGGAATAACCTGGAATAATGTTTTAAACCTTCCGGGTCCTCGTCCTGCAGGGATTTGCGGAATGAACGTAGTGAATGATTCCACAATTTATGCTTGCGGAAGGTATCCCGGCCCATCAGGATTTTATAAAACAACAAATTACGGCAACACCTGGAGTTATATAAATATGAATTCCTATGCCGGCGGATTAGTTGATATATTCTTCTTTGATCCTGACACCGGTTTTGTTGTCGGAACTAATGGCGTAATCCCTGACTCAAGCGGAATTATTTTAGCTACAACAGATGGCGGAAATAGCTGGCAGGTTAATCACATTACAACACGGCTTAAGGAATGGTGTTGGAAAATTTCTTTTCCATCCCGGAATATTGGATATGTTTCCCTTCAATCAGCAAGAAATGATAATAATCCCCAATTTTTTTTGAAAACAATTGATGGAGGTGTTTCATGGCAGGAACTTCCATTTACAAGCGGAAATCAACTATTTAATTGCGAGGGAATTGGCTTTATTAACGACACAATGGGTTGGATAGGTGGTGGTGATGCATCTCTGATAAAAAACTACAAAACAATAGATGGTGGCATTACATGGACACCTGATAATTTTGGTAACACTGTTAACCGATTTCGTTTTCTTTCGGATACTTTGGGCTATGCTTCTGGAGAAGACATTTACAAGTTCAACATTTCTTCAACCGGTATTAGCGAACAGCATTCAAATGCTGTTCACATAAGTGTTTATCCAAATCCATTTTTGAGTGAATTAGTAATCAATGGAACTAGGGAAGAAGGATTAATAGAACTGTACACAATTGTTGGAAATAAGATTTTGAAAACTAAGGCAAAGGAAAAACAAACAATTATTAACACCGCTAAATTATTCCCCGGGGTCTACTTAATTAGTTACAAAGAACAAAAGGGAATTGCTAACTTCAAAGCGTTGAAATTTTAATATTGAGCAAAACAAGCGCATAACATAGGATTAAAACTTCTTTAATACCTTTTTCGTTATGTCTAATAATTTAGAAGACCTTATGACAATAAAATATTCACTTGAAGAAAGCGATTATATACTTCACCAACTTTATCATTCATCAAAATCGCCTGTTGCTATTAAACAAAGACGAAATAGTTACATTTTTGTTATCTCCATTGGTGTCTTTTTTGGCCTTCTTAGTTATTTTAAAGATAATAATATCCAAGCAACAATTGCTTTTGTAGTCTTTACAATTGTGTGCGTGTTTAGTTATCCAATTATAGAAAATGTACGTCATAAGTCACACTTTAAAAAACATGTTAAAGAAATCTATAAAAATTCAATTGGAAAAACAGTTGAATTTGAATTTTCTGAAGACTTTATTAAAACTACAGAGAATGACAGTCTCAGCAAAATATCAACGCATGAAATTTCTGAAATTAATGAAATAGAAAAAATAATTATGATAAAGCTGAGAACTGGTCTGACACTAATAATTCCTAAAGCTAAAATTATAGAAATAGAAAACTTGACATCAAGATTAAAGGAATTAGCTTCTTCTTTAAATATTGCCTACAACATAGAACTACACTGGAAGTGGCGTGTAAATTACTGGGCATAACAGCGGCTTGGCATAATGTATTATTTAAGGCTAGCAGAAGGTTTATTAAGTTTGAAGCTCACTCACAATTCCTGCAAATAAATATAGTGCAAAATAATTTTCGGTAAATAATTTGTTTAACTTTATTTCAATATTTTTAAGAAACTGATGCGCTCCGAACCCCAAATAGAAGACTGAGCAAAAGCCATAACCATTTATTTGCAATTGTTGCAATTGCCCCATCCTGAAATAGGTGACTAAAAAATTAACCTTAATGAAGATATAAAAGGAAAAAAATAGATGCCAACAATAATGAAAAACTTTTTACTTTCCCTGCTATTATTTACCTGTTTAACTTACGCTAGTGGGCAAGCTACTGAATTAGATTCATTGCTGAAAGTTTTAAAGATATCACCGGAAGATACCAATAAACTAAAATTACTATCGGACATCGCAGACATTGCTCCCGATGGCGAGTGGCAGAAATACAGTGAACAAATGGGAAAGTTGGCTCAACATTTTATGAATAGCACCAATGACGCTATACAACGGGCAGGAAAAAAATATTACGCAGTAAGTTTAAACAATAGCGGCTTTAACTATTCCGAGAAAGGCGATTTTAAAAATGCTCTTGATTTACATAGTCGCAGCTTGAAAATATCGAAGAAATTGGGCGACAATGAAAATGTTGCGTTGCAGCTAAACAATATTGGCGCCATTTACGATCGGCAAGGTGAAGGAGATAAAGCAATTGAAATTTATGAGGAGGCACTTAAAATTGAACTCAAACAAAACCATCCTAAAAACATAATAGCAATATTAGTCAATATTGGTACGCTGTATGATTCAAAAGGTAATACAGATAGCGCTCTTGTCTATTATCAACGAGCTTTAAGCATTGCCCAAAAAAATAACATAAAAAGCCATACGGTAACAATCATATACTGTTGTTTGGGAGACCTTTTTGTCAAGCAAGGCAATCTTTTAAAAGCTACAGAATATTATAATATAGGTTTAAATACATCAGAGCTACTTGGAGATAATAGTGGGAAAGCATCGAATATGCTAGGTTTAGCAACAATTTATTTTAAAAAGGCAGATGCAGTCAAAGCAATTGCTCTTGCAAAACCGGCACTTGCCATTGCATTGGAAATGGAAAACCCTATAGACATCCAAAGCATTTCTGGTTTGCTTAAACAAATTTATAAAATGCAGGGCAATTTTAAAGAAGCTTTTGAAATGTATGAATTAGAAATTTCTGCTCGCGATTCGCTGGTACGTTTAGAAAACCAAAAGGCAGTTTTGCGAAACCAGTTTCAGTATGATTACGATTTGAAGGAAGCAACAGCCAAAGCTGAGCAAGAAAAAAAAGATGCTTTGGCAGCAATAGAAATGCGAAGGCAGCGTAATATTATTTGGTCAATTATTGGTGGTTTAATTTTGTGTGTAATTTTCATGGTCTTTATTTTACAATCGCTAAAACTCGTAAAGAATCAAAGACTAATTATTGCTAAAAAAAATAAAGACATCACCGATAGCATTAATTATGCACAAAGAATCCAACAAGCTAAACTTCCTAATAAAAAAAATATTTACGCAGTACTACCGCAGTCTTTTATTCTTTACAAGCCTAAAGACATTGTAAGTGGTGACTTTTATTTTTTTTACAAAACGCAACATCAACTATTTATTGCTGCAGTTGATTGTACAGGTCATGGGGTACCTGGTGTAATTATGAGTATGATTTGTTCTGAAAAATTATATCAAGCTGTCATCCATTATAAAGATGTAGCTGAAATTCTGAAGAACATAAACCAAGAAATTATAGCCTCGCTTCGTCAAACGGAAAGTGACGATTCAACACGTGACGGAATGGATATTGCACTTTGTGCGTTTGAGCTTCCAATGTCATTTGAAAAAGATAAAAAAGTAGTACTAAATTATGCAGGAGCCAATCGACCACTTTGGTTAATTCGTAAGGGAAAGAATGAACTCGAAGAAATAACGGCAACCAAAAGAGCCATTGGAGGTTTTACTAATTCTAATATAGCGTTTGAAAAGCATTGTATTTCATTAGAAAAGGGCGATACATTTTATATTTTTTCAGATGGTTATGCTGACACTTTTGGCGGTGATCTTGGAAAAAAATTAACTACAAAGAATTTTAAAAATTTATTACTCCAAATTCAAGATAAAACAATGACTGAACAAGAAAAGCATCTAGATGAATTTATTGAAAAATGGAAAGGAGAGAATGAACAAGTGGATGATATTTTGGTTGTTGGAGTTAGGGTTTAAAATTCTTTCAAGTTTTAGAAAAGAGTAGTAATCATAAACTTGAACAACTTGAAGGTTTCTATTATATATCCTGATATTACATTATTAAGCTCCATTATCTACAGCAATGCTTGTGTTGCTAAACCATCCTTGAATGAAAGACGGTTCAATTCATCCAATAAAAGTTCATGAAATTTGTCTATACATTACTCACACATCACAAGAACTAGCAAACCTTTTAAATTAATCCATCTATAAAGTTCAAAACTTGCAATTGAATATCATTTAGCGATAATGGTGTTTGATTGGCAAACCATGTTGGCGTCAATTATATATAACAGCCAGCAAGCAAGATGTCTTATTTTGGACAGACAGAAGGTTAATTAGCGAATTACATTGCTAAAAATTCCTGTAAGAAAAATATTGCACGATACATTTCGGTAAATAATTTGTTTAATTTTATTGCAATATTTATAACGACAAGAAAGGGCGCAGAAAGCCCTAAAATAAAACACGTCGCCTGCACGCAAACCGTTAAGTGCCATTATCTAACAAAAACTATCAGTAAATAATTAAACCAGTTAATACTTATCTAATGGGACAGAGAATTGAGGTATTTTGCAAGATAATTGTAAAGAAAAAATATACTAATGAACCAATGGATGGATTTTCAGAAGTGGTATCATATTCTATTTCGAAGAAAGATTTCGGTTCTGACAGATATTTTGTTTCAATCAATAATGGAGATGGCAAAGGATGGAACTGGCTCAAAACGGACGATAACATAGAATATACTTGCGATTCAGAAGTTGAGGCTATGAATTACATGTCTCGACTAGGATGGAGAATGATTAAGACCCATAGGGACACCGACCACTTTAAATATTATCTCTACAATATTATATTTAAAAAAGAAATTCAATCTAAATAAGTGGTGGACCATGAAAACCACGAGAATGATAAAGGCACATAACAGCGGTAGCTGTTGCGCAACCCCCAAAAAGTTTAAGGAATAAAAAATACAGGCTCAATAGATTTGATTTAAGCCATTTTATTTTTTGAGGTGAAAAAAGTAATACATAAAATTGCCTTAGGCTTCGAAAAAATAAATGAGAATACTGTTAGACTCATTATTATTTGCCGAAGAAAAGACATCTATAAAGTCTTCCCTTAAGCCACAGTCAATAACAGTGGCTTTTGTACAATGTCTTATTTGGGGAGGACAGAAGGCGATTTAACTTTGAAACTCAAATAAAATTCCTGCCAATAAAAAATATTGCAATAGAGTTTTCGGTAGAAATTTGTTTAATTTTATTTCAATATTTTTGACGATAGGAAAGTGCTTCGAAAGCCCAAAATAAAACACCTCGCCTGCATGCAAACCCTTAGGTGCAACCCTACCAAAACACTCAATCAAACATAGCGACAATAAAAAAATGGAAAAAGAATATAAAAAATGTCAGTCTTGTGGAATGCCATTAAAGCGAGACGAAAAAGGAGGCGGAACAAATGCAAACAAAAGCATCAGCAAAAAGTATTGTTCCTATTGCTACGAAAATGGCGAATTTATTTATAAAGGCAATAACGTTTTAGAATTTCAAGAATATTGCAAACATAAAATGATGGAAGGCGGCCATTCAAGATTTTTTTCTTGGTTATTTACGAGAGGAATGAAGCGTTTGGACAGATGGAAATCTTAAAAATAAATGTGGAATAAATCAAAAAAGGGCAGCACTTAACAACGCCAAGCCACAAGCCATTGGTAGTAAGCATTTATAAAAATTCCGAAAACCAACTAAATTGATAGATTTAACCAACAAAATAAATTGAAATGAAAAATTTAGCAAGCTTATTTATAATTGGAATTGTAATTATTTCAACTAATTCTTTTGCACAAACTTCTGAAAAGAAAAATAATTTTTCCATTGGCGGTGGAAAAGAAGCTTACAATGGCGACCTAGGAAATGCTTGGTTTAAACCTGAAGAAGAATGGTATGGTTTTGTTAGTTTACGCTATAGCCACTACTTAAATAAATCTTTTGATGTTACTGCATCTTTGACCCATGGAGATTATGGACATTGCAGAGAATCGGACGAAGAACGATTCCGTGATGATGGAACAGAAGTACTAAATATGCTTTCCAGACTGACTTCCGGAGTGGTTTTAATGAAGTACAAAATTGCCAACGGATATATGATAAATGAAAATGCAAAGTTTGCACCTTACATTTATTTAGGCGGCGGAGTAAATAACATTTCAAACCATTGGTGGAAAGACAAGAACAGAGTTAATACCGGTAATTATGGTTCTATTAACGGTGGACTCGGATTAAGCTACAACTTTTATAAAAATTTAAGCTTCACTTACAATTTAGGTTTTGGATATTATACTTCCGACAATATTGACAGAAGAATTGATGGAAGCAATGATATGTTTATGCAACATTCATTTTTAGTTGGAGTAAATTTTTAAATCGTTTTGGAAAGACATTTAGTTAAAGGCGGCTACTAACAACTGCTACCAGATAAATTTTATTTTGGGCAGACAGAAGGTGAATTAACTTTGAAGCTCACTCTCAATTCCTGTAAATAAAAATAGTGCAATTTACTTTTTGGTAGAAATTTGTTTAATTTTATTGCAATATTTTTAATTGACTGACGCGGCTAAGAATACGCTAAATGAAACAATTAAGAAAATCTAAGGTATCTAATGAAATCTTTCAACCTTTTCATGACAAGGCACATATATAAGTCTCAAAAATGTTATATAAATTAAGTACAGCTCAAGAAAATGTATTGCTAAATCTACCCGAAACTGGAATGGGTTATCAGGTTGTAGAAGCAAGCAAACAAGGACATTACTCACGAGATAATTATCTTGTTCTCAATTCCGAAGTAGTAATTGAAATGAACGATTCAACAAGTGCCAATGTTCGTAAAGTTGTAAACGAAGGTATCTTAGATTTCAAAGCAAGTGCAAGCATCATTACGTTAAGTGCAATAACAGTTTTAAACGAAAAACAATTTCGCAACATAATCAACGAATCAAAAAACGAAAACGAAAGGGGAGCAATTGAAAATCCAGTTGTATTTGCAAACGGAGAAGAAATTTTTGTTCGCCTTTCCGCTTTTGATAACGACAAAAGAGTTGACAAAGTTAATGGATGTTTGCGTGCAGGTTCTTTCACGACAACAATGGAAGATTATTTGAAATGTAAAACCACGAGTGACGATCCGGTTGAGCGATACGCTTTACCAAACAATGATAAAATTCAATATGCTTTTCATATTCAGCCATTGAAGTTCGACACTTTGCAGAAAGGAATAGTGCAAGCTGCAAACGGCAAACGAGGAGGCGGAAAGGAAGCATACTTTGCCAAAGGTACTGCGGCAGGAACATTTAAGAAACAAACACCTTATTAAAAATACACTATTATGCAAGCTCGAACTTTAAAATTAACAGACAGTTTCATCAATGTTTTGGTAAACCTTCCTGAAAGCGGAATGGGTTATCAATTAGTGAAAGTAATTTTGAAAAGTGGTAAAGTGTTGCATCGCCACAAAGTCCTCAATTCAGAATTATTGATGTTGGACGAAAACGAAAACATCACTGTAAAAGACATTGAAAAAATTGAATTGGAAAACAAAAAATAAAGTCTACTTATAAAAAATACACTGTCTAAAACTCACAAGTCAAAGCTGCAAGCTATTTTTTAGACGGGTATTTTTTCTCCACCCAAAAGAAATATTCGAATCCTCAATTAAAAAGAAAATTTATTTTTCATACTACAGTTGTTCGCAACGAGTAGTAAGAATTGTGCAACTTGTGTAACGCGATTTGAACAAATTTTGAGTGTTCTTCATACAACATATCTTGATTCATTTAGCAGAGAGAAGCTATCATAAGATTAAATTTTCTTGAATCGCTCTTAGATAAAAATACATTCAATAACAAAAAGTCCCACGATATATCTATATCAGCATTACTCACTCCGAAACAAACTCCCAAGCCGATGTATAGCCATTCACCGTTTCGCTATAGTCAATCATTTTTTTGTAAAAATCATGGTTTGCAATGGTGGCGCTATCGCCTATAATCACCAGCTTTTGTTTTGCGCGCGTCATGGCTACATTCATACGACGTGTATCGCTCAAAAATCCTATGTCTTTATTTTCATTACTGCGCACCAAACTGATGTAAATAATATCACGCTCTTGTCCTTGAAATCCATCGATGGTTTTTACAGTGATTTTTGCTTTTGCTTGTTTCAATTCTTCATCGGCATCCAACAGCTGTGATAGGTACTGCACTTGTTCTTTATAAGGAGAAATTATACCCACCGATTTTTTTTGTGTTGCTCCACTTGCAGTATAGTTTTGCAACAAGAGTTTTAAATGCTTCATTAAAAGAACTGCTTCCTCCGGGTTCGAAATACTTAGGCTTTCAGGATTTAGCTGTTCATCAAAACCACATCCGGCAGTATCAACAAAGTTTAATGAAGTAGTTAATAGCTCAAATTCCGAATCGCTGCGAAGCACCCTGTTTTTAACGCCTTCAGCAGCTTTTAAATTTCCTGCATAAAATTGCTGGTTCGAAAAATTCATAATGTGCTCATGCATTCGGTATTGTACATCTAGCAACACCGAACTGTTTTCAAGCTTCATGCAGCGCTCAAACAAAGTTTCTTTTAATCCACCTGCTTCTGCTAATTTCGATTTTACTGTTGGGGGCAATTGAAAATGATCGCCGGCAAATATTACGCGATTGCTTCTGCTTATCGGTATCCAACACATGGGCTCTAATGCCTGTGCAGCTTCATCAATTAATACAGTACTAAATTGTTTGTCGCGCAACATTCGTCCTGCTGCAACTACTAAGGTACAAGCAATTACTGATGCACTTGCAAATTGTTCATGTTGTATATAATCTTCAAGTACGCGCGCTTCAGCAACAATTTTTTTTGCTTCCTGATAAAGTAGTTGACGTTGCTCACGTTCTTCTCTTCCAAAAGTTCGCTTGTATTTTCCTGCCATTCTAAAATATTCTTCAGCAGTTTTACGGTAGTTTTTTAATTCCTTATACGAAGGATGAGCCATCATTTTCGCATCCAGTGTATTCATCAAAACCTCTTCTGAAATACGCGCAGGATTCCCCAAACGCACTACCGAAATATTTTCGTGATGCAATTTTTCAGTCAGTAAATCAACTGCAGTATTACTCGCACTGCATACCAATACTTGTTTTTCAGTTTTTAAAATTTGCTTTATTGCCTGTACCAAGGTGGTTGTTTTACCTGTACCCGGAGGTCCATGCACCAAGGCTATGTCGTGTGCAGCAATAATTTTTTGCACTGCTTTGGTTTGACTTTCGTTTAAACCCTCCAAATTAAGGGTGCTATCGAGTGTTGAAAAGCTAGCTTGTTTTTTGGCATAAATAATATCTCGCAATTCAGCTAAACGGTTATTTCGGGAATGAATAACCTTGTCAAGCGCAATATTCATTTCCTTGTATCCATTTTCATCAAACAATAGGTTTAATCCAAGTTTTCCATCCTCGCACCAATCAGGTAATTCGTCAACTGTTAATTGCAGGCGAACTTTATTGGGTCCCATAACCTTAATAGTCCCATTCAAGGGTGCCGCATTGGTATCGAGCGCTGAAAATAGCGCAGCGGGTTTGCCACCGGTAAATTGGTGTGCCTCGTTGTGATTGCTTGTACGTTCAATATCAATACTAAGATATTCGCCGATGCCAATTTCTGTATTGCTAATAATTACCGGATACCAGGTAACTCCATTTTGTTTACGATACTGAATATTGTTGCGCGAAAAATGTTCGGTATACTGAGCAAAATCTTCGTCGCGTTCAATTTTTATAAGTCTTTTTAATTCGTGCAACCGTTCCTCCATAGCTTTTACTAGTAAATCACAAACTTATTAAATTAATGCAGCTTATTAGAGTTGGATTCCACATCTTGCTCCATGTTTATTATGTAAGCGAATACAAAAGATTAATTTTATTTTTACAGCATCGCCTAGTAACTAAATTAGTATGAATCAAAAAAAGTGGTTGATTTTAATTGCAGTAGTTTTAATTGCAGTATCGTTTGCTTTTTTTTCAACTACTTTCCTGCGTTATGTTTGGCCGCAAAAAGTATGGGCACACAAAGTCAATACCATTGAAAAGTTAAGCGAAGTTAATGAGCTTTTTTCGGGTGTCGAATTAGATGTT
>WBZU01001082.1_pt1 | contig 12342 bp, 15 predicted proteins | sample 5204311 | NCBI WGS metagenome assembly WBZU01 (sample SAMN12344359, study PRJNA552823) | activated sludge metagenome | biome: Activated sludge suspended growth; feature: Nitrification reactor; material: Wastewater; isolation source: activated sludge from nitrification reactor of wastewater... | reverse complement strand
TTCGACGATGGTCGTGATGGTGATGGGCCAGCCGCGCGTCTTCTATTCCATGTCCAAAGACGGTTTGCTGCCGACCTGGGCGGCCAAGGTACATCCCAAATACCGCACCCCGCACATCACGACGGCGCTCTTCTTCGGTTATGCGGGCCGCAGTGATTGCCTGTCGAGCGTCCTGACCGCGACCATCGGCAGCAGCGTGTTGTACTGCTACTTTGCGATCAACGATGGAAGCGTGGCCTTTGACAGCCATGTCGTGACCGAAAGCGTCTACGGGAAAGTGGATATGCGCGACAGCGTGCTCGAACCCGACAAAACGCTCGGCATCGGCATTACACGAACGGCGACGGCAACGACAACCAGCAAGGTCACCTGGCGCGCGATCGGGGCCGGCACAACAGTCGAGGCGACCGCATTGGGCACCCTCGTCGCAGTGATGCCGGCGCGTCTCGACGTGCGTCCGTTCGTGGACAATGGCGTGGATCCGCCGAACGCCGCAAACGGGGTGCCCGGCATCTTGATCGAGATTACAGACCCAGCCGGCGTCACATCGAGAAAGACGTCCGACGATTTCGGCGTAGCGACCTTCACCGATCTCATTCCCGGCACGTACAAGGTCGAGGTGATTGACGCTTCCAAGTTTGCCCAAGTGACGCCACTGAACGGAACCATCACAACGACGCTCGTCATTGAGGGTGCGACCGCCGCCACAAGCTTCGCGTTTACCGGCACCGTTCCGCCACGCTACCAGCACCTGCCGCTGATCCAGCGGTGACCTTCACGCAACACGCCACCGCCCGCAACCTTCGCCCTGGCGCACCAATCATCGCGCACAAGCGGCGCAGCCGGTGTTGCGCGCCACTTGCGCGATTGTCTCTCACAATTGGCCGTCATTGACTCTTTACAGCGACGATTGTCTAGATACAATATGCACATTATTGGCTGTATCGAACCTGGATTGTCTCTATTCCTATGCAGATCACGATTGACCGCAGCAATGGCGCCCCCATCTATCGCCAGATTGTCGAGCGTTTCCAGGAAGCGATCGCCGGTGGGCGGCTGCCGCCCGGCGCGCAACTGCCCACGGTTCGGCAGTTGGCCGATAGCCTCGGCGTGACCCGCTTGACGGTGCAGAACGCCTACGCCGAGTTGCAGAGCGGCGGCTGGGTGGAAGCCACCGTTGGGCGCGGCACCTTTGTCAGCGGGCAGGTGCAGGTGCGCCCCCACTGGAGCAGTGCCGAGCAGGAAATGACGCCCGGCGTTGTCATCGGCGACATCTTGCAGATGGGACAGGCGCAGGGCATGCGCTCCATGGCCAGCGCGTCGCCCGACCCGGCGCTCTTCCCGGCAGGCGAATTCTGGTCGTGCCTCAACGACCAGCAGCAGCAGACGATGATGCTTACCGGCTATGCACCGGCCCAAGGCGATACCGGGTTGCGCATCGAACTGGCAAGCTTTCTGGCCGAGCGTGGGTTGGCGGCATCGGCCGAGCAAATCATCGTGACCTCCGGCGTGACACAGGGGCTGACGCTGGCAGCGCAGGCGCTGGCACAGCCGGGCGATGCCGTCCTGGTGGAGCAACCCACCTACGTCGGCTTCTTGCACGTGCTGCGCGCGCAGGGCCTGAAGCCAATCCCGGTGCCGCTCGACGGTGACGGCCCGCTGCCGGACGCGGTCGAGCGGCTTGCCGCGCTGCACCGGGCACGCTTTCTGTACACGATTCCCAGTTTTCAGAATCCGACCGGCTATTGCATCGCGCCGGAACGGCGAGCACGGCTGCTCGACCTGGCGGCAGGGCTAGGCTTCTATCTGGTCGAGGACGACATCTACAGCCTCATGGCCTACGATGGAGCGCCGCCGCTGCCGCTGAAGGCAGACGACCGCGACGAGCGCGTCCTCTACATCAACAGCTTCTCCAAAAGCCTGATGCCGGGGCTGCGGTTGGGCATGATGGTGGCGCCGCCGGCACTGCATGATCGGCTCATCTCGCTGCGCATTGCCGCCGACCTGGGCAGCCCGCTGCTCCTGCAACGCACGCTGGCAGCCTTTCTGCGCCGCGGCGAACACCGCCGTCACGTGCGCAAGGTCGTGCCGGTCTACCGCGAGCGCCGTAATGCCGCCCTGCACGCGCTGGAAGCAAACATGCCGCCCGGCGTGGCATGGACGCGGCCGGGCGGCGGCTTCTGCTGCTGGCTTACCCTGCCGCGGCGGCCCGGCATCGGCGACATTCACCGCCTGGCCTTGCAGCAAGGCTGGGCCTTCGCACCGGGCAGCGTTTTTCTCGCCGAGAACGACGGCGAGCACCATCTGCGCATCTGCTTCGGCAACCTGCCGGTGGATGGCATCCGCCGCGGGCTGGAAATCCTGGGTCAGGTCGTGCGCGACTATCTCGCGCTGCGGGCGCCGGTGCCGGAGCCAGTCGCCAATTGGACGCCGTTGGTATGAACCGTGCAGAAGATGAGAACAGGAGGTGATTGGATGCAACTCGCCATAGATTATGTCACTACGGTTGACGAGCTATCGGCCGCGCGCCAGGCGGGCGGCGAACTCTATCTCGAATTCTTGCGCGTGCCGGCGATGAGTGCGGGCCTCTACGAACTGGCGACCGGCGCACACGACCCGCAGTCGCCACACGGCGAGGACGAAATCTACTACATCGTCGACGGCAGCGGGCAGATTCGCATTGGCGATGTCGACTATCCTGTACGCGCCGGGTCGGTCGTCTTTGTGCCGGCACAGGTCGAGCACCGCTTTCACAGCATTGACACAGCGCTGCGCATCCTGGTCATCTTTGCGCCGGCCGAGAGCACAGGCGCATGACGGACGGTGAGCAAGCAAGCAGCCGCAGAAGCCGCAACTACCGAATTTATTAGCAAGGGAGAAGAGCAGTGACGAAATTTGCATATTTCGAGGGTGCCATCCGCCCCATCGAGGACGCCAAGGTCAGCGTGATGACGCACGCATTCAATTACGGCACGGGCTGGTTTGGCGGCCTGCGCGGCTACTGGAACGCCGAACACGAGCAACTCTACGTCTTTCGCATCCGCGACCATTACCTGCGCTTCCTCGACAGCGGCAAGATCCTCATGGCGCAGGTCGAGGAGAGCGTCGACGACTTGATCGGCGTCACCGTGGACCTGCTGCGCAGCGAGGGCTATCGCCAGGATTGCTACATCCGCCCGCTGGGCTACAAGGCGGATGCCATAATCGGCGTGCGGCTGCACAATCTTCAGGACCGGATCACGATCTTCTCGACGCCCTTTGGCCGCTATATCGAGGATGAGGAAGGCGCGCGCGTCTGCGTGAGCAGTTGGCGCCGCGTCGACGACACGGCGCTGCCCCCACGCGGCAAGATCGTCGGCAGCTATGTCAACAGCGCGCTGATCAAGAGCGAAGCGGTGCTCAACGGCTTCGACGAGGCGCTCGTGCTCAACCATGACGGGCATGTGGCGGAAGGAAGTGCGGAGAATTTCTTTATCGTGCGCGGCGACTCGCTCATTACCTCGCCGATCCATGCCAACGTGCTGGAAGGCATCACCCGGCGCACGATCATCGAGCTGGCGCGCCGCGAGCTGGGGCTCAACGTGGTGGAGCGCGAGATTGACCGCAGCGAGGTCTATGTCGCCGACGAAGCGTTCTTCTGCGGCACCGGCGTGCAGGTCGTGGCGATCGCCAACGTCGACCACCGCCCCATCGGCAACGGCAAGATGGGGCAGGTCACCAACCGGCTGCGCGACCTCTACTTCCGCGTCGTGCGCGGCGAGGAGGCGAAGTACGCGCACTGGCTGACACCGATCTTCCAGGAAGAGGCAGTCACGGCATGAACGGCGGCGCATCGATCAAGGCGGCCGTGGAGCGCCAGTTCAGCCAGGTGGCGGAGAATTATCGCACAAGCGCGGTCCATGCGGCCGGCGAGGATCTGGCGCGGCTGGTGGACGCGGCGGCATTGCGCGGGCACGAGATAGTGCTCGACGCGGGCAGCGGCGCCGGGCACACGGCGCTGGCCGTTGCGCCCCATGCAGCGCAGGTCATCAGCGTCGATCTGTCGGCCAAGATGCTGGCACAAGGACAGCGCCTGGCGGCCGAGCGCAGGCTGGACAACCTCCGCTTCGAGGTAGGCGACGTGGAGGCACTGACCTTTGCCGGCGCCAGCTTCGACGTGGTGACCTCGCGCTACAGCGCGCATCACTGGCCGCACCCGCAGGTCGCGCTGGACGAGATTTACCGCGTGCTGCGTCCGGGCGGCTGCTTTGTGCTCTCCGACATCGTCAGCTACGACGACTTCACGGCTGACACGCACCTGCAAGCCATCGAACTGCTGCGCGACCCGTCGCACGTGCGCGACCACACGGCGGCGCAATGGCTGGCAATGCTGGCCGAGCGTGGTTTTGCCGCGCAGGTGGTCTTCACGTGGGGCGTGCGCTTGCAGTTCGACAATTGGGTCGAGCGCATGGCAACGCCGCCGGCAGCGGTCGGTCTGTTGCGCACCCTGCTCGCCAACGCGCCGGCCGAGGTGCGCGCACTGTTGCAGGTGGAGGATGATGATTCCTTCACCCTGCAAGGCGCACTGTTCACAGCCGTCAAGCCGGAGGCATAGCGTGCCGGCCACCGAGCAGAGCATGATTTCGACGATCGATTCGACACAGACACAGACACGCGGCGCCGAGTTCTGGCAGGGGGTCAAGGCGACCTTCCCGCTCGTCGTCGGTGCCATCCCTTTCGGCATCATCTTTGGCGCGCTGGCCGTCAACAGCGGGCTGAGTGTGGCGGCGACGGCAGCCATGTCGGCCTTTGTCTTCGCCGGCTCGTCGCAGTTCGTGGCGGCGGGACTCGTGGCCGGTGGCGCGGGCACACTGATCATCGTCCTGACGACCTTCGTGGTCAACCTGCGCCACAGCCTCTACAGCGTGACGCTGGCGCCCCACATGAAGCACCTGCCGCAGCGCTGGCTGGTGCCGCTGGCCTTCTGGCTGACGGACGAGAGCTTTCTCGTCGTGGAACAGCGCTTTCGCCAGCCGGATGATTCGCCGCACAAGCATTGGTTCTTTCTGGGCTCGGCGCTCTTCATGTACCTCAACTGGCAGCTCTGCACCTGGATCGGCATCTCTGCCGGCCAGGCGCTGCCCAATCCGGCGAGTTGGGGGCTGGATTTTGCGCTGGTGGTGACCTTCATCGGTATGCTGGCGCCAGGGCTGCGCAACCGGCCGGTGATCGCCTGCGTGGTGGTGGCGGGTGCGGCAGCGTTGCTCCTGGCCGGGCTGCCCAATCGCCTGGGCCTGATCGCAGCGACGCTCGCCGGCGTGGCCGCGGGCATGCTCGCCGAACGCGGGCGGGCCGCACCATGATGACAGCGCAAGAAGCTGTGCTGGTTGCGGGGATGGCCGCAGTGACCTTTCTCGTGCGCTGGCCGGTGCTGGCCCTGGTCAGCCGGATGCCATTGCCGCAGCCCGTGCTGGATGGGATGAAGTTCATCCCGCCGGCCGTGCTGACGGCGATCATCGTCCCGGCCATGCTCATGCCAGCCGGAACGCTGGATCTCAGCGTCACCAACGCCTATCTCGTCGCCGGCGTGGCGTCCGGTGCGATCGCCTTTCGCACGCGCAACCTGCTGCTGACCATCGTCCTGGGGATGGCCATATTCCTGCTCTGGCGTTGGGTCTGGTAGCATAGGGGCATGGTTACCAACGGCATCAATCTTCATGTGGTCATGGCAGGGCCGGCAGATGGCCCGCTCGTCCTGCTGCTGCACGGATTTCCGGAGTTCTGGTACGGCTGGCGCCGGCAGATCCCGGCACTGGCCGCGGCGGGCTATCACGTCTGGGCGCCGGACCAGCGCGGCTACAACCGCAGCGACAAGCCGGCGGGCGTCGGTGCGTACGCCATCGAGACGCTGGCCAAGGACATCGTGGGGCTGATCGACGCGTCGGGGCGCGAGCAGGTCTACCTGGTCGGCCATGACTGGGGGGCCGCGGTGGCATGGTGGGTCGCAGGCACCTATCCGGAGCGCGTCAAGAAGCTGGCGATCCTCAATGTGCCTCACCCCTCCGTCATGCAGCGCACGGTGTGGGAAGACGCGGAGCAGCGCAAGAAGAGCTGGTACATCTTCTTCTTCCAGCTGCCGTGGCTGCCGGAAAAGAGCCTCAGCGACAATGGCTACACCAACGCCATCCGCGCGCTCAAGGGCAGCAGCCGGCGCGGCACCTTCAGCGACGACGACATTGCCGCCTATCGCCAGGCGTGGTCGCAACCCGGCGCGCTGACCGGCATGCTCAACTGGTATCGGGCGGCGGTGCGCAACCAGGGCATGGGCGTGCCGCTGGGGCGGATCCGCGTGCCGACGCTCATGATCTGGGGCGCCAACGACATGGCCTTGAGCCGGCGCATGGCGCAGCCCAGCATCGACCTGTGCGACGATGGCCGGCTCGTCTTTCTTGAAGAGGCGAGTCATTGGGTACAGCACGAGGAACCCGATGCCGTCAACCGGCTGCTGCTGGATTTTCTGGGAGACGGGCAGTGACGGTGGCCGGCAACCGCGCGGGAAGCCCTTTTGTCATGCCGGCCTATGGCGGCGGCAGCTTCGCCGACATCCCAGGCTACGTGCTCCAGCTCCTCTCCGGGCAGGAGAATAGCGCGTTGTCGCCGGCTGGCTGGCCTGCGCCCGACGCCCGCTTCCACCGCGTGATCACCCTCTTCATCGATGCTTTCGGCTGGCGCTTCTTCGAGCGATTCCAGGATCATCCGCTGCTGCGTCGCGTCGCCCAGGCCGGCAGCGTGACCAGACTGACGTCGCAGTTTCCATCCACCACGAGCGCGCACGTCACCACGCTCTATACCGGCGAACCTGTGGGCCAACACGGCGTCTTCGAGTGGTTCTACTACGAGCCACAAATCGATGCCGTGATTGCGCCGCTGCTCTTTTCGTACGCAGGCGACGACGGTCGCGAGTCGCTGGTCAACGCCGGCGTGGTTGGTGCGTCCATCCTACCGGCCGGGCAGATGAGTCCGCGGCTGGCGCGCCAGGGCGCACGCGCCTACCTGCTCCAGCCGCGCGAATTTGCGCGCTCCACGTACTCGACACAACTGAGCGCCGGCGCGCGCGTCATCCCGTACATCACCGTGGCGGAGTCGTTGGCGCAGGTCACACAGATCATGCAGAACATCGACGGGCCGGCGTGGATCACGGACTACATCGGTTCGTTTGACGCCGTGTGCCATCTGCACGGGCCGGACAAGCCGCAGAGCGATGCCGAACTCGACGCGCTGCTCATGCTCATCGAGCGCTGGCTGGTGCGCGACATCCTGGGCCGCTTCGACGATACGCTGGTAATGATCATCGCCGACCACGGCATGGTGGAAACCGATGTCAATTCGATGCTGTATATCGACCAATCCCCGCTCTTTGGCCGCTTGCGCCCGCTGCTGCGCACGACGGCACGCGGCGATATTGTGGCGCCGGGCGGTTCGTGCCGGGATTTCTTCCTGTATGCGCAACCGGATCATCTGGATGAAGCGCATTCGCTGGTGGCAACCATGGTGGGGGAGCGCGGGGAGGTGCGCCGCGTCGATACGATGATCGAGCAAGGCTATTTCGGTGGCAACGGCGTGTCGGAGCACTTCCGCTCGCGCGTCGGCAACCTGGTCGTGCTGCCCTATGCCGGCAACGGTATTTACTGGTTTGGTGACGGCCGCTTCCGCCAGCGCTATTGGGGCAACCACGGGGGCCTCACGCCGCAAGAAATGGAGATTCCGTTCCTGTTGCTGCCTGCGGCGTAGAGGCCGTTGCACCGGCCGGAACGCGGGCGGAAAAGCAACGTGCTCAGCCGCCATTGAATCCGCAGGGCTTGGTTGGCCGCGTTGCGCGATGGTATACTCCAAGGCGACAGGGACGCGAGAGCAAATGCTCTCCTACCGCATGAAGGAGAAAAGAAGACCCATGCCCATCAGCACATCATCATTTGGCGACGAACGCGACAGTCGCTATTCCGAATACGAAAGCGCCAATGACTACGAGCGCGAGACCATGTCGTTCCCTGGGATCACGCCGCTGCAAGCGGAGACCTATCTCAAACGGCTTGGCGGCGGCGTGGAAGAGAAGCTGCGCCGCGTCGAGGGAATTGGCTGGGTCGCCGAGATCCAGGAGACCGACGGCGGCGTCGACGTTGTATTTGCCGCCCACGACGAGCTGCTTGATGACTTGATTCGCCGCTTCGAGGAATGGATCGACCGTGATGCCGGCTAGGCGACCGGAGCGTAGCTGACCATACCGGGCGCCGGGCACGACAATGCCGGCGGCCCAGCCATACCAGGACACCCGCTATGTACCGCGCACAAAGACAAGAAGCTCTTCCGACCGCAACGGCCCGGGCCGGCAGCAACATCGCATTCATCAAGTACTGGGGCGTTGCCGACCCGCGCATCAACCTGCCGCTCAACAACTCGATCAGCATGACGCTGGGCAGCCTGCACACCACGACCACAGTCGAATGGGACACGGCCGGACGGCTGAGCGCCGATCAGGTTACCATCGACGGCGAGCCGGCGACGGGCAAGAAAGCCGAGCGCGTGACGGAGCATCTCAACTTGATTCGCCACCTGGCCGGCGACAAGCGACACCGTGCGCGTGTGGTCAGCCGCAATAACTTCCCCATGGCGTCGGGCATTGCGTCGTCGGCGAGCGCGTTTGCCGCGCTGACGGTGGCAGCCTGCGCGGCGTTGGACCTGCCCTTTGAGCGCACGCGCCTGTCGGGCATTGCGCGGCGCGGTAGCGGCTCGGCCAGCCGCAGCCTCTTTGGCGGCTTTGTGGAATGGGAGCAGGGTCGCGATGACGCCACCAGCGTGGCACGGCAGATTTACCCGGCGGAACACTGGACCCTGCGCGACGTGGTCGCCGTGATCAGCACGGCCGAAAAGCCCGTGAGCAGCCAGAACGGCCACGGCATGGCGGTCACCAGCCCCTTCAACTCGGCGCGTGTCGACAGCCTATACAGCATGTTGCAGGAGGTGCGCAATGCCATCACCATGTGCGACCTGCAACGGCTTGGGCCGATCATCGAGCAGGATGCCCTGGCAATGCACGGCGTCATGATGACGAGCCGGCCGAGCCTGCTCTACTGGCAGCCAGGGACGATCGAGGTCATGCAGGCAGTGCGGCGCTGGCGCGAAAATGATGGCCTCCAAGTCTACTTCACGATCGACGCCGGGCCGAACGTACACTTGATCTGCGAACCGGCCTTCGAGGTGGAAGTACTCAAGCGCCTGCAAAAACTGGGTAGCGTGCGAAGCGTCATCACCAGCGGGCCGGGTGACGGGCCGCAACTGCTGGATGAGCACCTCGTGTAGCATGCGCATCATCGCGACCGGCGGCACCTTCGACAAGCAGTACGACGAATTACGCGGCGAACTGACCTTCAAGGACAGTCACCTGCCGACCATCCTCAAACAGGCACGGATCACCGCGCCGATCGTGCTGGAGATCAACCAACTCATCGACAGCCTGCACATGCAGGAAGTCAACCGCCAGCATATTCTCAGCTCGTGCCGATCGGCGCCGGAGGGTCGCATCGTCGTCATCCACGGCACCGACACCATGGCGCTGACCGCGCGCGTGCTGGGCGAGGCGACCCTTGCCAAGACCATCGTGCTGACCGGTGCCATGATCCCGTTTGCCATTCAAGGCTCCGACGCTCTGTACAACCTGGGCTTTGCGTGTGCAGCCGCACAACTATTGACGCCGGGAGTCTACATCGCCATGAATGGAACCATCTTTGCATGGGATAACGTGCGCAAGAACACGCAGTCGGGCGTCTTCGAGGCGATTACGGCCGGGTAGGCGCGGCATCCCGCCCAGCAACACTCATCGCGCAAGCCGCGGCGCCAGGTGGCGAAGCGCGTGTCGCCCCTCCGTTGCGTAGCCCCTGTACGCATTTCCTACGCCCCACACGATAGCCCCCAGCGCATAGAGAACCCGGGCAACTAGGAGTTGATCTTCTTCCCGCGCAGAGAGTCGTCGACCATAGCCGGCGAAGAGGGCATCCAGCAGGTCGGGGTGTTCGATCCATTCCCACTCGGGATAGCGGGAGAAGTCGGTGACGCGAAGATCCCAGCGGGCAAACTCGAAGTCGATGACAGCGGAAAACTGCCCATCCGGGCCAACCAACCAGTTGGCCGGGCAATAGTCGTAGTGACAGGGCACCGGATGCTCGCCGGCAAAAGCAGGGATGCGCGCAATCGCCTGCCGGACGATGGCACGTTCTGCGCTGGATAGATAGTCGCTACCTTCGGCACAGGCGAGCCACCCGTCATATTGCGCGGCGACATAGGCGCAGGCATCCGTGAACGGCGTTGCGGCGGGCGAGCCATCGCGTTGACAGAGGCCAAACCAGCCTCCGGCCGGCAGTGCGTGCAGGGCAGCCAGCGCGCACCCGGCTGCGTGCCAGGCGGCTTGCATCTGTGCAGGCGCAAGCCGGGCCGTCTCCAGCGGGATGCCGGCCATTGCCGTGACGACGATCGCCAGCGGCGGCTCATCGCGGACGGCAAGCAGCCGTGGCGCCTGGTCGCCAAAGGCAGGTGCCCAGCGCGCATAGGCATGGGCTTCGCTTGCCCAGTGCGCCTGGTCGCGGTAGAGCTTGAGATAGCAGATGCCCGACGCGGCCTGCAAGCGTAGCACGCTGGCTCGCGTGCCGGCGTGCTGCCGCGTTTGATCGTCGAGCAGGCGGCACGGGCCAAGTTGAGCGGCGCACCACGCCAGTACCTGCGCGCGTTCCCGGTCGGTTATGTCATCCATCGCCATGCTGAGAGAACACTAGTTTTCGTCTGTCGATTGCCCGCTCTGGGCTACGGTTCATCTTCTGCCTTGATGACAAGCCCCATGAGGCCCGCCAGGTAGGCAGCCTGGAACGGGTCGACGATTGCGCCAGCCAGTTCGGCGATGCCGACGCGGATGCGCTCGATGGTACAGGTGCGCAGGTCGGCGCCGGTCAGCGTCGCTTGGGAAAATTCCACTTCATTCAAGTTGCATCGCGTGAAGATCGTTCCCGTGAGATCGGTTGCCTGCAGGTCCGCGCGGCCAAGATCGCAATGGTCGAACTCGGCTGACTTCAAAGTCGCAAAGCGGATGCGGGCAAATTGCAGCGAGCACTCCTGAAAGCGGACATCTTGTACAAAGGCTTCGGGGATCGAGAAACCGTCCATGCGGCAGCCGATGAACTCGACGCGATGTGCGATCAGCCGCGACCAGTCGGCATTGGCAAGATCGCACGCCTCCAGGCGCACCGTGTCCAGCCGCGGCGCCACAAAGCGCGTCCCGGCAAGACACACCCCCTGCATCAGCACTTCCTTGAGGCCAAAGAACTCCAGATGACGGCCGGCAAGATCCTCGCCAACCATCTTGGCATGCTCGAATTGATCGTGGCTGGCAAGTGCGGCGCCTGCCAGCGGCGGCAGTGCTCGCGGTGCGAGCGCGCCGAGATTGACGTTGCGTTTGGAGATAGGTCGCTCCGAATGCATGATGGCCTGGTGTCCCAATCAGCTCCCGAATCCAAGGTGCTCGTGACCGGCACCAGACACGGACACATGCATGGTATCATTGATGGAACCATAGCAAAAAGGGGGAGCCAGACTATGGCCCATCCAGCGCATCCCATGCTATCATACCTTTCGGACAGAGGCTTTGCCCGGCCAGTTGCAGCGACCCACCTTCAAAGATGCATAAGCAAGAAAGCCCGAGGATTGCATGATCGAACCTCCGCCAAACTCCGTCCATCCTCTGACGCCCGCCGAGTGGCGGGCGTGGCTTGCCGCCCATCACACCCGTCAACAGGGCGTCTGGCTGATCTCATTCAAGAAGTCGACCGGCAATCCACGCGTCGAATATGACGAGGCCGTGGAAGAGGCGCTCTGCTTCGGCTGGATCGACAGCAAGCCCAACAAGCTCGACAGCGAACGCACCATGCTGTGGTTTGCGCCGCGCAAAGCGGGCACAGGATGGTCGCGCCCCAACAAGGAGCGTGTCGAGCGCATGGTGGCGCTGGGGCTGATGGAAGCTGCCGGTCTGGCCAAGATCGAAGCCGCCAAGGCCGATGGTTCGTGGACGGCGCTCGATGCCGTGGAAGCGCTTGAGGTGCCGCCGGACCTGGCCGCCGCACTGGCCGCCGAACCCCCGGCAGCCACTTACTGGGAGGCCTTTCCTCGTTCGGTAAGACGCGGCATTCTTGAATGGATCGCCAATGCACGAACGCCTGAGACTCGCGCGCGGCGCGTCGAGGAGACGGCACGCCTTGCGGCGCAAGATCTGCGGGCCAACCAGTGGCGCAAGTAAACTGCCGGACGCGGATTGGTCCACATGTT
>WBZU01002587.1_pt1 | contig 12349 bp, 9 predicted proteins | sample 5204311 | NCBI WGS metagenome assembly WBZU01 (sample SAMN12344359, study PRJNA552823) | activated sludge metagenome | biome: Activated sludge suspended growth; feature: Nitrification reactor; material: Wastewater; isolation source: activated sludge from nitrification reactor of wastewater treatment... | reverse complement strand
CGGGCCGGCAGATCGGCGCTGGCGGGAAGGCCATGTCCTTCCGAACCTGTCCAAACGGTCACGCCGACCCCGAGCGCCGCGCGGGCGCGGGCCCAGATCCGGTCGCCCCACAGCGCGTAGGCGACGCCGGCCGCGAGCACCGCGCCGACCACCGCGGCGAGGAACATCCGCAGCGCCAGCGAGCGGCGCACCGCGTCGCGCACCGCCGCCCACGGGCGCTGCCACAGCGGCAGCGGCCGCGCCGCGTCGAGCTGCCGCGCGATCAGCCCCTCGAGCTCGCGCTGCGCGAGCTGCACCACCCGACGCAGCGCCTTGTTGTCGCGCGCGTCGGAGCGCGACAGCATCAGCTCCAGCGCGTCGCTCTCGAGCAACGCCTGCGGCGCCAGCCGCCCCGGCAGCTCGGTGAACTGCACCCGGCTGCGGTCGGTGCTCTTGCCGCCCGCGACCACGAAGTCGGCCAGCGACGCCGCCGCCCGCACCCGCAGCCCGCGCGAGAACAGCTCCACGCGCGCCGCGTTGCCGAGCCCCACGACCCCGCGCACGCGCCCGCGGCGGAAGCTCGCGCTCGGCGCCGGCAGGGCGAACGCCGCGTTGACCGCCCGCCCGCCGACGACGATCGCCAGCGGCCGCTCCGGGTCGTCGCGCGTGCACAGGAAGCGCGCGTTCTGGGCCGCGGCCTCGTGCACGCGCCGCTCGAGCTCGCCGTCGGCGGCCGCGCGCTCGAGCACGACCTCGGTCCCGGGCCCCAGCTGCGGCGTCGCCCGGCGCGCCGACTCGAGGTCGCCGGCGAGCTCGATCTCCCACGCGCCGGGCCTGTCCTCCGGGTCAGGTGACTCCTGGCTCGCGCGCCGCGGCTGCGAGCGGATCACGATCCGCTCCGGCTCGAAGCGGAGGATCGACCAGAAGCCGACGCCGAAGCGCCCGACCTGGTCGCGCCGCTGCTCCTTGCTCGACGCGTACAGCGAGAACAGGTAGCGCCGCGCGTGCGCGAAGGTCATGCCCTCGCCGTCGTCGCGGCAGCGGAGGATCCACCGCCCCTCCTTGACCTCGCAGTTGAACTCGACGCGCGTGGCCCCGGCGTCGCGGGCGTTCTGCAGCAGCTCCCGCACGAACACCCACGGGTCGGGGCCGTAGCGGTCGGCCTCGGCCCGGGCCCGCGCGCGGAAGTCCGCCAGCGGGCTAGCCACCTTGCCGCCTCCCGCGGGGGGGCCTGCCCGTCCGACGACTCACCGCGACGAGTGTACCGGCTGCGCCCGGCAGCGACGAGCGGGCCCGCAGGGGACGGGCGGAGCGCCCCGGGCCACGCCTCAGCCCGCGTCGCGGCCGCTGCGCACCAGGAAGTGCGCGCTGGCGACGGCGATCGGGCGGCTGCGGTCGTCCTGCCACGCCTCCACGCGCACGTGCGCGACGCGGCGGCCCTGCCGGCTCGGGATCCCACGGGCGAACGTATCCACCGGCCGCCCCGAACGCAGGTACTCGACCGTCAGCCCGATCGTCTTCGGCGCCGCCACCAGCTCCGACTCCCACAGCAGCTGAAAGATCGCCGTCGACTCGAGCAGCGCGCAGATCGCCCCGCCGTGCAGCGCCGGCAGCATCGGGTTGCCGATCAACTGCTCGCTGAACGCCATCACGCCCAGCAGCTCGCCGTCCCGCAGCGCCAGCGACACGCCCATCGTCCGCGCGTACGGGACCAGGGCCGCCAGCGCGGCCGGGTCGCCGCTCGCGCGCGCCCTCGCGACCTCCTGCATCAGCCGCGCGCTCACGGTGCCTCCTGTTCGCCGGTCGAGCGCCCGCGCGTGCCGAGCATGAACGTCCCGGCGCTGGTGGCGATCGGGTCGGCCTCGTCGTCGTGGAACGCGACCCCGCGGACGAACGCGATGTCGCGCGTCACCTTGTAGCAGTGCGCCCGCGCGACGACGTCGCGGCCCGGCGCCGCCGGCTTGAGGTAGTCGATCCGCAGGTCGAGCGTCGCGATCAGCATCGCCCGCCGGAGCGACTGGAACACCGCGGCGCCGGAGGCCGCGTCCATCAGCGCGGAGATCGCCCCGCCGTGCAGCACGCCGGTCTCCGGGTTGCCGACCAGCTTCTCGGCGTAGGGCAGGCGGAACTCGGCGCGGGCCTCGGAGAGCGCGACGACCTGCATGTCGAGCGCCCGGTTGTGCGGGACGATCCGCATGAACTGCTCGCCGATCGCGCGGATCTTCGCCAACTCATCGTCGGGGGCCTCGCCTTCGCCGGTCATGCGGACCGGTTATGCCACGATCTCGACCACGACGGCGTGCTTCGGGTTGAGCCCGGGCACCTCGGTCTCGGCGGTCAGCAGGTAGCGGCGATGATCGTCGGACGGCTCGAGGTCGGCGGGCAGCGCGAGCGCGACCGGCAGCGTCAGCGTCTCGCCGCTGGCGAGCGTGCGGCCCCCCAGCGGCACCGTCAGCTCGGCGCGCTTCTGCCAGAACTGGAACCCGCCGCGGCCCTGCGCGGCGTAGACCATGCGCTCCTCGTCGAGGTGCAGCTCGACGTCCTGCACCTTCGCGTCGTAGTCGCCGCCGCGCAGCGTCACGGTCGCCCGCAGCTCCGCGCCGGCGCGCAGCGGCCCGTCGATCCCGGAGACCTCGATCGTCGCCGTGCCGATGCCGACCAGACTCTTGAGCTTGTCGATGATCTCCATGCCTACACCTTCGGACCGACTTTACTCGGATGGCGCCGAAGGGCACGTGAAGGTCGATTCATGCGCGGACTGCGACCGCGCCCGGCACGCGCGGCGCCCCGCCGCGTCACGCGAGGGCCGGCGCCACGAGCGAGCGATCGCCCACCAGCGGCCCACCAGCCCCATAATTCCGGCCTCGGCGCGCCCGCCGGGGCGCGCCGGTCTCTTGTGGTGCCTGCTGCGGCGCGCTATGAGAGACCCTGCCCATGCGCGCTCCCATCTTCGTCACGTTCGTCACGGTCGGGCTCGCCCTCGGCCTCGGCTGCACGATCCGCCCGAAGACCGACACCGCGGCCACGCCCGATCCGAAGAGCGCGGCCGCGGGCCCCGGGGGCGACCCCTGCGCGGTGTACGTCGAGCGCGCCGCCCCCGGCGTCCGCTGCCAGGCGATCGACGCCACCCGCTGTCAGTGCGAGCTCGTCGCCGGCCAGGACCCGCCCGCGGGCGGCGCGGACACGCCGGCCAAGGACCCGCCGCCGGCCAAGGACCCCCCGCCGGAGGCCACGCTCAAGGCGCAACTCGAGTTCGCGCCCGGCCCCCACGACACGATCGTGCAGTGCGTCAGCGGCCCGTGCCCGACGCGCTCGGCGGACTTCATCACCGAGCCGTACCCGCCGATCCCGCTGGTCCAGGGCAACACGACGATCCAGCTCGAGTTCCGCTCCCGCGACTACGAGCCCTACGTCGGCACCTACAACCTCGTCCCCGGCCGCAACGTCATCCCGTTCACGCTCACGCGCGAGTCGACCGCGCCGCAGAACGCGACCTTCATGTTCCAGGGCGCGCCCACCGGCCTCACCGTCGAGTGCGTCAGCGGCCCGTGCCTCGACAACAAGGCCCACGCCTTCGACAAGTTCCCCGCGATGCCCCTCAAGGAAGACGGCGCCACCCTGCTGCTGCGCTTCAACGCGCCCGGCTACCGCACCGCCATGACCTCCTTCCAGGTCCGCCGCGGCCCCAACTCCGTCCCGGTCCTGATGGAGAAGGCCCCGCTCGGCAAGTGAACGACCTCGCGCCCGACCGCCGCGCCGCGCTCGCCCGCGCCGTCGCCGACCCCGGCTACACGCCCGGCCGCCACGACCTCGACGGCGTCGTCGACCTCCTCGCCGACGACGACGCCGCCGACGCCGCCGAGCGCGCCCTCCTCCGCGCCGGCGCCCCCGCCGGCCCCGCCGCCGTCCGCCGCCTGCCGTCCGCCGGCCCACCGCTGCGCGCCCGCCTGGTCCGCGCCCTCGGCCGCCTCGCCGGCGCCGACCCGCAGCTCGCCCAGGTCCTTCGGACATGTCTCGACGACCCTGACCCAAAGGCCAGGCGCAACGCGATCGGCGCGCTCGGCAAGCTCGGCGGCCCCGACGTCGCCGCCGACCTGCTCGCGCGGGCCCGCGAGGAGCGGAGCCTCCCGCACCTGCGCAGCCTGGTCGAGGCGCTCGGCAAGTGCGGCGACGCCGACGCGCTCGCCTGGCTCGGCGACCTCGCGCCCGAGGACCCCGAGCTGCGCCGCCTGGCCGAGCGCGCCCGCCTGATGCTCGCGCGCAGCCTCGGCCGGACCGAGACCGCCTCGGAGATCGACCTCGCCGCCGCCGCGCCGCCGCGCCGCCTGGTCGTGCTGTGCCGCGACGGCCTCGAGCACCCGCTCGCCGAGGAGCTCGCCGAGCGGCTCGCCGGCGCGCGCCCGGCCGTCCTCGGCCCCGGCCGCGTCGGCCTCGAGCTCGCCGGTCCGCTGCGCCCGCTGCTCGCCGCCCGCCTGTGGACCGAGCTCTCGTTCCCGCTGCCGCCGCGCCCGCGCGGCCCCGAGCTCGCCGCCGACGTGGTCGCCGCGCTCACCGGCGCGGACGCGCGCGCGCTGCTGTCCGCCCTCACCCGCGGCCCGATCCGCTACCGCATCGACTGGGCCCGCGGCGGCCACCGCCGCGCGCTCGTGTGGCGCCTCGCCGCCGACGTCGCCGCCGCCTGGCCCGCCCTCGTCAACGACCCGCACGCCTCGACCTGGGAGGTCGTCGTCGACGACGCCCGCGACCCGCTGCGCCTCGAGCTCCGCCCGCGCGGCTTCGTCGACGACCGCTTCGCCTACCGCACCGGCGACGTCCCGGCCGCCTCGCACCCGACGATCGCCGCGGCGCTCGCCCGCCTCGCCGGCGCGCGCGCGCGCGACGTCGTCTGGGACCCGTTCGTCGGCTCCGGCCTCGAGCTGTGCGAGCGCGGCCGCCTCGGCCCGTTCGCCGCCCTCCACGGCTCCGACCTCGACCCGCGCGCGCTCGACGTCGCCGACGCCAACCTCCGCGGCGCCGGCCTCACCGCCGCGCTGACCCTCGCCGACGCCACCACCCACGCCCCGCCGGGCGTCGACGTGATCATCACCAACCCGCCGATGGGCCGCCGCGTCCACCGCGGCGACGTGTCCGCGCTGCTCACCGGCTTCGTCGCCCACGCCGCGCGCGTGCTCCCGCGCGGCGGCCGGCTCGCCTGGATCTCCCCGCTGCCCCGCGCCACCGATCCCGCCGCCCGCGACGCCGGCCTCGCGCTCGACCGCGCGCGCACGATCGACATGGGCGGCTTCACCGGCGAGCTGCAGCGCTGGATCCGTCGCTGACGGACCGACACGCGCAGCCCCGAGACGCGAAGAGGCGGGGCGCTCTCGCGCTCCGCCTCTTCTTCGACCGGGTTCTCCGGAGTGCCCAGGGACGGAATCGAACCGCCGACACGGGGATTTTCAGTCCCCTGCTCTACCAACTGAGCTACCTGGGCGAGGGGGCGCAGTGGTACGAAATCTCTGTGCCGTCGTCAAGCGCCCGGGTGGGGGTCCTCGCCGCCACGTTCGTCGCCCTGTGGCCCCTCCGCCCCGCGAGCGCCGCGGAACGGGAGCGCTTTCTCACCCAGGAGCCCACCGCCGAGGGCCCGGAGGAAGACGCCGAGACGCCGAAGGACGCGCCGCGGCCGTCGACACCTCCCGAACCCGAGGCGCCGGCGCAGCCGGTGCCGGAGGAGCGAGCGCTGGCTCCGGCGCGCCTCGGTGCGGGCGGCGAGCTGCGGGTCTTCGGCGGCATGCACCAGCCGACCTTCGGCGTCGCGGTGATGTTCGACTGGGCGTTCCGCCGGGCGGCGCTCGGCCTGCTCGTCGACTACGCGGCGTGGCTGAGCCTCGACCAGCTGGCGATGCACCCGGGCGCGCTGCACGTCGCGGCGACGGCTCAGCACCGCGTGCCGCTCGGCCGGCTCAGCCTGCGTCAGCGCCTCGCGGTCGGCCCGGCGATCCTGCTCGCGCCGAAGGACAGCCACGCGGCCGGCTCGACGGGCCTGTTCTTCGAGGCAGCTCCGCTCGGCCTCGAGGTGCACACGCGCGTCAGTCGCCTCGCGTTCGTGTTCGAGGCGTTCAGCCTCGCGCTGTCGGCCCCGGTGCTCGGCCCCGATCCGGTGATCCAGACGCAGTACCGCGCGACCCTCGGGCTGCGCTTCTGACCACGCCGCGCGTACACTGCCGGCCATGCGCGACGTGGCCTGGGACATGGAGACCGGCGATCCGGACGACTTCCTGACGCTGCTCCTGCTGCTCGGTCACCCGCAGGTCAACCTCAAGGCCGTGACCGTCACGCCCGGGACCCCTGATCAGGTCGGCCTCGTGCGCCGCGCCCTCGAGTGGTTCGACCGCAAGATCCCCGTCGGCGCCTACGACCTCGACCACACGCCGAAGAAACAGCGCGAGCTCGAGGACCCCCCCGAGGGCCGCCACGGCCGCCGCGGCCTGTGCGTGTCGTCGTGGCACTACGCGGCCTTCGGCGACATCCCGCCGTCGCGCGACGCGGCCCCCGGCGGCGAGGTCCTCCGCGCCGCCTGCGACGAGCGCACCACCCTCGTCACCGGCGCCGCCCTCAAGAACCTCGGCGCCGCGATGAGGCTCCCCGGCTTCCGCGTCGGCGAGCTCGTGGTCCAGGGCGGCTTCGCCGGCGACGGCGTCGTCCCGCCCGAGAAGCAGCTCGCCAAGTTCCGCGGCATGACGACCTGCCCGACCTACAACCTCAACGGCGACCCGAAGTCCGCCGAGGCCGCGCTCGTCCACCCCGGGATCGGCGCGCGCTGGTTCGTGTCGAAGAACGTCTGCCACGGCGTGGTCTACGACCGCCAGGTCCACGCCCGCGTGGCCGCCCGCAAGGACCGCAGCCTGTCCCTGCGCCTCATCTGGCAGGGCATGGACACGTACCTGCGCAAGAGCCCCGACGGCAAGAAGTTCCACGACCCGCTCGCGGCCTGCTGCGCGATCGACCGCGCGATCGGGACCTGGGCCGAGGTCGAACTGTTCCGCGCCCGCGGCGGGTGGGGCTCCCGCCTCGCGCCCGGCTCCGGCACGCGGATCATCATCGATCACGACCACGAGCGCTTCCTCGACGTCCTCACCGCCTGCCCCTGAGCTCGCGGCCTTCGCACGCCCGGGCTCTCGACTGCCTTCGCACGCCAGGGCTCTCGACTGCCTTCGCACGCCAGGGCTCTCGACTGCCTTCGCACGGCCCGGCCTGGCCCCGGATGAAGCGCGGCGAGGGTCGCGGGGCCGGTGTCCGGGGCGCCGCTGGTCTTCAGACAGGTCCTCCCTCGGGTCGGCCCAGGTGCTTCGACGCAGCGATCGGCTCGGTCCGGGACTCAGCCCAGCAGCGCCCCGGCCCCCGTCCTCGGGAGCTCTCTTGGGACGATGGCGGTCGCCTCCGCCGAGATCCGGGGCCAGCCCGGGCCTGATTCACGGCCGTCGCCGCGAGACAGAGTCGTCCAATTCGGCGACGCGCAGGACCTTTGATGCGCCACGAACCATCGCTCGCTCACAGGGGAACCGCGCAGACCCCGACGTCCTCCTGGCCCGCCGGAGCTTCCCCCTCGTTGAAGTATGGGTGACACGTCTGTCCGACTCCGGGACACTGGGCGTCTGGATCGGGCACCGAGAGGTCGCAGTACGGCTCGCAACAGCCGATCGAATTCGGCGGACACTCCTTGGCCGCCCAGGGACTCACGCAGACAAGGCCCTTGTCGCAAGACTCGATCCCGTCGCACGCGTCGTGCACCCCGCCCGGCTTCACCCCGTCCGGCGTCCAAATCGGCCAGCAGATGAAGTTTCCCGTGGGTGTCGAGGGACGCGTGCAATTCTCGTCGCTCCGCGGGCACGAGTCCGTCAGCGGATCGCACGGCGCGAAACACCAACCGAGCGTGCTCAGCCCGCTGTCGACGGCGCACAGCAGCTCGGGATCGTCGCACGTCGGCGCATCCTGCGGCGGGTGGCACAGCGGGACGCACACACCGGGATGATCCTCGGTCGCGTGCCAGCAGAACGCCCCCTGAGCACAATTATCCACGCCGCCGCCGAGGGACACGCAGTCCTCGCCGATCTGCGCCGGCATCTCCATGACCGGCATGCACTTCTCGGCGATCCACGCGCCCGTCCCACACTCCGGGACCGGCACGCACTTCTGTCCCTCGGGACAGTCTTGCCACCACACCGTACAGTCCGCGCCGAGCGGGCCGACGCAGCCTCCCCGGTCGCAGCAGACCCGCCCCGGCGCGCCGCCCGTGTCGCTCGTCGTGCTGGAGGTCGCCGCACCACTGCCCCCGGAGTCCGTCGCGCCACCGGTCGAACCCGTCGGCTCTGCCGTCTCCGTACTCGTCACGGACGTCATCGTGGGACTCGCGCCGCTCGACGAGTTACCGGCGGTCGCGCTCTCACCAGGGTCGTACGGCCGCAACGTACAGGCGCCGCTGACGATGACGATGACAAGACCGACACGGTCCATATCGTCCCTCATCCTACGGCCTACCCACCCGGCCCGTCGGGGGGCGACGGCCGTGAATCAGGCCCGACCGGGCCCCGGATCTCGGCGGAGGCGACCGTCACCGCCCCAAGAGAGCTCCCGAGGACGGGGGCCGGGGCGCTGCTGGGCTGAGTCCCGCACCGAGCCGATCGCCGCCTCGAAGCACCCTGACCCACCCGAGGGAGGACCTGTCTGAAGACCAGCGGCGCCCCGGACACCGGCCCCGCGACCCTCGCCGCGCTTCATCCGGGGCCCGGTCGGGCCGTGCGACCCTCGCCGCGGACGAGCCGTGCGACCCTCGCCGCGGTCGGGCCGTGCGACCCTCGCCGCGGGCCGTGCGACCCTCGCCGCGCGGGACAGGTCCCGAAGGACATGCCCCGAGAGACAGCCTAGGAGTGCTCGGCCAGCCAGCGCTCGGCATCGATCGCCGCCATGCAGCCGGTGCCGGCCGCGCTGACGGCCTGGCGGTACACCTTGTCGGCGACGTCGCCGCAGGCGAACACGCCGGGGACCTTGGTGGCGGTCGAGCCCGGGCGCACCAGCAGGTAGCCGGCGTCGTCCATGTCGAGCTGGCCGGCGAAGATCTGGCTGTTGGGCTGGTGGCCGATCGCCAGGAACAGGCCGGTGACGTCGAGGGTCTCGGTCGCGCCGGTCTGGGTGTCGCGGAGCAGCAGGCCCTTGGTCTTGGCCTCGCCGAGCACGTCGAGGACCTCGCGGTGGTAGTGGACCACGATCTTCGGGTTCTCGAGCACGCGCTTTTGCATGATCTTGCTGGCGCGGAAGTCGCCGCGCCGGTGGATCAGGTGGACGGTGCGACACATGCGGGTCAAGAAGCTCGCCTCTTCCATCGCCGTGTCGCCGCCGCCGACGACCGCGACGTCCTGGTTGCGGTAGAACGCGCCGTCGCAGGTGGCGCAGGCGGTGACGCCGCCGCCGCTGAGGCGCAGGCGCTGCTCGTTGGGCAGGCCGAGCCACTTGGCGGACGCGCCAGTGGAGATGATGAGCGCGTCGCCGATGTACGTGTCGAGCTCGCCCTTGACGACGAACGGGCGCTGCGAGAGGTCGACCTCGACGCCCATGTCGTAGATGAGGCGGGTGCCGAAGCGCTCGGCCTGCTGGCGGAACTCCTCCATCATGTCGGGGCCGGTGATGCCCTTGGGGAAGCCGGGGTAGTTCTCGACCTCGGTGGTGGTCGTGAGCTGGCCGCCCGGCTCGGGGCCGGCGATCATCACGGGCTCGAGGCTCGCGCGGGCGGCGTAGATCGCGGCGGTGTAGCCGGCGGGGCCGGAGCCGAGGATCAGAACTCTGCTGTGGACGGGCATCGGGGCGGGAGGATAGGTCGGCCGCGGGGTGCCAGCAAGCGGGCGCGGAGCGGGCGCCCGGCGGGGGTCCGCCGAGGTCAGACGCGCGCGCGAGCGCGGCGGGCCGTGAGGTTTCCGGCGGCGCTCACAGGCCGAACATGTGCTGCAGCTTGACGAACAGGATGTCCTCGTTGGCGACCCCGGGGACGATGAGGTTCGTCAGGCCGCCGCCGGGGCTGTAGCTGAACTTCGGGCTGAAATTGCTGAGCACCGTGCGGTGCGTGTAGACGAAGAACAGGAAGCTGCCGGGCAGGTACTCCCAGCGGAGGATCGAGTTCGAGATGAAGCTCGTGAGGCCCTGGTCGACGACGTCGACGTAGGGCGCGGGGCTGGTCGGGACCAGCGTGTCGGGCGCGGTGAGGATGAAGAAGTCGGTGTGCCGCGCCGACAGGAAGTACAGCTGGTTGAACGACTGGAAGGTCAGGTGCGGGAGGATGCCGAGCGTGCCGCGGAGGACGCCGGTGTACGAGACGACGTAGGCGCGGCCGAACACCGGCTCGCCGAGCGCGTTGGTGGTGGTCCAGCGCGGGCGGCCGAAGCTGAGGTTCACGTCGCCGCGGAGCGTCATCTCGAGCCGCTTGACCGGGCGCAGGCGCAGCTCGAGGCCGTAGTCGGGGCCGGGGCGGCCGTTCTGCTCGCCGTAGGCCCAGTTGAAGACGGCGACGGCGCGCTTGTTGTCGGGCGTCGAGCCGGAGCCGCCGAGCCACCAGTGGAACGGGACCACGTAGGGGATCCCGCCGCGGGTCTCGAACAGGTCGTACTGCGGCAGGTGGCCGCCGGTCCACAGCGTCACGCCCCACAGGCCCAGCGTCGTCAGGCTGGTGTCGAGGTGGAGCTGCTTCTGCGTCGGCTGGCCCGGGAACGTGTAGCTGGTCGCGACGTCGGTCGACAGCGTCGCGGTCATCTTGCGCACGCGCCCGACCGGCTGGGCGTTGTACACGCTGACGTTGGCGCGCCCGGCGATGAAGTTGTTGAACCGCATGAAGCCGAGGTCGTTGAAGTTGGCGTGCGGCGTGAGGGTGTCGGTGCCGAGGCCGACGGAGACGTTCTTGCCGCCGCGGTTGAGGTCGGCGCCGGCGCCCATGCCGGTGCGGTTGCCGTCGTAGGTGCCGATGACCTGGGCCGAGTGGCGCCAGCGCTCGCGGAAGCGGATCCGGTAGTCGAAGCCGGCGCTGAAGGCCGTCGGCTCGCCGCCGCCGCGCACGACGTTGGTCATGATCATGCCGACGCTGGTCTGGCCGTCGAACTCGCGGCGCAGGCGGATCACCGAGTACTGCGAGATCGGGTCGACGGTGATCCGCCGCTCGACGCCGTCGCTGAACCGCTCGGTGCCGAACGTCGCGCCGGTGTTGGCGGTGAGCAGGCCGATGCTCCACCCCGGCGCGAGCTGGCCGGTGACCCGCAGCGAGCCGAAGATCCGCGTCAGCGGGTCGAGCGCGACGATCTCGCCGCTGCCGCGGTCGCCCGCGCCCCCGCCGTCGTCGCGCGGCGTCTGGTCGGCGAGCGAGGTCCGCGGGATCCGCCCGACGCGCCGCGAGTAGAACAGCTGGAAGCGCGTCTCGAAGATCTCCTTCGACTCGAGGAAGAAGGTGCGACGCTCCGGGAAGTAGACCTCGAACGGGCCGAGGTTCAGCACCGCCGGGTCGACCTCGGCCTGGCCGAAGTCGGGGTTGACCGCGAGGTCGAGCGTCAGGTTGCCCTTGAGCCCGTACTTGAGGTCGAAGCCGCCGTTCGGCAGCAGCGGGAAGCTGTGGTCGAGGCTGTCGGTCGCGCGCCGCGGGACGCCGCGCAGCGAGAAGAACGGCCGCAGCTCGAGGTTGAGGCCGGGCTCGATGCCGCGGACGCCGGTGTAGTCGACCGCCCAGCTCATGCGCCCCGGGATGCCCTGCGGCGGCGGCGAGAGCATCTGAAACTCGCCGTCGTGGTTGATCCACCGGCCGATGTTGATGCCGAAGGTGTAGTCGCCGTCCTTGACGTCGAAGCGGATCGTCGACCACGGGACGAAGATCTCGGCGGTCCAGCCCTTCTCCGTGACCTTGGCCGCGCCCTGCCACACGCCGTCCCACAGCGGCTCCTCGGAGTCGTCGCGGTAGAGCTGGTAGTCCTCCTGCGAGCCCGACGGGTTCAGCACGAACGAGAAGCCGTTGGTGTCGTTGTTGTTCGGGTCGATGTCGAGGATGACGAGGTCGCTCGGGCCGATCTGGTCCTTGCGGAACACGCCGGCGCGCACGTGCTTCGGGTCGTCGTGGCACACGAAGGCGACGTAGAGGCCGCGCTTGCCGTAGGCGATCCGCACCTCGGTCGGGTGGGTCGGGCGGAAGCCGAAGCGCGGCTCGACCTGCACGAGCTCCGGGATCGTCGGAACCGCCAACCAGGCGCGCTCGTTCGGGCGGCCGTCGATCGTGATCGCGGCGTCGTCGATGCGCGTCGACGACAGCTTGAGGTCGCGCACCCGCGCCTTGCCGATCACCGGCCGCAGGTCGGCGTGGCCCGAGCCC
>WBZU01002586.1_pt1 | contig 12351 bp, 9 predicted proteins | sample 5204311 | NCBI WGS metagenome assembly WBZU01 (sample SAMN12344359, study PRJNA552823) | activated sludge metagenome | biome: Activated sludge suspended growth; feature: Nitrification reactor; material: Wastewater; isolation source: activated sludge from nitrification reactor of wastewater treatment... | reverse complement strand
ATGCTGTTGACGAAGGCGATGACCTTGTCGCCCTGCTTGAAGGGTTCGTCGGTCAGCGATTTCTCCACCCAGTCGCCGGCGTCGCGGTCCCATTCGCGGACGACGCGCGAGTAGGCGGGGTCGGTGATGATCTCTTCGGCCATCATCTGGGTGATCTCGTCGGCCGAGGTCAGGGGCATACGTTTCTGGCCCGGCTCGCCGTGGATGCCGATGCCGATCTCCATCTCGTTCTCGCCCAGCTCGAAGGTGGGCTTGCCGGCGGCGGGCACGGTGCAGGAGGTCAGGGCCATGCCCATCGTGCGGCCATAGCTGTTGGCCTTGCGCGCCAGGTCGGCGCATTGATCCAGGGTGTAGCCGGCTTCGGCCGCTCCGCCGACGATTTTCTCGATCAACACGGTGGTGCCGACGCCGCGTCGCCCGGCCGTGTAGAGGCTGTCTTTCACAGCCACGTCGTCGTCGATCAGGATGCTCTGGACGGGAATGCCGTCGCCGTGAGCCAGTTCGGCGGCCGTCTCGAAGTTGAGCACGTCGCCGGTGTAATTTTTGACCAGGAACAGCACGCCCGCGCCGCTATTGACGGCCTTGGCCGCTTCGTACATCTGGTCGGGCGTGGGCGAGGTGAAGACTTCGCCGGGGCAGGCCGCGTCGAGCATGCCCATGCCGACGAATCCGCCGTGCATCGGCTCGTGGCCGCTGCCGCCACCGGAGATGATCGCCACCTTGCCGGCCACCGGCGCATCGGCGCGATAGACGTAGTTCGGCTCGAAATGGATCTTCAGCAGATCGGGGTGCGCGGCGGCCATGCCCTCCAGCTGTTCCTTGACAACGTCCGGAACCGCATTAATCAGTTTTTTCATGGATCTCCTCGTGGGTTCTACACGGTTAGGAATGGCTCCCCGCCCGGCTTGTAAAAAGAGCGGGGAGCCGATTGATGAAGAATGAGATGAAAACTACCAGCCCAAAGCGCCCCACAGCAGAGCGCCGATGACGCCGCCGATGATCGGGCCGACGACCGGGATCCAGGAATAGCCCCAATCGGAGCTGCCCTTGCCGGGGATGGGTAGCACAGCGTGAGCGATGCGCGGGCCGAGGTCGCGGGCCGGGTTAATGGCGTAGCCGGTCGGGCCGCCCAAGGAGAGGCCGATGGCCCACACCAGGAAGGCCACCGGGATGGCGCCGATCGCCCCCAGGCTGATCTCCTGCGTGCCCATGGTGGCGCCGCGGATGCCCAGCACGCCGAAGACCAGCATGAAGGTGCCGACGATTTCCGTCACTAGATTCCAGACCGTGTTGCGAATGGCCGGGCCGGTCGAGAAGACGGCCAGTTTGGAGGCCGGATCGGGCGTGGCCGCCCAATGGTTGTAATAGCTCAGCCAGACCAGGACCGCGCCAAGGAACGCGCCGACCATCTGGGCGATGATGTAGCCGGGCACCTGGCCCCAGCTAAAGCTGCCGGCCACGGCCAGGCCGATGGTCACGGCGGGGTTCAAATGCGCGCCGCTGATGGTGCCGGTGACGAAAACGCCGGTGAACACGGCCAAGGCCCAACCCGTGGTGATGACGATCCAGCCACTGGAATTGCCTTTGGTTTTGCCCAGCACAACGTTGGCTACCACGCCGTCGCCCAACAGCAGCAGGATCATGGTGCCGATTACTTCGCCGATATATGCATTCATTTTTCTCTCCTAAGATTTCAATTGCTTGCTGAAATGACGCCGCCAAACGTTTACAGCGCCGCTTTCGTCAGAAGTCGCAAAGTGGGGAGGGGTGATCGATTGGCTTCCTGTCGATAGGGACGGCTCCTTGTCCGGGCAAAAAGCAGCCACCGATGAACTCGGTGGGCCGGCAACCGCCAAGAAAAGCCAGGGGTGAGATAGACGGACCTCCCGACCCGCAGCAATTACCGCGGCCGACGCCCGAACGGTGTGACAGACTTTGTTACGATGTGGACACAATGGCTAGTTTCAGGCAGCCGTGCTTGTGCAACACACACAAGTTGCATATTAAGGGCGGGCGGAGGATAAGTCAAGCGAACGGCTAAAAACGTTTCATTACGATACGTATGAGCAAAAATGATGGTTCAAAATGAAACGTTCAATTCTTAAAAATCGTGGGGGAGATTTCCAACCGCTTCATCTTGCGCCACAGGGTGGAGCGGCCGATGCCCAACAGGCGAGCCATCTCCGTCACCCGCCCGTGACAGGCCCACCCGGCGCGCAGAATCGCCTCGCGCTCGGCCTCATCGACGGAGAGAACCGGCTGGGCCAGCGGATGGCGAGCGACGAGCACGCGACCGTTGCGCACCATCTCCGGCAGATCGCCCGGCCGGATCACGTTGTCGCGGCTTTGGCTTATGGCCCGCTCCAGCACGCTTTCCAGTTCGCGCACGTTACCCGGCCACGGATAGCGTAGTAAAAAGCTGACAGCATTGTCCTCGATCCACACGGCACGGCTACCGCTGGCCGTGTGGCGGGCCAAAAAGTGTTCGGCCAGCAGGGGAATATCTTCGACGCGCTCGCGCAGCGGCGGCACCTCGATCTTGAAGACGCCGAAGCGATAGTAGAGGTGGGACATGAGACTGCCCTGGGCCACCAATTCTTCCAGATTGGCTGTCGTGGCGGCGATGATGCGCACGTCAATCGGGATGGGGACGGAGCTTCCCAGCCGCGTGACATGGCGCGTCTCGATGACGTGCAGCAGCGCCGCCTGGAGTTCCAGCGACAGATTTTCGATCTGGTCGAGCAACAGCGTTCCGCCGTCAGCCAGCTCGAACTTGCTGGGCTGGCCGTGGGTGTGGGTGTCCTGCTCGTGGCCCAATATTTCCCGCGCCATCAGTTCGTGGGGAATGGCCCGGCAGTTGATGTCGATGAAGGGCTTGCCCGCCCGCGGGCCTTCGTTGTGGATGGCGCGCGCCAACAGATTCTTGCCCACGCCGCCCTCGCCCAGGATCAGCACGGGGGCCAGGCCGCGGGCGGCCGTCCGCGATTGACGCACCACCCGTCTCATCCCCGGCGATTCGGCCTGCACGCTCTCGATGCTCAGCCCGGTTTGCGCGCCATACTGTCGTTGGGCGATCTGCCGCACGTGCTCCACCGGGTTAATCAACGCCACGTAGCTCAACGGTTGTGTCCCGGCCTCCCGGATGGGGCGCAACGTCATCACCACGCGAATGTCCTGATCATTGGCCCGAATGCTCAACTCCACGTCCTGAAGCTCGCTGCCCTCCTCGATAGCGGCCATTAATTCGGGCGGCAGGCGGAACACGTCGGCCAGCGGCCGCCCGACGGCCGTTCGGGGATTGATATGCAGCATCCGGGCCGCCTGCTGGTTGACGTGGCGAATCTCCCCTTCCTGGTTCCAGACGATGACCCCCTCGGTGATGGCCCCCAGAATGGTGTTGACCTGGCTCAGGTGTTGGTTGGCTTCCTCCAGGAACCAGTTGGCCTGGAGCTGGTTGCCGATGGCCCGCGCGGCCGACATCACCAGGCCGAGCGTGTGCGACGTGGGCGTGGCTAGCGGGCCGGTCATGCCTAATAGACCGATGATGCGCCCGCGGACGTCGTGGATGGGGGCCGCGGCGGTGATCACGTCGTGGAGAAAGTTGAAATAATGCTCCGCGCCCACCACCTGCATGGGCATGGCCTCCAGCAGCACCAGGCCGAAGGCGTTGGTGCCGGCGTTGTTTTCCGACCAGTAGGTGCCTTGTTGGAATCCGGATGCGGTGGCCCGTTCAACGGCCGCGGGATCGCCGCCGATGAGCAACAGGCAGCCCGCCCCGTCGGTCAGCACCACGGCGTAGTTTGAGCCTTCGGTGAATTGGTGAATGTCCTCGACGAACGGGGTGGCGATAGTGATCAGCTCTTGTTGCGCCCGCACGATGGAGTAGAGCGCGCTGCGGCCGATGGGCATCAAGCGTGGACGGACCAGCGGATTGAAGCGGTAGACGCAGCGTTGCCACGAGCGCACGACGGCGGGGTCCATCCGCGCCGCCGCGATCGCGTCCAGCCGGCCGGTCTCGATGAATGATCGCCAGGCTGCGGCGATGGCCTCGTTTCGGACGCCGATATCCGCCGGGATCATGACAGTTTAGCCGGAAGAGGTCGCCGGCTGGGTCGCCTTCGCCTCGCGGATGATCGCCAGCATAGGTGGATGGAGCCGCCCGTTGCTGGCTAATACGTTAAATTGTCTCTCCAGCGTGATGGGCCGTCCGTCCAGAAAAGTGACCTGACCGCCGGCTTCGATCACCATCAGGATGGCCGCCGATACGTCCCAGCAGAAGACTTTAAATTCCCAATAGCCGTCGAGGCGGCCGGCGGCCACGTAAGCCATGTCGAGCGCGGCCGAGCCGGGCCGGCGGATGCCCTGAGCGCGGAGCACGAAGGCGTTGAAATAGTCGAGGTTGTTGTCGGGGCTGGTATGGACGTCATAAGGGAAACCCGTCGCCAGCAGCGCGCCGACCAGTTCCGTCTCCCGGCTGACGTGCAGCCTTTGGCGGCCCTTGGTCGTCTCCAGCCAGGCCCCCTCTCCGGCGATGGCCGTGAAGCACTCGTCGAGCACGGGATCATAAATTACCCCCAGTACCGGCCGGCCGCCGTTATAGAGGCTCATGGACACGCAAAAGACGGGAAAGTTGTGGGCGTAGTTGGTTGTGCCGTCGAGGGGATCGACGTACCAACGGAAGCCGTCCGCGTCGCCGATGTTCGTGCCTTCCTCGCCGACCAGCGCATGATCCGGGAATGCCTGGCGCAGCCGGCCGACGATCAGTTCTTCCGAAGCCTTGTCGAATTGGGTGACCCAGTCCAGGGCCGAGCTTTTGCGTTCGATCTCTTTCTCTCGGCCGAAGCCGTCCATCAGCAGCGCCCCCGCCTCGCGGGCGATGGCGACGGCCGTGGTCAAGGCTTGTCGGGCGTCAAATATGTCGTTTGTTTCATTCATATGAGCCACGGCCAGAGTATACTGTGTTCGATCATTCGTACCAATGCTGAAGAAATCGACCCCGCCGGCCGAACGGTCAGCGATCAAGCGTCTGGGACATGGCTACAACAGCAATAAATCGGGGCTTTCCACAACGTCGCGCAGGTCGGCCAGGAAACGGGCGGCCACCGCGCCGTCGATGGCCCGATGATCGGCCGAAAGCGTCAGCGTACAGATCGGCCGGACGACGGGCCGGTCGTCGTCGCCGGGCACGAAGACGCGCCGCGTGCGGCCCACGGCCAGGATGCCCACCTGGGGCGGGTTGATGATGGCCGTGAAGCGGTCGACGCCCAACATCCCCAGATTGGAGATCGTGAATGTGCCGCCGGCCAGTTCCTCCGGCCGCAATTTGCCCTGTTTGGCTCGGCGGCTCAGGTCGGCGATCTCCGACGACAGGCGGCCGATGCCCTTGGCCCCGGCGTCCTTGACGACGGGCACGAGCAGACCGTCGTCGAGGGCCACGGCGATGCCGATGTTGGCCGCCGGCCAGACAAGGAGTTCGCCCTCGCCCAGGTGACTGTTGAGGGTGGGATTGCGGGCCAGCGCCCAGGCCACGGCGCGAGCCAGGGCGGCCGTCAGGGTAACTTTGTCGTCGCCGGCCGTCGTCCGCTCGTTGGCCCGGCCCACCAGGGCCAGGATGGCGGTCATGTCCACGTCGGCCCCAAAGGTGATGTGCGGCGCTTCCTGCATACTGCGCTGCATCGTGTGGGCAATGGTGCGACGCATCGTGCTGAACGGCACGTGGCGCGGGCCGTCGCCGCCGGCCGGTGGGGCGACGGGGACGGCCGCCGTGGCGGCGGCTCGGACGTCGGCCGCCTGCACCCGTCGATTCGGCCCCGAACCGGGGATGCCGGCCAGGGCCAACCCCGCTTCCTGCGCCAGCCGCCGCGCGGCGGGCGTGGCCCGCACCTGGCCGTCGTGGCCGGATTGGGTCGCCATATATTGTTCCACGTCCTGGCGCGTGACGCGCCCGCCCGGCCCCGTGCCCGGCACACGGCCGGTATCGACGCCGGACTCGGCCGCCAGACGGGCGGCGATGGGGGTGATGCCCGCCGCGACCTGTGCTTTCGGGGAGGGACTTGCCGCCGCCGGCGCGGGGGGTGGCGCATCGGCCGGCAGCGATTCGCCGGGCGACAGGATGTAGGCGATGACTTGCGTGACCGGCACCGTGTCGCCCGCGACGGCGCGAATGCCGCCCACGACACCCCCGGCCGGCGCTTCGACCTCCATGTTCACCTTGTCGGTCGTCACCTCCAGCAAGGGGTCGCCCGCTTCAACCGTGTCGCCCTCCTTCACCAGCCATTCCACGATCTGCGACGCTTCCTGGGTAAACCCGAACTTGGGCATGATTACTTCTTTAGCCATCGTAGCTATCTCGTGATCGCGGCGCTAGTAAGCTCCCTCAACCAGCCGGCGCGCCTCGGCGATGATCGTCTCGACCTGCGGCACGGCGTGGTACTCCAGCTCGCGATTGTAGGGAATGGGTATGTCCAGCCCGGCCAGCCGCCGGATGGGCGCGTCGAGATAATCGAACGCTTCGCTCTCGACGATGCGCGAGACCAGCTCGCCGCCGAAGCCGCCCGTCTTGACCGCCTCATGGACGATCAGCGCCTTGCCGGTCTTGGCGACTGAAGCGACGATAGGTTCCGCATCCAGCGGGTTCAAGGTTCGGGGATCGATGACCTCCAGTTCGATGCCCTCCGCGGCCAGCTTTTCGGCCGCTTCCAGCGCGCGCGACACCATGATCGACGTGGCGACGACGGTCAGATCGCGTCCCTGGCGAACGACGTTGGTTTGGGAGAGGGGCACGCGGTACATCTCCTCCGGCACGTGACCCTTGGTGCGATAGAGCAGCTTGTGCTCCACGAAGATGACCGGATTGTCGTCCTCGATGGCGGCGATGAGCAAGCCTTTGGCGTCGTAGGGCGTGCTGGGCATCACGACCTTGAGGCCGGGTACGTGGACGAACCAGTTCTCCAGACTCTCGGAGTGCTGGGCGGCCGCGCCGGTGCCGGAGCCGCCGGGCATCCGCAGGACCATCGGCACCGTGGCTTTGCCGCCGAACATGTAGCGAATCTTGGCCGCTTGCAATACCAGTTGCTCCATGCTCAGCGTCACGAAATCCATGAACTGGATCTCGCCCACGGGTCGCAGGCCCGTCAGCGCCGCGCCGACGCACGCGCCGGTGATGGCCGCCTCGGAGATGGGCGTGTCGATGATGCGCTCCCCGCCGAATTCGTCGATTAGCCCGGCCGTGACGGCGAAGGCGCCGCCGTAGATGCCCACGTCTTCGCCGATGACGAACACGCGCTCATCGCTCATCATCTTCTGGCGCAGCGCCTCGCGCAACGCCTCGGCATAGGTCAACTCACGCATAAACCCCCTCCATGATGGTGCTCACGTCCGGCTCCGGGCTGTGGCGGGCGAACGCGACGGCCTCGTCGATGCGCGCCTGGGCCGCCGCTTGCCGGGCGTCAACATCATCCGGCGAGAGGCCCAGGACGCCGGCGAAACGGGGGATCGGGTCGCGTTGCTGCCATTCGCGCACTTCCTCGCGCGTGCGGTAGGCTTCGCGGTCGCTCTTGGAGTGTCCTTTCCAGCGATAAGTCAGGCTTTCGATGAGGGTGGGGCCGTCGCCGGCCAGGGCGCGCGCCTTGGCCTCGCTGACGGCCTGGTAGACGGCGGCCACGTCGTTGCCGTCGACGGTGACGCCGGGGATGCCGTAGGCGCAGGCGCGTTGGCTAATGCGCGCGATGTTAAACGCCCGTTCCACCGCCATCGACATGGCATACTGGTTGTTTTCGCACAGGTAGATCACCGGCAGACGCCAGATACTCGCCATGTTGAGCGCCTCGTGGAAAGCGCCCTCGTTGGCCGCGCCGTCGCCGAAGACGGTCAGACAGACCTGGTCGGCGCGGCGCAGCTTGATGCTGAGGCCCACGCCGACCGAGATGGGCAATCCGCCGCCGACGATGCCGTTGGCCCCCAGATTGTTGGCGTCGACGTCGGCGATGTGCATCGATCCGCCCCGCCCGCGGCAATAGCCCGCTTCGCGGCCCAGGAACTCGGCCATCATCCGGTCGACGTCGGCCCCCCAGGCCAGCACGTGGCCGTGGCCGCGGTGGGTGTTGAGCAGGTAGTCGTGGTGGGTCAGGGCGAAGTTGGCCCCCACCGCGGTGGCCTCCTGGCCGATGGACAGGTGCATCGTCCCATGTACCTGCCCCAGCGAGTACAGTTCCAGCGCTTTCTCCTCGAAAGCGCGGATGATCATCATCGTCTGCAGCATCTCGCCGGCGCGTTCCGGGCCGATTTGGGCCACGAAGTCGCGCGCCGCGGTCGTTGTCGTTGGATCACTCATAGGAATCATGGTCTTTGATCGTCGTTATTCCCGGCGTTCATTCGCTGCGGATACCGTAAGTCCTTGGCTCAGGCGTCGTCTTCGAAATTATTGGCGACCAGCGTTTCCAGCGCCCGCAGGGCCTCTTCAGCCTGTTCGCCCGTGGCGCTGATCTTCAGTTCGTGCCCCCGTAGCGCCGCCAACAGCAGCAGCTTGATCGGGCTGGCGGCGTTGACCGGCCCCTGGCCGCGGGTCAGATTGGTCACCTCGACGGCGGCGTCGTAACGTTTGGCGACTTTCACGAACTTCGCCAGCGGCCGGGCGTGGAGGCCGGCCTCATGATGAATGGTGACGGTGATTTCAGGCATGATGATCGGCTGTCTCTTCAAGCTGCCAGGGCCAGTATTTCCTCGGCGGCGTTGCTGTCGGTGATCAATACGTCAACGAGGTTGCCCCGCAGCGCCCCGGCGATGGCCCCGGCTTTCAGACGGCCGCCGCTGATGGCGACGATCCGACACGGGCTATCGCTCAGTTCTTGCAAATTGACACCCACGACGCGCCGGTTGACGTCGATGTCGAGGATGCGACCTTCGGCGTCGAAGTGGGTGCCGCAGATGTCGCCCACCGCGCCGGTTTTGCGAATGCTGTCCAGCTCGGCCGCCGTCAGATAGCCGGTGCGCAGAAAGCTGGAGCGGGTGGGGTCAACGCTGCCGATGCCGACGACGGCCAGATTGGCCCGCAATGCCAGCTGCAACGTGTCGTGGATGGTTCGCTGTGACAGCAAGGCATTGCGCGTTTGCTCATCGACGGCGATGTGGGGCACGTTGAGCGTGTAGTAGCGGCCGCCCAGCCGCTCGGCCAGACGGATGGCGACGCCCGGCCCGTCGATCTGCTGATCGCCCGAGCCGAGGCCGCCGATCATTTGCACGACCTCGACCCCCCGGTAGCGGCGAGGCGTCAGGGCATTGACGACTTCGTAAACGGCCGTGCCCCACGACAGACCGATGACAACCGACTCGCCCAGGTAGTCTTCCAGGTAGCGAGACGCCAGCCGCCCCAACTGCATGAGCATCCGCTCGTAGGACAAATTGCCTCGCTGCGACACGTAGACGGCTTCCAGACCAAACGCATCGCGCAAGGCGTGCTCCAGACGTGCATCGCGCTGCAAGGGATAGTTGATACGTATCTCGACCAGTTGGCGTTCGTGGGCTTCGGCCAACAGGCGCGACACGGCCGAGCGAGAGTAGCCCAACTGCCCGGCGATCTCCGCCTGGCTACGTTGATCAATATAGTAGAGATCGGCCACCGTCGCCAGCAGCTCCAGTCTCTCGAATGACGCCATCATGATTCCCCACCGTTCCATCCATATCAGGGCATTGCGCCGCTTTCTGAGCACAGTGTATCATAGTTTGGGGCGAATTATTCACTTTTGTGAAAATAATTCACATATGTGAAATCGTGGCTCTCGCCTATTATATGTCAATATAATCAATTGCTGAATACTAATGGGTATCCAATAGAAAGTTGGTAAGCTTCAATAGTATAATAATGAAACACTCCCGCGTGGGAGTATCAGATGATCTGGATGGATTGGTCACCGATGTTGCCGATTTGTCCGCCTTGTTAATAATGGAAAATCCATCGGCGTGGCCCGCGGCAGGGCCGCTTTACAATTTAGTAGACGTAGCAGACAGACGGTTGCTTGTGGGAGTTTTTTAATATGGATGAACAACCGAACGATAATCGACCTTCGATTCCAACCTGGGTCTGGATTATCACGATTTTCGCGGTGATACTGGGGTTGCAGTTGTGGTTGAGCGGCCGCTTTAGCGGGCCGGAGCAAATCACGCTCCAGGAAATGGCGCAGTATATCGCCGACGGCGAAGTGGCCCAGCTGACGGCTTCCGGCGACCGCTTGCAGATCACCCTCAACGACGACCGCGTCTTCGGCGCGGTGAAATCGCCGTCGGACAGCCTGATCGAGACCTTCGATTTCTACGGCATCACCGCCGAAGACCTCAATAATATCCTCGTCGTGCGCGATCAATCGACCTGGAACACGCTGATCAGTATCCTGTTGGGCGTGGGGCCGGTTCTGTTGCTGATCTGGATTTTCACGCGCGGCTTCCGGCAGATGCAGGGCGGAGGCGGCAACAACATCTTCGGCTTCGGCCGCAGCCGTGCTCGCAATCTCAATGACGCCAACCGGCCGACGGTCGTGTTCGACGACGTGGCCGGCGTCGAGGAAGCCAAAATGGAGCTGGCCGAGGTGGTGCAGTTCCTGCGCGAGCCGGAAAAGTTCGTCCAGGTCGGCGCGCGCATCCCCAAGGGCGTCCTCATGGTCGGCCCGCCGGGAACCGGCAAGACCCTGCTGGCCCGCGCCGTGGCCGGCGAGGCCGGCGTGCCCTTCTTCCACATCTCCGGCTCCGAGTTCGTCGAGATGTTCGTCGGCGTGGGCGCTAGCCGCGTGCGCGACCTGTTCGAGAAAGCCAAGGCGGCCGCCCCGTCCATCGTCTTTGTGGACGAGATCGACGCCGTGGGCCGGCAGCGCGGCGCGGGAATGGGCGGCGGCCACGACGAACGCGAGCAGACGCTCAACCAGATTCTGGTGGAGATGGACGGCTTCGATAACGAGACCAACGTCATCGTCATTGCCGCCACCAACCGGGCCGACATCCTCGACCCGGCGCTGTTGCGCCCCGGTCGCTTCGACCGCAAAGTCTTCGTCGATCTACCGGACATCTCCGGGCGCGAGAAGATTCTACAGGTGCACGCGCGCGGCAAGCCCATCGCCAGCGAAGTGAATTTTAAGGAGACGGCCCGGCTGACGGCCGGCTTCTCCGGCGCGGATCTGGAGAACCTCATCAACGAGGCCGCCATCTTCGCCGCGCGCCGCAGCAAGCGCACCATCGGCCTGCTCGAGTTCCAGGACGCTTTCGACCGGGTCGTGATGGGGCCGGAGCGCCAGACGCGCGTGATGAGCGAGGACGACAAGATGACCGTCGCCTATCACGAGGCGGGCCACGCTGTGGTCAGCTTCTATCTGACCAACACCGATCCGGTGCAAAAGATCACCATCGTCCCGCGCGGGCGAGCCGGCGGCTTTGTCATGTCGTTGCCGGAGGATCGCGCCCTCTACAGTCGCGAGTTCTTTGAGGACCAGATCGCCATGGCCCTGGGCGGCCGCGCGTCCGAGGAACATTTCTTTGGCCGCGTCACCACCGGCGCGTCCAATGACCTGCAAAACGCCACCCGTCTGGCCCGCTCCATGGTGATGGAATACGGCATGTCGGACAAGCTGGGGCTGCCCACCTATGGCGGCGGATCGGGCAACCCGTTCCTGGGCCGCGAGATGGGCTGGTTCAGCAGCGGGCGCGATTACAGCGAAGAGGCCGCCCAGTCCATTGACGCCGAGGTCAAGCGCATCCTCGAAGAGAACTATAGCCGGGCGCTGAACATCATCGATCAGAACCACGACCGCATGGTCCAACTGGCGACGACGCTGATGGACGTGGAGACGCTGGATCGGCCCACGTTCGAGAAGCTGATGAACGAACCCATACCGGGCGACGACCTGGTTCCGGAGCAGCCGGTGCCCAGCCCGCAGCCGGTCGAGGCCATCTGATCGACCGCTAAGGCCCGCTATTTGCCGCTAACGAGGGGCAGGTGCCGTAGTTCGCTACCGCCTGCCCCCTTTTGTTGTCAGGCACTGCCCCATCCCCACGTCGATAAGGAGGAACAGGCTATGAATGAAACCCATCAGGCTATCACCCAGTCAATAACCGGCGGCGTGCTGACCGTTGCCTTGAACCGGCCCGACCAGCACAACGCCATGAACCCCGACATCATGGCCGGCCTGACGGCGATCTTCGACGAACTCCCGGCGCGCCACGACGTGCGCGTGGTGGTGCTGACCGGGCACGGCCGCTCCTTTTGCGCCGGGGCCGATCTGTCCTTCATGCGCGCCGCGGCCGATTACACCTTTGAGCAAAACGTGGCCGACGGGCAGGCCATCTTCGACCTGATGCTGGCAATCGATA
>WBZU01002583.1_pt1 | contig 12354 bp, 11 predicted proteins | sample 5204311 | NCBI WGS metagenome assembly WBZU01 (sample SAMN12344359, study PRJNA552823) | activated sludge metagenome | biome: Activated sludge suspended growth; feature: Nitrification reactor; material: Wastewater; isolation source: activated sludge from nitrification reactor of wastewater... | reverse complement strand
GGATGCGCGCGCCGTTGCGTCCGTCGAGCTGGTTGAACCGGACCGGTCGCTCACTCGTCGCCGAGTACAGCTTCACCGGCACGTTCACGAGACCGAAGCTGATTGAACCCGTCCACACTGGTCGAGCCATCGCTACACACTCCTCCCACACCCCGACGGCACACCCATCGCTGTCTGCTGCCACGATACGAGGTCATCGCCGTTGTTGCTCGGTTCGATTCCCACAGCCTCCCGGTACCCTGACGAGCAGTGTTCGAGCCGGTCGTGCGTGATCAGTGATCGAGGAGCGGGAGTTCGAGGGGGTCGCCTCGAGTGTCAGTCGCGCCCGTTCATTCGCCGTCGCGGCCTCGGGTGCCGACGCCCGCACGGCGGACGTCCTCCGTCTCGTGGTGTCCGAGCTCGCCACCAACGCCGTGCTCCACGCGGGAAGTGCGTTCACAGTCCGGGTGATCCGGGCCCGTGACCTGCTCCGCGTCGAGATCGCGGACCACTGTGTCGACCTCCCGACACCGCTTCAGCACAGCCCTCGCGCCGTCACGGGACGAGGCCTGTCGATCGTGGAGCAGATGGTTGCCCGCTGGGGTGTCATCCCCGAGGTATGGGGCAAGCGCGTCTGGTTCGAGCTGCGACCGCCGGCCTGAGCCGTCGAACGTCACCAGAACGCGAACGAGGTGCACGCCGGAGCGTGCACCTCGGTTCGAAGGATTCGAATCGGATCAGGCGGTGCGGCGACGTGCTGCCAGCATGAACGCCAGGCCGATGAACACGAGACCGCCACCCATGAGGGCGATCGGGCCCGAGGTGGTCGTGCCCGTGACGGCGAGGCCGGCGTTGTTGTTGGACGAGGCGGGCACCGTGGTCGCAGCGAGCACCTGACGGGGGATCGTCGTCGTCGGGGCGGCGATCGTCGTGGTGCCGAGGACCACGGCAGTCGTCGTCGGGGCAGCCGTCGTGGTCGGAGCGGCGGTGGTGCTCGCAGCCACGCAGTCGGGTCCGTTGCCAACGTGCTGGAAGGCCGTCTCGAGGTTGGCCGGGAACAGGAGCTGATGGTCGAAGCCGGTGTTGAGGACGGCCGGCGGTGCGCCGGTCACGAGGTCGTACTGGACCCGGTCGCATTCCTTCGCGAAGACGATGAGCGTGTCACCGGCCTCCTGGATGCTGATGTCCTTCGTCTCGTTCAGCTGCTGAGGGAACGTGTCGCCGTTGGACGGCATGGTGTACACGACGGCCTTGGCCGTGAGCGGCTCGCACAGGGGAGCGGCGGAGTGCACGTTGAGCTGGAACTTCGTGGCGTCGGAGAACGGCTGCACGGTGACGGTGCCGTTGAGGATCGCCAGGGAGGCGGGAACACAGTCGCCGCCGACGCCCGACGGGGTCTGGGTGACGGTGATCACGTTGCCCAGCGTCTGAGCGGTCACGTCATCGGTCGTCTGCCCGCTCGCGCCCAACGGCGTCAGAAGGAGGGCGAGACCAGCGGCGACGGCACTCACGCCGACGGCAAGTCGGCTGGTGCCGACGGTGCGACGGCTCGAGGGGGTGTGGTTCTGCTTCACGTGGATCTCCCGGTAACTGAGTGCACTAGAGCGTGACAAATCATCCAGAACAGTGCAAGGAGGGTTCTTTTACCCTGAAACATGCTGAAATGCCTGTCGACGGTGCTTCACGACGCGCTCGAACGTGTCGGCGCCTCGTGAGGCCACCAGGGTAGTGGGCCGAATGGCCCGGTTGGGCAATGGTCGCGGAGTTTCGGTCACACGTCACCCGTTGTCACCGTTCCCGCCACATGTCGGCCATATCGACGGCGTTCGCACGAAGTCGCTTGGACGTGATGCCTCGGTGGTCGAGGTACTCGGTGGCGAGCGCCAGGGCGGTCTCCGACGCGGCCGCCTCGCACTCGGCCGCCGACCGGTCGTCGTCGGCGTGTTCGCGGACTTCGAAACGGAACGAGAAGGCGTGGAGGCGCGGTTCGTAGGTGAACGTCCCCTCCCGCGTGTACGACGAGAGGAAGATGTCGTGGGCGTCGGCACGGGCGATCAGTTCGTCACGCACCTCCGAGGAGAGGTCGGAGAACTCGCCCCGTACGACAACCCGGAAGATGTGCAGTCCCATGACGTGGAGTTCCTCGATCCGATTCGGCCACCGATCCAGTTGACGGCAGCCGCATCGAAGCTAGAGGGTGGAGCCATGGGGAGACGTCGGATTTCAATGCTCGCAGGGGTCGTGACGGCAGCGGTGCTCGCTGCAGGGTGCGCACCGGAGGTGCCGCTCACGTCGTTCCCGGTGGGCGGCGGCCCGGCGGTCGTCACGACGGTCCCACCCGACACGGTCGGCCCACTGCGGATGCGGGGCGGTGACCTTGTCGACGCCACCGGGCGGGTGGTGCTGCTCCACGGCATCAACTCGGTGGCCAAGTCGGCGCCGTTCATCTCCACGTTGGATGCCGGTGGTCTCGGCCCCGCCGAACGCGCCTACCTCGTCGGCAACGGGCTCAACGCCGTTCGCCTCGGTGTGAGCTACGCGGCGCTCATGCCGACCCCGGGTGACATCGACGAGGCCTACCTCGACACCGTTGTCGAGGTCGCCGACGCCCTTGCCGCGGACGGTCTCTGGGTGCAGCTCGACTTCCACCAGGACGTGTTCCACCTCATGCCGGAGTGGGCCACGCCGCCCGACGCGCTCGCGCTCTCCGCAGATCCGCCCGAGCTCCTGTCCTTCATCGGGTGGGCCGCCGCCTACACCAGCCCGCGTTCGCTGCGACAGTGGGATGCGTTCCTGGCCGCCGAACCGTTCGTCGAAGGGCGCAGCGTCGCCTCGTGGTTGGGAGATGCCGCGGCAGCGCTCGCCGCACGCGTCGCCGACCGCGACCACGTCATCGGTATCGAACTGCTCAACGAGCCGTTCTCAGGATCGGCGTTCCTCCGCTGCATCCTCGAGGGCTGCGGCGACGTCGAGGGTCAGCTGGCCGACCGCTACGCCGAGATGGTCACGTCCATCCGCGCCGTCGCCCCCGAGATGCCCATCTGGGAGGAGCCGTTCGCTCCCACCGGCTACGTGGCCCCCGGCGGCCTCCCGTCCCGTCCGGTGCCGGCCACCTCCGACGGCGCCCAGGTGGGCCTGGCCTGGCACCTGTACTGCCACGACACCGATGGCGGCAAGGTCGAGGAAGCGCCGCCCGCCACTGCGATCTTCTGCCGCCAACGATTCGCGAGCGGCTTCGACAACGGTGCCGCGATCGCCGCAGCACTCGACGGACCGCGGCTGCTCAACGAGTTCGGTGCCTCGCGCAACCCCCTCGACGCCACGCTCGTCACCCGGTTCGCCGACGAGCAGTTCGTGTCGTGGATGTACTGGCACCAGCCCGCCGGAATCGCGGGCCTCGACTCGGACCTCCCCGACGAGGTCGAGACCCAGATCGTGCGTGCGTACCCGCAGGCGACGGCGGGGACCCCACGCTCCCTCTCCTTCGACCCGATCACCGGTGCGTTCCAGTACCGCTACACCCCCGATCCGGCGATCGACGCGCCGACCAGCATCGTCGTTCCGGCGCGGGCGTATCCCGCGGGCTATGACGTGGCGGTCGAACACGGCGCCGTGACGTCCGCGCCGCAGAGCGGTCGGCTCACCGTCGTCGCCGACGCGAGCGGGTCCGACGTCGTGGTGAAGGTGACGCGCCGTTGACCGAGCCAAGCTGCGAGGTCTGCGGGCGGGCTCCGGCGATCCACATCTACGCCAGCATGTACAGCGGCCGGATCCTGTTGGGCGACGAGCTCTTCTGGAAGGGAGATGCCTGCCGACAGTGCGCAACGTGCCAGTACCGCGCCGGTCTCTCCCACTGCCTGTGGGCCGGCTGGTGGGCACCGGTGGCGCTCGTGGTCAACCCCCGGATGATCTGGCGGAATGCCAAGGGCCTTCGCGAGGCGAAGCGGATGCCCGACCCGGTCGGCGTGCCCTTGGCCGAGCCGCTCGATCCTGGGCGTCCCGTGTTCCGACGGCCCGCCGCGGTCGTCGGGATGCTCATCCCCCTCGTGGTGGTCGGAGCGATCGTCGCCCTGGTGCTCGCGGTGACCGGTACCCGCCGGATCGACGAGCTGGCTGCGGGTGACTGCCTCGACCTCCCGGTCGGGCGGACGATCGAGCGGGCCGATCCGATCGACTGCGACGATCCGCACAACGCCGAGGTCACCGGCGTCATCGCCGCCGGCAAGGTTCCGTCTCTCGGCGACCTGTGTGCTCGGCAGACCACCGCCTACCTCGGCACCGACGAGGGAGTCGACGGTCTGCAGCCGGCAGCGATCCGCTACGGCGTCGACGGCACGACGAGCGTGATCTGCCTCGTCACCTCCGACGACGGTTCCAGGTTCAGCGGCAGTCGCCGCGACGCGGGGCGCTGAGCGACGGTCAGGCGCGGTCACCGGCGCGCTCGCGCCACGCCCGGGCGAAGGGCAGGCGCCACCCGTGCGGCACCGTGAGGTCGTTCATGGCCTCGGGCCCCCACGTCCCCGGCTTGTACTCGTGCACCGGCGGGGGGTTCTCGATCAGCGGCTGGGACACCTCCCACAGCCGCTCGATGCCCTCGGCACTCGTGAAGAGCGTCTGGTCGCCCATCATCGTGTCGAGGATGAGGCGCTCGTAGGCCTCGAGCACGTTCACCTCGTCCGCCGTCTCCTTCAGCGCGAACTGCAGGCTCAACTTGTCGAGCACCATGCCGGGCCCGGGCCGCTTGCCATAGAACGACAGTGACATCTTGGAGGAGTCGGCCAGGTCGAACGTCAGGTGGTCGGGGCCCTTGCTCCCCACGCCGGACTCGGCGGGGAACATGCCCTTGGGCGGCTCGTGGAACGCGATCGACACGATGCGGGCGCCCTCGGCCATCTCCTTGCCGGTTCGCAGGTAGAAGGGAACGCCGGCCCAGCGCCAGTTGTCGATCTCGCACTTGAGCGCCACGAACGTCTCGGTGTCGGAGTCGTCGGCGACGCCCTTGTAGTTCTTGTATCCCTCGTACTGGCCGCGGACGACGTTGTTGACGTCGATCGGGAGCATCGAGCGGAAGACCTTGTTCTTCTCCTCGTTGATGGCCCGGGGTTCGAGCGCCGTCGGAGGTTCCATCGCGACGAAGGCGAGGATCTGGAAGAGGTGCGTCACGACCATGTCGCGGAACGCGCCCGCCGTCTCGTAGAACGCGGCGCGGGCGCCGACCTCGAGCGTTTCGGGAACGTCGATCTGGATGTGGGCGATGTGCTGCCGGTTCCAGATGGGCTCGAACAGGCCGTTCGCGAAGCGAAACGCAAGGATGTTCTGGGCCGCCTCCTTGCCGAGGAAATGGTCGATGCGGAAGACCTGCCGCTCGTCGAACACCTCCTGCACCGCAGCGTTGAGCGACTTGGCGCTCTCGAGGTCGGTGCCGAAGGGCTTCTCCATGATGATCCGAGCCCGCTCCGCGAGCCCGGCCTCACCCAATGTCTGGACGACGGTCTTCGCGGCGTTCGGCGGGATGCTGAGGTAGTGGAGGCGCCGCGGTTCGCCGCCGAGTTCCTCCTCGGCCGCAGCGACTGCGGCCTTCAGCCCTTCCGGACCGGCCGCCGACGACACGTAGCGGAGCTGGCTGCTGAAACAGCTCCCAGTCGTCGAGTGAGATCGTCTGACGCACGTGCTCGCCACACGCCTTGCGGGCAACGGCCACGAACCCGGCGTTGTCGATCTCCTCGAGCGACGTGCCGATGATCCGCACCTGGGGGAGGAGACCCACCTGGCTGAGGCGCAGGAGGCCGGGAAGGAGTTTCCGCTTCGACAGGTCACCCGTCGCCCCGAACAGCACGATGACGTGGGGTGGACGTGGCGGCATGCGCATCGCCGTCGGTTCGACCGGCTCCGTGGAGGGGTGGGGGGCGGCCGGGAGGGACGGGGAAGGGTCCATGTCGGTCAAGTATGCCCACGCGATGTTTCAGAATGGTTGCTTCGTCGTGTACGCCGCGTGGACGGCCCGTCGGGACTACGACCCCTTGGCGATGATTCGGTCGTACTCCGAGCGGGCATCGTCGTCGACGGTGACCTCACCGGTGCCGGCGGGATACCGGTCGAGCCGACCCCGCTTCACGCTCGACACCCAGTACTGGTCGCCGGTCTCGTCGTCGACGTGGAAGCCGGACTGCTCCTCGCCCTTGAGCTTCCGCAGCACGAGATCCCCGTAGTAGAGGGTGTGCCCCGTCTTGGAGCGTCCGACCCAACCGATGCGGGCGGGCCCGTCGTCGTCGTGACCGGTCTTCAACTCGACGTACATGATCCGGCGTTCCATGCCGAAAGTCTCCCACCCCGCCGTACCGTTACGAACATGCATCGCAGCAGGGTGTTCGCAACATTGATCATGGTGGCCGGACTCATCGGAGGGTGTGGGAGCACCGACACCCCCGTGCGGGCTTCCGCATCGGCCACGTCCGCTCCGTCGACGTCCGAAGGTACGGCGACGAGTGGCCCCTCCACCCTGCCCACGAGCGCCCCCACCACCGCTCCGAGCGGCGACTCCGACCGGGCGGCGTGCATCACGAACTCCTGGACACTGCTCGCAGATCAGGTCCAACAGTTGTTCGCGGGCACCGCGATGTCGCGCCTGCCGGGGTTCTCGATGACGGCATCAGGGGAAGGGGCGGTCTCGTTCCTTGCCGACGGCACGTACCACTACGAGCCGAACTTCGAGATCGAGATCACCGTCAGCGGCCAAACCGGAACCGCCGGCTGGAGCGGCACCCTCGATGGCACCTGGTCGGTTGACGGGGACCAGCTGACGATGGTGCAGACCCAGAATGCGCTGAGCGGCTCGATGACGATCATGGGGACGTCGATGCCGATGCCGGCGAATCATGTCTTCAGCGGTGTCGCGACCGTCGTCGACTGCCAGCCGGCCACGCTCACCACTCGCGTCGACTCGCCGGGCGGCCCGATCGAGCAGACGCTCGTCGACGCCTGACCGCCGAGCCGGGCGGGCTCAGAACCGCTCGCGACGCACCGAAGTCTTGCGGCCCTTGATCGTGGTGTTGCCGAGGGCCTTGATCACCTGGTCGGCCGAGCCCGACGGCACCTCGACGAGCGAGAAGTTGTCGGTGATCTCGATCGCGCCGATCTGACGGCCCTGCAGGTCGGTCTCGCCGCAGATCGCGCCGACGAGATCCTGGGGACGGATGCCGCCCTTGCGCCCGGTGCCGACGAACAGTCGGGTGAAGCCTTCCTCGGCGGCGCGGCCCTGCAGCTTGGGCCGGCCGGCGTCGGACCCGCCGCCATCCTTGCCGCCACGACGCTTGTCGCCGGGGCCGCGGGTCGTGGCGCCGGGATGTGTCGCCTTCTTCTCCCACGCCTTCTTCTCGGGCTTGAGTGAGACGGTGGGGATCTCCTCGGCGTCGTCGTCGGCGCCGGCAGTCGCCTCGTGGGCGAGCTTGATGGCGGCCAGCGCGACTTCGACGACGTCGAACTCGTCGGCCAGCGTGTCGACGATCACTCGGAATTGGTTGAGGTCGTCGACCATGATCGTCTCGCGGAGGCTCGACAGCGTGAGCTCCATGCGCCGGTTGCGCAGATCGGCGACCGTCGGGACCTGCTCCACCGGGATCTGCATCTTGATGACGCGCTCGATGTTCTTGAGCAGTCGGTGCTCACGGGGTTCGGCCAACGTGATCGCGATGCCCTCGCGCCCGGCGCGGCCGACCCGGCCGATGCGGTGCACGTACGACTCAGGCGCCGCCGGCACGTCGTAGTTGACGACGTGGGTGAGGTGGTCGATGTCGAGGCCACGGGCGGCGACGTCGGTGGCGATCAGGAGGTCGGCGGTCGTGTTGCGGACGCGGGCCATGACCCGGTCGCGCTGCTCCTGGCTCATGCCGCCGTGCAGGCCCTCGGCGCGGTATCCCCGGCCGTTGAGCGTCTCGGTCAGCTGATCGACCTCGATGCGGGTCCGGCAGAACACGATCGCGGCCTCGGGGGCCTCGACGTCGAGGATGCGACCGAGCGCAGCCGCCTTGTGGTTGCGCGGCACGACGTAGGCGACCTGGCGGACCCGAGGGGCCTCGCCGGGCTCGGTCGTCTCCCGTTCGATGCGGATGGTGACGGGATCGGTGAGGTGACGCCGGGCGAGACCGCCGATGCGCGGCGGCATGGTCGCCGAGAAGAGCACGGTCTGGCGGTCGGCAGGCGTCGCGTCGAGGATCGCCTCGAGGTCTTCGGCGAAGCCCATGTCGAGCATCTCGTCGGCCTCGTCGAGGACCACGAGCCGGATCAGGTCGAGCGGCAGCGTGCCACGCTTGATGTGGTCGATCGCTCGGCCCGGCGTGGCGACGACGATGTCGACGCCGCGCTTGAGCGCCTGCAGCTGGCGGACGATGGGCTGGCCGCCGTAGATCGGGACGACCCGGGCGTCGAAGGCGCGGCCGTACTTGTGGATCGCCTCGGAGACCTGCATGGCCAACTCGCGGGTGGGGACGAGGACGAGCGCGAGGGGCTCGTTCTGCCGGGTGCCTCGGTGGAGGCGCTCGAGGATCGGAAGGGCGAAGGCCGCCGTCTTGCCCGTGCCGGTGGCGGCCTGGCCGAGGAGGTCGCGGCCCTCGATGATCGGCGGGATGGCTTCGCGCTGAATCGGGGTGGGCTCTTCGTAGCCGAGCCCGGCGAGTGCGGTGAGCAGGCTCTCGTGGAGCCCGAGGGCGGCGAAACCCTCGGGGTCGGTGGGGAGGGCCTCGTCGGCGGGGGACATGTCGTTCATGGGGACTGCGCTATCGATGTGGGGTGAGAGGCAAGGGTACTGGTCAGGCGCCCGATCCCCTGAATCGATCCATCGCCCGGCGGTCCTTCTTCGTCGGGCGACCGGTGCCCCGGTCGCGAATCGACGGCGGGGCGACGAACTCCGGCGGCGGGGGCGGCGGACTGTGGTCGACGTAGCAGGTGGTCGCGATCGCGGCGCCCACCCGCTTGTCGATCAGCCGCGAGACCTCGACGATCCATGCCCGACCCTGGGCCCGCGCCTCGACGCGATCGCCGATCTTGACCTTGGTCGCGGCCTTCGCCGGATGGCCGTTGATCCGGACGTGGCCGCCCTTGCAGGCGTCGGTCGCCAGGGATCGGGTCTTGAAGAGGCGAATCGCCCACAGGTAGGCGTCGACCCGGGCTTCGTCCATGGGTCGGAGGGTACTGCTTCGACGTCGGTTGCCGGTTGACAACCAACACAAGCGGGCGTAGAACAACAGATACCAACATTGAACCGGGGGGTTCCAGATGTACGGACCAGAGCGCCAGCGCCTCATCGTCGAGGAGGCCCGACAGGTCGGACGGGTCGAGGTCACCGTGTTGGCAGCTCGATTCGACGTGACGTCGGAGACCGTTCGCCGCGACCTCACCGCACTGGAGCGCCAGGGACTGCTCCGGCGTGTGCACGGCGGCGCGATACCGGTGGAACGGCTGGGGTTCGAACCGGGACTCGATGCCCGTGCGGCGGCGCAGACCGACCAGAAGGAACGCATCGCCAAGGCGGCGCTCGCCGAGCTGCCGACCGAGGGAGCGATCCTCATCGACGCCGGCACGACCACGGGCCGTCTCGCCGAGATGCTCCCGGCCGACCGGGAACTCACCGTGATCACCAACTCGCTGCCGATTGCCATGTCGCTGTCGGGCCGGCCGGCCATCACGCTCCTGATGATCGGCGGCCGGATCCGGGGGCGCACGCTGGCCACGGTCGACGCCTGGGCACAACAGGCGCTCCAGGACACGTTCGTCGACCTCGCGTTCGTGGGGACGAACGGAATCTCGGTACGACGGGGCCTCACGACCCCCGACCAGGCCGAGGCGGCCACCAAATCGGCGATGATTGCCGCAGCGCGACGCACGGTCCTCCTTGCCGACCACACCAAGCTCGGCGTCGACCATCTCGCCCGGTTCGGCACCCTCGCCGACATCGACACGTTCATCACCGACGCCGACGCCGATCCCGAACTCGTCGCCGACATCGAGGCATCCGGACCGACGGTGGTGCAGGCATGAGCGCCGCCGGCACGACCATCCTCACCGTCGACACCGTTGCCCTCGGGTCGACCGCGTCGACCAAGCAGGCGGCCATCGCCGAGGTCGCGGCGCTCCTCGCCGCCGCCGGGAACATCGACCCGGCGTACGGGCGCTCGATGCTCGGTCGTGAGAAGGTGGCGAACACCTTCCTCGGGAGTGGCATCGCCATCCCGCACGGGCTGTTGAAGGATCGGGAGATGATCCTGCGGACGGGCATCGCCGTGGTGCAGGTGCCCGCCGGCCTCGAGTGGAACCCGGGCGAAGCGGTGCGACTCGTCGTCGGGATCGCCGCCGCGTCGGACGATCATCTGTCCATCCTGGCCAACCTCACGCGCATCCTCGCCGACGACGAGGCGATCGAGGAGCTGGCGACCACCACCGATCCCGACGTGGTCGTCCGCCGCCTCACGGCCCCCGCCGGCCGCCCGCCGTCGAGCGTCGGGTCGGCTCCCGACCTCGTCGGCTACACCGCGACGGAGGTCGTGATCGATCTCGCCCACGGCCTGCACGCCCGGCCGGCCACGGTGTTCGTCGACGTCGCCAAGGGGTTCGACGCCGACGTACGGGTACGGCACCGCGGCGCGGTCGCGAACGGCAAGGCCATGGCGTCGCTCCTGGGCCTCGGTGTCGAGGGCGGGGCCACCGTCACGTTGCTCGCCAAGGGGACCGACGCCGACGCGGCGCTCGCTGCGTTGGCCGCTGCCGTCGGCGCCGGCCTGGGTGAGGGCGACGAGGGTGGCGAGGCCGAGGAACCCGACGCCGCGCCCGTCGGCGCACTTGCCTGGGCGCCGACGGGCGCAGCGCTCTCGGTCCGCGGCCTTCCCGCCTCGCCTGGTATCGCCATCGGACCGTTATGGCATCTGACCCGCACCAAGCTCGTGGTCGAGAAGGTCGGCCGCGACGCCGTCGCGGAGGAACAACGTCTGACGGCGGCGATCGAACGGGCCCGGTCCGAGCTCCGGGAGCTCCACGACTCGATCGCGGCGCGTTCGGGTCGCGGCAAGGCCGCCATCATGAAGGCGCACGAGGCGTTCCTGGACGACCCCGACCTCGTCGAGGAGACCGTGCGCTCGATCCGCGCCGGTTCGTCGGCAGGCTGGGCGTGGCGTGAGGTGATCGCCGGCAGAGTCGCCGTTCTCGGACGCGTCGACGACCCACTGCTCGCCGCCCGCGCGACCGACCTCGACGACGTCGGCAACCGGGTCCTGCGTTGGCTCGCGGCCACTGACGGCACGGCGCCCGAGGACGGGCCGGCGCTGCCCGACCACCCCGTGATCCTGCTCGCCGACGACCTCACCCCCTCCGACACCGCCGCCATCGACCCCACCCGGGTGATCGGCTTCTGCACGGCCGTCGGCGGCCCGACGTCGCACACCGCCATCATCGCCCGGGCTCTCGGAATCCCCGCCATCGTCGGTGCCGGGCCGGCGGTACTCGCCCCCGCCGACGGTGCCGTGGCCGTCCTCGACGGCGGCGCCGGCGCACTGTGGCTCGAAGTCGAGGAGCGCGACCTCGCCTCGGCGCAGGGCGCTCAGCGGGGGATCGAACGCCTCCGCGCCGAGGAGCACGAGGCACGGTTCCGGCCCGCCATCACCGTCGACGGCGAGCGGGTCGAGGTCGTCGCCAACGTCAATCGGGCGGGCGACGCCGCCGTGGCGGTCGAGGCCGGAGCCGAGGGGATCGGCCTGATGCGCACCGAGTTCATGTTCCTCGGGCGTGACGAACCACCGTCGGAGGACGAGCAGTACGAGGTGCTGGCGGAGATGGTGCGCTCGCTCAACGGGCTGCCGCTCGTGGTTCGTACCCTCGACATCGGCGGCGACAAGAACGTCCCGTACCTCGATCTTCCGCACGAGGACAACACGTTCCTCGGCATCCGGGGTATCCGGCTGTGCTTCGAGCGGCCCGACCTGTTCGCCCCGCAACTCCGGGCGATCTACCGGGCCTCGAAGCTCGGCCCGGTCTCGATGATGTTCCCGATGATCGCCCGGGTCGAGGACCTCGACGCGGCGATGCTGCACGCCGAGATCGCCCGGAGTGAGGTCGGCGCCGAGCCGATCGACATCGGGGTGATGATCGAGGTGCCGTCCGCCGCACTCATCGCGCCGGAGCTCGCCAAGAAGGTGCAGTTCTTCTCGATCGGCACGAACGACCTCACCCAGTACACCCTGGCGATGGACCGGCTCCATCCGATGCTCGCCGCGCAGGCGGACGCGCTGCACCCGGCGGTCCTGCGACTGATCCGGATGGTCGTGGACGCCGCCCGCTCCGAGGACGTGTGGGTCGGCGTGTGCGGCGGGATCGCCGGTGACCCCGAGGGTG
>WBZU01002582.1_pt1 | contig 12355 bp, 10 predicted proteins | sample 5204311 | NCBI WGS metagenome assembly WBZU01 (sample SAMN12344359, study PRJNA552823) | activated sludge metagenome | biome: Activated sludge suspended growth; feature: Nitrification reactor; material: Wastewater; isolation source: activated sludge from nitrification reactor of wastewater... | reverse complement strand
GACGCCCGAGCTCGTCGACGAGGCGGGCCGGCGCTTCGACCTGTCGCCCGCCGACGAGGAGTTCCTGCTGCGCGAGGCCGGGCGGATCGCGAGCGATCCGCAGCGCTGAAGGGGCGGGCCTCAGCGTCTCGCGAGGATCTCCCGCCGGACGAGGTCGATGTGCTCGCGCAGCGTGAACATCTCGCTCGCGAACGCGGGGGGCATGCGCCTCTGCCCGACGGCGCGCGAGATCTCGGCGAGCTCCTGCAGCCACTTGTCCACCGGCGCGTCGTCCTTTCGCGTCGCGACGTCGCGCTCGAGCAGCGCGAGGCGCCCGTACCAGCGGACCAGGCGCGACCGGTCGCGCCAGCGGACCATGCGCGGCAGGAGGTTCATCAGCGGGACGACCACGACCAGCAGCGGGATCAGCAGGATGATCGCGCGCTCGACGAGCGCCGCCGCCCAGAACGGCAGGACCTGGTACAGGTAGCTCGGCCCGAAGCGCCGGTGCTGGTCGGCGTACGACGACACCGGTATGTCGACGCGCGCGGTGCCCGGGAATTCGCCGCCGTCCTCGAAGATGCCCTGGCGTCCGTGGATCTCGCGCGCGGCGTCGATCAGCAGGTTCACGACCGCCGGGTGCACGTCGTCGCGGGCGACCAGCATCGCCTTCGTCCCGATCAGGCGGACCGTGTTTTCGGGAATGTCGCGCTCGAAGCTGATCGCGCCGGGGGGCAGCGTGAGGTGCTCGATGTGCGGCCAGCGCCGCGTGTAGGCTTCGGCGCGCTCGAGGCTCATCAGCCGGAACGCCGGCTCGAACAGCGCCTGCTGGATCATCGGAGATGCCGCGCCCCCGACCAGGAACACCGCGTCGACCTCGCCGGTCTCGAGCTGCCGCAGCGCCTCGGCGCTGCCGGACTCGTGGATCGCGCTGTTCGCGCTCGTGATGCCGTTCGCGGCCAGGATCGGCCGCGCGAACGCGTTCGTTCCGCTGCCCGGGGCGCCGATCGCGAGGCGCTTGCCCCGGAGCTGGTTGATCCGGCCGAGCGTCGCGTCGCCGCGGTAGAAGATCCAGAGCGGCTCGATGTAGAGGCTCGCGAGCATGTCGAGGTGCTCGGCCTCGGGCATCGAGGCGACGCCGCCCTGAAGGAACGCCACGTCGACGCCGGAGGCCGGATCGAGCAGCAACGCGTAGTTCTCGGCGGCGCCCGAGGTCTGGCGCTCGATCACCCGGACCCCGTGCTCGGCGAGCAACGTCGCGTATTCCCGGGCGTAGCGATGGTAGAGGCCGCCGTCGACGCCGGACGCGATCACGATCGTGTCGGGCGGCAGCGGCTGCAGGAACTGGAAGCCGGCCAGCATCGCGACCATCGCGGCTGCGCCGAGGATCGCGAACCTGCGGACGAGCCGACGCTGCCGGTATCGTTCGGAGCGCGTCTCGGTCATCGGCGGGGTCGGGGGCGGGGGACGCGGCGCGCGCACCTGCGCCGGCGCGTGGCGCGAATGATAAGCGATGTCCGTGCGACGGGATGCGTCGCCGCCCGCGGCGGGCCCGCCGGCCCCGGGGCCGCGCGCCTGCGGACCACCGGGGTCGGACCCCGATGAAACCGGGGTCGGACCCCGGGGCTACACCCGGCGCTTGTACTCGCCGGTGCGCGTGTCGACCTCGATCCGGTCGCCGGTGCTGACGAACAGCGGCACCGCGACCTCGAAGCCGGTCGCGAGCTTCGCGGGCTTGGTCACCTTGCCCGACGTGTCGCCCTTGACCGCGGGCTCGGTGTAGGCGACTTCGCGCACGACGGTGTTCGGCAGCTCGACCGAGATCGCGCGGCCCTCGTAGAACGTGATCTCGCACTGGAGGCCGTCCTCGAGGTAGGCGAGCGCGTCGCCCATCGATTCCTTCTCGACCTCGTACTGGTTGAACTCGCCGTCCATGAACACGTACATCGGGTCGGCGAAGTACGAATAGGTGACTTCGCGCTTGTCGAGCTGGATCGTCTCGAACTTCTCGTCGGCGCGGTAGATCGTCTCCGTGCCGGTGCCCGACAGGAGGTTCCTGAGCTTCATCTTGACGACGGACGCGTTGCGGCCGGACTTCGAGAACTCGGCCTTCTGCACGACCATCGGGTCCTTGCCGACCATGATCACGTTGCCGGCCCGGACTTCCTGGGCGATCTTCATCGGTGTCTCCGGGGCGGAGCGCCCGGGAGAGGGGCAGGCCGCCGTAAGGGGTAGGTTGGGGAAACCGGTAATTATAGCCGGGCGAGGGCGAACTCAACCAGCCCGGAGGCGAGATCGGGCCGGCCCGCCAACCGGTCGGACCAATCGCGGCCGTGCGCGGCGAGCGCCGGGCGGGCACGGTCGAAAGCCGGCCAAGCGGCGGCCAAGGCCGGGCCGTCGCCGCGATTGAGGGCCCCGGTGAAACGCGCGGCCGCGTCGGCCGCCGCTCGCGGAGCGCCTTCGAGGTAGCGCTCCAGGAACGCCGCCGCCTTGGCGTGGTGGGCGCCGTCCGCCTGCGGGTACGCGTTCCAGGCGAAGGGCATTGCCGCCCACTGCGCCCGCACGAAGGAGTCCTCCCCGCGAACGACGGCGAAGTCGCACGCCCAGAGCAGGCGGTCGAAATCGGCCTGCGGGACGAACGGGATCGACGCCAGCGTCAGTGAGCCGCGGGCGCAGGGCGCGCCGGGGTGCGGGACGTTGCCGCCGGTCCAGCGGTCGAGCGCGTCGACGGCCACGCCCCGGGGCACGAGCGCCAGGAGTGGCGCGTCGCCCTCGGCCCAGGCGTCGAGGAGCGCCTGAATTGCAAGCGTCGGATAACAGAACAGGAGCGCGACCAAGGCGCGGGCGGGGACCGCGACGCCGACCTCGGCCAGCGCGGCCGAACGAGAGGCGGGATCGCCCCGGAACGCGTCGCGTCGTGCGAAGAGGCCGGCTTCGCGCAGGAGGCCGCCGGTCGCCGACGTGAAGCCGGGGCACCAATAGGTGCGTTGGAGGCCGGTCCGCGGCTCGGGCGACGACCGAAGGTGCGCGTCGTCGGCCCAGCCCTCGGCGGTCAGGTACTCGAGGACGATCCAGACCGGGGGGCGCGGCGCGCGCGCCATCGCGTCGACCCAGGCGTCGGGCAGCCCGGCGCCGAACGCGTCGATCACCACGTCGCCGGGAAGGCGATCGGACGCTCCGACCGGTCCGCGGCGGACCACGATGCCGTCGAGCGCGGAGCGGTCGGCCGCCGGATCGAAGCCGGTCGCGAGGCGGGCGAGCGGCGCCGGATCGTCGATCCAGAGCGTCACGCGCTGGCCATGCTCGGAGACGAGTTGCCGCGCGAGACGCAGCGCGACGCCCGCGTCGCCGTAGTTGTCGACGACGCGGCAGACGATCTCCCAGTGGTGCGACCCGGTCATCGCGCGTGCTGGCGGAAAAGCGCATTATCGCCGCCGGCGGCGACCGGCCTTCGCCGGGCCGCGTGCCGCGGGGACCACTCGCGGTATGACGCCGGCGCAACAGCGACCGCTGCGATGCGCGACCGTCGCTTTGCCCCGGGCTGCGGCGCCTGTAGTATGAAAGACACACTGCTCTCCCGAAATCCGGGGCCGGTTGACACGGATCAATCGACTCGGCCGGCGATTGTAGTGTGGTGACGACTATCAGAAGGGGGCGGCCACGACCGCTCCCGAGGCCGCGAGACGGCCGCCGATCGACGTCGAGGCGCGGGAGGAGGGACGATGACCCGTCCCCGGAGTGCCGACGCAACGGGCTGCCCGTTCGGGACAGCGACGCGAACGGTGTTGCCGCGCGCCTCGCGATCCTCGCCGTATCCACCGTTTCCCCTGCCCGACCGACGCCCCGCCGCGCGGGTCGCGCGGGTGTTCGCGCTCGCGACGCTCGTCTCCCTCGCCGCCGCTCCCTGCGCCCGCGCCGACGACGCTGCGGTCGAGTCGCTGATGAAGAAGAGCAACTGCTTCAAGTGCCACGCGATCGACAAGAAGAAGGACGGACCGTCGTTCAGGGAGACGGCCGCGAAGTACAAGGGCAAGGCCGACGCCGAGGAGAAGCTCTACGTCCACCTGACGACCAACCCGAAGGTCAAGGTCGACGGCAAGGAGGAGTCGCACGACAGCCTCAAGACCAAGGACGACGCGCAGATCAGGGAAGTGATCAAGTGGATTCTTTCCCGTTAGCGCCGGTGAACGGGAACGAGTCGATCGCGGAAGGCCGGAATGCTGAAGCGCATCCTGCTCGCCATACGCGGCCCCGATGCGAGCCGGGGCGTGATCGCGCTGCGCTTCGTCGGCGCCCTGCTGATGTTCGGCGTGCTGGCCGTGGCGCTCGTCGCCGCGGGCGCGGCGGGCCTCGCCTGGACCAACACCGAGAAGTTCTGCATCGGCTGCCACGAGATGCGGGACAACGTGTACGCGGAGTACAAGGACACGATCCATGATCGCAACCGGACCGGCGTGCGCGCGATCTGCTCCGACTGTCACGTCCCGCGCGAGGTGGGCCCGATGCTCCAGCGCAAGATGCGCGCGACGTTCGAACTGTGGGGCCACCTGACCGGCATCGTCGACACGAAGGAGAAGTTCGAGGCGCACCGCCACATGCTCGCGACGCGCGTGTGGACGCGCATGAAGCAGACCGACTCGCTCGAATGCCGCAACTGCCACCACGACACCGCGTGGGACGAGGACAGACAGACCGACCGCGCCAAGGCGCGGCACGCGAAGGGCAAGGCCGAGGGACTCACCTGCATCGACTGCCACTTCGGCATCGCGCACAAGGAGCCGGAAGGGCCGGGTCCGAGGGAGCTCGAGATCTCGAAGCCGCAGGCGGGGACGCCGCGAAGCGGCGGGTAGGGAACGGCGGGAACGGGGCGCGCGAGGTCGGGGCGCGCCGGTGAAGGCAGGGTAATGCCGGACCGCGCGGCGGGCTCGTTCGCCGCGCGCCGGCGCCAGGGAGACGCCGATGAGGCACGCACGACAGGGTTGGATCGCGGCCGTGCAGGCGACGCTGCTGGCCTTCGGGCTCGCGGTCGCCGCGCACGCGCAGGACACGGCGAAGGCCGGGCCGAAGGACCTGGTGCTCAAAGGCGACGCGAAGTGCACGCGCTGCCACGACGAGTCCGAAGAGTACCCGGTGCTCGACATCGGGAAGACCCGGCACGGCGTGACCGCCGACTTCCGCACGCCGACCTGCACGAGCTGCCACGGCGCGAGCGACCGGCACATCAACAAGCCCGAGGGCGTGAAGGAGCGGCCGAAACCCGATCGCACCTTCTCGAAGAACTCGGAGACGCCGCCCGAGGAGCGCTCGGCCGCGTGCCTCGGCTGCCACGAGCGGGGCACCGCGCACGCCAACTGGCAGGGCAGCGCGCACGACCGCTCGCGCATCACCTGCTCGAACTGCCACGTCGTGCACGCCACCCGCGACCAGGTGCTCGTGCGGCAGACGCAGGCGGGCGTGTGCTTCTCGTGCCACAAGGAGCAGCGCGCGGCGATGCTGCGCGCGTCGACGCACCCGCTGCGCACCGGCCAGATGGCGTGCTCGTCGTGCCACCAGCCGCACGGGTCGAACGGCGACCACAACCTGATCCGGCTCACGACCAACGAGACCTGCTACACCTGCCACGCCGAGAAGCGCGGGCCGTTCCTGAACGAGCACCCGCCGGTCCGCGAGGACTGCGCGAACTGCCACAACCCGCACGGCACGAACAATGCGCCGATGCTCGTCGCGCGGATGCCGTACCTGTGCCAGCAGTGCCACACGGCGCCGTTCCATCCGAGCACGCTCTACAGCGGCAACAACCTGCCGCCGGCGGTCGGGGCGGACAAGATGCTCGGGTCGCAGTGCGCGAACTGCCACTCGCAGGTCCACGGCAGCAACCATCCGTCCGGGCAGCGCTTCACACGCTGACGAACGCGGACGAGGGGATCGATCATGACCACGAACCATCGCACCGTCAGGGCCTTCGCGATGAGGCCGCTCGCGGCCGCCGTGATCGCCGCGCTCGCGGCGGGCAGCGCGCTCGCCGAGCCGCTGTTCTACGTCCCGCTCACGCGCGGCGCGGACATGTCGCGCTACGCGGACAACTTCGTCGAGGCGGGCGTCGGGTACTCGGACGAGAACTCGTTCAAGTTCGGCGAGTTCACCGGCGTGCGCAAGGACGAGGCGTTCTTCATCGGCAACGCGAACGTGCGCCTGCGGCCGGGAAACGACGGCACGTACTTCAACGGCTACGCGTACAACGTCGGCATCCCGTCCTACGAGCTGGGCGCCGAGGGCGGCCGGCAGGGGAAGTGGGGACTGAACGCCAGCTACCAGCAGATCCCGCGCTACCAGTTCGACGACACGCGCTTCGTCTTCGACGGCCTGGGCTCGAGCCGGCTCACGCTGCCCGCCGGCTTCCCGGGGCTCGCCGGGCAGCCGCCGACGCAGGCGGCCGCGATCGACCCGTACCTGCGCGAGTACGACGTCGACACGAAGCGCGACATCCTGAAGGTCGGAGGCAAGGCCGCGCTGGGCGGCGGGTTCGACGTGTCGATCAGCTACCGGCAGGACGATCGCGACGGATCGAAGCTCGTCGGCGCCGTCATGGGGAACAGCGGCGGCAATCCGCGCTCGGTGATCGTGCCTTACCCGATCAGCGACAAGACGCAGCAGATCGAGGCGGCGGTCCACTGGTCGAGCAAGGACGCGCAGGCGACGCTCGCGTACTGGTACTCGCGCTACGAGAACGACAACTCGTCGTTCACCTGGCAGAACCCGTACAGCATCATCACCGGCTGGTCCGGCAACTCGGGCTTCCCGACCGGGTACGGCCGGCTCGGCGCGATGCCGTCGAACGACTTCCAGCAGATCCAGCTCTCCGGCGCATGGAACGTGACGCCGACGACGCGCCTCAACGGGCTCGTCGCCTACAGCATCGCGAAGCAGAACGAGTCGTTCCTGCCGTACACGATCAACACCGCCGACCAGACGCCGGGCACGACGCTCACGGTCCCGAACGCGCTGCCGCGCGGCTCGCTCGACGGCGAGCTCAAGAACACGACCGTCGACCTCTCGCTGTTCTCGCGCCCGATGCCGAAGGTGACGGTGAAGGCGGCCTACAGGTACCAGGAGCGCAAGAACAACACCCCCGAGGACGTCTACGCGTACGTGGGCGGCGACACGACCAACCAGGATCCGGTCGTCAACGACTCGATCAACAGCACGCGCATCCGGCGCAACCTGCCGCCGGGCACCACCGAGAACCGGTTCAAGCTCGACGCCGACTACGCGCTCGGGCGGGGAACGATCCTGCGCGGCTGGTACCAGTGGCAGAAGATCGACTACGAGAAGGCGTCCGACGAGCTTCGCACCGACACGACCGACAACCAGTTCGGCGCGGAGCTGCGCAAGGTGATGGGCGACGGCGTCACGGGCGCGCTGCGCTACGTCTTCCAGCAGCGGCGCGGGTCCGACTACAACAACTCGGCGCCCTACATCGCGAGCTACACGACGGCGGTCACGACCGCGCAGCCGATCCCGGACAACATCCCGACGCTGCGCCACTACTTCGTCGGCGACTACGACAACAACCTGATCCGCGCCGAGGGCGCGTGGTCGCCGACCGACCAGCTGTCGCTCACCGGCCGCGCCGACTGGTACAAGCGCGACTACAAGGGTCCGGACTGCGGCGGCGGCAACGACCAGGTGCTCGCGCCGGCCTCGTACTTCCCGTCCGAGTGCCTCGGGCGCACCGAGGCGATGGGCGAGAGCTACACGCTCGACGGGACGTGGACGCCGATGGACGGGATGAGCGTGTTCGCGTTCTACACCTACTCGCGCTTCTCGACCGACCAGGCGAGCCGCTCGTGGGCGAGCAACAACCCGGCGCAGGCGGTGAGCGAGGCGCAGGACTGGAAGGCGTCGCTCAAGTACACCGACAACACGGCGGGGCTGGGCCTGCGCTACACGCCGTCGAGCAGGCAGTGGGACGCGGGCGCGCAGTACGTCTACAGCGACGGCAAGGGCAGGACGTCGGTGTCGGCGGGCTCGGCGCTGACCGCGCCCGCCGCGGTGCCCGACACGAGCACGAAGCTCGATTCGCTGCAGGTCTACGGCAAGTACGCCGTGAACAAGAACGTGCTGCTGCGTTTCAACTACGCGTACGAGCGGCTGCGCACCGACGACTGGGCGTTCGACAACGCGACGCCGGTCTCGTCGAACAACGTCGTGCTGACCGGGCACCAGTCGCCGAACTACACGGCGAACGTGTTCGGCGTCTCGGTCGCGTACACCGGCTGGTAGGCGCAGAGGCGACGGCGGTCGCCCGGGAGGCGGACAGGGGACCGCCTCCCGCGCCGCGGCGGGCCGTGCCGGGCGGCCGTGGTAGATTGGCGATCGCCCATCGGCGGCGCGTCGGGTACGGTTCGTGCTGCTTCGGCCCTGCCGCCCCTGTTCGAGATCGCGCCATGCCTACCGCCTCCGTGACCGACCCGACGCCGGTGATCGACGTCGTCTCCGACGTCGTCTGCCCGTGGTGCTACGTCGGCAAGCGCCATCTGGAGTCCGCGCTCGCGACGCTCGCCGAGGCGCGCGAGCCGGTGCCGGTGGTCCGATGGCATCCCTACGAGCTCAACCCGGAGCTCCCCGCGGAGGGCGTCGACCGCCGTGAATACCTGGAGCGCAAGTTCGGCGGCCCCGCGCGCGCCGCGCAGATCTACGATCGCGTGCGCCGCGCCGGCACCCAGTCCGGCATCGCGTTCGACTTCGAGCGCATCGCGGTGCAGCCCAACACGCGCGACGCGCACCGCCTGGTCGCGTGGGTGCAGACGCGCGGCGACGCCGGACCGATCGTCGAGAAGCTGTTCCGCGCGTACTTCGTCGAGGGCCGGTTCATCGGGTCGCACGAGGTGCTCGCGGACCTGGCGGCGGAGGCCGGCGAGGATCGCGGCGAGGCGCAGGAGTTCCTCGCGTCCGGGCTGGGTCTCGACGAGGTCGCGCAGGCCGAGGCGCGGGCGTCGTCGCTCGGCATCACCGGCGTGCCGTTCTTCATCGTCGACGGGCGCTACGGGCTCTCCGGCGCGCAGCCCGCCGAGGCGTTCGTCGAGGCGATCCGCCGCGCACGGCAGCCGCAGGCGGCGGACTGATCCGGCGACTGAATGGGCGACTGAATGGGGTCAGACCCCGATTTCCGCGGACCGGGGGGCTCGATGTATCGCGGCGCCGATGCCGGTCCGACTTCGGTCGGACGCTCTCGCCTGCATGCAGCGAAGGCCGTCGGTCGCTGAAGCCCGGCTCGCGGGCCCGGATCAGAATGCCTCGTCCCACGGCATCGACAGGCGTTTCGCCGCGCTGATCACGCCGACCATGCTGTAGGTCTGCACGAAGTTGCCCCAGGGCTCGCGGGTGACCGGATCGACGTGCTCGGCGAGCAGGCCGTGGCGCGTCCGGCACGCGAGCAGGCGGGCGTAGAGGTCGCGCGCCTCGTCCCGCCGGCCGAGTTGCGCGAGCGCGGTGACGTACCAGAACGTGCAGGCGAGAAACGCGTTCTCGGGTGCGCCGAAGTCGTCGTGCTCGACGTAGCGGAACACGAAGTCGCCGCGCTTCAGCTCGCGGCCGATCGCCTCGACGGTCGACGCGAAGCGCGGATCGTCGGCGCGCGCGAAGCCCAGGTCGGCGAGCAGCAGCAGGCTCGCGTCGAGCGTGTCGCCGTCGGCCGAGGCGACGTAGGCGCGGCGCGACTCGCTCCAGCAGCGTCGGCGCACGAAGTCGCCGATGCGGCGCGCTTCGCCCGCCCAGTGCGTCGCCCGGCCGGCGAGCCCGAGGCGCGTCGCGATCCGCGCGAGGCGGTCGCATGCGGCCCAGCACATCACCGCCGACCACGTGTGGACGCGCGTGCGGCCGCGCAGCTCCCACAGGCCGGCATCGGGCCGGTCGTGGAGCGCGATCGCGCGGCGGCCGAGCGGCTCCAGCTGCGCGAACAGCGCCTCGTCGCCGCGCCGCGCGAGGCGCTCGTCGAAGAACGCGTGCGTCACCGCGAGCACGACGGCGCCGTAGCCGTCGTGCTGCGCCTGCCGGTGCGCGTCGTTGCCGACGCGCACCGGCCCGATCCCGCGATAGCCGGGCAACGTCGGGACGATCCGCTCGGCGAGCGACGCCTCGCCGGCGATTGAGTAGACCGGCTGCAGCGGCGCGCCGTCGGCGTTGGCCGCGATCGTCGCGAGATAGCGCAGGTAGCCTTCCATCGTCGCCGTCGCGCCCAGGCGGTTCAGCGCGTCGACGACGAAGTAGCCGTCGCGCAGCCAGCAGTAGCGGTAGTCCCAGTTGCGCTGCGAGGACGGCGACTCGGGGATCGACGTCGTCATCGCGGCGACGATCGCGCCGGTGTCCTCGTCCGCGTTGAGCTTCAGCGTGATCGCCGCGCGGATGACGTCGGCCTGCCATTCGTAGGGGATCGCGAGCGGCCGCACCCAGTCCCGCCACCACGCCACGGTCTCGTCGATCGCGCGGCGCGCGCAGGCGGCCGGCGACTGCGGGAGCGGCTCGTCGGGCCCGAGCACGAGCGTGCAGTCCTCGTCGACGAAGAACGGCCGCTCGTCGGCGATCGCGGTGAGCGACGCGTCGGTCGTCAGGCGCAGCACGAGACCGGGAGACACGTAGCGGATGTGGTGGCTGCCGGCCGTCGTCGCGGGCCGCCCGCCTCCCCACTGCTGCGCCGGGCGCAGCCTCACGACGATGCGCGGCCGGCCGGCGACGCGGCGCACGTGCCGGACGAGCATGTGCGGCGTGTGCAGGCGGTCGTGCTCGACGTGGCGCGGCACGCAGTCGACGATCTCGATCGCGCCGCCGTCGCGATCGGTGAGCCGCGTCGACAGCACGGCCGAGTTGCGCACGTACGATTGCTCGGCGCGGGCGAGGCCGGAGAGCTCGATCGCGAACGACCCGCGAGCGTCCTCCGGCGGCCGCGTGTCGAGCAGCGCGCAGAACACCGGATCGCCGTCGAAGCGCGGGAAGCAGCCCCAGACGACCGCGCCCTCCGGGTCGATCAACAGGCCGATGCGCCCGTTGCCCACGAGCGCGAGGTCGAGGTGGCGTCGCTGCTGCGGGATCGTCACGGACCCGAACCTCCGGTCGCGGTCGGCGCGAGCAGCGAAGGCGGCGCGAGCGCCGCGAGCCACGCGCGCACCGCGTCGACGTCGGGCAGCCGGTGGCGCGCGCAGCTCCGCCCGTCGCCGACCTTGATCGCGACGCCGCCCGCACGCTCGACGACGCGGAACCCCTGCTCGTCGCCGCGGTCGTCGCCGACGAACACCGGACGACGCCCGGCGAAGGGCGGCTCGGCGAGGAAGTCGGCGATCGCGCGGCCCTTGTCGCGGCCGCCGGGGCGGACCTCGACCAGGCGCTTGCCGCCCTCGATCGCCCAGTCGCCTTCGATGACGCCGACCGCGTTGCGGATCGCCTGGTGCACGTGGCTCGCGAGCCCCGGCACGGCGCGGTAGTGCAGCGCGAGCGACATGCCCTTGTGCTCGACGAGGAGGCCCGGATGGCGCGCCGCGAACCCGGCGAACAGGTCGCGCAGCCGGTCGAGCGTGCGGTCGTCGCTGGCGTGCAGGTGGCGCGCGCCGTCGGCGCCGCGGCGCTCGCAGCCGTGCTGTCCCGCGATCGGCAGCGCGAGGCCGGGGAACAGCCGGTCGACGTCGCGGATGGCGCGGCCGGTCACGAGCGCCAGCGCGCCGCCCAGCGCGCGCGCGGCGGCGGCGAGCGCCGGCGCGAGCGCAGGGTCGACGTCGACGCGGTCGGGCGCGGCCGCGAGGTCGACGAGCGTGCCGTCGATGTCGAGGAACAGCGCGTCGGAGGCGAGGAGCGGCGGGGGCGCGCGGCGCGATGCGCGGACCGTGCGCGGCTCCCGCATCGCGGGGCCGACCGACGATTCGCTCATGCGGTCCCGGCCGGCTCGCGCGAGCGCAGGCCGAGCCGTCGCCGCTGGCGCAGCGCCGCCGCGTCCATCAGCATCCGGCCCGCCCAGCGGTAGACGTTGAATTCGCGCAGCAGCCCGCGCATGAGCCGCATCCGGTCGCGCTGCTCGTCCTCGCGCATCGTGAGCGCGCGGTGGAGCGCCGCCGCGCACTGGTCGGCGTCGTAGGGGTTGACGACGAGCGCCTCGGGAAGCTCGCGCGACGCGCCCGCGAACTGGGAGAGCACGAGCACGCCGCGCTCGTCGTCGCGCGCCGACACGAACTCCTTCGCGACGAGGTTCATGCCGTCGTGCAGGCTCGCGACGAAGCAGAGGTCGGCGGCCCGATAGTGCTCGTACACCGCGTCGGCTTCGTGGTGCTCGGCGAGGAGCACGATGGGCGGCGCGCCGCAGCCGGAGTGGCGCGCGTTGATTTCGCCGGCG
>WBZU01001364.1_pt2 | contig 12360 bp, 11 predicted proteins | sample 5204311 | NCBI WGS metagenome assembly WBZU01 (sample SAMN12344359, study PRJNA552823) | activated sludge metagenome | biome: Activated sludge suspended growth; feature: Nitrification reactor; material: Wastewater; isolation source: activated sludge from nitrification reactor of wastewater... | reverse complement strand
ATCGTGGCCGTGTTGTTCTTCTCGGTCATGCGGTATGACCCCAAGAATCCGAAGCTGCCCAACAGCGATCGGTTTGTACTCTCAAAAGGCCATGCGGCGCCCCTGCTCTATGCGGCCTGGGCTGAAGCCGGGCTGTTTCCCAAATCGGAATTATTGAAACTGCGAACGTTGGGTTCTGATCTCGAAGGGCACCCGACTCCCCGCCTCTCATTCGTCGACATGGCGACGGGGTCGTTGGGTCAGGGGCTGCCGGCCGGGGTCGGTCTTGCCTTCAACGCGAAGTCGATCGACAAGACCGACTATCGCACCTATGTGTTGATGGGCGACGGCGAATCCGTCGAGGGATCTGTCTGGGAGGCCGCAGAAGTGGCCCGGCAAGCAAAGCTGGACAATCTCTGCGCGATCGTGGACGTGAATCGCCTGGGGCAAAGTGATCCGACCATGTTGCAACACGACATGGAGGCGTACCGTGTGCGATGGGCGGGGTTCGGCTGGAATGCCATTGTCGTGGATGGGCATGACATCGGCGCGCTCTTGGCGGCGTTTGATGAGGCGGCGCGGACCAAGGGGCGGCCGACGGTGCTGCTGGCCAAGACCTTTAAAGGCCGTGGCATCTCGTTTATCGAAAACCATCCGGATTGGCACGGCAAGCCGTTGAAGAAAGGCGAGGAAACCCAGAAGGCGCTGGATGAATTGACCAAGCAGCTCAAGCCCGTCTCTGTGGAACCGCAGATCAAGGCGCCGACGGCGGTCAAGGCTACTGCGCCGACCAAAGGGACGATGGCGCCTGCCCCGTATAAAGTCGGCGACTCGGCTGCCACGCGGGAAGCGTTCGGCGCGGCGCTGCTGGCGTTGGGAGAAGCCAACTCGCAAGTCGTCGCCCTCGACGCGGACGTGAAGAATTCGACCTACAGCGACAAGTTCGGCAAGAAGTTTCCCGATCGGTTCCTCGAAAATTACATCGCCGAACAGAACATGCTCGGCGCCGCCGCGGGCATCGCGGCTTGTGGTAAAATTCCGTTTGTCGCCACCTTCGCCGCGTTCTTCACCAGGGCCTATGATTTCATCCGCATGGCGGCGATCAGCCAGTCGAATATCAAGCTGGTCGGCACCCATGTCGGCGTCAGCATCGGCGAGGACGGACCCTCGCAGATGGGACTGGAAGACTTGGCGATGATGTCGACTCAGCCCGGCGTCACGGTGCTCTATCCGTCGGATGCGCTGTCGATGTATAAATTGGTCGAGTCGGCTGCGGCCCAGAAAGGCATGGTGTATCTCCGTGCCGGTCGGCCCAAGACGGCGGTGATCTATGGCCCAGAGGAGACCTTCCCGATCGGTGGCTCGAAGGTCCTTCGGCAAAGCGCGGCGGATCGGTTGACGATTGTGGCGGCGGGCGTCACGTTGTTCGAAGCATTGAAGGCGCACGACCAGTTGAAGGCCGCGGGCATCGCGACCCGCGTCGTGGATCTCTACAGCATCGTGCCGGTGGATCAAGCGACCTTGATCGAGTGCGCGCGCGCAACCGGTGGACGATTCCTCACCGTCGAAGATCATTATGCCCATGGCGGGATCGGTGACGCCGTGTTGAGCGCCCTGGCTTCGGAAGGCGCGCGGGTTCGCAAGTTGGCCGTTCGGGAAATCCCGCGCAGCGGCAAGCCGGAGGAACTCGTGGATCATTTCGGAATTGGAGTACGCTCGATTGTCGAAGCCGCCAAAGAAATCGCCAACACCACCAACCGTTGAACGGTCCAACACCGGTGCGCATGCCGGGTTGAATCAGATTCCCCTCCTCAAGATCCTCAACGTCCAGGACCGTCAAAAGGTCCTGGACGAAATGACGGAAACCCGTTACGGCAAGGGGCAGTATATTTTCCGCGAAGGCGATCCGACCGAGTACTTCCATATTGTGAAGGAGGGCTCGGTCAAATGTGTCAAATCGTCCCTTGATGGAAAAGAATGCACCCTGAAAGTCCTCATGCCGGGCGACCTCTTCTGCTGTGACGCCGCGACGTTCGATGGGGCCTATCACCCGGGCACCGCTCAGCCCATCGGCGATGTCAGCGTGCTGCGCATGAGAAAAGAGGCCTATTTTAAGATGCTCCGCGCCAATCCTGATGCCGCGATGGAGGTGATTCGATACCTCGGCAACCGGCTCAATGAGGCACAGGAAAAGGCCAAGGTGCTCGCGCTCGACCGCGCTGATCAACGGTTGGCGGCCTTGCTCGTGAATCTGGCCGAGCGGAGCGGTGTTCAGGAACCGGCAGGAATCCGGGTCACTGTCCGACTCACGCGTCAGGACATGGCGAATCTGGTGGGAGTCAGCACCGAAACCGCCATCCGTATCATGGCGCGATTCAAGAAAGATCGTCTGGTGTCCGGGACGGCGACCCGCCTGGTCATCCGTGATCTTGCCAAGCTCAAAATCCTCGCTTCCACGTAATTTCTCTCACGACAGCGGCAATATGTGTCGAAACATGACATTTGTCATGTTTTATTGTGATCCGTATGCGTATGGTGCAGGTACAGGCGCAGCATTCGGCCACGCCGGATGCTGATGAGGGTGGGAGCGAGATGGTTCCCAGCCCGCCGAGTGAATCACCAGTACAACAGGAGGCAGGCATGCAAGAGCAGGTACGAAACAACAAACAAGGCCGCAGTCGGTGCCAGACCGCGTCTTTGTTGGGGTTGGCGTTAGGAATAGTCGCGAGTATGGCCGTTCCCGTCCAGGCCAAGACCCACGATGTCCAGATGACGGCGGTGGAAACGGACATCGTCATCGACGGCGGCGGGGAAAAGTATGCGGCGTGGACTTTCAACGGGCAGTTTCCAGGTCCGGTCGTTCGCGTGACGGAGGGAGACACGATTAACTTCACGCTGACGAACCCCGCCACGAATAAGAATCCGCATGCGATGGATTTTCATGCGGCGGAAATCGATTTCTTGAAGAATTATCGCGCCGTCAACGCCGGTGAGAGCATCAGCTTCACCTTCGTGGCCAAGAAGCCAGGGTTGTTCTTCTACCACTGCGGCGCGCCGCCCATGATCCAACATGTGGCGCGTGGCATGTTTGGCGCGATCATCGTCGATCCGAAGGACGCGAAGGTCTGGCCGAAAGCCGATCGCGAATATGTCCTGGTGCAATCGGAGTACTACAAGAACCCCAACGATGTGCAGGCGATGTTCGATCGGAAGTACGACGGAGTCATGTTCAACGGCGGCATCTTCAAGTATCACCCGTTCGTGACGGGTGGCGGAAAGTTGGATGCCAAGCCGGGCGAGCGCGTGCGCATTTACTTCGTCAATGCGGGCCCGAACGAGTTTTCCTCGTTCCACCCGATCGGCGAGATTTGGGACAACGTGTACGAGAGCGGCAATCCTGCGAATAACTTGAAAGGGGTACAGACCTATGTGGTGGGGCCTGGCAGCGCGGCCACGTTCGATGTCGTCGTGGAATCCGCCGGAGCCTACCCGCTTGTGACCCATTCGCTGACCGGAGCGTTACGCGGAGCGATTGCGGTGCTGTTGGCAGGACCGGATGCAAAACCGGCGCCGTTGATGCCGATGGTGCCTTGGGAATTGCCGGCCAAGTAGACCATTACGCGGATTGAATAGCCCAGCCGGCCTTCGAGGCCGGCTGGGCGGGGGACATGTCATCGTGAAACATACCTTCGTGCCAGGGTTCTGGCTCCTGGGAGATGCCTATGCAATATCCTGCGATGAGACTGTGGTGCATCCTACTGAGTCTCGGAGGCCTGCCGAGCCTAGTCGCTGCCGAAACCTCACAGGAGCGCGTGGCGCTTTCCTTGTCAGGACCAGACTGTTCCGCTCAACACCCGTCCATCGTGGCGGCATTAACTCGGATTTCCGGCGTCGCCCGAGTGGACATGGACAGCGTTCCTGAGCACGCGTTGGTTGACGTACAGAGCGGGGCCATCGATCCGGAGGATCTCCAGGCAGCCGCGCGTCGCGCCCTCGCCACGCCGCTCCAGTGCCAGGTCGAGATCATGAAGTCCTGTATCACGGCCGGTTCCTTGCCGGCGCGGCCGTGATCGGGGCTTGCAATGGCCTGACGATTCGGAGAGACTTGCGACGCACCGTCAACGAGCCATCATGCCTGAGACCGGATCCCTGGGAACATTCGGCAGACTGATGCTCCGCTGCCTGGCAATGGCGGTGAGTCTCGGGATCCTGTCGGTCGCGCCCGTGATCGCCCAGGAAGCGGCGCTCGAATTTCCCATCCGCCCGTTCAACGTCGATGTCATGCTCCGCCAGCAAACGTTCGCCCCGGACGACCGCGAGATCGGCGTGCAGTTGGGCATCACGGCCTTGCGGTACGGCAATGTGGAAGTGCGGACTATCTATCAGTACTTCAGTATCCATTCCCAGGAATTCAAGACCGACCAGCATTCCGTCTTTCTGAATCCTCGCTGGAACAACTTCATCGACATCCTGGATTTTCCTAAACACAAGCCGATCAATCGCCTCATCCGCCATGCGTTGTTCGGCCCATTGGAAGATCGTGCGGTCCCCTACATCGGCGCGCTGGCCGGAGGCGTGTTGCCTGGGCCAGGAAATCGCGCGCCAGGGCATCTGATCGGTGGCCAGGTCGGGGTGCGGTTTCCGGTCGCGCAGAGTCTCTCGGTCGATATCAGCGTGCAATACAGTCAGTACGGCGTGGATTTTCGAGGCGACGCGGGGCAGGCGCAACAATGGGTGTTTCTCACGGGGGTTCGGTTCTGATGAGAATGTGGCCGTCACGGTACCGGGTGGTTCTGTTGGCAGTGGCTGGCCTGTTGCTGCCCGGTTGCGGACTCCTCATCGATGCAGTCGAACAGGTCTGGCCGGTCACCGGCAATCGGGTCGATATCATTTGTGAACGGGAACGGGTCCAGGTCGGCTTGACGATGGAGCCGTTTCGCCCCTTCGTCTTCCCAACCATCTGGACGGATGAAGGCGCCAGAGTGACCGGGCTGGACGTGGAATTGATCAAAGCGATGACCGACGAACTCTCGCGGCGTTGCGGTCGCCCGATTACTCCGGTGCTTCATCTGGTGCGGTTCCGGGACCTCTTCAGGCTTCTCAACGAAGGGCATTTGGATTGGTTTGTGTCGGCCGTTGCGACGAACACGCCCGCGCCCGCTCGCGCCGGGGTTGCCTACTCCCTGCCCTATTTTTACGGAGGCGGCATCAGCGGGATCACGAGAAGCCCCGCCGTCATCGACCGCGTGCAGGCCAATGTCCGGGAGCAGACGCGGCATCCCGCGGCCGACCGGCTCGCTGCGACCAGCCATGCGTTGGATGGACTGACGATCGCGGTGCAGGATGAAACCAGCGCCTACTATTACGCCGAGGCGAATCTCAGCGCCAACCGCGTGGTGGTCTGCGACTCGTTGCCCGCGGCGTTCGAATATGCCGACGCGCAGAGCGAGCCGCGCATCGACGTCATCCTGGGGGCGCAGCCGGTCTTGGAGTACATGGTCAAACGGGTCCGTAAGGACTGGGCGTTGCTGATCCGTGACACCGGGCTGCCGCTTTTCCTGACCAAGGCCGACTACGGCGTCGTCGTGGCCGAGGAAAGTTATCGCCTGCGGTGGCTTCTGAACGACCTGTTGTTGAAGTTAGACGAATCGGGCCGGCTCCGCGAGATGCGGACCCGGTGGCTCGACGAAGATTATGCGTTTCCGCGCCGGGCGTCGTTGGAAGGATTGTCGTTTGATGTGGAGAAAATGGCCGCCCACTATGTGCAGGGAACCTGCCGCCTCAGACCTATGCCGTGAAGCCAGAGAGGAGCGTCGCATGAACAATCAGAGGGTACGGAGTGTCTTGGTGGCGCTGTTGCTTGTCCTGCTTCAGCCCGCGTTGGCTTTGGCAGTCGAGCGCGCCGAGGTTGAGGAAACGGCTCGGCTCTTAGCCAAGTTACTTGAGTCGGGGCGCGCGGTGATCGAACGCAACCAAATCCTGATCGACGATCCGCATAAGGGAGACAAGGGGTTGACGCCGGAACTATTCGAGGCCGAGTTGGTCCGGGAGTTTCGAGCCAAGTCCGGCATTGATCTGAGCGCGTTGCCGACGGCGCCGGTGTCCATCGTGATTCCCCCGCTCGCCAAGGAACTGCTGCCTGCCTTGGTGCAGGCCAGCCGCGACGTCGTGCGGGATGCGCAGGTCGTCATCAATCAACGCGGGATCGGCTACAAGAATTTCATTCCGGCCACGTGGGGAAGCCAGGCCTCGGCGCGCTTTTCCAAATCGTCGCAGGTGCGACTCAAACAAACTGCGCTCAATGCGCGCAATCCCAAGAACGAACCGGATGAGTACGAGGCGTCAGTGTTGAAATGGTTGAGCGCCAGGCCGCGTGCCGAAGCCTATGTCAGCGAGTTGACCGAAGAGGGGCATACGCTGCGCGTCGTCATGCCGATCTACTATGCCAAGGACTGTTTGTCCTGCCATGGTGAACCGAAGGGCGATCTCGATATTTCCGGTTATCCCAAGGAAGGACATAAGGAAGGCGATCTCGCCGGGGCCATCACGGTTACGGCGCCGCTGGGCCGCCGGTAATCGGCGAAGCCTGCTCACAGCCGTTGCGTCACGGGCAGTTCCTTGTCAGGGATTCGGTGCGACGAACACGAGCACCCGCAGCCGTTGGCCGGTATGGTTCTTGACCCCGTGCTCTTCTCCGGCCGGCGCCATCGTGCCCTGGCCCGCTTCCAAGACCTGCCTCTCCGACCCGACCTGAAACGTGCCTGCGCCCTCCAGGACAATGTAGATTTTGTCCTGCTCGCCGTGGATATGTCCCTTCTGCTCCTGACCCGGCTCGAAACAGTAGACGTCGCAGAAAAACCGGGGGGTCTGGAACAGATTGTTCTTCTTCATTTTGTCCGGACTGAACTGCTGAATATCCGAAAGGGCGATCACCTTCATGTCTTGGGCTCCGAGGGTCTGGGTGAATGTTCCTGGTGACGCGACTGCAGACGAGTCACGATGCTGTCGACTGAAATCAAATGTCTGGAGAGCCCCAGGTCCTGTGCGGGAAGACCCATGGCCAGGCCGAGCAGTTGCGGGAGATGCAGAATGGGAAGATTGAGCGCAGTCTTGACCGCCCGCCCCGCCCGCTCCTGGTAGATATCAAGACTCATATGGCAGAGCGGGCACGGAGTCACCATGAAGTCGGCGCCGTGATCCCGCGCGTCTTTCATATTGGTGCCGGCCATCGCGACTGCAATCGCTTCCTTCTCCAGAATAATCGGGAAGCCGCAACACTTGGTCCGGCCTGCGTAGGCCACAGGCTCTCCCCCCACGGCCTGAATAGTTTTTTCCAGCGAGCTGGGATTTTCAGGATCGTCAAAGCCGAGTTCCCAAGACGGACGCAGCATGTAGCAGCCGTAAAACGGCGCGATGCGAAAATCATGAAAGGGCGCACGAACCGTCTGGGTCACGCGGCTCAACCCGAGATCGCGCACCGCGATCCAGAGAAGATGTTTTACCTGAATCGTCCCGTGATAGGTGATCCCGTCTTGCGCCAGAATGGTGTTGATCCGTTCGAGTGTGGCCGGTTCCTGCTTCAATCGCCGATTGGCCGCGCTCATCACGCCCTGGCAGGTCCCGCAGATAGTCATGACGTCCAGGCCCATCCGCTCGGCCTGCGCAAAGGTGCGGGCATTCAGCGCCAGGGCAAGGTCTGGATCGGCTTCCCCGATCACCCCGGCGCCACAGCAGGAGGATGCGGCCAGCTCGACGACCTCAATGCCCAAGCGGCCGACGATCGTCATGGTGGATTGGTAGAGTTCCGGCGTGGCGCCCTTGGCGGCGCAGCCGGGATAGAGGGCGAATTTCAGCGGCATAGGTCTCGTTGTGTGGTCGATCGATTTGTCTGCGTCACCATAACGTATTTCCCCTCCGGATGAACAGCGCCGGGTTGAACGATCGCGGCCATGCCCAGGAATGGGGCGTCCGGCTGCGCGTCGGCCTGGGTTACGGTAATTTGGACAGCGTCTCGTTGTAACTGGTTTTCAGATCGTCCAGGGTCCTATTCATGTTCTCTTTCAGTTTGCTCCAGGCTGAACTGGTCGAGCGGCTCACGTCATCGAACTGCTTGCGCGCCTCGTCTTTTTTCCGTTCGAGATCCTGCAGGGCTTTCTGCATCTCTCCCCTCGCCTCCACGGAGGCGGCGCTGGTCTTTTTTTGCAGTTCCGTGATCTTGCGCTGCATCTCGGTCAGCTCGGCCTGAAACGTTTTCTCGATCGCCTCTTTTTGTTGGAGCGTGTACTGTTTGGTCGACTCGACCGCTTCCTTCGTGTCGCGTATCACCTTGTCCGTCGTGGACGGTTGTGGCTGATCGGCCGCGGCGAACACTGTGCCGTCACTGAAGCAGGCCAGCGCCAGGCCTATGACACAGCCCCGGAGCAGGATGCGTCCATTCAGCGCACGCCTGGCCCGAGCAGGATGAACAGACCGGCAGGAAGAGACCGCGTTTGATACCAAATTTTTCAATCGCTTGAGCATGTTCCCTGCCTTCCTTCTTGTTCACGGGCGGTTAAGCTTTCGGCAAAAAGAGCCGAAAAGGATCTACAACGACGATCATCCCGTAACCTTGATCTGTGGTGGAAGGCCTATGAGCGGTGAACTTCCTCAAACGACTCCTCCCGTTCCTACTGATCCCTTGGAACAACTCCTGATTGAGCGCATTCGCAAGGGCGCGATCGAACTGCCGCTGTTGCCGCAGGTCGCGTCTCGCATTCTCGCCATGGTCTACGATCCCGACGCGGAGGCGGCCAAACTCGCCGCCTTGATTCACCAGGACCAGGCTTTGGCCGCCCATGTCATCCGGATCGCGAACTCTCCGGCCTATATGACGCGCAATCCCGTCGTTTCACTGCAACATGCCGTGTCCATGCTGGGCATGAACCTGATGTCCGAACTCGCCTTTTCTGCTTCGATCAAAGGTAGCGCCTTCAAAGTGCCGGGATGGGATGATGAAGTCAAGGGGCTCTGGCACTATTCGCTCGCCAGCGGCGCCTATGCCAAAGAAATTGCGCGCATGCGGCGCTTCAATGTCGAAAGCGCCTACCTCTGCGGTCTCCTGCATGGGATCGGTCGTCCCGTGGTGTTGCAGACCCTGGTGGCCCTCTCGAAAGAGCAAGGCACGACCCTCAGCAAGGAATCGCTCCATCAACTTCTGGACGGCTACTACATCCAAGTGGGACTCCTGGTCGCGGATGAATGGGGATTGCCGCCGCCTGTGGTGGAATCCATCGGGTTTCACGTGGACTATCACTATGCCAAAACCGCGAAGCAGGAATGCATGACCACATGCCTCGCCGGCCGGATGGCGAAACATTTCCTTGATCCCGAAACCATGGATGAGGCGACCCTGCGTGAGCATGCCATCTTCGCCGATTTGAATCTCTATCCCAAAGATATCGATGCGCTGCTGGCGCACAAAGATAAGGTGCAAGCTGTCGTGGAGGCGATGCCGTTATGATGCCGGCAACCGCCTATGACATCGTGGTGATTGGAAGCGGGCCTGCGGGTCAGAAAGCCGCGATCCAAGGCGCCAAAGCCGGTAAGAAGGTCGTGTTAATCGAGCAGGAACAAGGCATCGGCGGCAATTGCGTCTATCGGGGCACCATCCCCAGCAAAACGTTGCGTGAGACGGCGCTCCAGTTTGAACGGCTCAAGCGGTCGAACGAAGTATTCGAGGGCCGGTTGCGGCTCGATCTGCCCATGACCGTGCTCCTCCATCGCCTGGACGAAGTGGTCAAGGCCCACGAATGTTATATGGCCGATCAACTGTCCCGCAACGGCGTCACCTATTGGCACGGCCGCGCGCGGTTGCTGTCGCCGCATGAGGTGCAACTGGAAACCGTGGACGGGGCCTCCCAGACCATTCTGGCCGAGACCATCGTGCTGGCCACGGGATCCCGCCCCTGCTCGATTCCTGAGGCGCCTGTCGACCATGAACATGTGCTGGACAGCGATTCGATTCTCTCGATGATCTATTTGCCGCGCTCCCTGACCGTGTTAGGAGGCGGCCCCATCGCCTGTGAATATGCCTCCACGTTCGCGTTGCTCGGTGTAGAGGTGACTCTGATCGACAAAGCCAAGAGTCCCCTGCCGTTCATGGATCCCGAGATCGTCGCGGTCTTCCAACGTGGCCTGGAACGCCAGGGCGGCCGGTTCTACCTCGGGCAGACCGTGACGGAAGTCTCGTGGGACGGCGTGTCCTCGGTGGTCGCGCGATTGGCGAACGGCATGGTGGTCAAAAGCGAAAAAATGCTGGTGGCGCTCGAGCGGCAACCGAATGTCGAGGACTTGAATCTTGAGGCGGTGGGGTTGTCGTTGGATGAGAAGGGCAAATTGCCGGTGAACGACCAAGGGCAGACTGCGATGCCGCACATCTACGCGGCCGGTGACATGCTGGGACGCCCCCCGGCCTTGGCATCGCAGGCGATGGAAGACGGCCGGCGAGCCGTCAGCCATGCGCTGGGGCTGCCGGTCGGAGAATCAGCCAATCAAGTACCCATCGGCATCTACACGATTCCTGAAATTGCCTCCATTGGACTCGATGAGGAGCAGGCCGGGGCCCGCTACCGCGGACCGCTCGTGGGGCGCGCGCCGTTCACCGAAATCGCCAAGGGGCAGATTACCGGTGCCTGCGACGGCCTGTTGAAACTGATCGCCGATCCATCAGGCGAGCGCCTGCTCGGCGTCCAGATCGTGGGCGAGCATGCCTCCGAGTTGATCCATCTGGGGCAGATGGCGCTACAGGACGGGGCGAACATCGATCGGTTTATCGACACGATTTTCGGGTTCCCCACCTTTGCCGAAGCCTACCGTGTCGCGGCCCTGGACATCCTGGGGCAACGCCGCAAACGGCAGGAACAGGCCAAAGCCGCGTAAATAATCTCGGCCCTTCCTCTCATCTCTGGTCCCTTCCCGCTTTGACCCACAGACCCCATCTGCGCTACTCTCCGAGTCGGCCGGTCTTCCGACACAGGAGGGGGCGCGCATGAATCGTCAGGAACGACGCCGCGACGAAAAGCTGCACGGTAAGTCGTCCACGCAGGTCGCTGCCGAGTCGGCGTTCTTGCGTGATGCGCAGATGCATCATCAGGCCGGCCGATTGGACGAAGCGGAGCGCGGCTATCGCCTCCTCCTCGACCGGCGCCCATCGAACCCCGATGCCCTCCACGGCTTGGGACTCCTGCTATACCGCCGGGGCCACTTCAAAGAGGCGCTATCCCGGCTTGCAGAAGCCCGTGCCGCCGACGCCCGCAATCCAGTGTATTGTTTCAACCATGGCGTCGTCCTCCAGCGAGCCGGGCTTGCGGCCGAAGCGGTAGAGGCCTACAACCGCGCCATCCAGCTCAATCCGCGCTACATCGAACCCCGCACGAACCTCGGCAACGCCTACAAAGACCTCCGGCGGCTTCCCGAAGCGCAGGCTGCCTATGCCGAAGTCCTCCAGCTCAATCCCGAGCATGCCGAAGCCCACAACAACCTTGGCGTCGTGCTGAAGGAACAGGGACAGCTTGAAGCGGCGGCGGCATCCTATCGGCGAGCCATTGCGTTGAAGCCGGCTCATGCCGAGGCCCACAACAATTTGGGATTGGTGCTGCTGGAGCAGGGGCAGACCGATGAGGCCATCGGCTGTTTCGAACGGGCCCTGCAGGCCCATCCCGGGTACGGAACGGCGCTGTACAATCTCGGCATCGCCTGGATCTGGCGCGAAGACATGCCGCGCGCCTTGCGCTGCTTTGCTGAAACAGCCCAGGCCAAACATGCGCAGGGTCGCCCGGTCACCGACACGAGCATTTTTCGCTCGCGTCTCAAACACGATGCCGAGCAGGTGGCGTATCTTTTTGCGCGCGGCCTCTTGGGAGACGAATGGCGCGGGTACCATGACGGGCTCACTCGCCTGCTGGCGCGCCTGGAGCCGGCGTCGGGGGGCGCGACTGGAAACCGGATTCCGGTTTCTCCGGCCGATCTGCAGGCGATCGCCCCGTCGTTTAATCGTTTGCTGTACGTTGCGCCCTGCGACACGATACCCGGAGGCGCGCTGTCGCCCGATCTGGATGTCGCCGCGATCGAGGGGCGCTATCTGGCCGCCCAGCCGGAGGTGACCTTCATCGATGGATTGCTGTCGGAGGAGGCGTTGCGGCGGCTGCGGGAGTTCTGCTGGTCGTCCACGATTTGGAAGAAGGACTATGAAAACGGGTATATCGGCGCCTTTCTCGGAGACGGGTTCGCCTCTCCCCTGCTGCTGCAAATTGCGGAAGAGCTTCGCCGGCGCCTCCCGCGCATCTTCGGCACGCACCGCCTGACGCAGGCCTGGTCGTTCAAGCACGATAGCGCCAGGCGTGG
>WBZU01002580.1_pt1 | contig 12362 bp, 9 predicted proteins | sample 5204311 | NCBI WGS metagenome assembly WBZU01 (sample SAMN12344359, study PRJNA552823) | activated sludge metagenome | biome: Activated sludge suspended growth; feature: Nitrification reactor; material: Wastewater; isolation source: activated sludge from nitrification reactor of wastewater treatment... | reverse complement strand
GATGCACTGGCACACGCGCGGCTGCGAGCGACGCTGAGCGAGACGCTCGGGGTGGCGTGGGGCCCAGTTGACGAGCGCACCGGAGCCGCCGAGATAGTCGGCGTCGATCCGGCCGAGTGTGAGCTGGCGTCCAAAAGAAGCGCCCAGATTGACGCGCTGGCCGCTAAGCGTGAGGCCGAGCAGGCAATTGAGAAGGGGCGTCCGCTGAGTCGGGGCGAGCTCACGGCGCTGCGCCAGGAGATCACCTTGGAGACAAGACGAGGCAAAGATGTCCACGCCACCCCAGGGGTGATCGCTGGCTGGCAGACAGATCGGGACGAACGCACCGGCACGACGCGGGCCCAACGCTGGGGTGCATTTGAGCAAGCGTGGACACACGAGGCTGCTCTGTCTCATGAGGTGTGGACCCCCGAACGGGTCCTAGCGGAGACGCTGCGCTCAACGGGGCGGGCAACGTGCACGGAGGCCCAAATTCGGCGGGTGTGCGCCCGCACGCTCAGCGGCGAGGTCTCGGCAGAACACATTCCCGCACGAGTCGAATGGCTCGCAAATAGGACCATCGCAGCTGCTGTTTCATTGACACCAGGCCACGACGCACCCAGCCAGGCCCGCTACACGTCGGAGGCGATGCTTGCGGCGGAAGTAGAGGCCATGGCCACCGTCTCCGCTGAGCGCGAGCGCCCCATTGGCGGGATCGGCAAGGTCGAGCAGCTGCGGGTCATGCATAGCCGCGACGCCTCGGGCCGAACGCTGGACGCTGAGCAGAAGGTGGCCGTTGAACACCTGACATCTCCGGGCCTGCATCGCGCGCTCGTGGCACCAGCTGGGGCGGGAAAGACCTTCACCATCGCTCAAGCCACCCGTGCATGGCAGCAATCAGGCCAGCGCGTGGTCGTCTTAGGCCAGCAAGCGAACACGGCGAAGATCACCGCCGATGAGATCGGCCAAGCCACTGGCGCGCGACCGGCGGAGATGACTATTGCCGGGTTCCTCGGCAAAGGGCCAGCGATGTCACGAGCCGCCCAAGATCTGCGGCACGACCTAGAGACTTCGGCTGTGGGTGACGGAGCGGTGATCCTGCTTGATGAAGCGGCCACAGTCGGGAATCACGATCTGGCCGCCCTGATCAAATACGCCAGCGAGCACAACGTCGCGCTGCGTACCGTTGGCGATCCTCACCAGCAGGGCTCAATCGAGGCGGGTGGCCTGTGGTCGACCCTGGCTAAGCAGCCTGAGGCCACGGCTGAACTGTCCGAGGTGCGTCGCTTTACCCACGCGGAAGAAGGCGAAGTCTCCACCCGGCTACGCCAAGGTGACGGGACCGCCCTCGATTGGTACATCACCCAAGGCCGGATTCAGGTGCACCCTGACCGTGAAGGCGCCCTTGCCGCTGCCGCTGCCGAAGTTTCCGAGGCGCAGCAGGCCGGATCGGACGCGCTGCTGATCACCAGAACCGACGAAGACCGCCGCGCTGGAGCGGCGTCAGTCGACCTGCTGACAGTCGATCCAAGCCACCTGCGCCAATACGGGCAGGTCACGGTCGCCGAGGGCCAGATGATTCGAACTCGCGACAACGACCGGCGACTCCTAGATGACCAGGGCGATCCCGTGCTCAACGGAGCTACTTGGCGTATCGAGCAGGCCACAGACCAAGGGCTGCACGTCAAACGAGGCGGAACTGATGCCCACGCGTTCCTTCCCGCCGAGTACGTGGCGCAGCACGTCGAACCCGCCAGTGCGATCACCGTGAAACGAGGCCAGGGAGCAACCGTGGATCGGGCCGCGATCGTCGGGGCCGAGGACATGGACTTGCGCCAGTTCTACGTCGCGAATACTCGCGCCCGCGATGGGGCAACTCTGCACGTGGTCGCCGCTGACGTATCCGAGGCCAGGGACAGGCTCCTGACAGCAATGGGGCGAGACAACACTGAGCTATCAGCAGTAGACGTGCACTCGGCTCACCTTGATGCCAGGTACCAGCGCAACGAGGCGTTGCGACAAATCCCGTGGGATAAGCGTGACCCGCAACTTAAACGCCTCGATGACCAGCAACTAGCCGACCGGAAGCGGCGTCTTGCAAAGGAAATCCTGATCGAGCAGCGAAGGCTCCCCCGACTTCAAGCCGAGGTAGGCCCGCAACGCGAGGCCGTTGAGCAAGCCAAAGCCGTCGAGTCCGGCGCAAAGGAATCCCTGCAAGCGGCCGAACAGAGAGCACGCAAAGTTGTCGAAGCGGTAGACGCAGTCAAACGCGAATCCGTTTCACAGATCACCGCAGACCTACACGAACTGCGCAACGCTCAGGCGACAGCCCGCGCGGCGGGACGCCTAGGCAGGGGCAAAGCCGAGCGCAACGTAGAAGAAGTGCGAGGAAAGCTCGCCCGCAAGTACCACGACGCGGGTAAACCACCGGCCGATGGCCTCACCGGCACCTGGCAACAGCGCGCCTTTGAGGATGCGCAACGCAGCCGTCTTGGTGGCGCCGATCCTGTCCAACTCACCGCCGACTCGAAACGCGACGTGGAGGCCGCTCAGGCCAGACATTCGGAGGCCAGCCGGGCGCGGCAGCTCGAAGAGCGCGCCCTTCACGAGCTGGAACACAATGTGGAACGGGTGCCAGAAGAGATCGAAAAAGGGGAGGCCACGCTGCAACGGATCAGCCGCGAAACGGAAATTCGCGCCAGCAAGCCGGACTCCGAACGGGCGACGGATCAACTCGCACGCGAAGCAACACTCGCCGCTGACCAGAAGCAGGCCGAACGAAAAGCCAAAGAACAGACCTACGAGGCATCCCGCTCCATGCCGCCTCCGGACTACGGCAGGGACAGAGGCGGTCCAAGCCTCGGGCGATGAACCCGCTAGATGGCGGTGTCGGACAGTTGTGATGTGGTGTCGTCGGTGAACGTGATCAACGAGGAGTGACTGCAATGGGATCTTTATGGCGATGGGCCGGTCGGGCTCGCTGGCGACGCTGGCTTGTCATCACAATGCTCATCAACTTTTCTGTTGCCGTCCCGCTGTCGTGGCTGCTATTCAGCTACTGCCAGGCCACGCCACAGTGCAACGCCGAACTCGCTGCAACCGGGATGGACGGCCTTGAGCTACGAGCGCAGTGGTTCCTCTCGCTTGAGATGTACGTTCTGCCGGTCGCGGCGGCATTCGGTCTGCTGGGTCTCATTGGGAAACCGAATCCAGCCGGATCTCGCCGCTTCAAAAAGCGAGCGCTCAAAGATGACGTGCCAACCAGGATTTGGCTCGACCAGGACCCACTCACTCACGTCAGAACCTTGTCGGCCAGCAACGGCGGTGGAGCCTTCCTCGGCTGGCGTTCGCGCCAGGATGGCGCCCGGTCATGGGTATCTGCTTCCGGTGAAGCCGCCGTCCTGGTCCTCGCTCCCCCACGTGCCGGCAAAACCACCGGCGTCATTCAGCCATCAGTCGCCTCAGCGCCGGGAGCCTGCGTGGTGACCAGCATTAAACGAGACGTACTGGACGCGACCGCCGCCGTTCGATCACGCACCGGCACCACATGGCTATTCGACCCCTCAGGCCGTGAAACCCCACCCCCGGGAACCCGCCAACTGCGCTGGTCCCCCGTCGCCTCCGCCCGATCATGGGACGACTCGCGCATCGTCGCCCGCGCCATGGTTTCGGCAGGCGTATCAATGACCGGGACACCGGGAGCAACCTCCGGTGAAGCCCATTTCACAGACAAAGCAACTGACCTGCTTGCTCCCCTGCTTTTGGCCGCCCACCACGGCGGCCGGCCGATGGGAGGCGTGGCCGACTGGATCTACAACGCAGACCTGGGCCCCGCACGAGCCCTACTGGAAGAAGCCACTAGCTCGGGCAATGATTATTCAGCTGGGACAGGGACCGCGTTGACCGCGCTCGTGTCGGTTGACCAACTGGCCGACCGTGAACGCTCCTCGGTGTTGTCCACCGCTCAGCGGGTGGTTTCGGCCTACATGCTCGAAGGCCCCCGCCTGGCATCCACAGAACCCAACTTCGATCCCCACGAGTTCATTCGGTCGACCGACACCGTCTATGTGACCGCCAGCGACGACGTCCAATCCGTCACCGCCCCGGTCGTCGTGGCGCTACTGACCGCGATTAAGTCAGCCACCTATGACCACCAGCGACTCGTTTCGGCCGGGCTAGCGCCGCGTACCCACCCGGTTCGGATGCTTCTCGATGAGGCGGCGAATATTGCCCCCATCACCGAACTACCGCAATGGCTATCGACAGCGGGAGGCAACGGGCTGCACATCGTGGTCGTGTTCCAGGACCTCTCACAAGCCGCGAGCAGATGGGGCCGCCACGTTGCTGACGGGCTACTGACGTTATGCACCGTGAAGCTGATCCTCGGCGGAATTGGCGACCCCACCACCTTGCGGGCGCTAAGCGAATACATCGGCAACTACGACCGGGCCATGTACTCCCACACCCGAGGAAGCAGCCTCACCAGCATGGGCAACGGGATGCTGATGATGGCCCCCTCAAAATCAACGACCGTCTCCTACCACCGACAGGCAGTCCTGGAACCAGGCCAGATCGCTCAAATCGGGTACGGGCAGGCGCTACTGATCGACCGAACCCACTACGAACAGATCAGTCTGGGTTTGTGGCACGACCCTGCGCAACCCTGGGGTCGCGTCGCCACTGTGGGCTCCTCCCCCACGATTGACCTGACAGAACAGCCCACCAGTCAGTGGAACCGTGCCCAGTCGTTAACTAGGGAGAAGATCGGCCAGCTACACGCCCGAATCTCGGATCGCTGAAGCCAGATCAGCTGAGGCGTGCCATGTGAGCGACCTGAGCGCACTGATTGAGCGTCCCAAATTCCGGGCAGCGCCCCAGCGATGATGACGAGGACACGCCGGACGGTAGTGGAGTCTTGGTCGCGTTCATGCGAGCGTGGTGAACATGACCAATGAGCGCGCCGAGATCGACCGTGACAGCATTTCCATCACGAAGGACACGGTAACTGTGAGCGCCCCTCCCCCGTCCCCTTCGAAAGGGCATGGTGAGCGGCCAAGCATGAGCGCGGTGAGCGATCCACCTGAGCGGCCCAGTCTTACCTTGAGCGAGGCAGCAGAGGCATGCGGTGTTAGCCGTTCCACTATCCGCCGCAAACATGAGGCAGGGGAATTCCCAAACGCCTACAAGGCCGGGCCAGACAACGCATGGCGCATCCCAGTTACAGATCTACTAGGGGCGGGCCTCAAGCCAGGTCGACCTAGCCCACCCGACCCAGTGAGCGAGCTGGATGAGCGGGTCAGGGCCGCGACGGTGACCTTGCCCAAAGCCGAGCTTGACGCACTGCGCGAGCAACTCCACAACGAGCGCACGCGAGCGCTCGTTGCCGAGGCAAGGTTGAGCGAGAGGGCTGAGACGGTGGACGCGCTCAAAGAAGCACTGAGCGAGGCCCGTCAACGCGCCATCGAGGCTGCCCCAGCAGTTCAGCTGCCCGCCACTCAGGTCATCGACGTACGCCAAAGCCCAGAAGCACCTACCCGACGGTGGTGGGGTGGGAGACGCAAGACTCCGCCATCTCCCTAGCGGCTGCCACCCGTTGCCAGAGCGGTACTCATCGACGGCGAAGGCGAGATCCGCAAATATGACTGCAACCGGTTCCATGGCCGCCATTGCGCCGGGCGGTCGGCGACCAGTGGGGTTCCGTCTGCTGCTGGGCCCCGGCCCTTGCTGTAGATACGTCGATTCACGGTGACAGATGGCGCGCTCGGTGAGCGTCCCATCTGAGCGGGCCCACTTGGTGATGTCAATGGGTAGCGGGCCGGGTGTGTGCTACTTGGTCGGGTTGTTGAACTTGGAGAGCCACCGTTTCATGGGTGCAGGGTCCCCGAGTTCTGCGGCCTGGGCGATGCGGGCGATTTCAACTATTCCGCCGGGGCAGGTGTAGGCATCTTGGCAACCGAGTCGCACTGTGAGGTCGGGCCAGGTTTGCATGGCATCCAGTGTTGTCTGGGATGCGCGCTGCTGTTTCGGCGTAGCGTTCAGCCAGTAGGTGTACCAAGCGTGTACAGATGCCAGCGCGATTGTTCCGGATAGTCCGACGTCAGAGATCTCAACTGGAATCCCTGGCTGGTCCTCAGGTGCCCCAGTGGCAGGTTGATAGTTCAAGTTGTAGAAGTAGCTGGCCCATTGAGGGTGTGAATCAATGACTGCGGAGAAGCTGGTTCCCTTTGGTAAGGGGAGCGATTGCAGAATTGGGGCGTACACCATGGCTGTGTTGGCGCCTGGCGGTAGAGGGTAGGCGCCAATCAGTTGGTTGATGCGGGCGGTGATTTGCGGATCATTGACGTTGATATCCGATTCCGTTCCACCAGGGGCTGGCGTTTTGATATCGACTGGACTCGTCGCCGGTTGGTCAATGAGTGCTTGTGCAGAGACGGTGGCTGCGCTGCCTCCAACAATGAGGGCTAGCGCTAGTGATACCGCCGCGAACCGCGACATAGCGGGGGACTGCTTCCGTCGTTTGACGGCGTCGCCGTCATCAGGGATGTATCGCGCGGGGTCAGTGAGCTTGAGGGCAGTCATAGGATCCTGAGTCATCGGGTGCTCGCTTCTGTTGCGGGGTGCATGGTGAGGTCGATGGTTTGAGACTGTTGTTGGCGGCAGAATTCGGTCTCGAACCGTTTCCTGGCGCGGTGCAGTCGGACTTTCGTTGTTGTGTAGGAGTGACCTATTACCGCGGCGGTTTGACGCAAGCTGAGACCATCCCAGGCGACAAGCAGCAGGAGTTCACGGTCGGATTCGCTGAGGGAGCCTAGGCAGGACCACACCAGCCGCTCAGTCTCCGCACCGATGACCTCGTCATCGGCACCACGACTTACGCCTTCAAATTGCTCGGCCGGGTGGCTCTCCCACCGCATCATGGATCGAAAGTCGTCGAAGGCAACGTTACGGGCGACCCCAAGGAGCCACGGCCGCACTTTTGCCGTCTGCGTGGGCATGTCGTGGCGACGCCGCCAGGCGACCAGGAAAACTTCGGCGCACGCATCATCGACGGATGCAGCTTCCACACCCCGACGAATGAGGTAGCGGTATACCGGACGGTTATGTTCCCGGTACATAGCGTTGAATTCGGAATCGTCTGCGCCAACGTTCACACATATGAGTGTGCGTTATTGACATTTGGTTACAGGGTATTTCGGTGAATTTTTCGCCGTTCGCTAACGCGAATGCGGTTTCTTCATCTCACTCGTGTGGCGGAGCACTCGGGACACCGCGACCACTTCTTCGCCAGGATTCCTTGATCAACGAGCGGAGAGCAAAATGGCGAAGCAGAAACTAATGATCGCGGTCACCGTGGCCACCGTCGTGGCGCTGGGTGCCACTGGATGCGGTGCGTCGACATCCAATTCGGTCGATCCGCAAGCAGCAGCGAGCGAATCCGCGACTCCCACGGACATCAACCCCGTGCCGGGATATAGCCAATCAGCTGAAGGCGAAATCGTGCTCGACCTGAATGAGGTCAATACGTGCGCAGACATCCCTTGGGGCAGGCTCTGCGCAAGTGTTGATCCACAGGGCTATAGAGCAGCATTCTATCGCCCTACCGGCAGAAGCAGAATCTACGTCGACTTTAACCTGATCTGCGACAACCACTCAGCGATCGGTGACCAGGGGGCGTTCTGGACCGAACCGGGACAAAACCGTAGTTACGTGTTCCAGACCGGCCACGGTGTCCGGCCATGCGCCGTCAGGCTCTACCTGGAACCAGGTAGGCAGGAGTACCACCAAACTGGCAAGGTCCAACCACGCTAAGCGTAAGAGTCCCGTTGGCCAGTAACAGATAGCGGAACATGGACCTACCTACCGAGTGTATGCAAACATGCTGATCCCGGTTCTTTCGTGGGACATAGACGGTCCAGATCCTGGAGCAAGACCCAACCGATAGGCCAGTTCACGCGGGTGGGGTCAAGTGCCGGTAGAGAGTTGACCTGCCGACCCCCAAGGTACGGGCAACCTCGGTGACGGGCTTACCGCTGTCGATGAGTTGTTGTGCGACTTCCAGACGGTCTGCGGTTAGTCGTTTCGGTCGTCCTGGCTGCGAGCCGCGTGCGCGAGCTGCGGCCAATCCGGCGATGGTTCGCTCACGGCCTAGGTCGCGTTCAAATTGAGCGAGAGCACCAAACACGGCCAGCGTGAGGCGCCCGGTTGCCGTGGTGGTATCCAGTGCCTCGCTCAGTGAGCGCACGCCAATATCGCGGGTGGCGAGGTCATTGACCGTGCTCAGCAAGTGGGGGAGTGAGCGGCCTAGACGGTCCAGCCGCCAGACGACGAGGGTGTCGCCGGGGCGTAAGTGGTCGAGGCAAGCGGCCAACGCTGGTCGATCCGTGAGCGCACCAGAGGCGTGGTCGGTAAAGACCCGGAAACAGCCTGCCGCGTTGAGCGCGTCCAGCTGGAGATCGGGGTTTTGGTCTGCGGTCGAGACTCGGGCGTAGCCCAGAAGTGAACTCACGCGGGCATCGTCCCAAAACGGTCCGATGAATTCGGAAAGCCTGACTGTTGTGGCACACGGTTTTTGGAACACTCAGGCGCTGGCGTGTCGGCGGGGGAGTGGGATGACCCGAAACCGATCGGTTTCGGTCATGCTCAGCACAACTCGGAGATTGAACGACGGGGAGCCGATATGTCTATGTATGGGGGAACAATGCAAGCAGTGCCGCAAACGGGTCGAAGAGAAACGGATGCTTGCGCCGGGTGACGCAGCCAGCACAGTCATTGACGTGAGACGAAACCAAGCGGGTAGCGCGGCCGGGACGGCGTCACAACCACCACCACCGCTGGGGACGGTGAGTGGCGACACAGGCACGGTGTCGCGCGTGAGTACGAATCAACCCGACGAACTGGGTCGCTGGCGACGTTTCATGGAAGCTTCTCCCAGGCGAACGGAAGATGCAGGACAGCTGGCGAAAGAAGCACGAAAGTGGGCTGCCGTCGTTCTCCCATGGGTACTCATGGGTATGGGTATCGCTCGGACTTGGCACTCATGAATCGTCGCTCGTTTTGACGAGCGGGGGAGTGCCCTCTTCTGGTTCCTGGTCCGATGTGACACCGTTCAAAGCGGTGGCTGCTGGCGGTGGCGGTTTCGTCGGGGGCTTCCCTTTGCCCACTAGAATCGCGCGCATGGCGCCGGGCGGAACCCGAGGCGGAGGGGTCTTTCCCACGAAATCTATTTGCCTTTAGGCATTACCGACTTGGCGGGTGGTGGAGGGGTCTTCGGTGGCGTCCCCTTGCCTTGGACCAAACCCTTAGTCAGGGGGGCTTTCTTCGTCGCCGCTGATTTGTTGCGGGTCGTGATTGCCATTGTCGACCTCCGTGGTGATCTCGTTCTGCGGCACTTCTCCGAGGATGCGTATAGCCCTAACCCCGTCGAGGTTTGGAATGATTATGCCTTGCGATCCTGGAATCGCATCGACAAAGTCACCATCCGCAGTCAGCAACCATTCCTCCTGCAAGAAGATTCCGTGTGTGTCCGGGGACGTGGCGACATAAGAGTCAGTAGCGAAGATGCCGCCGATCGAACCGCCGTCGCTGTACTCGATTCGCAAGAAACTTCCGTCAACTTTGCCGTTGGTGATAGCCCAATCCCAAATCGTGGGCGGCACTGACATTTGGAGTAATTCCGTGACAAGCCATCTGCGCAGGCCGTTGGACTCGTCTGACAAGGGCCGCGCAAGTATCCAATCGGTTACACGGGCAACGAGCACTCCACCAACAGTCGGAACGACAAGAACGGTAACCGCAAGCCACCCGGCAACGGTCCAGGGCTGTGAATCTTGATGGTCAGCGCCCGCTGGCAAGATCCATTGGACGGTAAGTGGTGAAACGGCTATTTGGATAACCAAGCTCACTGCAAGACTTTGAAGAACGACACGGATCGCACTTGACGAGTGGCCCCGCCAAGTGCGGTTTCGGGCCCATACCGACACCGCGATGTATCCAGGAACGATCGCTAGTAAGAGGATCGTGATTTCTACCCACGATGTTGGCACTTGCTATCAGCCTTTGAGTAGGCGGCGGCCAACCGGCGTTGGAGAGGGCGATAGAAGCAGACCGTCAGTGGTGACGGTGACTTTGGCTGCGGGGTACACGGCCTGGACCTTGGGAAGTTGTTTGATCAGTTCCGCGCGGAATTGGCGCAGGAGTTTGTATTGGCTGCCGAACTGATGTGAGAGCAATACCCAGGGCACCAGCGTCGATTTGCGCAGGTAGCTCATGCGGTGGGCGAGCCAGGTGTAGATATCGATGGGTAGGCCGCCGCTGCCGTGTGTTCGTAGCGCTGCCAGCGCCCGCAGGTCGACGGGAATGGGTGCGGCGACGATTGAGTCGTAGAACTCCTGGGAGAGCGTGACGGTGGAGGGCCAGAGCGCTTCGTTGTCGCCGTCGCGCGGTGTCCACCACAGCTCGGTGCTGGTAGCGATTTGGAAGCCTTCGGTAACGGTGCGGTCGGGGCGTTGGTCCATGACGAGGAGCCTGGCGGTGGATAGCCGCTGTACTTGTTCGCGCAGTCGGCGGATGGTGTTGCCGTTACGGACTAGTCCGAGGTCGCGCATGAAGCTGGCGAGGCTTGGGCCCAGGACCAGGTCGCGCTCGCGCAATCGGACGGCTTCTGTGGCCATCCACGTCATTAGGAGCCGGGGAACGACGCCGAATGGGTAGGCCTTGGCGATGGTTCGGTCGGGGCGTTCGAATCGGCCGGGTTCGACGTAGAGGGTGAGGGAGCCGTTGCGGCGGGTCCATTCGGGAACGTCGCCCGGGTCTTTGTAGGGGAGGGCGACCTGGGCCCAGAGGCGGGCGGTGTAGCCGACCATTCCGACTGTGCGGGCGTCTACGTCCTCGATCTCGACAGCCTGCCGGAGCAGGTCCAGTTGCCGACCGGAGATTAGCGCTGGCAGGTCAGTCACGGTGTTGCCTTTCGTCCTAACAGTTCGAGCGGGTCGCGTTGCGCCTTGACTGGCTAGCCGCGTACCGTTCGAACCGCATTCGTTAGTCAAAAGGCCGCCGCTTCTTTGCCGGAGTGAGGCGGCCTTTTGCATGCCCGGTTGAGCATGTCCTGGTCACCGTAGCGCCGCGGGCGACCGCCGCCGCCGAGCCGCTCCGGGGTTCCGCGCTTGATCTTCCAGCTATCCACCAAAGCTCTGGAAAATCGCTGGGGACCGGCCAAGTTATCCGCGACCATCTACTGACGCTAATGCCGGGAACTTTGCGACCATCTACTGACGCAGGCCGCGACCATCTACTGACGCCTACCCCTGCGTTTTTGCAGGTCAGGCCCCATAAATCACACTTCCCCTGTAGTTAAGTACTTCCTGTAGTAAATACCTGTAGTCGTAGTTGGCGCTTTTCTGTGGATAACTAACCAGCGCGATTGGCTGAGGCGCGCAATTTATCGGTCTATGTGGCGAATGCACTGCATGGCTGAGCTAGATGGCTTCGCCCGTAAACATCAACACCCAAGCGAATGGCAGATGCGCTATGGCTGAGCACCTTTATGTAGAGCGGATAGATTTCTCACACTAGTTGCTAAAGCCTCTGGCTTCGGCATAATGCACTGGTGACGGTCAGCGTGAAAGCCCAGGGAGCTGGCGGTTGGCTGTACCACCAGAGTTCATTCGAGAAAGGTCAGGAGCAGGCTGACCAGGAGCGAGCCGCTGCCGTTGAGGGTGGTTTGGCTGGGTATTACGGGGCCGATAAGGAGCGGGCTCCCGTGTGGCTTGAGGGTGGGCAAGGGGCTGCCGCGAGGTATGGGCTGGAGGCAGGCGCGGAGGTCACAACCACTGACCTTGCCCGTGTCATGGACGGGGCAGCGGAATCGTTTGGGGTCCGCAATACGAAGATCGCGATGTATGACACGACGTACAGCGCGCCAAAGTCGGTGAGCGTGCTGTGGTCGGATGCCGATACCGCGACCAGGGCCAAGATTGAAACGTGTCTGTTGGACGCGGCAAACGTCATGCTGGGCGACCTTTCCCAGCATGCCGCGCATGTTCGGCGGGGCGCGACTCCGGCGACTCAGAAACGTGAAACCGCGAAAGGTTTGGTTGGGGCGGCCTACGTCGAGGGAACCAGCCGCGAAGGCGACCCGCAGCTGCATGTTCATGTCCTAGTGCCCAGTGTGGTCGAGGGCGTTGATGGGGTCTGGTCTCGGCTGGACGCGCGGGCCTACTTCTCGGAGTCCCGGACAGCCGATGCACTGGCACACGCGTGGCTGCGAGCGACGCTGAGCGAGACGCTCGGGGTGGCGTGGGGCCCAGTTGACGAGCGCACCGGAGCCGCCGAGATAGTCGGCGTCGATCCGGCCGAGTGTGAGCTGGCGTCCAAAAGAAGCGCCC